>ERZ1034486.287-NODE-287-length-14064-cov-4.268899_pt1 | contig 14064 bp, 6 predicted proteins | sample MGYA00520683_ERZ1034486 | MGnify/ENA primary metagenome ERZ1034486 (study PRJEB33760, sample SAMEA4777685) | hypersaline lake metagenome | biome: hypersaline environment; feature: brines | place: Spain | collected 2012-08 | depth 0 m ...
CAGGATGGCGTCGACCACTTCTCGGACCTCCAGCTCCATCGGGCGGCCTCGGCCCTCTTGCTCAGTCGGAAGAAATCGACGGATCAGACCCCACTGTTCATCGGTCAAATCGGTAGAATAGCGGTTCGGCATAGGCTTGTCCCTGCTTGGCATTCAGAGAAGCTCTGGTTGAGCACGATTCTCTGGGTGTCCAAGCAGGGATTTTTACAGCCCGCACAATTTCAAATAGCCTCTTAGGATCAGACCCGCTGATGCGTATTCCTCATCGCCTTTACGAAAGAGCCATCTCCCGAAACTTCGCGTGCTCGTGGGCGAGTTCGTCGTACGTTCCTTCGCCCACCTTCCGCCCCTGCTCCAGCATAATGATGTTGTCGGCCCGCTGGACCGTGCTGAGCCGGTGCGCAATCATGAGGATCGTGTGGTCGTCGTCCAGGCCGTAGATGGCCTGCATCACCTTTCTCTCCGTGGCCTGGTCCAGGGCGCTTGTGGCTTCGTCGAAGACGAGCACCCCGGGCCGGTGGTAGAGGGCCCGCGCGATGCTGATCCGTTGGCGCTGCCCCCCGGACAGCTTCACCCCGCGCTCGCCCACCACCGTTTCCCATTGGTGAGGCAGTTCCTGCGTCACGAAGTCGTGAATGTGAGCCCGGCGCGCCGCCTCCTCCACGGCCGCCCTGTCAATCTCGTCCTCCGGCACCCCAAAGGCAATGTTTCGGGCCACGGTGTCGTCGGCCAGGAAGACCTGCTGGGGCACGTAGCCGACGTTCTGCTGCCACCGCCGCACCGCTTCGCCCCGCAGCGGCGTGCCGTCGACGCGAACCGTGCCTCCCTGGGGCCGCAGGAGTCCCAGAATGAGGTCCACCGTCGTCGTTTTGCCGGAGCCGGTCTGTCCCACAAAGCCGACCGTCGTGTGCGAGGGGATCTCCAGGGACAGGTCCGTGATGGCGGGCTCGTTGGCTTCCGGGTAGGCAAAGGTCACGTCGTCCAGCACGAGGCGGTCGTCTAGCGCCAGCGGAGAGCCCGCCGGGGCGCGCCCGTCGTCGGAGGCCGGGCGCGCCTCGGCCCGGTGCCGCAGGTCACGGTGCAGCGCCGCCAGCGCCGCGCTGTTGAAGCGGGCGCTCGCAATGCCCTGAAACGCCTTCTGCAGGGCCGGCATGAGCCGGTGTCCCGCAAAGGCGTAGAGCCCCAAAATCGGGATGACCTGCCGGAGGGTGTCCTGCATGGCGATCAGGTAGACCGCAATCAGGATGATGCCCCCGAACGCCACCGCCTCCAGGATGTAGCGCGGGGATTTTTGCACGGCCCGGGCGTGCGCCTGGAGGCGGGCATACCGCTTCGACGGCGCGTCGAACTGCTCCAGGAGCGACGCTTCGCTGCCGCGCAGCTTCACCTGCTTGATGCCGCCAAACGCCTCGCTTACCAGCCGGTACCGCTCCGTGTTGGCCGACACGCGCTCGCTCCCCGCCTGGTCGAGCCAGGCCCGCGCGGTGAAGTGGACCGCCGCGTAGGCCCCGCCCAGCACGAGGGTCAACATTCCGGCCACAACGGGGTCGACCGCAAACAAAAACCCGACGATAAACAGGGCCACGACGGCCTTCGCCCCGCCCCGCAGCGCCGGGTACAGCATGCTGGTGGTGACTTCGCGCACCTCTTCGAGCACGTTTTTGCCCAGTTCTGAGCCGTTGCGGGTGAGAAAGTACGCGTAGGGCCGGTGCAGGTAGCTGCGCAGGAGGCGGCGCGAGAGACTGTGGTTGCGCCCCCACACGTAGCGGTAGAGCGCCCACATCGTGCCGACGATGACCGTGTTGCTGAGCACGAGCGCGGCAAACGCCAGCAGACCGAGCGCGATGAGAAAGGCATTGGTGCTGGAAAAGCCGAAGGCGTCGTACGCCCAGCGCAGGTAGGCATTCTCCTGCACGCTCGCCGGGTCGGCCGCCACCTGCAGGAAGGGCAGGATGGACCCGACGCTCACCACCTCCAGCCCCGCCATCACGAGCACGGCCCCAAAGAGCAGGTACAGGTTGCGCCGCTCCCGGGGGGTGAGCAGGTCAAAAAATGCGCGGAGAATGTCCATGATCTGGACCGGACTTGGTCAGCAAATGTGCCCTCAGGTCCTCGCTTCCGACATTGATGAGGGGAACTGTACGATGACGTCAAGGGCGGGAATGGCGCGTGGGCATTGGTCTCCCGAACGCTCAACCATGCAAGGTTGAATACCCAGAGCAGTGGTGAATGCTCGGAGCAGTGTGTCCTTCGGCTTCTGAATCCTCTCACCCCCGCTGGAGATCCGTAGCGGCCTGCTTTCTCTGTCGGAGGAATCTGTCTGTACTCGTACCGAGGAACTATGCCTCATCTGTTTCCCACACTCCCAAATTCTTGAACGCCTGCACGCAACCACATCTGCACGCACGCAGCACACGTGCATGCAGCGAGGGGTCAGTTCCGGCGCCGAAACCCAAGCTCTTCTCGCACACCTTGAACAATGCCGGACGGGCGGAGCGAGCTCCGCACCTCGCGCATTTTCGCCTGCGTCTCCTCCTCGCCCCCCTGTCGCCGAAACGCCGCCCGCAGGAACGCCCCCACTGTGCCTACCAGGGCGCCGAGCACGAGACTGAGCACGATCGTAAAGGTCCAGTTCGGGGCGCTGGCCCGGGAGGGAGGCGCCGGCTTCTCCGCGATCGTGACCACGGGCTGCTCGCGCTGCAGTCGAAGGCGTGTCTGCGTCACCTGTTTCTGGAGCTGGCTGTAGAGCTGCTCTTTGAACCGCACCTCCCGCCGGAGACGCTCCCGCCGAAACTCGAGCCGGGGATCGTTCCCACCCGTCAGCACGCTTCGGTTCTGTTCGAGAAACTGCGCGAGCCGGTCTTCGGCCGCGTCGAGTTCGTTTTGCGCGGTCTCAAATCGGTTTTCGATGAACGCCAGGCTCTTTCGGGTCGTTTCCGTCCGGATTTCGCGCACCCGCCTCCGGAGATGCTCGATGACGCTCTCGTTGAGGCGCGCCGCCAGCGCAGGGGTCCTCGCCGTCGTGGCGATGGTCATGAGCCCGCCGCCTCCCTCCAGCGCCCCGGACTGGGCCACGGACGCGGACACCCGGTCGCCCAGGGCCGCAATGGCGCGCTCTTCCGCGTCGGTCGGGTAGACGAGACCGTCCGCACTGTCGGCCTCCACCGGAGAAGGCGCGTCGGGAGAAGGCGCGTCGGGGCCTGAGAGGGGCCCCGCCGCATCCGCGAGCGTCCACGGCAGCCACAGCGTGTACCGGAGCAGCGTGCCGAGCGGCCCCGCCGACCGATTGACGTGCTCGACAAGCGTCGTGCGCCGGCCGGTCGAGGGGAAGGCGAAGGTGTCGCGCGCCACGGCCAGACGCACCTCGCGGCTCGTCGCGATTTCGGGGTAGGAGGCGGGTGTGAGCCCGGCGGCCCCGCCCCCGTCGAGGCTGAGCCCCAGCCCCTGAATGGAGGGCAGCCCCGACGGCAGCCCGCCCTCCTTCTCCCCCCCCGCTTCCCGCACCACCGTCGACCGTGCGGTGTATTCTGCAGGCGACAGGGCCGCGTACACCACACCGGCAAGCCCAAACACCAGTACGGACAGCACGATGAGCCCGCGCCCCTGGCTGAGCGTCAGGAGCAGGTCAACCAGGAAAATCCGATCGTCGGGCGGCGGCCCGCGGCGGCCACGCGCTTCGCTCTCCGGTGAGGGATCGTGCGGGGTGTTCATCGAAGGCCTCAGATGCTGTTCGGACTTCGGGCAATGAGAGGAAAGGCAGGGACTGATTTCCAAAACGGGCTCACGGGGCTTGAGGCCCCGGGCCGAAGCCTATCTACAGGTTGCCCTGCCTGCCGGCCCCGAGCGTCCTCGGAGCAATGTACGAACTGCATCGGACGTATTAGTCTATCTCGCGATGATGGAGGCCTCCCCGTCCAGTCGGATGGGTCCCATGCGAGCAAAGCGACTGATGCAGTTGCAATAAACCAGGTTTGGGACGACAAAAGAGTGCTGATCTGTGGCCCAACTGCCAGAAAATCGATGTTTGAGAATCAGGCTCAACGAGTGGGCACATGATGCGAATGCGCAGCTGTTGTATCCTCCACTCGGTTCAGTTCTGCCCGGACGTGGGCCAAGAATCAAGGTCGTGGAGCACAAGGGCCTTCAGTCGAACGCCCGGGTCGCAAGAACAATGATTGTAAGTGCGCTGGAGAGAATGCCCGTGACATCAGTCACCACCGCCCCGATGTCAACGTCGCCTTCCTCCTCCGGCGTCGGCGGCTCCTTGGTTACGCGAATCACCGCCCCGTCGGTCACCTCCGGTGTGCGCCCAAACCAGCCGGTGTCCACCTCGAACGTGGCCCCGGTGGCCTGGGTCAGGTAGATGCTTTTGGTGCTGTCGCGGACGCCGCCGGCGCGGTCGAGGTAGTACTCGACGTCTTCCCCCTGCTGGTACTTGATGCGCCCGGGCCGCGCCACGTTTCCGCGCACGGACACGCTGTTGGGCTTGGAGGGGATGACAATGCGATCGCCGTCGCGGAGCTCCAGGTCGTCGGTGCCGCGGAGCACGCTCTGAATGTCGATGATGAAGCGTTCGCCGTCCCGCATCAGCTGCCCGCCGCCCGGGTAGCCCGTGGCCGTAACGCCCCCGGCCCGTGCCAGCACGGACGAGAGCGGCTCGCCGTCCGTCTTCAGGGCGTAGTCGCCGGGGAAGCGCACCTCCCCGCGCACCGTTACAAACATGCGTTCGCTGTACTCTGGGTCCGAGCGCACGAGCACGCGGTCGCGGTGCTGCAGCTGCACGTCGGCGGTGGCGGCCAGGGCGCGGGTGGTGTCGTGGGGCGCAAAGCGCACATTGCCGGGGCCCGCCACCGCGCCGTTCAGGGGAATGCGGAACGTTTTCATGCCGCGCTCCCCCTCCTTCGGCCGCGCAATCTGGATCTCTTCGAGGTAGACGTCGTCCGCAAAGCCATTCGCCTTTAGGATCACATCTTCCAGCGTCAGGTTTTCCTGGTAGTCGTACCGTCCCGGCTGCTTTACCGCCCCACTGATTTCCACGTACGTGTCGCGGTTGACCTCGGCCCGGAGGGGATATATGCGAATGCGATCGCCGGGCTGAAGGGGCGCGTCGGCCATGCCTCGCCCCTTCAGGGCGCGGGCAAGGTTGAACGGAATGACGCGCTCGGACCGGCCGTCGGCCGTCTCCCGGTACAGGTCGGCGCGAGAGCGGAGCACATCGTCAAGGAACGTGCTGTCGGCCAGCCCGCCGCCGCGCAGCAGCAGGTCTTGCACCGTCATGTTGCTGCGGTGCGGATAGGTGCCGGGGGTGCGCACCTGGCCCTCGATGCGGACCGTGCGTACGCCCTGAAGGGCCTGGACGGAGGGGATGTGGAGGCTGTCGCCCGGCACGAGCGGCACGTCGGCGCGGGGCACGCCGGCCAGGGCACTGTCCACGTTGATGGAGCGCACGGCCCGGCCGAGGTCCTGGTCGAAGCGCAGCAGAGAGGCCTGCCGCCGGTAGGCGTCGTCGGTGAGCCCGTTGGCGCGGCGGATAAGGTCGCGCACCGTCCGCACGCTGTCGCCCAGCGCGTAGGTGCCGGGCTGGTAGACCGCCCCGCTAATCTCAGCGGAGGGAACGTTGCTGGCGGCGGCCGGGTCGCTACGGGCCGGCACGGCCCGGATGTGCACGCGGTCGGCGTCGGCGAGGGGCACGGTGGTGTCCTCGTTCATCACGGCCCCCAGGTCGTAGTTGAGATCTTTGCGTGGGACCGACGCCTCGTCCTTGGTGCGGGCCTCCGGCGGGATGAGCCGGCGGATCTCGAAGTCGGCCGTGTAGGCATCCGGCGCCAGCCCGCCCGCGTAGGCGATCAGGTCGCGCACCGTCTCTCCCTCCCGCAACTCGTAGTAGGCCGGGCGCTTCACGGCGCCGGTCACAGCAACCGTTTTGCCGCGGACTGGGATGCGCAGGTAGTCGCCGCTTCGGAGGGGCACGGGGGTCGGCGTTCCCCGTTCGGCAAGGTAGTCGTAGAGGTCCACGGTGTCGGCCACCGCCCCGTCCCGGATCACCTGAATCCGGCGCAGACTGCCGCGCTGGGTGGGCCCGCCTACGCTGTAGAGTGCGTTGAAGGCGTTTGCGGTGGGGCTCACGGTGTAGCCGCCCGGCTGGGCCACGGCCCCGAGCACGAAGATGCGCAGCGGCCGGAGGCGGGTGATCGACAGGTCCATAAACACCGTCTGCGGATCCTTTCGGAGGCCGGCGTGCTTGCGGCCGAGCCACCGTTTCATGTCGCGGCGGAGCGCCTCAAGGGATTTGCCGGCGGCGGTAAACTGGCCGTGGTCGGGCACGAAGACGCGCCCCTGGCGGTCGACGGTGAGGTCGTACTGGTACTCGGGCGCGCCCCACACCACGAGCCGCAGTTCATCGCCGGGGCCCACAACGTAACGGTCGTCCACCGGGCCGGTGCGGCCGGGCCGAAACGCATCCGGGATCGTGTCGAACGTGTCGTAGCCGAAGTAACGGAGCGTGTCGCCTCGGGGGGGCGGCTTGGTGGTGTCCGGCGCCGTGGTGTCGGCCGGCGGGCGGGGATCGGGCGGCGCAACGCCCTCCCGGGCCACGGTGTCGGGAGAAAGGGACGGGGCGGCGGTGTCGGCCGGCGGGGCAGCCTGCACGGCCCGCAGCAGCGCCTGTACGCGAGCCTCCGGCACGCCGAGGCGTTGGGCTTGGCGGGCGGCGCGCTCGGGGCGGGAGAGATCGAGGCCCAACTGGCGTGCCCGGCGCCGGGCTTCGGCCGGGCTCATGTCGCGAGCCTCCAAGGCAGCGCGTACGGAATCGGGCACCGGGCGCTGCTGGGCCTGTGCCGGCACGCCTCCTAGCAGTGCGGCCCCCAGGAGAATCAGGCCCACGCCGGCCCAGGGAACGGCACGGCAGCGCAGGGCGATCGAGGCAAAAACGCGGTCCATCGAAGACATGGAACTGACGGGCGGGCGTTGACCGGGACGTCCGGGAGAAGGCTGGCAAGGACAACCGCCAGATGCTCGGGGAGATCCCTCTACCCTCCCCCTGTCCGCGGTGAAAAACATGCCTCTCAGCACGCGCTGTGCCCCATGCCCAACCCGTGCTCTCCGGTCCAGGCCCCAGAAAAGGACTTGCGGTGTTGTCCCGAACGCGACTTCCTGCGTCAGCGCGCAAGGACATCACCTTCGGCCCGCGCCCCCCAGGGGCACTCGTTCCGTGCGGTCACAGCGCTTCGGGCGCGCGGGATTCGTCCGGTGGGACCGGGGACCTCTGCCATCGTCGGGCAGACCTCGACGCACGTTGGGGACGACGGGTGTGATGTACGCCTCCCCAGGGAACATCCCAAACCGTATCGCAGGTCGTTCTCAGCCCCCTGCAAAGAAGTTGTGTAGTTACGGACGTGTTATTTTCACGTCCGACCGTCACGCTTTTTCGGTTGGCTCCACACCCCACTGATTCATCCAAATTTAATTTTTGGCTTGCCTCCGGCACAAGGTCGATCTCTCACGCGGGCGGGGCGCTCTGTTGGCGGTTCTGTTGCCGGACGGCACTGTCCCCTCGGACGTGCGGCGGGGATGCGCACGGCCGGTCTGCGGCGGCTGGGGGGTCGTCGGTTTACTTATTGCGGAGCACTTGGGCGATCCGCAACAGAGCACCGCCTTTCGTTCCCGCTCTTTTTGTCGCGGTCCGGTCGGCGAGGCACCCTCGGCGGCGTTCTCTCTTCTTCTCTCTAGCTTTCTATCCTCTATTCGTTTACCTGCCATGGATTTAGCCACACACTCTCGGGGTTCGTCCGCTTCGCACGGCCGCGTGCTTCGGGCCCTCGGCCTGCTCGTCCTCGGCGCCACTCTTCTCACGGGCCTGCGCCCCTCTCCGGTCGCGGCACAGACAACCTTTACAGTCACCGACACCGGCGACGCCCCCGACGCCAACGCCGGAAATGGCCTCTGCGCCACCGGCGGCGGCACCTGCACGCTTCGTGCCGCCCTGCAGGAGGCCAACGCCCTGACAGGCAACCAGGAGATTCACTTCGACATCGCAGGCACCGCCCCGCACACCATCCAGCCTGCCAGCGCCCTGCCCGCCGTCTCCGATCCGGCCTCCATCGACGGGGCAAGCGAGCCCGACTACACCGACCGCCCGGTGGTGGTGATCGACGGCCAGAACACGACGGGCGCCGACGGCCTCACGCTCACTCGGTCCAGCCTGGTGAACGCCCTTGCCATCATCAACTTCGATGGCGAAGGCCTTCTCCTTAGAGGCACAAGCGGAAGCACCCTTCAGAACAACTACATTGGCGTAGCCGCCGACGGCTCGGCCGCGGGGAACGGAGGCAATGGGCTAGAGGTGACGGAGAATGCCACCTCAACCCTGATCGGGCCCAACAACGTCATCTCCGCCAATGCACTGCGCGGCATCTTTATCGGCCTGTCCGGCGAGGACGACAACAGCGTGTACGGCAACTACATCGGCACCGGCCCCGACGGCATGAGCCCCATGGGCAACGGCTACGAGGGGGTGCTCATCAATGGCGCCGCCAACACCGTCGTCGGGGGTACAGGCTCGGTGAACGCAGGCTCACGCAACGTGATTTCCGGGAACGGGCGCGATGGCGTCACCATCACGGGCAGCGGCGCGACCGACAACCTCGTGAACGGGAACTACATTGGGGTGGCCGCCGACGGCGCCACCGACCTGGGCAACACGAAAAACGGAATCGAGATTTCCGACGAGGCGTCCCTCAACCTCATCGGCTCTGGCAATGCGGACGGGACGGGCAACGTCATCAGCGGGAATGGCGAAAACGGACTGCTCATCGCGGGCACAATCGCCACTTCCGGCCCCTCCGACAACCTGGTGGCCGCCAACCACATTGGCACCGATGCCGCTGGCACCGCCGCCGTGCCCAACGATGCGGACGGAGTGAACGTGGAGTTTGCGGACGGCAACGCGATTGGCAGCACGCTGGCCGCGGCCAACGTGATCAGCGGAAACGGCGACGACGGCGTGGACGTAACGGGCGAAAACACCGACATCGCGGGCAACATCATCGGGGTGACCGCCGACGAGAGTTCCACGCTGGGCAATGAGAAGCAGGGCATTTTCCTACGCTCCGGCTCGCACGGCAGCGCTCTCGGCGGCGCGGCGCCCGCTTTTGCCAACATCGTCGGGGGCAACGCCCAGGGGCTGCGCATCAGCGGCTCGGACAACGTGAGCCTCGAGGGCAGCTTCATCGGCATCGGCAGGGACGACGCGAACCTGGGCAACGCAGGCACCGGGGTGCTTGTGGACGTCGGGTCCGAGAACGTGACCCTTGGCGGAACCGCCGACGGCGCGGAGAACGTCATCAGCGGGAATGAGGGGGTTGGCCTCGTGCTCTCGGACTTCAACGACGACGGCACATCGGGGGCTCAGGTGCTGGGCAACCTTATTGGGACCGACACCGACGGCGACGCCGCCGTGCCCAATGGCGCGGGAGGAATAGCGATCGAGGAAGGCGCCTCCGACAACACCGTCGGGGGGACGGCGTCCGGCGCGCCCAACACGATCGCCCACAACGACGGTGCAGGGGTCGCCATCACGAGCGGAGCGGCACCGGCCGGCGGCAACAGCGTGCGGGCGAACGCGATCTTCAAAAACAGCGGGCCCGGCCTCGACCTCGGCAGCAACGGCCAGACCGCTAACGACACGGGCGACCCTGACGAGGGTCCGAACCGCCTCCAGAACCACCCGGACATCCAGAGCGCGAGCTACGACGCAGGCGCCGACGCGGTCACCGTGACCTACCAGGTTCCCAGCAACCCGAATGCTACGGGCAGCGGCGCCAGTGCATACGACCTAACCGTGGACTTCTACCGTGCCGGTGCCGCCCAGGAAGAAGGAGCCGCCTACCTGGGCACCGACACCTACACCGTCGGCGACTACAACACGTCCACCAGCGGGCCGGATGCGAAGACCGTCACGTTTACCCCGGAGGCCTCGGTAAGCTCCAGCGACTACGTCGTAGCGACCGCGACCGACGCCAACGGAAACACGTCCGAGTTCAGCGTGCAGTCGTCGCAGCTTCCTGTTGCGCTGACGGATCTGGAAGCCACCCCGTCGGGGAGCGGCACAGTGGCCCTGCGCTGGCAGGTGGCCTCCGAGCGGAGCAACGCGGGCTTCGCGGTGCAGCACCGGGGCCCTGCGAGCAGCGGCTGGACGCGCCTCGGCTTCGTAGAAAGCGCGGTTCCGGGAGGCACCACGTCCGACCCTCAGTCGTACCGCTACGAGGCGGCCGACTTGACAGTGGGCACGCACCAGTTTCGCCTCCGGCAGGTGGACGTGGACGGGACCTCGTCCCTCACGGACCCGGTGTCTGTAGACCTGCAGATGAAAGCAGCGCTTCGGCTCTCGGGCCCGGCCCCCAATCCGGTGCGTGGACGAGCGGTTCTCTCCGTCGCCGTTCGGGAGGGGACGGAGGCAACGGTCTCGCTCTACAACGTGCTGGGGCGTCACGTCCGCACCCTCTACAGGGGCCGCCCCTCCCCCGGAGACGCCCTACGCGTCCACCTTTCTACTCACGATCTTGCCAGCGGCCTTTACATCGTGCGGCTTCAGGCCCTTGGGCAAACGCGCACCCGTCGAGTAACGGTCGTACGTTGAGTATCGGCCCTTCTGCACGTCCCTCAGTCGGCCGGATGGGCTATCGCCGAGTGGACCTCACGATATTGGACCTCACGATATACGATATTGAGCGACGGATGTGAGGGGGCTTCCGGAGGGAGCTGTCTTCCGGAGATGCGCACACGTCTTCCACAATCGCACAGGCCGTTCTGAGAAGGCAGCCGTTCGAAGAGGAGCCGCGGGCCCGTGGCTCCTCTTCTCTTTTTGCCCGCCTTCTTCCGTGCGCGCTTCTACGCCCTTTGCGAACGGGCCCTGCCGGAGGAAACGTCGTCCCGGCGCGCGGCCGATCCGCGACAAGATCGGCAGAGGTGTTACGTTCCTCCGATACCTGCGCCAAAACGCGTCTGTCCCGAAAATTGTCCCCGTCATGCGCGTTGCAAGACGCAGAAAAATGTGTTTCTCACGATGCCTCTTGTCCGCCGTATAATCTCCGCGCACGATCCCTCAACCCCGTGACCACGCACGCCTCTCCCGAAACCGTCTCCACCGACGTCCTCATCATCGGCGCCGGTGGGGCCGGCCTTCGCACCAGTATTGAACTGGCCGAACACGACATCGACTGCCTCGTCCTGGGCAAGCGCGCCCACGGAGACGCCCACACCATCTGGGCCGCGGGCGGCATCAACGCCTCCCTCGGCAGCCTCGACCCCGAGGACCGCTGGGAAATCCACGCCGCCGACACCCTCGACGAGGGCCACTTCGTAAACGACCCCACGGCCGTTGAGATGCTCTGCCGGCGCGCCCCGGACCGCATCCGCGAGCTCGCCGAGTGGGGCATGGCCTTCGACCGCACCGACGACGGCAAGATCAACCAGCGCTACTTCGGCGCGCAGTCGTTCCGGCGCACCTGCTTCGTGGGCGACCGCACCGGACAGGCGCTCATGGACACGCTCGTGCAGAAGGCGATGGACCTGGACATTCCGTACCGCGAGAACCTCTACATTACCGACCTCGTGACGGAGGGAGGCCGCGCGGCGGGGGCGGTGGGCTTCGACATGGATTCGGGACGGCCCGTGGCGTTCGACGCGGAGGCCGTCGTCATCGCGGCGGGCGGGCACACCTCGCTCTACCGCCGCAGCTCCTCGCGCCCCGACGAAAACACGGGCGACGCGCAGGCCCTGGCGTTCCACGCCGGCGTGCCGCTGCGCGACATGGAGTTTGTGCAGTTCCACCCCACCGGCAAGGTGACCCCCGAGGAAGAAGCCGGCCATCTTGTCACCGAGGCCGTGCGCGGAGAGGGCGGGCGCCTCTACAACACCGAGGGCGAGCGCTTCATGGAGCGCTATTCGCCGGCGCAGATGGAATTGGACGCCCGCGACGTGGTGGCCCGCGCCAACGAGCAGGAGATCCGGGAGGGCCGGGGCACCGAGAACGACGCGGTGCTGCTCGACATCTCGCACCGCGACGACCAATACGTCCACGAGCGGCTGCCCCGCATGGTGGAGGAGTTTGCGGAGCACGGCGTGGACATCACCGCGGAGCCGATGGAGGTGGCGCCCACGGCCCACTACGCGATGGGCGGCATTGAGGTGAACTTCGAGACGGCCGAGACCCAGGTCGATGGCCTTTACGCAGTGGGCGAGTGCACCGCGGGCGTCCACGGGGCCAACCGCCTGGGCGGCAACTCGCTGATCGAGACGGTGGTCTTTGGCGAAGTGGCCGGCACGCACATCGCTGAGACGCTGGGCACGCGCCCGAGCCCCGCCCTGCCGGAGGCGGCGGTTCGAGATCAGGTGGCTGCGCAGGACGCCCTGGCCACGGCCGACGGCCGCCACACCCCGGGCGCCCTGATCGAGCGCCTGCGCGGCCTCATGTGGGACCACGCCGGCATCCTGCGCGACGAGGACGGGCTCCTGCAGGGGCTCCGGGCGCTCCAGCAGCTCCGGGCCGACGCCGACGACCTGGCGGTGCAGGCCGACCGCACGAGCCGCCGCTACGAGCGCGCGCAGAACCTGGGCGTCATGCTCACCACGGCCGAGACCATCCTGCGCGGCGCCCTGGAACGCCCCGAGTCGCGCGGCGCCCACGCCCGCACCGACCACGACACCAAAGACCCTGCCTGGCGCCAAAACATCCGCTGCCTCCCGGCCGGTGATGGGACCATGGACATCGACGTGGCGGCCGCCGACACGCCCTCCCGCCGCGTGCAAGAGGCCGTCGATGAGGAGCACGAGCTCGATTATCATCACCTGGAATAACGGCGCCTGCCCATGGATTTCTCTTCTCGTATAGGCCTGCTCCTCCTGCTCAGCAGCCTCCTGCTGCTCGGCGGAGCGGGGGGCCCCGCGGCTCTCGCACAGCCCGCCCACACCTCGCCCCCGGACGCCAACGCCCGCTGGCACTCCCTACGAAGCGAGATTCTGAATCCCGGATTCGCCTTCCAGAGCATCGGGGCCGGCACGGGGGCGCACCTGGGCGATCAGCCCGGCGCCTGGCACGAGACCCTGGGCGGCTACGCGGCCCGCGTGGGCTCGAACGCGGGCGGCGCGCTGCTGCAAATCGGGACCACCCACGCCCTGGCCGCTGCCCTGCGCCTGGACCTCCGCCCCCGCCTGCGCCCCGACGCCGGCCTTGGGACTCGGCTCCGTGCCGCCGTGCAGGCGCCCTTCCGCGCCCGCACCGCCTCCGGCGCCCCCGTGCCCAACCTGCCAAACGTGGCTGGCACCTACGCCGGCGCCCTCGCCCAGACCCGCTGGGAGCGCGGACGGTGGGCCCCCGGCCGCGCCCTACAAAGCACAGCCGTCTCGCTCGGGTTCGACGTCGGGGTGCAGGTGGTGCGCGCCCTCGTGCGCACGCCCAACAGCGAATAGTCGTCCGCGGGCGGCCCGCCTCCGCGTCTCTTGCCGTCCCTCACCTGCCTCCCAGCCTCATGCCCGACGCGCCCTCCCGTGGGTCGTCCCCAGACCCGCCGGACGACCCGGTGGCGGCCCTCACGGTCGATACGCTCCACGCCGCCCTCAACGACGCGGGCTACATCTGCTCGCGCGACCGCGCCCGGAGCGTGCTGGCGGCCCTCCTGACCGATCCCCTCGGCGGCTTCTTCGCCTTCGGGCCGCCGGGCACCGGCAAGACGTGGCTGCTGGAGGTGCTCGGCGAGATCCTGGGCATGAACACCTTCTTTAAGCAGGTGAGCCCCGGCAGCCGCGAAGAGGACCTCATCCTCGATCTCCTCCCCGACGAAAACGCGCAGAGCGGCATCAAGAAGCAGTGGGGCGAACTGCCGAAGGCCGTCCGCGCCAGTCACGAGGGCAACACGCTCCTCATTCTCGACGAGTGGGACAAGACCCGCCCCACCGCCGACGCGTTCCTGCTCGACTTTCTGCAGAACGGGCGCGTCAACTACGGCGACATTCAGGTGCAGGCGAACATGGACAACCTCTACGTCTGCATCACGCTCAACGACGAGC
>ERZ1034486.291-NODE-291-length-13924-cov-4.913404_pt1 | contig 13924 bp, 12 predicted proteins | sample MGYA00520683_ERZ1034486 | MGnify/ENA primary metagenome ERZ1034486 (study PRJEB33760, sample SAMEA4777685) | hypersaline lake metagenome | biome: hypersaline environment; feature: brines | place: Spain | collected 2012-08 | depth 0 m ...
GTTGCATCGCCCGTGCCGTCTCCGTGGATCTCGATCCATCCGCCCAGGGGCGTGTCCATGGGCGGCATGCGGTGTTCCTCTTGGGCCTCCTCGATGGCCTCGTACTGCGCCCGGGAGATCAGCCCGCTGTTCAGGCCCCGGCGCGCGTCCTCTACCTTAGGATAGTTGAGGACGAGGGCCTTGTAAAACTGGCTTCGAGGATTTTTATGGACCACGTAGAAGGTCCCCTCGGGCGTGCGCCAGTGGTCGGGGCGGCCCTCACTGCCATTTCGCTTCTTGTCGGAGAACGAGTTGTAGGCCATGTCCGCACGGAACGTGTGCACGAGCGTGCGGCCGCGGTAAAGGTAGACCCTGCGCTTCGACTTCGACACCCGTATCCATGCGTTGGACAGCGCGTCGGCCGCCACGTAGCCTTCGCGTCCCGCGTCGGTGCGCACCCGGCAGCGCGCGTCCTCGCATCCGAGCCGTGTGACAGGCGTCCGCATCGGAAGGCGGTCCACTGGGGCGTCGGTACTGGGAAGGTTGTGCAGGGTGACGGCGTCGCCGGCAACGTAGAAGAGCGCGCCTGCCCCGTCAAGGCCGGAGGGGCCGGGGGGCGGCGCCGTGGACGGCAGCGCCCGCACCGTATCGGTGGAGACGTGAAGCTGGGCGACTGCCGGCCACAGACCGCCCATGAGCCCGAGAAGAACAAACAGCCACCCGGTCGTTCGCATGGAAGCGGGGGTGCAAGTTGTGGTGGGGGAGCGTCGGGGATGAAGCGTCGGGGGGCGGAGCGTGCGCCGGGGGGAGCGAAGCGGACGGTGCCGCACACGCCTCCGGGTCTCACTGGGCGGGCGAGGCGCAGCAGCGCCGATACGCCGCAATGGTGCCCTCGATAACTGCTCCTTCGGTCACGTGGTCCACCTCCGCGCGCACCGCTTCGGCGGCGTTGGCCGGCGCGAAGGACCGCCCCACCGCCTTGAGGGCGTCACGGTCCGAGTCCGCATCGCCGATGTAGGCCATCTCGTCGAGGCGCACGCCCAGGTGGTCGGCCAGCCAGTCGAGGCCGGCCCGTTTTGTGATGCCCGGCGGCACCACGTCCACGGACACGTCGGTGGCAAAGACGTGCAGGCCCGGCGCGTGGTCGGCAACGAACTGCTCGGTGCGGGGGCGCACGGCCCGGATCTCGTCCGGATCGGGGGAGACGACGCCCGCCTGCGTGCGCTTGGCGTGGTCCACCGACAGGCGCGTGCCAGGCACACACTCCGTGTGAAACCAGTGCTCGACCGCGCGGAGCTGTTCCTCCGCGGCCTCGGTAAGGCGAGGGCTCCAGGTCGTCTGGGCGGCCACGGGATCGAACCGCCCGCCGCCGGCCTCAAAGAGCACCGGCACCGTCAGCTGCAACGCCTGGGCCATCGCCTCCACGTACGGGTACGCCCGCCCCGAGCAGATGGAGAGAGCCGGGGTGTCGTCGCGGTCGGCCGCACGGCGGAGCCGGCGCAGCCCCTCCAGGTCGTAGGGCGTGTAGGGCTCGGCCAGGCAGCCATCAATGTCGGTGACGAAGAGTTTGATCACGGAAGGAAATCGTTCGGGCGAGAACGGCAGTCACAGTGGCAACAGGGCCCCCAATCATGGAGGCGGATGCGTGAAGACGTGATGCGTGAAAAAATCATCCCGTAACGCTCACGATTCATGTATCACTCATCACGCACTACACGAAAAAGCAGGACGTTCTCGGTCGGCCCCACGCTTTAGGACGGGTCCTCTTCCTCGGCAAACGAGTCTGCCATCGCCTCTACAATCTCATCGGAGATGCCCATGCTCGAGAAGCCGCCGTCGTGGTAGAGCGTCTGCATGGTGACCATGCGCGTGAGATCGCTGAGGAGCGTAACCGCGTAGTCGGCGCACGAGTCGGCGTCGGCATTGCCCAGGGGCGCCACCCGCTCGGCAAACTCGTACATCGCGTCGAACCCGTCGATGCCGGAGCCCGCGGTGGTCTTGGTGGGGCTCTGCGAAATGGCGTTGATGCGGATGTCGCGCTCTCCCAGTCGGTACCCGAAGGAGCGCACAATGCTTTCGAGAAGCGCCTTGGCGTCGCCCATCTCCGAGTACTTGGAGAAGATGCGCTGGGCCCCGATGTAGCTCATGGCCAGGATCGAGCCGCCGTCGTCAATTGCCTCGGACTCCAGGGCGTGGTGGACGATGCGGTGCAGGCTCACGGCCGACACGTCGAGCGTCTGCTCGTACCAGTTGTAGTTCAGGTCCTCGTAGGGCACGTCCTTGCGCACGTTCACCCCCATGCCGATGGAGTGCACAATGAAGTCGATGGAGCCGTGCGTCTCTTTCACCTCCGCAAACAGCTCGGCCAGCGCCTCGTCGTCGGTGGCGTCGGCCCAGATGATGTCGCTGTCGGTTTCGTCGGCGAGGGCGTCGAGGCTCCCGAGGCGGCGGGCCACCGGGGCGTTGGAGAGCACGAAGTCGGCGCCCTCCCGGTCGCACGCCTCCGCGACCGCCCAGGCGATGCTCTCCTCATTGAGAGCCCCGAAGATGATGCCCGTCTTTCCGTCGAGCAAGTCGTAACCGTCCATGGCGTAGTACTTTCGATTTGAAGAGGGGGAACGAGCAGTGTCGAGGAGGTTCGTTCTTCGGTGATGCGTGATGCGCGACGCGTAAAATTGGGGCCAATGGAGCCAAAATCACACTTCACGTGTCACCCCTCACGCTTTACAGCCGCACGTCGTCCATCGGGGCGAGGTGGTCGAGCAAGGGGGCGTGGATGTGAGCATTGGTGGCGCAGACCTGCTGGTCGAACGGGGGCGTGAGGCCGTCCTCTGCGTGGTAGTTTGTGACGCGCCCGCCGCCCTCGCGCACGAGCAGGATGCCGGCGGCTACGTCCCAGGGCTGCAGGCCCGTCTCAAAGAAGCCATCGAACCGCCCACAGGCCAGCCACGCTAGGTCCACGGCGGCTGCCCCGTGGCGACGCACTCCGCGGGCCGCACGGAGAACCTCGCCCAGCACATCGAGGTAGCCCTCCGTGTGCTCGAAGCGGCGGTAGGGAAACCCGGTGGCCAGGAGGGCGTCTTCAAACGCGTGCGTCTGGCTGACTCCAGCGGGCCGCCCATTTACCTGCAGGCCGTGGCCCGCCACTGCCGTAAAAAGCTCATCGTGCGGCACGTTGAGCACCACTCCTGCCCTCAAAGCGTCACTGTCTTGCAGGGCAATGCTTACCGCATAGGGGGGCACCTGATGCATGAAATTTGTCGTGCCGTCGAGCGGGTCCACGATCCACCGCCGCCCGTCGACGGAGGCCGGCGGGGTCCCCGGCTCGCCTCCCTCTTCCGCCAGAATTGTGTCGTCGGGGTAGGCGTCGCGAATGGTGCCGCACACCGCGGCCTGGGCGGCCTCGTCTACCTCGGTCACGAAGTCGTTTTGTCCCTTGGCCCGCACATTTTCCAACGCTCCGGTCCGCTCCCGAATGACGCGGGCCGCGCGGCGGGCCGCCTGCACGGCCGTCGCCAGTGCGTCGTCGTAGGGGGAGTTGTGCGTCGGACTCTCCTCAGGGGTGGGGATCTCCATCGAAGCAGCGCCAGTTGCGCAGAAAGGAGGGACGACCGAAGACTCTGCGAAGCCCTCGGCCTGCACCGAAACTTTTGCCCGGCTTCGTGCTAGCGGTATCGAATTGTGCTTTAACATATAAATCGGCAGCGAGTGATGCATCCCGTCTGGCCCGAACGCGCCCGTTTTTTAAAATTCGTCGTGGTCGGGCTGCTTCTCGCGGGCGTTGCCGTGGGAACCGCGGGCTGCACCGACGGGCCGGTGCCCTCTGCGGGCGTCTGGGAAATCGGGGACGTCGACACTCTTGCCGCCTCCACGGCGTCTCGCGACTCCGTGCTTGCCCTGCTGGGCCGGATGCAGCGGACGGCCCTCGACTCCGCGTTCGCGCGGCTCGACGCGTACGGCGTTACGCGCCGGGTGCGCACCGAGCAGCTCGATACCACCGGGGCCGTCACGGCTGCACGCACACACACCCTCCGGTATGCCCCGGGGGCCGAAACAGGCCGTCTTCAGCGGGCCGACTCGACGGGCACGTTTCAGCGGGGGGGCGTTCTTTCGGGGATCTCGCCCCAACCGACGCGGCGGGCCCGCCCCGCCAACCTCGCCACCCAGGCCCTCGCCGATCAGCCGGCCTACCTCGCGCCCCGCACCCAAGAGGCCTACCGCTACGCCCTGCGCCCCGGCTCGCTGCCAGGCGGCACGCCGGTGCTTGTGGTAGAAGCGAAGGCGCGGGCCCATGGACGTGGTGCCGAGCAGGGCATCCGCTATGCCCGGCTCACCCTCGACCGCGCCTCGCTCCAACTGGTAGGCCTCACGGTCTTCCGGAACAGCCGCATCCTGCTCTTTCAGGAGCAGAGCCGGGTTACACTGCGCCTCCGCCCCGTCTCTGCCGGCCCCGGCCCGCCCGTCTGGCTGCCGCGTCGCACCCGAGTGCGCGCCCGCGTCGACGTGCCTCTGCGCGCGTCCCGCCAGTTTCGCACGGTCTCGGTCTACTCCGAGTACGAAGCGCAGGACGCGCCGTCCTGAGGCCCCCACCGCGCAGAGACTTTGTGCCCCCGGTGCGCAAAGCACTAGACTCCACTCCTCATAGCCCCACAGACGACGTCCCCCAAGGGCGTTCTCGCCATGTCTCTCTCCCTGGCCCGCGACGTGCAGAACCGCCTCACGACCGACCGCTTCGGGCGTGCCGTGCGTAGCGCCGAGGAGGTAGACTCCACCAACGAACAGGCGGTGGACTGGGCGGCAGACGGCGCTCCGGAGGGGGCGGTGGTGCTTGCGGAATACCAGCACACGGGCCGGGGCCGCCACGGGCGCACCTGGGCGGCCGCCAAGGGCCAAAACCTCCTCTTTTCCGTCGTCCTCCGCCCTTCTCTCTCCCCCAACCGGCTGGGCCTCATTACTGTGGCGGCGGGCGTGGCCGTGGCCGAGACCGTCGACGCCTTCGTGTCGCCCCGCCGGGCCGCCCTCAAATGGCCGAACGACGTGCTGCTGGAAGGCCGAAAGACCTGCGGCATGCTGCTGGAGTCGTCCCTCGCGACGCCGCAAAGCAACACCGTGGTGGTTCTGGGGGTGGGGCTCAATGTGAACCAGACTGACTTCCCGGACGCCCTCGCCGACACCGCCACGTCGCTCCGTCTCACAACCGGCCGCCCAGTGCCTCGTGCCGAACTGATGGGCCGCCTGCTCTCTGCCCTCGAGCACCGGTACGACGCCGTGCAGCAGGGCCAGGCCGCGGCGACCCGCAACGCGTATGAGGAGCGCCTCGTCTCGCTGTACGAGCCAACCACCCTGCATCTCCCCAACGCCAGCCGGTCTCTTTCGGGGACCGTTCAGGGCATCACCGACACCGGTGCCCTGCGCCTCGACACCCCCGAGGGCCCCGCCACAGTTCACGCCGGCGAGGCCACCCGCCACCGGTAGCGCCCCCACCCATCCGCCTCAGCACCGTGCCATGCTGCTTGCACTGGACATTGGCAACAGCGCCGTAAAAGCGGCTCTCTTCGAGGGAGACACGCTCGTAGACGCTCGTGCCCTGACGCCCCCCGACAACGAGGCGCCCCCCCCGGTGGCCCACTGGCGCGAGGCACTTGCGCCCTGGACCGAGCACGCCCCCGTGGAGCGGATTGGGCTCGTGTCGGTGGTGCCGACGCGCACGGAGGCCCTTGCCGAGGCCCTCCGCTCCCTGACGGACGCCCCCCTCGTTCGCGTCACGCCGGCGCTGGACCTCCCGTTCGACGTAGCGTACGAGACGCCGGACACGCTGGGCCACGATCGGCTCGCAGCGGCGGCGGCCGCGTGGGTGCACTACGGACGCGACGGCCCACAGAGCGTGCTCGTCGTAGATGCCGGGACGGCGCTCAACTACGAGGTGGTGCACCGGAGCGGCGTGTATCGGGGAGGGGCCATTGCCCCGGGGCCCGCCCTCGCACGCCACGCCCTTCGCAGCGGCACCGCCCAGCTCCCCACCGTCCCCCTTTCACTGCCGGATGCCCCCGTGGGCAACGCGACCCAAACGGCCCTCCAGAGCGGCCTCATGTGGGGGCTGGTGGACCAGACCCGAGGCATGTGCCGCCGCCTCGCCGCCGCGCTGCCAGACGCCCCCCGCGTCGTCCTCACGGGCGGATGGAGCCGCCTTCTCGTCGACCACTTCGAGACGGCCCACCACGCCCCGCACCTCGTGCTGCGCGGCACGCGCCTCCTCGCCCTCCAGCCCCCTCCAACCGCCAATCAGGACTGAAGCGTGCCGTTCTCCACAAGCCGCAGCAGCTCCTGGATGCGGGACAGAACCATCTGGATGGCCACGTGATTGTGCCCCCCGCGCGGAATCACGATGTCGGCCTCCCGCTTCGACGGCTCCACAAACTCGAGGTGCATGGGCCGGACGGTGCGCTCGTACTGGCGCAGAATGCCCTCGATGGAACGGCCGCGCTCCTGCATGTCGCGCCGAATGCGGCGCATGAGCCGGATGTCGTCGGCCGCGTCGACGTAAATCCGAATGTCCATCTGCTCTTCCAGCAGCGATTCGGCCAGCACCAGGAGCCCTTCGATAATGATGACGGGCCGGGGCTCCACGGTCTCCGTCTCATCCTCGCGGGTGTGGGTCGTAAAGTCGTAGACCGGCTTTTCTACGGCCTCCCCTTCGATCAATCGGTCGAGGTGCTCGCGCATGAGTTCGGTCTCCAGCGCGTCGGGGTGGTCAAAGTTAAACCGGGCGCGTTTTTCGGGAGACAGGTGCGCGAGGTCCCGGTAGTAGGCATCGTGGTCGAGGATCGCAATGGGGTCGGCCCCGAATTCCCGCGTGATGTGGTTTAGAACGGTCGTTTTTCCGGACCCAGACCCGCCCGCAATGCCAATGACGACTGGTGGCGTCATAAACGGTCCCAACGCAAATCCTCGGTAGTGACAAACGTGATGTTGCTGCGCGGTGCGTGGGAGTGTTGCGTAGTGCGCCCGCCGCGTGCTCGGCCGGGGTGCGGGCAGCCCTCGTGCATCACCCTCACACGTGCTCGCTGGGCTCGGTGGGTGCCCCTGCGGCGCACTGGCCTCAACGGAGCCGCCCCGGACGGGCCCCGTGTCTCGGAGGATGCCACCATGCCTGCTTCTCTGTGGCTTCCTCCATCCTGCACCTACTTACTCGTGCCCCTATTACCCGTGCCCCTATTACTTCGTACACCCATCACTCGTGCCCCTACTCCTGCACCATGACGACCGTCCAGGTCTTGGTGTCCTCGTCGTAGGTGGAGGCCGCCTCGTCAAACGCAAGCTCGTCGGACTCCTCTTCGGCCCACTCCCGGAGGTCGTCCATCTCTTCGGCTGTTTCCTGCACGATAAAATTCACAAACTGGCCGCGCTGCACCTCCAGGTCTTCGCCCGTGATCGGGACGCGCTCCCCGTCCTCCACCCGCTCGAACTCGACCTCCACGCGCGCCTGGTAGGTATGCTCGTCGGTCCACGCGCCGCGGTGCACATCCGGGAGCATGTCCCAGACCCAGCGGCCCTCCAAGCTGTCGTTGAGCATGGGGCTGATGATGGGCCGCCAGTACTCGGCCACCGGGCCAATGTCCGGAAGCTCCGCGTCCATGCCCAACTGGTAATTGGGAATCAGGTCGTCGGGGCGAAGCAGCCCGAAGAGCCCCGAGAGGACCACTCCATTTTCCAGGAGACGGCGCTGCGCCCCCGTCGGAAGGTTCGCAAAATCCATCGCGGCGTACATCACCCCGGGGCTGTAGCGATCCAGGGCCGACATAAGAGGGGCGTCGTAGATCTCTTCGTTCACGCGGACGGCTTCTTCCAACTCATACCCCTCGAGCCCGAACACGTCCGCAAGGGCCTCTTCGTCCTCTTCCGCGATCACCGTCTGCAGGGTGTCGATCAGTTCGCGCCGGTCGGGGTTGAGGTCGTCGAAGTAGTTGAAAGTTCCGGACGTGCGGTAGTCGAACATGTCCGGCGCAAACGGATTGCCGCCGGGCTGCTTCTGATCGGCGGGAGAGAGAAGAACGGTCAGGTCTGGCATGTAGGAGCGGGGAGATCAGTCGATGGCGAAGGAGGTGAGGGGGCCGAGGCGGTCGGCGCGACGCGAACCGGGGAGCGGTGGGGAAAGCGGCCACAACTAACTGCCCGCGTCGGCGTCTTCCGAGGCTTTTCGGAGCTCTTCCATAAGGGCGTCGATGTCGTCGCGGATGTGGTCGGCGCGGGCCTCGGCGTCCTGCACCACTGCGTCGCTGTTGCGTCGCCCTTTGTTCTCGCCCCCCGACTGAACCAGGCGCCGGAAGAACCCTTCGGCCTGGGACGTGAGGCGCTCGACCTGGTAGGCAACACGGCGACGGGCATCCGGCCCCCGTTTGGGGGCGAACAGCATACCCAACGCAAAACCGACGGCCCCACCCGCGAGGGCACTGTACACCCCAATCTGTGTCGCGCGCTTTCGTGACGTTTTCTTCATGAACAAGTGGGTGTGCTGGAGGAGGGAAACGTGGTGTGAATCGCTGTTTTCGTACCAGGGGCGCAAACGCCGGTTTCTCAACCGTTCTCCCCGCTTCTTCCTTCATGAACGCGGCCGCTCCTGTTCCACGCCGGGCTCTTCCACAAATTTTCGCCGCTCTCCTGCACCGAAGGAGACGCACTGCGGAACGGGTCTCGGAAAAGAGGGCTTTGAATGTTACCGACCTCGTACGTTTCTTGCAACACGGGACCCGAAAATCTACACGGCCTTTGCCTGTGTGTACTGATTCGTACCGCTAGTTCCCACCAACTGATTGCCCTCCCCCCGCCGCCTCTGGGTTCTGGCGGCGCGCTGCAGTCGGGGCCCCGGCCCTGAGCGACGGCGTATGGAGGCGGCGCACAGGGAGCAGGCGTGTGCCTGCGCTCGCGGCGGCGCCCTTCCGGAGGGCCTTCCGATTCCGAATCGCCCGGCCTCATCGACGACGAGCCACGTATGCACGAAACCCCATTCCCCATCCACGAGACGGGCCCGTTCCAGTACAACGACGAAGGTCCCGACGACGCTCCCCTGCCCCCCATCGTCCTGCTGCACGGCATGCTCGGCGACCTGAGCAACTGGGTCGACACCGTGGAGGCCCTGTCGAACCAGGGCCACCGCGTGCTTGCCCCCGTTCTCCCCGTCTACGACTTTCCCCTCTCAGAAACGGGCGTGCCCCGCCTCACGGAGTACATCCGCGAGTTCGTAACCACCCTTGAGCTCGGATCCGTGGTGCTCGTAGGCAACTCGCTGGGGGGGCACGTGGCCCTTCTGTACGCGCTGGACCACCCCGAAACCGTCCATGCGATGGTGCTCTCCGGATCGTCCGGCATCTACGAAACCACGATGGGATCGTCGTTTTTCCGGCGTCAGGACCGAGAGTTCATCAAGGAGCGGACCGAGATGACGTTCTACGACCCGTCTCACGCGACCGAGGACCTGGTCGATGAGATGTTGGAAATCGTGAACGACCGCCCGCGCGCCTTCCGGCTCCTTAAGTTTGCCCGCTCGGCCGACGAAGAGACGGTTACCGAGCAGTTGCCGCGCCTGGATATGCCCGCCCTGCTGGTATGGGGCCGCGACGACATCATTACGCCTCCGGAGGTGGCCGAGGAGTTCCAGGCCCGTATGCCCAGTGCCCGCCTTGAATTTATCGATAAGTGCGGCCACGCCCCCATGATTGAACATCCCGGCACGTTCAATCAACTTACCCTTGGGTTTCTGGAGCGGCTCGGCGAAGAGGCCCCTTTGCGCTCCCCTTCCGGCCCTTAGCGGCACTGCGACTCCTCCCCCTCCTTCTCGCGGCGGCTCCACCGCGACGGTCCCGCCTGCGATAGTCCTCCCCTGCGATGGACCTTCGGAGCCGTCCCCCTGCTTCCCCTGATCGGCCCCGCCTGCGCCTGCCCCGCTGCCCACGCCTGTCCAATGGGCCGGACAACTGTGTGACGAAGCGCACGCCTCTGCTCCCTGCAGACCGCTTTTTCTCCGCCTAACGACCGCTCTTCCCGGAATTGGCACGCTCATTGCAAAACACGGCATAACGCAGCGTGGGTCGCGTGCGCGATCTCGTTGCCGGGACACATTGTCCCAGGAGGCCTCCATTCTTGCCGGGCAGATGCGTCTTTGGGTGAGCGTATCTGCCCGGCATTTTTTTGTCTCTGCCCGCGGCTTTGCCTCCGCGCCCGCTTCCGCAGACGTTTTCCTCCCCCCAGCACCGCCGTCTTTGCGAACGTCTCAACCGTGCAGGGTTGGCAGTCGTCTCCAGAGCCGCGCCCCCACAGCCGCCTCTCCCCGCCTGCCTTGTGTCCTGCTCCGCGCAGTGCCGGCCCTGGCCCGAAGCGCCGAGTCGTTTTCGCGCCTTTGTTCGGAGCCATTTGCGGTTTACGTTATGTTTGTCCCCACTTGTGTGTCTAGGGGGCACAGGCGCTGGGGATGCCCTCCACGCAGTCCGGGGGCACGGCCGTCGGGACACTTCGTACGGCGCGGCGTATAGGGACGCGGGGATGCAGGGACTCAGGCTCTCATCATTCTTCGAACAACACGGTTAGGTGACCACCATGGCACGCGGAGTTAACAAAGTGACTCTTATCGGCAATCTTGGGGACGACCCCGAGCTTCGGTATACCGGAAGCGGGACAGCAGTGTGCAACATGTCCCTTGCCACCAACGAGTCATACACGGACAACGACGGCAACGAGGTGCAGAACACCGAATGGCACGACGTAGTGGCGTGGGGCCGGCTCGGCGAAATCTGCAACGAGTACCTGCAGAAGGGCTCGCAGGTCTACTTCGAGGGAAAGCTCCAGACACGCTCCTGGGACGACCAGGAGGGCAACACCCGCTATTCCACGGAGGTAAAGGCCCGCGAGATGATGTTCTTGGACAGCAATCGCCAGGGCGGCGGCGAACCAAGTGGCTTCAACCAAGACCGCGGCGGCCAGGACGACATGGACCAGACGCGACGGCAGCAGCCCGCCGGCCCCTCTGGCCCGCAGTCGGGACAGCAGCCGGACGACGAGGACACCTTCGAGCCGGACGACGACCTCCCGTTTTAGCTCTGGCTGCCTTCGTTCTGATCCGGTTTTCGTCCCGCACACCGACCCACCGGGGCGCGGACACGCCTCTGTGCGGATCTGTGCGGGAACGTCCCGGCACGAAGGGAGGGAGGCCGAGCGATCGGCTTTCCTCCTTTCTTTTTTGCTCTTTTGCGTGGGCCTCCGTTTGCGTGGGCCTCGGTGTGACCAACGCGCCTCGCCTCTGTCCTGTTGGTCTGTGCCAACGCCCAGGCGCGCAACAGACGCAACAGACGCTCGGCGCGATAGATTGGTCGATTTGTTGCAGCTTCGTTTGCAGATTGCGGCCCTGCAACTGATCTTTTTCACGCGGCGCTCGTTCCGGTAAACGAAAATCACGCATCTTCCTTGTCGAGCGCGGCCTTCGCACGGGGCCCTCCCATCGTCGAGACACCGTTTGCCCAATGAGCATTGCTTCCTACCTGTCCGAAGACATCGGCACTTCCGTTGAGTTCGAGACCTTTCGGGACGCCTTCCGCAAAAAAGTCCACAAAGCCTTCACGATGCGGGGGGACTTCGACGAGGTCAGTACCCAGCGCGGCCTCCCGCCGTTTATGATGCGGGAGATTCAGTCGGTGACGCCCCTGTCGGTCTTTATCCCCGAAGAGTACGGGGGACGCGGCGGGCACGTGCACGAGTGCCAGTCCATCCTCGCGGCGGCGTCGTACGAGTCGCTCGCCCTCTCCCTGACGCTCGGCATCAACGGGGCGCTCTTCCTGCAGCCCCTCACGAAGTACGGGAATGAGGCCATCAAAGGCCCCATTTTCGAGCGCTTCGTGGAGGAAAAAAACCTGGGCGGTCTCATGATCACCGAGCCCGACTACGGGACCGACGCCCTCAGCATGGAGACGTCGTACACGCAGGCGGACGACGGCACGTACCACCTGCAGGGGACCAAGCACTGGGCCGGCCTCACCGGCTGGGCCGACTTCTTCCTGGTGGCCGCCCGCCGGCAAGGGCCAAACGGCGATCTGGGGCGCGACATTGACTTTTTCGTGGCCGACATGAACCGGCCCGAGCAGATGATTGAGGTGGAAGAGTTCTACGAAAACCTCGGCCTCTACATGATTCCGTACGGCCGCAACCACGTGGACATCCAGGTGCCGGAGGCCCACCGCCTGCAGCCGGAGAGCACGGGCATCAAGATGATGCTCGACATTCTGCACCGCAGCCGGATTGAGTTTCCAGGGATGGGCATGGGCTTTCTCCAGCGCATCCTCGACGAGGCCCTGGAGCACTGCCGCGAGCGCTCCGTGGGCGGCACGCCGCTCCTCCACTACGACCAGGTGCAGCGCCGCCTCGCCCGGCTGCAGGCCGCCTACACGGCCTGCTCGGCCCTGTGCCTCCACACCAGCGAGCACGCCCACACCGACAACAACCTGGCGGGCGACGCTCTCGCGGCCAACGCCACCAAGACGGTGGTGACGGACCTGATGCAAAACGCCGCGCAGTCGCTCCTGCAGCTGACGGGCGGCACGGGGTACCGGCTCGACCACGTGGCGGGCCGCTCGGTGGTGGACAGCCGCCCCTTCCAAATCTTCGAGGGCTCGAACGATGTGCTCTACCAGCAAATCTCGGAGTCGGTGCTCAAGTCGATGCGGTCGGCCAAGGAGCGCAACTTACACGCGTTCCTCTCGGACTTCGAGATGACCCGCCGGGCCGCGGACTACTTTGACGATACGCTCGACTTTGAGGTGGACCTCTCGCTGCCCCAGCGCAAGCTCGTGGAGCTCGGGCGCATTCTGGGCCGGGTGGTTACGATGGAGTTCACCATCGAAATGGGCGACCGCGGGTTCCGTAGCGACCTGATTTCCAACTGCCTGCAGGTCTTCCAAAAGGACGTAGACAGCCGGGTGACGACCTACCGCAACCACGACCTCACGGAGGTAGTAGAGGATTACGTGGAGGGAAGTGCTTGGCTGGATTACGTAAATGCGTAGGCGGGACAGTTCCCCGTAGGTAATCTGCCTCCTCCTGCGTAGCTCTGCTTCGTCAACGTCATTACTGCGTATTTCGTATTGCGTGTTGCGTAAGCGGTGAATCGAACGGAATACGCAATACGGAATACGCGGTTTGGACCCGCACACTGGGCTGGCCTCTGTAGCCCCATCCGCTACCCCCATTCATCCAACTGCTCCCCCCATGCCCGTCCGCTTCGGTGTCGTCGTCTTTCCGGGGTCCAACTGCGACCACGACGCGTACCACGCTGCGAAGCACGTTTTTGAGCAGGAGGCGCGGTTCATCTGGCACGAGGACGAGGAGCTCGGGGACGTGGACGTGGTAATCGTGCCGGGCGGTTTCTCGTACGGCGACTACCTGCGCTCCGGCGCCGTTGCTCGATTTTCGCCGATCATGCAGGATGTGGTGCGCTTCGCAAACGAGGGCGGGCTCGTGTTCGGCATCTGCAACGGCTTCCAGATTCTGTGCGAGGCGGGCCTGCTCCCGGGCACGCTCATGCGCAACGAGTCGCTCCGCTTCATCTGCACGGACACGACCCTCCGCGTGGAGACTGCGGAGACGCCGTTCACAAACGCGATGTCGGAAGGACAGGTGGTGACCATTCCCCTCTCCCACGGCGAGGGCCGCTACTACGCCGACGACGAGACGCTCGCCCGCCTTGAAGACAACAACCAGGTCCTCTTCCGCTACTGCACGCCAGACGGCGACGTGACCGACGACGCCAATCCGAACGGCTCGGTGCACGGCATCGCCGGCCTCGTGAACGAGACCGGCACCGTGTGCGGCCTCATGCCCCACCCGGAGCGCTGCGTCGAACCGCTGCTCGGGGGCGACGATGGGCGGCTCGTCTTTGAGTCGCTCCTCCACCACGTCTCCGGCG
>ERZ1034486.292-NODE-292-length-13921-cov-3.343863_pt1 | contig 13921 bp, 17 predicted proteins | sample MGYA00520683_ERZ1034486 | MGnify/ENA primary metagenome ERZ1034486 (study PRJEB33760, sample SAMEA4777685) | hypersaline lake metagenome | biome: hypersaline environment; feature: brines | place: Spain | collected 2012-08 | depth 0 m ...
AATCGCAACAGTACCCGGGGCGCCTACGTCAGGAAGAAGATCAGGACGCTGACCGCCATCGCGACGAGGATGATGACGGCGGCGAGCGCGCCGCCCATCGAGACGACGGCGTTGGCGTGGCTGGCGAGCGTCTCCGTGCGGTCGTTGCCGAAGACCGTCACCGTCGCCCGTTCGGTCGCCAGCCCCGCCTCGACCGGTTCGAGGTCGCCGACGGCGGCGTCGACCAGTCGCTCGACGGTCGTCACGAACTCGCCGTGGTCGATGGCGGAACCGACCTGATTGTCCGCCTCGACGGTGTTGACGATGTGGGTGTCGGTCGTCATCACCTCGACCGCGTCGATGCGGTCGTGGGCGGTCACCGCGTCGACGACGCGGCCCCGTAGGCCGGGCACCATGTTGTTCCCGTCGACGAGGACGTACGCCGTGTACTGGTCGTCCACCCCGACGACGGCGACCCGAACCCCGAGGGGGCCGATGCCGTCGAGGGAGTCCCAGTCGGTGCGTTCCCACGCGACGCCGAGTCGAAGCGGGCCGGTCGGCGCCTCGCACAACCGCTCGCCCGTGTGTTTCGCGGCGGCGATCATGTCGAACGCGCGCTGGCTACCGGGGGTGACGTGGCCGAGGTCCTCGCCCTGTAGGCCGTTGTTCGAGTTGTGGGCGTCGACGAGGAGCACGTCGTCGAGGCCGGCGGTACGGGCCTCCGTCGCCGCCGAGAGGCCGACGCCGTACTCCACGTCGTCGGCGAAGCCGGGGGCGTAGGTAGCGACGAGGAGGGCGGCGTCGCCGAACGCCTGGCCGAGCATCGACGCCTCGCCGGCCTGCGTGCGGACGCTTCTGCTCGCCGCCGCCGAGTACGTCAGCTTCGCCTGTGCGTCGTCGATGGCGTCGAGGATGGCGTCCACCTCGCGCTCGGTGACGAGGTTGAAGTCGTGACCGGCGGTGGCGTGGGGTGGGAAGACGAGGCCGTCGGTGTGTTCGGCGACGCGGACGGGGAAGTTCCCACCGCCGATTTCGCCCATCGGTCCGGGGTGGATCATCGGCAGGACGAACCGCGCCTTCTGCGTCCCGTTCGGGCGCCGGAAGGCGAGGACGGTCACGGGGACGACGGCCTCCTCGCCGAGTTTCTCGAAGAAGTCCTCCAGTTCCCGTGACCCCTCGGCGACGTGGCCGACGAAGCCACGGATGAAATCGAGGACGGAGACGCCGAGGCTCCGCTGCCAGGGGCGGTCGATCACCCGGATGAAGACGTAGACGGCGCCGGCGTAGATGGCGCACGTAACCGCGAGCAACTGGAAGTGGTGAGCGTCGATGATCCAGAGCTCCGGCGGCGCCTCCGAGGCCCGCGAGAGGTAGGGCATCAGGTAGGCGTCGACAAGGGGGCCGCCGAGCTCCAGAAACCGGACGGTCCCGCTGTAGACGAACAGGAAGAGCGCGGAGACGAGGGTCTGGAGGCTCGCGGGCACCGCCGCGATGAGCAGCGAGGACTGCGAGACGGCCATGACGACCAGCAGTCGAAAGGCGAAGATGGAGGCCAGTGCGATGACGAGGGCGTCGTAGACGAACGTCTGCCCGAGCGGCGTGACCAGGGCGACGATGCCGGCGCCGATGACGATGGCGACGAGGATGAGCTCACAGAGGAGGGCGAGCAGCGACGACCGGTTCGGCGTCAGCTTCCCGCCGACGAACCGGTCGACGCCGGTCGTCCCGACGGAGGCGATGATCGTCGGGAGCCCGATGAAGAAGATGCCTTGCCAGGCGTCTCGTCCGAGGATGAGCAGGTTGCGCCAGGTCGGGTCGCTGACGCCGGAGTCGAAGGCGGCGATACCGGCCAGCGCCGCGATAGCGAGGGCGAACCCGAGGCTGGCGTACCAGCTCGGCGCAGTGAAAATGTACCGCGACAGGCCCGCGAGGTCGGACTGGGTCGCCGTCATTCAGTCGCTCCGACGGGGCGGGGCGTGGTAAATCCCTCCCTTCCCTGCGATCGGTCGGGCGGGCGTCGTCCGCCCGTCCTGCGATACCGGCCTCAGCGACAGCGCTCGATGAAGTTCGCGAACAGCTCCTCCCCCTCCTCGGTGTGGGCCACTTCGGGGTGCCACTGGACGCCGTAGAGGTCGCGGTCCGCGTCGCTCATCGCCTCGATGTCGCAGACGTCGCTCGTCGCGGTGTGGGCGAAGCCGGTGGGGAGGTCGACCACTTCGTCGGCGTGGCTCGCCCACACGCGCGTCTCGGGGGCGAGCGATCCGACCACGGGGTCGTCCGCGTCGACGATGCGGACCGTCACGTCGGCGTAGCCGCCGTAGTCGCCGGCGTCGACGGCGCCGTCGAGCTGGGTGGCCATGATCTGCATGCCGAGGCAGATACCGAGGACGGGCACGTCGAGCTCCAGATACTCCGCACAGCGGCCGATCCGGTCCATGTCGGGCCCGCCCGAGAGGACGAGGCCGTCGGCGTCTAAGTCCTCGGGCGGGGTCGTGTTGTCGACGATGTCCGTGTCCACGCCCGCGTCCCGGAGTGCCCGGTGTTCCAGGTGCGTGAACTGGCCGTGGTTGTCGACGACGACGATTCGGGTCATTACGCCGTCGTAATCCGGTAACGCGTAAAAACGGATCGAATGTCAGCGTCCGTCGCGGCCGTCGCGCTCCGCCGCGGTCCGGAAGCCGAACTCCGCTTGCTCCTTGCTCCGGCGCTCCTCGCGGGCCGCCAGCGCCTCCGTGTCGGGGTTCACGTCGTCGTCGATGCGCGCCCATCCGGCGTGGACTTTCGCGTGACACCAGCGACAGAGGGCGACGGTTATCTCGTGGGCCGGGTCGTCGTGGTCGTCGTCGCCGGCCCCGTACGAGAGGTGGTGTTCTTCCAGCAGGGGGCGGGCGTCCTCGTGGGCCATCCGCACTTCGTCGAGTCCGCAGCGCCGACACTCGCGGCCGTCGGTCGTCGAGCGGTAGTGCGGGCAGTCCGCCCAGCCGGCGTCGCCGGCGACGACGCAGTCGTAGCCGTCGGCACGGCGGGCGGCCGCGAACGCGGGGTCGTCGCCGGCCGACGGCCGGCTGTCGTCGGCCTCCGGCCGACTGCCCGAGGGACTGTGTCCCTCGCTGCTCGGGGGACGCCGTTTCCCGCTGTCGCCGTCGTGTTCGAGCGCGAACCGGCACCGACCGTCGCCAGTCAGGTGATCGCAACGGTCCGCGTGGGCGTAGGGGTCGTCCACGCCGACCGGCGTGCCCGTCGGGGTCCGCTCCATGCCGTGACGATGGGCACAGCCCCACATCAACCTGTTCCGTTACGGCTCGTAGCCCGCGTACCGCACCAACTGCGCGAACACGTCCGAGTCCATCGCCGACTCGGAGACGATGCCGCCGACCATCCCGCCGGGGTAGCTGTTGCCGTTCATCGCGTGGCTCAGCTTGTGACAGTGCGCGGGGTAGATGCCGGGGTCGGCGTCCACCTCGAACTCGACCGTCTTGCGTTCCGCGGGCGGCAGGTGGCGAATGCCCTCCTCGTACTGAGCCACCTCCGGCACCTTCGAGCCGTCCGTGTCGGTCGGGGCCGCACAGCCCGCGAGGCCGAGGACGCCGGCCGTACCGGTTGTCTTCACGAACTGCCGACACGAGGGGTTCGTCAGTACGGGTAGTCGTCGTACCGGGGTGTACAAGCCTCGCCCGACGGCTCTCCGTGGGTGGCAACGTCGTGGCGAATCCCGGAATCCGTTCGGGTGGTGTACATACCCGGTCGGCGTCAGCGCCGACGCTCCCTCGGGTCGTCGTCCACGTCGCGGCGGGCGGCGCGTTCGGCGGCCGAGCGATCCGTCACCTCGCGGCCGTCGTGTTCGGCGCGTACGAGCGCGTGGAGCAGGAGGGGACCGCCCACGGCGAGGAGGGCAACGACGAGAACGAGTGCACCCCCGCCGCTCGTCTACCCGAGGAACACGTCGACGATGTCGCTTCCCCGCCCGCCCGCGTCGCGGTACAGCTCCGAATAGCCGCAGTTGGTACACGAGACCACTCTGAAGGCGTTGGTCTGGATGTCGAACATCTTACTGAGGCCGCCGCCGGTGGTCGAAATCTCGCCCACGTCGGTCTCGGTGTGGCCACACTTCGGACAGCCGCGGTCGTCTCCGTCCATAGGCGGGGATCGACGGCTACGGGCCAAAAGCCACCGAAGGCTCAAATCCGCGTTTGTGCGATGTCCGCGCTACGAGTTGTTCTCGTAGACGATGTCGGCGTCGTCGGCGCTCCGGGAGGCGAGGTACCGCAGGTCGTCGGCCACGGTTTCGAACGCTTCCGCCCGCTCGGGGAAGTCGTCGAGCAACGTGTCGAATCGGTCCTCGACGTCGTTCAGAACGTCGTACGCCCGGTCGGCGGTGTCGGCGGCCCGGTCGGTTTCCCCGTCGGCGGCTTCGTCCCGGCCCCGGTCGAGCAGCGACATGCCGTTTTTGAGGTCGGCAACCCCGTCGCTGAGCGTCCCGAGTACGTCCGCCCCGTCGTTCAACTGTGCGACCTTCTCCTCGTACTCGTTCTCGTCGACGGCGTCGAGCGCCGTTGCGTTCGACGCGTCCAGCTCCTCGCTGAGCGTGGTCGTGGGATCGCTCACCTCCTCGGCGGCGGTCCGGACGCGCTCGATGTCGTCCTCCGCGTCGCCCAGGTCGCCGTCGTCGAGGTGCGTGTACACCTCGGTGAGTGCGTCGTGGGCGTCGATGAGCCACGACTGGGCGTCGGTCGCGTGCGTCAGGAACTCCTGCATCGCGATCAGCGACGCGACGGTCCCGCGTTGCTCGTCGGTCGTGGCCTCGGCCTCGGCCTCGACGAGCGTGCGTTGAATGCCGTTGAGCCGCAGCAACACGTCCCGTGCCCGGAACTCTTCGGTCTCGGCGGTCACGGACAGGAGGTCGTCCGTGACGCCGCCGGTGTAGAGGTAGAGGGCCTCGGTGAGCCCGTTTCGGGCCTCCGTGATCCGCTCGGCCGCCGCGTCCGACGCCTCTGGTTCGGGTGTCGCCGTGGGGGTCCCGGTCGGGGTCGGTTCCGGCGTCTCGGTCGGAGTCGGGTCGGAGGGTTCGGTGGAGGTCGGCGCCGGCTGGCTTCGCTGGCCGCCGAAGCAGCCGGCCACGAACGGGGTCAGGGCCACGAGGAACGCGCGTCGGTCCATACGCGACGCCTACACGCGGATCCGGTAAAACGTATCGATACTGTCAGACGTGCGTTAGACGCTACGAGGCCGAAATTAGCGGTTCGAGCCACGCTGTGCGACGTGCGTCAGACACATATCAGATTTAGATAAAAACCTATAGGTCGTCACCGTCACACGGGGTGAAACGATGACCCTCCTCGGCACGTCCGGCGCTGCCCGCTCACGAGCGGCCGCGCTCGTGGTCACGCTGTTCGTCGCTACCGCCGCGTGGAACGCTACGCTCAACACCCTCCTCGCCCGGTCCGGGCTGGCCTCGACCATGCAGGTCGCCTACGAGCCGACCCTCCCCCTCACGACGCTCGGCGCGGTTGGGGGGCTCACCGCCGCCACCGTCACCGTCGTGGTGACGCTCGCGGCGCTGGCGCGGACGTTCGCGCCCGAGTCCGACGCGCTCGGCGCGAGCGAGACGGTCGGTCGGACGGCGCTCGCCTACGCCCGCGCCGTCGTCGTCGCCGTTGGCGGCGTCGTCGCGGCGGCCGTCGGCCTCGCGTTCCTCGTCGTCCCCGGACTCGTCGTCCTCGTCCACCTGCCGCTGGTCTTCGTCGCCGTCGCCGCCGACGGCGCCCCCATCGGCCGGGCGGTCGAACGGACCTGGACGCGCGCCGGCGGCTCCCGTGGCCGCGTTGCGGCCGTCGGCCTCGCCGTCGTCGCCGTTCCGCTCTCGCTCGCCGTCATCGCCACGCTCACGACGCTCCTGCCGCCGCTCGTCGAACTCGCCCTCGGCGTCCTCGTCACGGCCGCCGCCTGTGCAGCCGGCGTCGCCGCGTTCGTCGCCCTCGCCGACTCGATGAACGGCTCGAACGGCGGGACTGCCCGGGCCGACCGGGTGTCACCGACGACCTCCCGACAGCTCTGAGCGGTCCCGACGTCCGGATGGCACGCATCGTCCACGACGGCGGCGACGCCGACGCCGACGCCGACGCCGACGTTCGCGTTCTCGCCACGAACGTGACCGTCGCCGACTCGTTTCTCGCTAAGGCCCGTGGACTCATGTTCCGTCGCTCCTTTCCCGACGGCTCGGCGCTCGTCTTCCCGTTCGACGGCACCGCCGCCCGCACCCTCCACATGGTGGCCGTCCCCTTCGACATCGACGCGGTCTGGCTTCGCGGCGAACGGGTCGAACGCGTCGCCCGCCTGTCCGCGTGGACGGGCGTCGGGCGCGCCACCGCCGACACGGTGATCGAACTCCCCGCGGGCGCCGCCGCCGGGGTGCATGAGGGAGACACCGTCCGGATCGACTCCGAGTGACCAGCACGGATATTTATGCCCGTTCGCGTCCCCGTGAGGGTATGGATATCCGTTCGTACGACGACACCGAGATGACGGAAGCGGTGCCGGACGTGTTTCTCTCGCAACTGGCCGCGGGCGAGAAGACGAGCGTCCAGGGATACGTCATCGACCCCGGCGCCGAGGTCCCGGAGCACAGTCACCCGCACGAACAGGCGGGTTACGCCTGGCGCGGCGAGGCGGTGTTCGTCATCGACGGCGAGGAGCACATCGTCTCGGCCGCCGACTCCTACGTCATCCCCGGCGGCGACCCCCACCGGGTCGAGAACCGCGGGGACGAACCGTTCGCGGGCGTCGACGTCTTCAGCCCGCCACGAACCGATCCCGACTGGCAGGAGTAGCTACCCCTCGCGGCGGAGCCGTCGCACTACGAACGACTCGTCGAGTTCGCCGAGGAACTCCCCGAGCCGCGGCCCCTCCGTGTCGTCGAAGAAGAGCCGGTAGCCCGCGGCGAAGAAATCGCCCACCTCGACGCCGTGGTCGCGGGGAATCTCGTACATCTGCCCCTGTATCTCCTCGCCGTCGTGACCCTCCGCCACGAAGTCCGCCAGCTCGTCGAGCGCCGCGAGGGTGTCGTCGTCGAGGTCGGTCGCGGGCAACTCGGCCTGTAGGCGGTAGTCGTACGCGTTGTTCGTGCGCTCGGCCCACGTGCGTGCGCGCTCGACCCGCTTGAGGGCGGCCTCTATCGCCCACTCGGGCGTGTCGTCGTGGATAAAGCCCTGATTGCGCGCCATCCGCACCCGGAGGCCTCGGTCGTCGGTCATCCCCAGCACCGCCGCGAACGTGTACGGCAGGCGCACGCGTTCCTCGCGCACCTCGTCGACGAGAAGGGGGTAGGCCCGTTCGGCGAGCGGTCCGAGGTCCGCGTCCGCCTCCTCCCCGAAGTAGACGCGCTCGAAGCGATCGAACTCGTCGACGAGGAGGTCGATACGCTCCACGTCGAAGTCCTTCGCACGCTTGGGGTTCCGGACGAAGAAGTAGCGCAACACCTCGGGTTCGAGGAGGGAGAGCACCTCGTCGACGGTGACGACGTTGCCCGCCGACGACGAGAGGGGGTCGCCGTTGAGCGTAAACCACTCGTAGGTCATCGGCACCGGCGGTTCGACGTCCAACACCCGGCGGGCGATGTCCTCGCCGCTCGGCCACGAGCCCTCCGCGTGGTCCTTCCCGAAGGGTTCGAAGTCGACCCCGAGCACCTTCCACTGGGCCGGCCACTCGAAGCGCCACGGGAGTTTGCCCTCCCGGAACGTAGCGGTCCCCTCGTGCCCACAGCCGTCGATGTGATCGCCGCCGGCGTCGAGGCCGGAACAGCGGTACGCGACCGTTCCCGCGTCGAGGTCGACGCCGCGAACGTCCTGTGTCAGCTTTCCACACGCCGAACACTGGGGCATGAAGGGGACGTAATCCTCGTCGACGCCGTCTTGATACTCGGCGAGGACCTCGCGGGCCAGGTCGCGCTTCTCCAACACCTCGCGGGTGACGGCCTCGAACGCTCCGGACTCGTAGTAGTCGGTGTTCGAGACGAGATCGACCTCGACGCCGACGGCTTCGGCGCTCCGGGCCAACAGGTCGGTGAAGTGGTCGCCGTAGGACTCGTGGTCGCCGAAGGGATCGGGGATGTCCGTGTACGGAACGCCGAGGTTGCGCCCGAGGGCGCCGGCGTCCACGTCGCCGAGGCCGACGAGGGTCCAGTCCGAGTCGGCGAGGGTCCGGGGGACGCTCCGCAGGGCGTCGCGGTCGTCGCTCGTGAACACCTGTCGGACCTCGTGACCGCGTTCGCGGAGAACGGCGGCGACGAAGTAGCCACGCATAATCTCGTTGAAGTGGCCGAGGTGGGGGACGCCCGAGGGCGAGACGCCGCCCTTGATGACGACCGGGTCGTCGGGGTTCCGGGCCTCGATTTCGTCCGCGACGTCGTCGGCCCAGAACGCGTTGTGACCGTCGTTCATGTCCACCGCTCCGGGTCGTGGCTCCCCTCCGGAACCACGTCGGTTCCGGAGTGATCGCCGTGGAGGACGGCCGCGGCGACGCGTTCGGGGTCGGTACCGTCGAGGACGACGGTCCGCATCTTCGAGCGCTCGATGAGTTTCGCCGCCAGCAGATCGACCGGCGCCGACGCGCCGGCGCCGCGGCTCATCGGGGCGACGAGGTCGACCAGTTCCGTGCCCGTGAGTCGGGCGTGCTGTTCGGCGTCGGGATCGGCGTCGGGATCGGCGCTGAACACCCCGTCGACGCTCGTGGCGTAGACCAGCAGGTCGGCGTCGACGTACTCCGCGAGCGCCGCGGCGACGGCGTCGGTCGTCTGTCCGGGCATGACGCCACCCATGACGGCCACGTCGCCGCGGCGGAGGGCCTCGCCCGCGCCCTCGTACTCGTGGGCGGGCGACGGGGCGGCGCGGTCGCCGAGCGCCGAGATCAGCAGGCGCGCGTTGATCCGCGTCACGTCGATGCCGATCTGGTCCAGCTGTACCTCGTTGGCGTCGAGACGCCGTGCCGCCCCGATGTAGTCGCGGGCGACGCCGCCGCCGCCGACTACCGCGCCGACCTCGCAGTCCGCCTCGACGAGACGTTCGACCGCCGCCGCGTGGCCCGCGACGCGGCCGGCGTCGAGACCAGGGGCGAGGACGCTCCCGCCGATGGAGATGACCACTCGCATTGGCCTTCGGTTGCCGCGATGCCGGCTTAAGGGTTGTCAAGCGGCTATCGTGCGGTGTGGACTCGCGACTCGCACCCGGTCGAGACAGCGTTAAGGGCCCCCGTCCGCTTTCTCGCCTATGAAGACGCTCAACCTCGTCGGCCCCGGTGCCGTCGACCTCGCCGACAGACTCGTCCCCCGGTTGGACGGTCGGGTCGCCACCGTCGAAACGCTCCCCGAGACGGCCGCCCGCGACACCGACGCCGGCGCGGCCTACGGCCTTTCGGCCGACGGTTCGTGGATCGGCGCGGGCGACGGCCACACGCTCTCCGACCTACTCGACTCGCTCGTCCCCGACTTCGACTACGCCCTCACCGCCGGCTTCGACGCCGCCCGCCTCCCGACGGTCGCCATCGGCGACGCCGCGGCCGACGCTCTCGTGACGCTTCCCGACGCCGACGCGGCTCTCGACCCCGTCCTCGACGCCGCCGCCGACGTCGAGCCCCGGGTCACCCTCGAATCGCTCGTCCAGCGGGCGAAGGCGTCGCCCCTCGCGGAACGCTCGGGCGCCATCGCGACGTTCACCGGTCGCGTCCGCGTGAAGGACTCCGAGAACGACGCCCGGACCACGCAGCTGGCGTTCGAGAAGTACGAGGGCGTTGCCGCCGACCGGATGCGGACCATCCGCGAGGAACTCGAGGCCCGCGACGGCGTCTTCGAGGTGTTGATGCACCATCGTACCGGCGTCCTCCGCGAAGGCGAGGATATCGTGTTCGTCGTCGTCCTCGCCGGCCACCGGACGGAGGCCTTCCGCGCCGTCGAGGACGGCATCAACCGACTCAAAGACGAGGTGCCGATCTTCAAGAAGGAGTCGACCGAAGAGGCGGAGTTCTGGATCCACGAGCGGCCCTGAACCCCCGAAAACCGGCGTTTCGACCCGACTATATTTTAACCAACTTTTGAAGAAACAAACTGCGATAGAGTCGTATAAAATGTCTCATGCCTTCGTAAAACGTCCTGAATCGTTCACGAAACCGGGTAAATCGATAAAACTGACCGAACTGCTCCGAACGTTCCGCCCTTTATAACACCCCTCGGCATATACGCCGAAGCGAGGCGACAACACATGAGCGCAACCGCAGACCCCTCCACCGAGACCGACGACAGCGCGTCGAAAGAGGAGCGGCTAAAGCAGTACCTGCTCTCGAAGGCGCAGGACGGTGAACTCTACTTCAAGAGTAAGTTCATCGCCGACGAGGTCGGTCTCTCACCCAAGGAGATCGGCGCCCTGATGGTCAAACTGCGCGACTCCGCGACTGAACTGTCCGTCGAGAAGTGGTCGTACACGAGCGCGACCACCTGGCGAATCGAACCCGCGTAGGCCCGTCGGTCGCCTGGTCCCCGCCGGGCTTCGCCGTCGTGTCACACGGCACCCCCCTACTTCACGGGTTTTATACGACTGAGCGACGTACCGGCTGCCGATGGACGGAGTCGATGGGCCGCCGTCTGACGCCCTGGAACCGGTATTTTACGTCCGCGACACCGAGAGCGACGGGGACAGCCTCCGCTACTACGGCGAACCGCTCGTCCCCCGCAGTTCGCTCGCCGACGAACTCCGCGAGCCGTTCCGGCGTGCCGGCTACCGCGTCGACCTCGAAGCCGGCCGCGAACCGCGCGAGACGGTCGTCGTCGCGACGCCCGCCGACGGCCGGATCGACGGCGTCCCGTGGCTCAACCTCGCCCTGTTCGTCGCGACGGTCTTTTCGACGCTACTCGTCGGAGCCATCGTGTGGTACTACATCCCGCCGTCGGACATCGCAGACAACCCCCTGCTCGCGCTGCGAGCGTGGCCGTTCACCGCCGCAGTCCTCGGGGTGCTCACGACCCACGAACTCGGCCACTACCTCGCTGGCCGCTACCACCGGGTCGACGTCTCCCTCCCGTACCTCATCCCCTTCGTCGTCCCCTTCGGAACGCTCGGGGCGATCATCCGCATGCGCGGACGGATGCCCGACCGCAGGACCCTGTTCGACATCGGCGTCGCCGGGCCGCTCTCCGGCCTCGTGGCCACCGTCGTCGTGACCGCCGTCGGCCTCTCGCTCGACCCGATAACGATTCCGCCGGACGTTCTCGACTCCTCGGCACAGGTCATCGTCTTCAACAACCCGCCGCTCCTCGACCTGATCGCGACGGCGCTCGGGCAGCCGACCAGCTACGCCGACCCCACCAAGACCGTCCACCCCGTCATCATCGGTGGCTGGGTGGGGATGTTCTTCACCGTCCTCAACCTGCTTCCTGTCGGCCAACTCGACGGCGGACACATGGTCCGTGCGATGCTCGGCCGGCGTCAGGAGACGGTCGCGTCGCTCGTTCCCTTCGCCCTGTTCGGTCTCGCGGCCTACCTCTACTTCGTGCGTGATCTCTCGTTCAACGAGTCGGTCGGCCTCTGGGCGTTCTGGGGTCTGTTCGCCACCGTCATCGCCTACAACGGCCCCGCCAACCCCGCGGACGAGACGCCGCTCGGCTGGAAGCGCCAACTCGTCGGCCTCCTCACCTTCGCGCTCGGCGCGCTCTGTTTCCTGCTCGTCCCCATCCAACTTCTCGGTTAGTGGCTGTAGCCCCGGTCCGGGAGCGGGTCGCCGTCGGCGAGGACGCCGTCGTCGGTCACCCGTCCGATCCGGGTGATCGGGGCGCCGAGCGCCCCGCGGGTCGACTCCACGGCCGCCCGTGGGCCGGTAAAGACGAGTTCGAAGTCCTCGCCGAAAAACGTCGAAAGTTCGCGACGCGCGGCGTCGTCGTCGGCGACGGCGTCGACGGCCCGGTCGACCGGGAGCCGATCCCACTCGACCGCGAACCCGCAGTCGCTCGCCGCGGCGAGCTGGTGGAGCGAGCGCGCGAGGCCGTCCGAGGAGTCCATCATCGCGCTGGCGACGCCGGCGAGTCGCCGGCCGGTCGCGACCCGCGGCTCGAACCGGAAGAGCTCGTTCCCCCGCTCGACGTTCCCCCGGTCGAACTCGCGGATCGCCGCCCCCGTCCGCCCCAACGTTCCGGTCACGTAGACGGCGTCGCCGGGAGCCGCGCCGTGCCGAAAGACTGGGTCGTCGACCCGACCGACGACCGTCCCGGCGACGGTGAACTCGTCGTGGTCGTCGAGGTCACCGCCAACGTACGCGGCCCCGGTCAGGTCGCACACGTCGTTCGCGCCGTCGACGAACGCCGCGATCTCCTCGGCGTCGAACGCCGGTGCGCCGTAAGCGGCGACGGCGGCCGTCGCCGTCCCGCCCATCGCCGCCACGTCAGACAGCGACGCGCCGATCGACCGCCACCCCGCCGTGTAGCGGGTCGTGCCCCCCGGGAAGTCCGTCCGCGCGTGGAGCATGTCGGTCGTGATCACCAGTCCGTCGATCACCGCGGCGTCGTCGCCGGCGGCGTCGACCCACCCGGCGAGCAGTCCCAACGCACTCCGTTCGTCCATGGCCGGCGTTCGCGGCCGGGGGTAAAAGGGACGCCGATCCGGTGGGTTAATGCGTCGCCTCTCCAACCTCGGAGGCATGGCCGGCGGACGGATTCGAGCGACGATACTCGGGTTCGCCGGTGCGCTCGCCGTCTTCGCCGTCCTGTTTTCCGCCGCCGGCGTCGACGACCTGCTCTCGACGCTCGCGGGCGCCGACCGCCGACTGGTGACGCTCGTCCTCCTCGCCACGCTCGGCTGGCTGGCGGCGTGGGGGTTCTCGCTCCGCGTCGTCCTCGACGTCCTCGGCGTCTCGCTGTCGGTCCCGCAGGCCTTCCTCGTGTTCACCGGTGCCATGTTCGCGAACAACGTCACACCGTTCGGGCAGGCGGGCGGCGAACCGATCACCGCCCTGCTCATCTCGCGCGTGGCCGACACCGAGTACGAAAAGGGGCTGGCCGCCATCGCCAGCGTCGACACGCTGAATTTCGTCCCTTCGATCACCATCGCCCTCGTCGGCGTGGGTTACTTCGCCACCGAAGTCGCGCTCGGCACGAGCCGCCGCCTCGAACTCGCCCTTGCCGCGGTGGGGGTTCTCGCCGTCGGCGTCCCCACGCTCGTCTATCTCGGCTGGCAGCGCCGCTATCGGCTCGAATCGCGGGTCGTCGGCGTCCTCACGCCGATCATCCGGCGGGTCGCCCGCCGGCTGCCCCGCGTGCCCGTCCCGACCGCCGGCGGCATCGAACGCCGGATCAACGGCTTCTTCCGCGCCATCGAGCGCGTCGCGGCCAACCCCCGCGGCCTCACGCTCGCGCTCGCGCTCTCCGCTCTGGGCTGGTTCTGTCAGATGCTCGGGCTCTGGCTCGCCTTCCAGGCCATCGGTCACCCTATCCCCGTCTCCGTCGCGCTCTTTGTCGTCCCCATCGGCGCCATCGCGGGCGTGACGCCCCTGCCCGGCGGTGCGGGCGGCATCGAGAGCGTCCTCGTCGTCCTCCTCGTCACCGCGCCGCTCCCGGGCGTCACCGAAGCCGTCGCGCTCGCCGCCGTCGTCGTCTTCCGCGGCGCCGTCTACTGGACGCCGACGGTGCTCGGCGGCCTCGTGACCGGCGCCGTCGGGCTTCGGTCACGCGGCTCGCGCACCTAATACGATGGGTTTAAACGCCGTCCGCGGGAATCCTGGGCCAATGGTAACCCTCTACGACGTGCCGGCGGACGCGCTCATCGATGCGCTCGCCGACCGACTCGGTGATGCCAGGTGACGGAATCGGGGACGCGGAGATTCGAGAGCGGTATCCAAGAGAAAGTGGCTTCCCGACACCGCTGCATACACGCCACGCTAGCGGGCATCTGAACTGTGAGTCTAATGCCGT
>ERZ1034486.297-NODE-297-length-13740-cov-4.403434_pt1 | contig 13740 bp, 14 predicted proteins | sample MGYA00520683_ERZ1034486 | MGnify/ENA primary metagenome ERZ1034486 (study PRJEB33760, sample SAMEA4777685) | hypersaline lake metagenome | biome: hypersaline environment; feature: brines | place: Spain | collected 2012-08 | depth 0 m ...
CACGGCGTGCAGTTTGGTCACGTGCTCGGCCACCGCCATGAGCTGGGGAATGGGGTCGAATGGCTCCGCGCGGTAGTCGGTGTCGAGTCCCACGACAATCACGCGGTGCCCGTCCGCCGCAAGCGCCTGACACACGTGCACCAGGTCGTCATCAAAGAACTGCGCCTCGTCGATGCCCACAACGTCGGCCTCATCAACCAGCCCTGGAATCTCGCCGGAGGCATCGACCGGCGTGGTGGTCACGGAGTTCTCGTTGTGGGACACCACCTCCTCCTCGCTGTACCGCTCGTCAAGGGTGGGCTTAAACACTTTTGTGTGCTGCCGGGCGATGCGGGCGCGGCGGAGCCGACGGATCAGCTCTTCGGTTTTGCCGCTAAACATCGATCCGCAGACGACCTCGATCCAGCCGGTCGTACGGTCGCGGTCGACAATGTGGGGTTCGAGGGCCGACATGGGGCACGGGCTTGGTGGAATGGGCAGGGCGGGGCTCCCAAAGTAACCGCGGCCCGGACAGGAATTCCAGGCCGACTTTGTGTGTCCCGCTGGAAAAGAGAGACCGGGGGCGAGCCCCACAGAACGCGAGGCACACAGGCCCGCACGCCCATCTGTGTGCTCTCCATTAGCCCCCCGCGCCCCTTCCCGAATGGAGACGACAGACCTGCCGGTGGGGGCTTGAGACACTATCTCGCCTCGCTCACCTGAAACGAGGGCAGGTGCACCTCCCACTGGAGCGCCGCCAGCCGCAGGGCCGCAACTGTCACAATTGGAACGCCCATCATCACCGCCTCCTCCAGCGCGAGCGCCCGCAGCCCCAGGTAGAGCGCGCCACCCGCCAGCGCCGCCGTGGCGTAGATTTCTTTTCGGAGGATGAGCGGCGTCTCGTCGCAGAGCACGTCCCGCACCATGCCGCCCACCGTCGCCGTCGTCGCGCTCATGAGGACGACGATCACCGGCGGTGCCCCCACGTCGAGCGTCACCCGCGCCCCCACGACCGCGAACACCGCCAGCCCGAACGCGTCGGCCACCTCCAGCGACTGCCGCGGCGGACGGAAGACCGAGGTGTAGGCGAACGTGAGGCCGCCCGCCCCCGCAATCACCGCGAGGTAGCGCAGGTCCTCCATCCAGAACACCGGGTGGCGGTCCAGGAGCAGATCGCGCACCGTGCCGCCCCCGACGGCCGTCACCGCCGCGATCACCAGCGCCCCGAACAGGTCCATGCGCCGCCGCCCCGCCGCCAGCGCGCCCGAGACGGCAAAGACCGCCGTCCCAAACAGGTCGAGCACGTAGAGGATCGTTTCCGGAGAGGCAAGCATGGGACCTGGCTGAAATAGAGCGGGGGAGACTGGTAACAGACGCCCGTCCTCCTTTTTTGAACGCTTTGAGCGCAACGCCGGGGGCCCTGGCCCTCCCCCAATCCCCATGCCCCGGGCAGGAGCGGCACCGCGTGTCACAGCAGGAATTCGTGTCAGGAAGCCGCGTGCATCCGCCGGGCCGTCTGGTGTTGCCACAGGATGCGGAGCAGCACGCCGAGCATGCCGACGAGGAGCCCGGCGAGGCCGAGAAACGCCACGTCCCACCCAAAGAAGTCGGCCACGAACCCCGTCACCACGCTTCCCGTCGCCCCCAGCATCATGTAGGCGGTGCGGAACAGCCCGAATCCGGCACTGCGCTCGTGCTCGTCGAGGTGGTCCATCACCTTCGGCATCAAGGCGGCGCCCCAGCCCATCGAGGCCCCCGTAAAGCCGACCCCGAGGAGAACCATCCCCAGCCCCGTCCCCACGATCAAGAGCCCGTACCCCACGATGCCGAGGCCAATGGCGAGGCTGGCGGCCGCGTCCCGCCCGATGCGGTCCGAAAGCGCACCGATCCCGGGCTGGGTGACCCCCTGCACCAGGAAGTACCCCGAGAAGAGGGTGCCCGCCGTGGCCGCCGAATAGCCGTGGTGCGCCACGAAGAAGGTCGGCAGAAACGACGCGGTGGCCTGCCACACGAACATGCCCACGGCGGAGAGGCCCACTGTGCGGGCGATGGGCGGGCGGCGCAGGAGCTCCATCAGGGGACCGATCCGGAGCCGGCTCCACACCGACTGCTCCGGGCGGACCGGCGGCCGGGGGCGCACGACGTAAACCACGAGCAGGACGACCGGCACGGCGAACGCCGTCCCGAGGGCGAGGGCCCACCGCCACCCCATCCAGGCGCCCACCGCCCCGGCGGCCATCGGGACCAGCACGCCCGCCACCGGAGCGCCCGCCGTGTGGATGCCGATGGCGGTGCCAATCTGGTCCGTGGTGCGCGTGAGGAGCGACGTGGCAACGCTGTAGTGCAGCCCCGCCACGACCCCCAGCACGGCCGTTCCCGCTAGAAAAACCGGGTACGAGGGCGCAAAGGCCAGCAGCGCACTCGCGACCGCCGTGCCGCCCACCGCCACGAGAATGATGCGACGCTCCCCGTAGCGGTCGGCCAGCAGTCCACTGGGAAATTGCGCGAGGGCGTACCCCAGCCACATGCCCGTGAGGGCGAGGCCGAGGGCGCCGTTGGGCACGGCAAACGCGTCGCTGATGGAGGGCACGACCGGGCTGATGGCGAGCCGGGCGGCCATGGTGGCGAAAAAGGCCAGGGTGCACGCCCCGAGGACGGCGCCCTGACGCGACCAGAGCGTCATGGTGGGGTACAACTCAGGGAGGGAGAATAACGAAACGTATGGTCCCAACCCCGGGAGAACCGGGGGTTGAGTGGGCGGCTAGAAGCCATAGAATTCAGCGACACCGCCCAGAACCATTTTCGCGGCGATGGCGGTGAGCACCATGCCCATGAGGCGCTCCGTAGCCACGAGACCACGCTTCCCCAGAAGCCGCGACAGGTTGGGCGCCAAGAGAAGCACGGCCCCGGTCGCAGTCCAGGCCGCCAGGAGCGCGGCGAGCCACTCCAGCCAGCGGGTGGGATCTTTGCTCATGATGAACAACACCGAGGCCAGGGCCGAGGGCCCCGCCACGAGCGGCACGGCGAGTGGCACAAGGACCGGGGCATCGCTCGCCTCCTCCGCATCCTCGGCGAACACCCCGCCCGACGACGGAAACACCATCCGGAGCGCAATGAGAAACAAGATGAGTCCGCCTGCTACGGTGACCGACGACTCGGAGATGCCAATCGCCGCGAGCAGATACTGCCCGCCGAACAGAAAGACGACCAGAAATCCCAGCGCAATCAATAGCTCCCGCGCAATCACCCACCGTCGCCGGTCTCGCTGTACCGGGCGCAAGACCGAGAGGAACACGGGGACGTTCCCGAACGGGTCCATCACGAGAAACAGCAAGAGGGCAGCCGAGAAAACCGTCATTCTGTTCGCAATAACCGATTGGATGAAAGAGAGCGGCGCAGGGAGGAGAATAGGCCGTATTACGCAACTGTAACCCGGTCTTCCTCCCCATTCAAGGTGACAGTGGATGGTAGCGAGGACCCCGCGGGGCCGTTTCATGGAGTTTTTCGCTCGGACCGATCGATTCTGTCGATCGGTTGTATTAGTGCAGATCCGCGATAGACTTGTCCCTCTTCTATTCTCCTTCTGATCCAATTTCTACCTCGTCATGGAGCTCCGCCACCTCCGCTACTTCACCGCCCTCGCCGAGGAGCTGCACTTTGGCCGCGCGGCCGACGCTGTGTTCGTTGCCCAGTCCACCCTCAGCCAGCAGATCAAGGCGTTCGAGGACGAGATCGGCGTGCGCCTCTTCGAGCGGTCGTCCGGCGGCGTGGAGCTGACGGAGGCGGGCCGTACTTTTTTGCCGTACGCGAGGCGCGTGCTCCGGGAGGCGCGGCGGGCAGAGTCGGTAGCACGGGCGGCGCGGGAGGGGCTGGCGGGCCTGCTCACGATTACGTACGAGGGAACCGCGATGCGGAGCGGGCTGCCCGCCATCATCAAGGCCTTTCAGCGCGAGCGGCCCCACGGCGAGCTCGACCTTGTGGAGGAGACCACCCGTGAGCAGGTGGGTGCCCTGCGGGAGGAAGAGACGGACGTGGGGTTTCTCTTTCTGCCCATCAACGAGCGCGGCCTGCGGGTCCACACGCTCTTCTCGGCGCCCATGGTCGCCGTGCTGCCGTCGGACCACCGGCTGGCCGACCGCGACACGGTGCCCCTCCGCGCGCTAGAGGGCGAGCCGCACGTGATCTGGGCCCGGGGCGGTGCCCCCCGCATCCACGATGCCTACGTGCGGGCCTGCCACGAGGCCGGATTTACGCCTCAGATCATCCAGGAAATCGAGCGCGGCGAGAGCTTTCTGGGACTGGTGGAGGCGGGCCTCGGGGTCTCCATCGCCCACGCCTCCAACGTGCAGATCCAGCGCCCCGGCGTGCGATACGCTACAATCGTGGAGCCGACCGTCCCCCTCACGCTCGGCCTCGCCCACCGGCACGACGACGAGTCGCCGCTGCTGGATCGGTTCCTGGAGACGGTCCGCGAGGAACGGGAGGCCTTTCGCCAGAGTCCTCCATGAGCAGGCCGAAACGGCGACCGCCCCAGACCTGCACGCGCTGCCCCAAAACGGGCTGTTTTCATGCACACCTGTGCGATCGTGAATCCGATTGCCGGGCGCGGACAGGTTCGGCGCCTGTGGTCACAACTGCTGTCGCGTCTTCTGGCGGCTACGGCCCCGCTTTCAGTGCGCTGGACCACCGGCCCGCGGCACGCCACTGCGCTTGTGCGACAGGCACTGGCGAATGGCTGCGATCGCGTCGTGGCCGTAGGCGGAGACGGCACGCTGTACGAGGTAGTGAACGGCTTTTTCGACGACGCATCCCCCGTCCGTCCCGGTGCAGTGCCTGCGGTCGTGCCCTGCGGGTCGGAGGACGACTTCCGGTACGCACTCGGCATGCCTGCGGGACTTGCGGCCACCGGGCGCCTTGGGCACGGTCGTGTGCGCGCTGTCCGTGTGCGCGCTGTCGATGTGCCACGGGTGCGGCACAGCTCTCCGGACGACCGGCGCGGACTCCGCCACGCGATCAACATCGCCTCGGTGGGGCTAAGCGGCAGCGTCGTGCGTCGCCTTTCTCCCGGGGCGCGCTTCGTACCCCCTGGGACGCGCGACTCATGCCCCGCGCCTGCGCTACCTCCAGGCCATTCTGCGTGCGGTCGTCACGGACGCTCCCTTCCGGGTCCGCTTCACGCTCGACGGCACCCCCCTGCCGCTTGCCCGGAGCCGCCTCGTCGCCATCGCCAACGGCCCCACCTTCGCCGCGGGACTGCCCATTGCCGCCGCCGCGACGCCGCATGACGGACGGTTCGATGCAACGGTGCTCCACGGCGTATCCGTGCCCTCGCTTCTGCGCTATGCCCCCCAGCTCTACCGCGGGACACACCGGTCGCTTGGCGGCGTAGACACGTACCGGGGCCGCTGCCTCTCCCTGTCCCTCCTCGACGCCTGCCAATCCGTCTAGGGAAGGGCGGACGGCAAGCACCTAGGCCGGCCTCCCCTGTCTGTAGAGGTGGTCCCTGGAGCCCTCCGCGTGCAGTGCAGACCCTCAGCCCGATTTGAGTGAGCGTTCGTGCGGCGATCCGAGATGCCCGCGGCCGCTCCTGCTCAGGTTTTTGTGTCGCCCCGAATCCCTCTCGGCCCCGCCTCGTACAGGGGCCACGCACTTTCGGGCCAAGTCGACACCACTTATGCCAACCCCGAAACTCGAGGACGACGGCACCACCATTACGCTTGACCTGCACGGCCTGTCGGTGGACGAGGCCATCGACCTCACCTACAGCACGCTCCGGCTTGCGGAAGACCGAGGCCGCAACCGCCTGAAGGTGATTCACGGCTCCTCCACCACCCATGGCACGCAGCGTCGCACCATCAAGCGGGCCCTCCACGACCTGCTTGACCAGGGAAGCCTGGGCTCGCATGCCAACAGCGTCCTGCGCTCTCGGGACACCCTCACTCTCGTGCTGGATCTTACCACGACCTCCGACCCGGCCCGCATTACGCTTCGGGACGTCTGGTAGCCCTGCACGGCTCAAGCCGCGCCTGCCCGCCCGTCTTCGCGTCCGCCCCGACCGGCCTCATGCCCGCCCGCATCGGCCTCACGACCTCGTTTGAGAACGGCACGCAGCAGCTGGACCGTCGCTACGTGACGGCCATCGAAGAAGCCGGTGGACAGCCGCTTCTGCTCCCTACCACTGCCGACACCTCGACGGTGGACGGACTGCTGGACCTGCTCGACGGCCTCGTGGTGCCGGGCGGTCCCGCAGTCGTGGAGGGCTGTACCGGCTCGCTGCCCAAGGGCCTCGCTCCTCCGAGCGAGCAGCGCGCCGCCGCCGATCGGTGCTGGATGCGGCGGTGTTGGCGCACGGGCCGCCCCATCCTGGGCATCTGCTACGGCATGCAGCAGCTCAATGCACTCGCCGGCGGCACCCTCTACGCCGACGTGGAGGCCGACCGCGAGGAGACCCTGACACACAGTCACGCCCGAGGCGGCACCTCCCACACGATTTCACTCGCGGCCGGGTCCCAGCTGCGGCGCTGGCTCGGCACGGATGCCCTTGTGGTGAACACACGCCACTTCCAGGCCCTCGCCACACTGGGCGACGGATTCTCCGTCGCCGCAACGGCACCGGACGGGGTGGTAGAGGCCATCGAGCACGAAACCGGTCGTCTCTGGGGCGTGCAGTTCCATCCCGAGCGCCTGGGCCCGCCTGCTGCCCGGATCTTCCGAGCCTTCGTCCAGCAGGCAGCGTCCTCGCCTCCCGCCTGACCCCCTGCCTCCGCCGACGCCCTCTTCCCCCATGCGCTTGCCCTCCAGCTTTTCGCCCGACCCAGACGGCTCCGTTCTGCGGGGCGGACGCTGGCCCACCGTCCTCCTCGGGGCCACCGCCCTCGTGGGCCTGCTCCTCGTGACGCCGCGGTTCCATCCGGGCCTCTCCCAAATCGTCTCGGCAGTGGTTCCCTTCCGCCTCACGTCCGCTCCCGAGACCGCGGCCAGCCGCCCCGCGCGCCCTCTGGCCGAGCGGCCCACGCATCCCGCCCAAATGCTCTCGCCGTACTTCCCACCCTCCGCCGCGGTCGCCTCGGCCACCAGCCCCTCGGTTCTCCGACGCTTCCACGCCCTCTTGCAGCAGTACGTCCGCCGGCAAGCGCAGGATGACAACTTTACGGTTCGCGTTCTTGACCGACGCACAAACGAGACGCTGGAGGTCCATGAACTGACAGACCTGCGGGCTGCGCACCGGCGGGGGGGCGCCCCGGACTGGGAAGCCGTAGACGCGCGCCGCCACGCAGCGATGGACCGGCTCGTGGACAAATACGAGGCGCGCGGGGTGCCCCTCAAGGACATCATTGTGCGGTGGGGCCGTGCCAACCAGATCCGCCGGGCCCACGAGCGCGACCGGCCCTACCAGGCGTACGAGCGCCGCCTCGCTGAGTCTCTGGGGCTGAGCCTGCTGGCCACCGAGATTGGGACCGTCGAAACTTTCAACCAAGACCACCTTGTGTCGGGAGCCGGGGCGCAGAGTCGCTATCAGATGCTGCCCTGGGTGCTGCGCCGGAGCGGGGTTAGCGAGTACGCCCTGCCCGCTGCCGACGGCTCTCGGGTGCCGGTGCGGGAGGTGCAACATCCGCTACTGGTGTTGGAACCCGCCTTCCTCCTGCTTCGGGGGTACGCGAACGCCGTAGGGCACGAGATTCCGGGCCTTTCCGCCTACCACACCGGCCCAGGCAACGTCTTCAAGCTGTATCGGCACTACTACGCCACGGGGCCTCTTTCCCGGTCGTCGACGGTGGCCGATGCATACGCGTGGGCGATCACGAAGGGATTCGACACGGTGAGCGAAGGCTCCTCGTTCGGCGGCGATTCTCGCGGGTACGTGCCGGCCCTTTACGGCGCGCTCGCGGCCCGCGACAGCCAGCCCGCAGACTCGTCGCCCCCGCTCCGGGCCGTCCGGCTGCGGCTCACGCCAGGCGCCTCTGTGCGCCTGCGGTCTCTGCTTGCCCCCCTGCGCTCTCGTGGGCAATCGCTCGACTGGGGCCCGGCCGCCGACACGACCGGCTCGGTCTACGAGCGCTTCCGGGCGCTCAACCCGCACGTGGATCTTCCCCCGTCGCCGACCGGAGCTGTGCCGGCCGGCGGCAACGTGCGCCTGGTCTCGGCGGTGGAGGGGCGGGCGGTAGAGTTTTTCCTTCCGCTGCGGGCCCCCACCCTCCTCCGTGCCGCCGGAATCGATGCCCTGGACTCTACGGCTACCTTCCGGTACGACGCCTCCACCTACGCGCCGCCGTCCCCCCGCCAGCGCACTCGGTGGGATCGGAAGTACGCAGCCCTGGTTGACGACGTTGCCCACTTCGGCTTCACGCGGGCGGTCCGAGATCGTCTTCTGCGGCTCCACGAGCGGTTCGAAGCCTTGGCCGAACAGCGTCCCACCCGGTTTCGCCGTCGCCAGCTTCGCATCATCAGCATTCACCGGCGCCTCTGGCGGTCGGGGCCGTGGGAGGAGTTGGCCGCCGCGACCCGGCGCGCCACGCGAGGCTTGCAGATTGAGGGACACCCCCCATCCCCACTTCCTACCCAGACGCCCTCGCTTCCGGATTCGCTCCGGCCCGAGACGCCCCGATAGTGCCCCGTGCCCACAGCGGCGCACCCGCAGTTTGCGGGCCGCAGCTTGCCGGGCGACTATTCGCTCAGAAAGTCGCCCTGCTTGATGCTTTTCCGGAGCTGTTGCAGCGACATCACCTTCTGCTGAAGGCGAGGCACCTGGTCGTTGTGGCCCTGCTGGGTGGCCTGGTACATCCGCTCGCGGACCGCCTCCAGGGCCTCGTCCACCCGGTCGAGCTTCAGGTACTTCATGGCGCTCTCGGCAGCCTCGTAGGGCCGGTCGTTGAGGGACGGGACGGCGATGTCGTTTTCCTGCGCCCAGTGCTCGGAGGCCTCGTGCTCGTTCATGAGCACGGACGTGCCGAGTTGCTGAAGGGCCTCTCCGTGCTCGCCGCTCAGAATTTGCTGGGCCTGCACCGTGCCCTCGTTGTACATCTCGGCCAGCGTACGGGCCAGCGCGCGGGGCGGCCCCTCGGTGAATTCGTCCAGCGCCATGTGGCCCAGCACGTGCGCAACCATTCGGCTTCCGTTCTCTAACATGAGGCGGAGCAGCACGCGCTCTTCGGGCAGGGGCGCGGCGGAGGCGCGGGATGGAGGCGAGGGTTTGTCGTTGTTCGTGGACGACGACGGGGCTGGCTCCGGCGGGGCAGACGACGCATCCGAGGCGTCCTCCGCCCCACGGTCCGGCTGCGACTGTCGCCGCTGCTCGCGCCGCTGGCGCCGCTGGTCTCGCCGCTCAATTTCTTCACGGGCCTCTTCCAGCATGCGAAACAGATCACTGTCCGGCACCCCCGTCACCTCGCTGGTGCGGGCCACGTACTCGCGGCGCAGATTGGGATCGGGGATACGGGCCACCGAGTCGATGATCTCGCGCTGCGTCGCGACGCGGTCCTCCGGCGTTTCCAGCTCGCCGTGGCGCCGGGCGCGCTGGTAGGCGAACGACGGAAGGTCCTGGCGGTGCTCGGCCACGTACTCTTTGAAGGCATCGCCGCCGTGCTCCTGCACGTACTCGTCCGGGTCGTACCCGTCGGGCAGCTCTACAGCGTAGGCCCCCATCCCCTCCCCCAGCACCCGCTCGAGCCCGCGCATTGCGGCCCGCTCCCCAGCCTCGTCGGCGTCGTAGAGCATAAGGGCGCGGGTGGCGTAGCGGTCGAGCGTGGCCACCTGCTGCTCTGTAAGGGCCGTGCCGCTGGAGGCCACCACATTCTGGACCCCTGCCTGCGAGAGGCTAATCACATCCGTGTAGCCCTCCACAAGCAGCGCCTCGTCCGTCTTGCGGATGGATTGCTTGGCCTGGTGCAGACCGTAGAGGACCTCTTTTTTGTGGTAGACCTCCGTCTCCGGCGAGTTGATGTACTTCGGCTGGTCGCGCTCGTCGTCGGGGTCGAGGATGCGACCGGCAAAGGCCAGCACCTTGCCGATGTGGGAGAAGATGGGAAAGATGATGCGGCCCCGGTACCGGTCGTAGTGCCCGCTTCCGTCGTTGCGCTCGATGACGAGGCCGGCCTTCTCCAGCGTCTCCGGGTCGAGTTGCTCCTCTTGGGCAGCCGTCAGGAGGGCGTCCCACTCGTTTGGGGCGAAGCCGAGGCCAAAGCGCTTGATGGTTTGGGGCGCGAAGCCGCGCCGGCGCAGGTAGTCGAGCGCCCGGCGCCCGCGGTCGGTCTGCGTGAGTTGGCGGTAGAAGAAGCGGGCCGCAAAGCGAAGCGCGTGCAGGATCGACTCGCGTTCGTTGGCTGCTTCGGGGGTTCCGTCTTCTTCGGGCAGCGGAATGCCGTACCGCTCGGCCAAAATGCGCACGCTTTCCAGAAACCCGACCCCTTCGATCTCCTGCACGAACTTGAAGACATCGCCCCCAGCCCCGCACCCAAAGCAGTAGTACAGGTTCTGGTCGGGGTCGACGCTGAAGGAGGGCGTGTCCTCGTTGTGGAACGGGCACAGCCCCATGTACCGCGAGCCGCTCTGCTTCAGCTGCACGTAATCTTCCGCCACCTCTACCAGATCGGCCGCAGTGCGCACCTCCTCAACTTTTTCGTCGGGAATGGGCATGGAGAACCTTCGGCATCACGAAGAGCGCGAGCGCATGGGGCTACACGGGGAATCGCGTTGCGGCGCTACGCGACCGGGCGCACGCCAGGGGCATCGGGGCTCTGCACTTGTGCAGCGCTCTCCTCCTCCCCCTCTACCGGCCCCACGTCGGGCTGGTCGGCACACTGGCAGGACGAGAGCGTGGCGCAAACGAACAGGATCGCAAAGAGCAGAGAACGCTTCATGGGCGTCGCTGGGTCAGTTGGGACGTACAGGGCGGAAGGTGCATTTCTTTTTTCAAGAGAGGAAGCCCGCAGGGAAAACTACGAGAACCGAGGCCCCAATGTGTCCGCTGGAGCGGAGCTTCATGGCGAATATGTGCAACGTCCCCGACCGGCAGGCGTGTCGTTTTCGAAGAGGCTGCCGCTTTTCTCTTCTCCAACCATTCCTGCTTCCGCATGACCGACCTGAAAGACCGCATCGAATCGCTCGTGGCCCAGTCCGAAGACCCTGGCGGAGTGGACCGGGGGCCGGCCGGCGATGCTGTGGCCAACCTCATCCGTGCCTTAAATGCCGGCGACGTTCGGGCGGCCGAGCCCACCGAAGACGGCACCTGGGCCACCAACGAGTGGGTGAAGGAGGGCATCCTGCTCGGCTTCCACATTGGTCGCACCGTCGATTATTCGAGCGACCAGTTTCCGTTCTACGACAAGAACACGTTCCCCTTGAAGCCGCTCCGCAAGGCCGACAACGTGCGGCTGGTGCCGGGAGGATCGTCCATCCGCAGCGGGGCGTACGTGGCGCCGGGCGTGGTGTGCATGCCGCCCATGTACATCAACGTAGGGGCGTACGTCGACGAGGAGACGATGGTCGACTCGCACGCCCTGGTGGGAAGCTGCGCCCAAATTGGGAAGCGCGTGCACCTGTCGGCCGCGGCGCAGGTGGGCGGCGTGTTGGAGCCGGTGCACGCCACCCCCGTGGTCGTGGAAGACGATGTATTTGTGGGCGGAAACGCAGGGCTCTACGAGGGTTGCATTGTGCGGGAGGGTGCCGTGTTGGCCGCCGGGGTGACCCTCACCGCTTCCACCCGGCTCTACGACCTTGTGGAGGAGACGGTACACACCGCCGAGGAGGGGTCGCTGGAGGTCCCAGCCGGGGCCGTGGTGGTGCCCGGCTCCCGCTCGGTCGACTCCGCATTTGGGGACGAGCACGGCCTCTCCCTCTCGGCCCCCATCATTGTAAAGTACCGCGACGCCGACACCGACGCCGCGACGGTGCTGGAAGAGACCCTTCGCTAACGCATCCCCGCGTGCACGGAGCCGCCACGAGCCTCCCCCAGATGGAGACTGTACCCGAAAGGCCGGCCCAAGAAAAAATGCCCCTGGGCGAAAAGGCCCAGGGGCATTGGTATTGGGACCGAGCAGGGGGTTACCATCCCGGCTCCTCGGTGATGGTCTGAATGTTGATGGCGTTCAGTCCCTTCTCCGTCTCTTCGATTTCGAACTCGAGACGGTCGCCTTCTTCCAGGTCTTCGTCGGGCACCTCACTGTGGTGGAGGAATACGTCGTCCTCCCCGTTGTCGGGCTCAACGAATCCATATCCTTCGGCCGGGCTAAACCACTTGACGGTTCCTGTCTCCATAACTCAGTTGGAATCTTCTAGTGTTCGCTTTCAGCGTTCCTCCGGTTCCCTCTCCCGGACGGGAAAAGGACTCGGATTTTGTGATGACGTCGGCCTTTTATGCAGCCGCATGTCCTTTGTTCTGCGCTCGTTGCGTCTTCAGAGACGTCCTCCGGTGTGGGCAGTCTTCCGCGACGGTGCCTCTGTCCCTCGGCCCACATTCAACGGGGCACCGGCGTGCTTCGTCTGACCTTCACGGCTCAGCCCCCTAGGTTTTTCCTGCGTATTCCTTTCTGGTCTGTTCTGCCCTGCTCCATGCGCTCGTTTTCCCTGCCGGGGTTCCATGCGGCTCTCCTGCTTGTTGTGGGAAGCCTTGTTGGCATACTGGCCGCCGGCTGCTCGTCGTCCTCTCCCGCTCCTTCGTCGCCACAGGAGACCTCTGCGGTCACGACCGGGCCTTCCCTTCGTCTGCTGTACACAACGGACAGCAACGAACTGGTGCTTTACGAGGCCCGTCGCGATGCGGCCCGCACCTTGGCGACGGGCGCCCGCGCTGCGGGGCCTCGGAAGGTCTCCCCGAGCGGGCGCTATCTGGCCCTCAGCTACGGCACGGCCGACTCGTCTCGCCTTGCCCTGCTCGACCTAACGGCCGGTACGCTTCGGTCCGTGGACGCCCGGGCCCGCACGGCGACCTATTCGCTGGCCTGGCACCCGACCGAAGACCGACTGGCCTTCGGCTACTACCGCCCCGCCGAACGTGGAACGCGGGGCCCGGGCGGCATCCGGATTGCCACGCCCGATGGCACCAGTCGCAGCGTGGGGTGCCGCGCCGCCCGCGAAGTACTACACTGGCTGTCCGGCGACGCCCTCGCCACCCGCACCGACGACACGCTGTACGTGGTGGGGACGGAGGACTGCGCCACAAAGGACGCCCAGGACGCCCGGCGCATGCACCAGATCCGCTACGCACCGGACGGGGCGCGGATGGCCTACCTCCATCGCGAACTGCGCTACGACCGGAACGCCGAGGACTACGTGCCCGACTCCTCGATCGTTCTGAGCGGCCCGCGGGGGCAGGCGTCCGAAACGCTCTTCCGCGACGCCCGCCACCCCCGGCACGCGCGGTGGTCGCCGGAGGGGACAGAGTTGGCCCTGGACGTCGCATCGGACGGCGATGGGCCCCGGCAGGTGGTGGTCTACAACGGCTCGCGCCCCACCTTCCTCGTGCCGCCGGCTCAGTCCATCGCCGACCAAGTGCACCCGCGGTGGTCCCCCTCGGGCACCCGCGTGGCGTTCACACAGCGCCTGGACGCCGGCTCCCAGGCGGCCGTGCGCGTGAAAGGCCAGACGCGGCGGCTCGGGCCTGTGGACGGGGCCGTATGGGGTTGGCTCGACGAGCGGTCGGTCGTGGTGCCGGGCCCCGACTCGGTTCGGGTGCGCACCCTGACCGGACAAACGCACTTCGCGCACCCGGCCCCGGCCACGCTCCTCTACATATGGCGCGCCCCGCGGTCGTAAAGGCCCCGCGGT
>ERZ1034486.298-NODE-298-length-13729-cov-6.338891_pt1 | contig 13729 bp, 11 predicted proteins | sample MGYA00520683_ERZ1034486 | MGnify/ENA primary metagenome ERZ1034486 (study PRJEB33760, sample SAMEA4777685) | hypersaline lake metagenome | biome: hypersaline environment; feature: brines | place: Spain | collected 2012-08 | depth 0 m ...
GATGCCATCTTATTGAGCTAAATTTGGTTACTCGAAATACCTGTGAGACTGATTCTGTATCTCTCACCGTCTCCGATATTGAACGATTTTATATAGACGATATCTGGAAGGCGATACTCATCAATATGACATCACGGCTACACGCGCTAATCAACCACTCGCTGTCAAGCGCTCTGTAGCTAGGATTATAAACTAACGTCGTTATCAGTAATAATGATCTGACGAATTTGTGCTGACTGATTTTGACGATTTTTTAACTCTGAAATTTGCTTTACTACAAACGCCAGATCTACTATGTCGAGACTCTCATCGCTGGCGGTATCGACGCCAAAGCTTACACATTGGATAATACATGACTGATACAGTATTGATACTATTGGTGACCTATCGATTTCGACAGCTACCTGCACTCAGCGAAACGCCGGTTGTATGATTACAATCAGGATCATATCAGATTTTACTATACTATGGTAATAATAACTTTGAGTTGAATTTATAATTATATTGTAAATTAATTATTGTCAACAGGTCCATAACATTATTGATTCGGCTTGGCTTACTCACCGTGTATGAGCGGTGAATTTACTGAGGAGATAGACAATATTCTCTCAGATGTTCTCAGCGACGTTGAGTCTACGTCTCAAGCAGAGATCAAACAAGACATTACAGTTGGACAGTCAGCCTCTGCTGAGCGACAGATAGCAATTGTCAATGACGAGATCGATCAGTTAGCGGCTAGCCTGGAAATTCCAGCGGCGACTGTTGATCTATCAAAGTCATTGTGCAGTCAGTACCGTGACCAGCGCGGTAATCTTATTGGAACCGCACTTGAGTTTCTTGCCGCCTCATGCTTGTATTGTGCCGTTAAGATCACTGAAGTTCCGTTAGACCCAACAGATTTTGTTACTGTCGACCAGACAGCAGTCACACGAAAAGCACTGCTTCGCCGATCAAAGGATATTGCTAGTACCGTCGGACTTGATCCGTCTGCATTTTTTGGCAGTGAGCAATATGTTGGTCGATACTGTGATGAACTCAATGTGACTGATGCAGTCAATAATCGTGCGCGAGAGATCATTCAGATAACCGAGGAGTCTGGACTATCCAGTGGGAAAAGCCCCTCTGCCTGGGCTGCCGCAGCCGTATATAACGCGTGTCTCGATGTCGGCGAGAAACAAACACAACAAGATATTTGCCGCGTAGCGAACGTCTCTGAAGTAACTATCAGAAACCGATATCCAGAACAGCGCGCTTGCCTACGAAAGATTGAATCACTCCCGTCTGACCCTGCTGCAGTCGTCGACCATGTCGCGAGCGCGACCGAGATTAAGTTTACAACCAGAGAACTCGCGGGACTGCTGATCGAGAACGCGGAAGCGGGCGAGTGCCCTGTTGACGATAACCCGACACTGTGGGCGCTTGCCGCCCTCCGCCGTGCGAGCGAGCTGACGGACGGGGACTGTGAGGTTAAACTCAAGAGTCTATCTCAATATACAGAAGAAGATTCAGACGAGATATCGACACGCGCACGACAGTTACGATCCGTCCTGAGTCAGATAGAACTTCACAGCTTCCGGGTTGAGCACCAACAGCAGCCGAGAGAGCCGGAATAATAGTGAGCGCAGCAATGGATGACCGGCAATGTGAATCCTCCCGATGTATATGTGCATTAGATTAATACTGCCGACTTCTCTCTCAGTATCTTATCGTATAAGTATATTGCACAGTCATTAAAAATTTTAGTCATTGCTGTGCAACCTGTGGTAGAAACAAGACGCAAGAATATAATTTCAAAGAAAAGCGGATATTTAGAGATTATGATAATGACAAATACATTGTAAATCAATCACTCCCTCACAGTCTCTAGTCGTGCAGATATCTTTGTTGCAGTATATACGAGGCTCTGACAATTATCTCTCTGAGAATGCTATGTCTGATAGCCCTTTTGGGTTCAAGTAAATTCACAACACATTTGTCATTGAATTGTAATAACATATAATTAATTATTCACAAGTGGTCATATTTTTATTCTTTAGCTTAGGTAGTTGTAGTATATGGGGTTATACATATCTCGTGGACCATTCTCAGGAGACCCCGGCAGTAGTGAGTTTGCTCCGTACCTAAGTAAGCAGACATTAACACAAATTAAGAAGTTCTTGATGAACTCCAGAGAGATAGATAGTAACTTGAAGTCCGTGACTGATGCACGATTTGTGTCTGTTGGAGGGACACAAAACGAGATTAACGATGATCTTGTGATCAATCAGGGGGATCAGGTACTGCATGCAACCGTGGATGACAATATCTTAGACAATATATACGCACAGCAGACGGTCAGTTCAGTTGTTGGATCGAATGTGGCAAAAAGCACCCGACAAGATTTGACCTCGTTGATCTGGGAGGAGGAGGATGCTAAGAACGTAAGCTCACTCTGGTTTTCTATAATTCCTGTAATTAACTTAGACGGAGCAAATTCGTATACCTCAGCGCAGAACGCGTGTGAGCAGAGCAGAGATATGATACCAGACTCACTCTCCTGGCAAGAAGATGACCTATATATCATTCGCGAAGCTGCGGATGACGAGAATGAAAAACCAGCCGACCTATTGAAGTCAGTCGGTGGATGGCCAACTTCGGGTACCCGATATACACAACAGGAGGCATTTATTCTCCAAGTAAGGTCTGATGAAAGCCAAGGATATACAAATTCATTGAAATTCGATGAGAATATTCCCGGAATCAGACAATTGATTGAATCTAGCGGGAACGCACAGGTCATATATAAAAACGAGAATAGATTTTATGCGACAGGACTTCTGGGTGATGTACAGCAATCAGATGATAACGATGAGACAATTGAGGCTATAATACATGGATGTCAGGGATTCGACCCGATAGACATCGGAGCAGTTAGAGACCTTCTTTCGGTTACATTTCCAGAGCAATATGAAATCTTTAGTATCGATAACAGCGATCTCCAAACAATCCTCCGTGCAAGTGAACCCACAACACCAGGGCCGGATTATCAGACGATTGGCGAAGCATACACAGATATCACAGCACGATTAGAGGAGAATGGAAAACAGGGGTGGCTCTCGGCACAACCAGCAGATGTCGTTATTAAGGGATGGACCGATGCGCTTCAGCATCTTGATCAAGAGACGACTATTCCATGGCAAGCAGCCACAAAACTCCAACAACTTGCGGAACTGTATGAGGAATATAAGCTAGCACTCGAAGTGCTGTGTGCTGATATTCGAGCTGGAACACTGAAGAGTTACAATCCTACAGAGACCCTTTTTGTCACACTGTTTCGAAATCTGCAGGAGCGAAGCGGATATAAGCCAAACTTCACGACAGAGAAGCTCCGCACGATCCGGAAGGAACGCTATTCTATCCGGTTTCCATCGGAAGGAAACAGTAGCTATCCGATTGCATATATTGACCCTCCGGAACCACCAGAAAATGCAGATTTACTTGCTCGACAAATTCAAAAAACAAAACAGATTGTACTCTATGGACCACCAGGCACCGGAAAAACGTATACAGCAAAGCAATTCGCAAACTGGTGGGTTGCACAACAAGATAAAATCCGTGCAACGACAGATCAGGTACGAACAGTCACATTCCATCCATCATACTCATATGAAGATTTTGTTGAAGGTCTGACAGCCAACTCCAAGCCAGACGGAAACGTAAGTTATGATGTTGAACCAGGAATTTTTCGGCAACTTTGTTCAGATGCCCGGGATGCGTATCGTGAGGCACCCTCACCTGGTCAGGCAGCGCGATACGTGCTTATAATCGACGAGATTAATCGCGGCAATTTATCTCAGATATTAGGAGAGCTAGTAACAACACTAGAGCGTGATAAACGGGAAGGTGCACCCAACGCGACACGGGTCGAACTCGCACACTCTGGCAAGCAGTTCTCGATTCCACCAAATGTGTACATTATTGGCACAATGAACACTGCAGATCGATCCATTGCGCTTATCGATGATGCTATTAGGCGACGATTCAGATTCATATCGCGGCGACCTGATTATCAAGTTGTTATGCAACAGCACAGTCTTGATTATGATGTCGATACAATTATTGAGAACCTCTCGGTAGATACAGACCTCACAACGGCTCTTATTATATTATCAATATCTGGGTTAAAAATAATAAATAATCGCATACTTGATTCCTCTAATATGCAAAAGGGTCAACAGATTGGGCATACATACTTACTGAACTTACACGGCACAGAAGAGATACTAGATGCATGGAGATATGAAATACTTCCACTGATCGAGGAGCACTATTTTGGACAGTTTGACCGAATCCGACAAGAATTGTTCGATGGTGGAGGTGAAAATCTATTTAACTGGAATACTAAAGAGATCCGGACATTTGGTCAGTCAGCATTGATTGAAGCGCTAGTCAAGCTCGTTAATAACGAGAGTACAGGTGATATACGAAGCCAACTCGACAACGTAGCTGAGTAGTAATGATGGGTGCACATAGACTCTCTGAGAAATCAAAAGAATCTCGAAAGATAATCAAAGAACACCAAACGACAGATCCGCTCACACTTTCTGACCGGGATATCCGTATGATACGGACTAAAGTGAACGATGGGAGAACACGGCTTGGAGTGAAATTCACACATGACGGATTAGTGAAAATCGATGCCTCCTCATACGTCGGAATCATTGCACTCCCAGATGGTCCAACGATTGAAATTCGACCGAAATTTGACCAGATCAATCTTTTGTATTTACTCCGGTACGCAACAGGTGTCTCATCAGAGACGTTTGAACCGACAACAAATATTATGCAGGGTCCAAATTTTATTGAAGCACTTGGAACGCTCTTTGATTCAGAATTACAGCAGTTATTACGAAGGGGAATACGGAGTAAATACCGTCAGAAATCTAGTGAAGAACAATACCTACGCGGCACATTGGATGTAACTAAGCAACTTCGAAACAGCCAAACAACTGCTGCCACCTCATTTCATTGTTCATTTGACGAACATACACCGGATATGGTATTGAATCAAGCTGTGCTCTATGCAGCAACTGTTCTTGCTAACATCATCACAGATCAGCGGCTTTCCAGGCGGCTCAATAGGAAAGCGAAACAACTCAGAAAGCGAGTAACACTTCGGCGTGTTGATAGTAGCGAGTTACAGAAAGTTGAGATGTCCCGATTTACATCGAAATATACCGATATCATACGTCTTACGGAGATGATTCTGACCAGTAGTTATATTGAAGATTATACAGCTGGAACAAATCCTACATTTTCATTGCTTGTGAATATGAACACCGTGTTTGAACGCTCAATTGAGCAGGCATTCAGGCATGTAGCGAGTTCACATCAGGGATATATTTCTCAGTCACAACGCCAAATTGGGGATTTACTTAATTCTGATAAGTATAGCGTTAGTGTCAAACCAGATATAGTAATTAAATCTCGCGATGGTAGGGTGGTCTGCGTTGCAGACGCAAAATGGAAAGCAGGGAATCCGGAAAATAGCGACTTCTATCAACTGGCGGCATATCAACAGGTCGCAGAATGTCCGGGCGTGTTGGTGTACCCAGAACAGTCAACAATAGCTGAATTCAGATCGGAGTTACCGGATAGGACTGAGAGTAGTATTGTCACCGTCTGTATCAACAATCGTGAATCGTATGAGACATTTTGCAATAAATTAACGTTGGATATTGAAAGTTATTTTACCTCAACACTTGGCGTTACAAATTCGTCACATTCGAATTAATCATTAACTGAACATTAAAGTAGCAGTGATATGCTAGACTAAATAGAGTGAGAGCGTGTGACAGTTGGATTTCACCGCCCAGACTGGGTTGAAGAACGCGAGTATCAGACCAAGGCAGTGGAATCTTGGGTAAATGCCGGTGGTCAGGGAATATTCAATATGGCGACCGGAACTGGGAAGACAGTCACATCATTATTAACAGCAACGACGGTCGCTGAAGAGCTGGATGGAAACCTCGCATTGATTGTCGCTGTGCCATATCAACATTTAGTCGATCAGTGGACGGACGATCTTGAAGACTTCAACGCTAGTCCAATTAGAGCATATGAGTCTCGGGCGAAGTGGCAAGAACGGTTAGAACGTGAATTTATGGAATTCAATATGGGCGTGCGAGAGTCATTAGTCGTTGTGACAACGCATGCAACCTTTGCCTCCGAGGCATTTCAACAAGCTCTAGAACGGCTTCGACGGACTGAGAAGATGCTCATTGCTGATGAGGTTCATCATCTTGGAGCCGCAGATAAGCGAAAATCTCTCCCAGATTCAATCTCGTTGCGTCTCGGACTGTCTGCGACCCCAAAACGTTGGTACGATGAAGCAGGGACAGATATATTATTTTCGTACTTTGGGGATGGTGTCGTGTATGAATATTCTCTTGCTGAAGCGATTGACAATGGAGCGTTGTGTGAGTATTATTATATTCCGCACGTCATCGAATTCACATCTGAAGAGGCTGAAACATACGAAGCACTATCGGCAAAGATTGCAAATCTTGCTTCGGAACTTGGAGATGATCTCGGCGATGCTGATCTTCAGTCGAACTCTTCACTCAAATTTGCGCTATTTAAGCGAGCACGCCTTGTTGGAACGGCGGAAAACAAACTAAGTAAATTAGAGGAACTGATGAAGCAGCAACGCTCAGTCGACCACACGCTCGTTTATTGTGGAGACGGATCGGTTGAGGATGAGGTAACCGGTGAGACAAAGCGTCACGTTGACATGACGGTTGAATTGTTGAGAGACAACCTTGAGCTTCGCGTAAATAGGTTCACAGCCCGTGAATCACAGTCAGAGCGAGAACATCTTCTCGATTCGTTCGAGAATGGAGATTTACAAGCGCTGGTTGCTATTCGGTGTTTAGATGAGGGAGTAGATGTACCAGCGACTCAGACCGCATTTGTCTTATCAAGCTCATCAAATCCACGACAATTTGTGCAGCGGCGCGGACGAATTCTCCGGCAGCATAAAGATAAACAATATGCTGTTATTCATGATTTTCTCGTTGCACCCCCTACCCGTGTGCGACCATCGTCACTCGATACAAGTCAGTTCCAAACTGAGCGGAGTCTGATACGAAAAGAATTGGAACGTGTACAACTCTTTGCTGATTCCGCTCGAAATCACCCTGATGCAGATGTTGCTGCTGTTCCAACCGGTAATAGCGGTAGCCTTGGACATCTGAAAGAGCAATATAACTTGAGAGAAATGTGATCCTTCTATTTATTATATCACCTTCACATGATACTAGTTTGATAGTATACTAATGAGAAAATAAAATAGAAGAGGGAATTACACCTGAAATTAGATACAGGATACCATCAAGTGCGTAATTAATCGAATTCCACAGTCACGTTGACATATGATTTATATATCAGATAAAAATACTTATAGATATAGATGATAGGAATGTAATATATGAGTACGCCTGACGTGGATGTTGACCAGGACACACGGGAGCGTGTCCGTGCACGAGTTCTCAAAACTGAGGACGAACAATTGCATTATGACCGTCCGCCGCAGATTATCAAAGATTTAAGATCGGTTATAGAAGAAGAGGTGACAGAGGTTGAACTTAGCGACGATGCCTAACCTCACCAATGCAATTTAAACATATATCCATTCGTAACTTTCGTGTGTTTCTAGATGAAGAACTCAGATTTTCACAAAATCAAGAAAAAAACGTAACTGTACTACATGGACAAAACGGGTCTGGGAAGACGACGCTACTCAATGCTATTCGATGGGCATTGTATGGAAGTGTCCAGTTCGACCAAGGTTCGGATAGTCTCCCACACCAAGGGGAGATGGCACGGGCTCATCCCGGTGAGAAGGTCTCAGTCAGCATCGATTTAAGTTTTGAACATGAGGGAAGTGATTTTGAATTGCATCGTGAAGCATTATTCGAAAAACAGAACGAGAAAGATCTCACAGGTGAAATTAGCTCTGAGGACGTTAGCTTAGTCCGTCAGAATGGAGCTAATCAAAGAGAGAAGGTCAATAATCCTAACACAAGAATTGAACAGATGATGCCTCACAGACTGAGCAATCTCTTTCTTTTTGATGGTGAGTACATTGATAGAATTAGTGGGGCTGACGACAGAGATGAGATTAAGAAGGCTATTCAGAATATCATGGGTCTGGAGATACTTGAACGAGCTATTGACCATCTAAAGAAAGTTGAAAATCGATTTGAGAATGAGGTAAAACAGTCAGGGAGTGATGAACTTCAGGAATTAGTGGAAAAAAAGCAGAAAAAAAGAAAGAAGAAAGAAGATATTGAGCGTAAAATAACAGATATTGAGGAGAGTAGAAGTACATTACAATCCGAGATCGAATCGATAAAAGCGAAATACGACCAGATCGATGAAGTCGCTGGTCTTAGTCGTGAACGCAGTAATAAAGAGGATCAGCGCAGTAAGCTCAAAACTGAGAGAGATGAATTAACAGACGATATTAAATCTGAGATCTCGACCGGAGGATATCTTCCATTTGCAATGGGAGCAATTGAAGATACGGCAAAGGACATCGATGAACTTCGTGAAAAAGGAAAGATACCCTCCGAACTCAGCAATGAACTTGTTGAGGAGTTATTACAGACAGAAGAGTGCATCTGTGGTCGACATCTCGCGCAAAACTCAGAAGCATATCAGCGAGTTGCAGCATTTAAAGATCAAACGCCAGAGGGTGTAGATACTGCTGCCATTCAGTTAATCGCTCGAATCGGTTCGATTCAAGAGGGCCGAGATGGATTCTTTGAGACTGTGGAAAAAAAGGTCGCAGAGCGAAAAGAAGTCAATGAAAAACTCGAGATCGTGAATGAAGAAATCGATGAACTAAGCAATAAGATTGCTTCAGCGAGTGGGTACGACCCCGAAACTGATGAATCGCCTGAGGAACTTGAGCGGAGTCGTGATGAAAAAATTGCAGAGCGAGCAGAGCTCAAAGCTGAGAAGGAGCAATTACTCCAGGATAAAGATGAGACTGAGGATGAAATTGAATCGTTGAGCGACGAGATAGATAGCGCTCGTGAGGAAGAAAAAGAAGCAGCGCTAGCACGGAAGCGAATGAAAACAGCACGACTGGTTCACCAGGATATCAAACAGTCATTCCAAGAGCTTCAGCAGCGAGTGCGCTCATGGTCGAATAAACGAGTCCAGGATACATTCTCAAGCGTTGCTCGAAAGAGCAATTATGCTGCACATATCACTGAGGAGTTTGAACTTGAGATACGAGAAGCTATTGACGACACTGAGGTTGAGGTTCAAAAATCGCGAGGAGAGCGTCAGATATCAAGCTTAGCTTTTATTGGGAGCCTAGTCTCTATAGCAAAAGAGCGTCATGAGGATGATTCAGAGAACCGATACTTCTCTGGTGGTATTTACCCTATTGTCATGGACTCCCCGTTCGGTGCACTTGACAAGAGCTACCGGCGTGAAATCGGTCGAATCATTCCTGTGCTTGCGAATCAAGTGGTTGTCATGGTCACCGATAGTCAGTGGGAGGGTCCTGTCGAAGATGAAATGTCCGATATAGTCGGTAAAGAGTATACGCTCGAATATGACGCAGGGTCAGGCGAGTCCTATGCACGAACCAGAATTGAGCCAGTGAAAGAAGTGCCAGTTCGGGGTGATTAAGATGGCAAGTTCTACTAGCATTCGGGAGAAATATGAGCAAACATCAATATATGAACAGTTGGTAGATGAGCATGAGATCATAAATGGATACGTCGATATGTTTGTCTTCGCTGCTTGCGTCGGATATGCGAACGAACGATTTATAAGAAACTACGGCGGCGACGGTGAGATGCTGTGGATGCACGTCAGTAATAAAGAACTATATAAAGCAGTTGCCGCATCCATTGCGTACCAGCATCATAACGACCCAGAGGCACTGTTAGATAAAGAGTTACAACTCAGAACATTGGCAATGTATAGCGCTGGTGGTGCTGAGTTGCTTGAGAGTGAGTTTGGTGATATTAAAGGTGACCCGACCGACGCGGTATTGAACTATATTCAAGAGTGGGATGAGCAAAACGATACTCAACGTCGTGATACTTTGTTGGGTGATATAATGTCTAGCTTTGAGTCCGGATCTTCCGCTGATAATAAAGCTGACTGATCATTGATTACGAGTACAATTGAATAATGCTACATTTTACAACGCTCATCGGCATGGATACATCTGAGTACAATTAAATCAGATTACGACAGTATCATATTATATATGACCGATCCAATATTGAAATGGGCGGGTGGCAAGCGTCAATTACTCACTAGCTTGTACAATCACTTTCCGACTTCTTTCAATAGATATCATGAGCCGTTTCTCGGCGGGGGAGCGTTATTCTTCGATCTAGAACCGGATCGTGGAAGTATCAATGATGCGAACACACGTCTAATTAATTTCTATGAGCAGGTCCGGGATAGACCAGAAAATTTGATAGACCATCTTCGCTCGTTTGATGATCCAACCAGTAAACCTGATGTAAACAATCGATTCTCTGATAGGAGTCGAAAAGACAAAGAAATCTCTAGTTATTATTATCAGCAAAGAGAACTGTATAATAACCGACCATATGGTGATGAATATGACGAGACTAAGGAGGCTGCCCTGCTTCTCTATCTTAATCGCACATGCTATAATGGGTTATATCGTGAGAACAGTGATGGTGGGTTTAATGTTCCTATCGGTCGATATGAGAATCCAGACTGGGTACGAGCTACTGAAATACGGAACGCTAGTCAGGTACTTGAAAGCATATCGATACGAAACAAAGACTTTGAGTATATTAGCGAATCTGCGCAGGAAGGAGATCTTGTTTATTTTGACCCACCATATGAACCAATGAGTCCCACAGCAAGTTTTACTGATTACTCTGCAGCAGGATTTGATAAATCAGATCAAAGTCGATTGCTAGATCTCGCAAAGGATCTCGATAATCGCAACATACATGTGATAATTAGCAATAGCGGAGTGACATATGAGATGTATAATCAATTCGACTTTTATGTCTCTAAAGAAGGGGCGACTCGATCAATCAATAGTGATGGTAGTAATCGAGATGCAGTTGATGAGATAGTTGCCACAAATATTGCACCAGACAATCGACGTCAGGTAGGTCAGCAAGGATTAGCTGAGTTCCAATAAATACCGGCAGGTAACTTAAGTCGTTAGTATAATTATTTTGACTACATGGGCGCGAACAATGTCGACACTGAGCTTATACAAAGTCTGAGGCAGGCGATAGCCACCCTTAGTGATAAACAATTTGACCAATTGATATTCTTCTTGATTAATGAAATTGAAAACGAGGATACGGTTAGTTTCATTCCAGACACTCAGGAGGGCAATCTTAACCTCAAGGTTGATCATACTTTACCGCTACTTACAATCCAGTATGGGATTGCAGTCATACAGCACTCAGATGATTCCCACGTTTCGGCTGAAGTAGTGCGCTCGGTTAACGATTCGGTCAATGAGTCGAATCATATAGACGCTGGTGTGATGGTTACTGCAAGTACGCCAACTGATGAAGCTGAGAGTGTTGCGGTCAACAGAGGAGTCGAATTAGTCGACGGTGACGAACTTGTCACACTACTGATTGAGCATGGTCTTGGGATTAATAATCAAAATGGAGCAGTGGTACTGAACGAAACGTTTTGGAAGCTTTTTCGTGGTCAGACACGGTCAGGTGTGATAGATTCACTTGAGATACCACAGGCAGATTCGCTATCACGACTTCGACAGACTTTGTCAGCGATTGAAAGTGGTAATCATCATAAAGAGGACATTGCGAGGAACATCGAGAGGATATCTGGGGAAAGTTTTGAGCCGAGACAAGCAGATTATTACGCTACTGCTGGATGGCTACTTGGATTTCTACACAAAGAGCGACGAAGTGAGAAGGTCACTGGTCGTGGTCGGTGGGGGATAACTAGATTGGGACAAACATACCTCTCTACGTATGAGTCTGGTAATTATGCCACCGCAGACCGTGTTTTATCAAATCAGATTCGAAGTATCGAAATCGTCCGGCGGATCCTAGCGGAACTTCAGAATCAAGGATCATTGAGTAGAGATGATTTGATTGATATTATTGCTCGTGAAAGTGAACTAGGCGGATCGACAGTCGGTCGTCGGGCTCGAAGTGTCGTTAATTGGATGACAGAACTATCTGAAATAAATAACGGGAGTGGTGATCAATACCTCTCATATTCAGAAAGTAATGAGCTATCCATTAAAGAAGTCTCCATGGATACTGACCGAGAACCCGCTATGATAGATGACCAAACAACTGAGACGAGTACACAAGATCCAGTCAAAAATGAAAATCAAATCCTTGATAATATCATCTCTTCATTTGAGACAATTGATTAGTACATTTTGGCATCACTTTTATTATGACATAAGATACTGTTCTCATAGTGACATCTAAATCAGACGAAGTCCCAGTGCATCAATCGCTCAAAATAATCGACCGTGAGGATGTATATAAAAAAAGCGAATGGTGGAAGTCTGTTGTTCGATACAAACACGACTCGAGCAAGAATAGTGAGATAGCTGTATACTTGTGGCATAATGATGGTAATGAGTGGAATCGCAAAAACAAGTATGTCATCAAGAGCATGAGCGCATGGAGTGATGACTCCAAAGTAATTGAACGGCTTTTCGACGCAGAATCTACTGAAAAAAGTGTAGAAGACTTCCCGGTGAGTGACTACTATACACTTGCAACGGGTGAAACTATCTTTCAGACAGATAACTGGTGGAAGGCTATACTAAACATTGAAATGAAGGGAAAATATGAGACAGACGAAGTGATGGTATATCTCTGGCAACGGCGGAATGGAGAATGGAAACGACGCCAGAAATCAGCGATCAAAAGTGTAAATGACTGGGAAACGCTCAAACAGATGGTAGAGAGCCTTCTGATAGATGAAAATGATGAAGTAGTTTATACCGAGGATACGACTACAAAAACATCAACAAAGAGTAATAACGGTAGACCAGATGCCGTGGATGGAGAAGTTGTTGAAGAGTTATCAGAATTGGAAACGATAGTTGAGGATCATCTTAGTGAGACATTGAATTAAAATTTAATTATATAACATTATTCTACGTAGATCTCATATTTAATCGCACTACATAGAAAGTGTATTTATAAATCCGATTGCTTATTGAGCTAATAAATTAATGACAACTAGTGCTGGTTGATTGCTAGATACTGTTTGTTTACTAATCATATAATCTGAATTATACCTAATCATCGATGTCTCGCCCGCCAATATCCTGATCAAACGAAGGAGCATTCCAGAACATGTTGTTCATATTCTTGACGTTGCTGGTGCCGACATTCGTGAGGTCACATTCGGTGACGCTTGTCCCGACATCATCTTCGGTGAAGGAACTCTCTGCAAAGTTGTGTTCTTGGAGTTCACCATCTTGAAACAGTCCACTACTATCTGGGGGAAGCAATCCAGTCATCGGTTATCAGTATCATCAAATCTCTGCCATCTAAATGTTCGCATAGGTCTGCCTGCGATTCTCCTCCGTGCTATCTTAGTTTACACAGACTCACAACCTCGTCTGAACAACTGACACACTCGCACAACTGTCTCAGATTCTCTCAGGATCGGCAGGACAAGGCGTCGAGAGTGCTTGTTTAACAGGCGTCCC
>ERZ1034486.300-NODE-300-length-13686-cov-39.514636_pt1 | contig 13686 bp, 14 predicted proteins | sample MGYA00520683_ERZ1034486 | MGnify/ENA primary metagenome ERZ1034486 (study PRJEB33760, sample SAMEA4777685) | hypersaline lake metagenome | biome: hypersaline environment; feature: brines | place: Spain | collected 2012-08 | depth 0 m ...
GCACGACGGAGCGCCTCGGCGTCACGGACGAACTCGGGGTGGTGTCGGAGCATCGCGGTCACCTCCGTTCCCATCCCGTCGACGTAACAGGGGAGATCGTGTGCCGCACAAACCAGCAGCAGCTCTTGTGTTCGACCGATGGCGAACGCGGGGACGACGACCGTCCCGCCCTCCCAGAGCGTCTCTTCGACGCTCGCGACGAACCCACGTTCGACGTCGGCACGGTCGTCGTGGGTCACGTCGCTGTAGGTGCTCTCACAGATCACCACGTCGGCGTCGGGACGCGCGGTCGTTCCCGCCACGATCCGCTGGTCGTCGGTGTGGAAGTCGCCCGTGTACAACAACCGCGTCTCGCCGTCGTCGACGAGAACGTGTGCCGAGCCGGGGATGTGACCCGCATCGAAGAGCGTCACCTCGTAGGTCGTGCCGCCGGCCTCGACGGCAAACGGCTCCTCGTATCCGTGCCGGCGTTCCACCTCGCCGAGTCGTGACACGTGCTCGTCGGTGAACGGACACCGTGGGCTACCGCCGTGGAGTTTCAGCGTGTCGTTCGCGAGGAGCTGGGTGAGCTCGCCGGTCGGTGGCGTCCAGTGGACGTCCGGTCGGCGTCGCCCCTTCAGCAGTGCCGGCACGGCGCCGACGTGGTCGAGGTGGCCGTGTGAGGCGACGACGGCGTCCGGCTCGGGAGTCTGCACGGGGTACTGTGGCGGGTCGCTCGCGAGCACACCGTAATCGAGCAACAACGAGTCGTCGACGAGCACCGCGCTCCGACCGACCTCTCCGGCTCCGCCCAGAAACGACGCCTCCATCGAGTGAGGTGACGGGTCGAAGACGGGAGAGCCCGTCGGTCTGTGAACGCGTTCGGAGACGGCGGCCGGTCGATCCGCGGCGGGGTCACTCGATTCGCTCTGCGGCGTCGCGCTCGACGAGCGGCGTCGCGTTCGCCGCCGGGAGCGTGACGACGTCGTCGCTCGCGAGCTCGTACTCACGCTCGTCGACGCCGAGGATCGCTCCCACGTCGCGGGTGATCCGAACCGTCTCGCGGTCGACGCGTGCGTCACGGCCGGTCGACACACCGTCGTCGGTCGCAGCCGCCACCGCCGCGCCGCCGTCCGTCTGGGTCGCACCCGCTTCCGGTGTCGACGCGTCGGTACGGTCGTCCACGACCGGGTCGCTCGCCGGGGGCGCATCGGGCGTCGGATCGTCCGAGGTGGTGGGTCCCATCGCTCCGGCGAGCACGTCCGACCCCGTCTCCGTCGACGGCGACGCAGGGTCGTGGTCTGGAGACGTGGCCGTCGCGTCGGCCGCGGTCGGTGTGTCCGGGCGGCTCGACTCGGTCGCGTCGGCCGGTCCGTCCGTCTGTGTTGCTGTGCGCGTCGACCCCGTCGGTTCGGTCGTCGCCGCGTCCGTCGCACCCGTCTCGGAGTCACCCGTCGCATCGACCGGCGTCTCTCCGGAGAGGGTCGCGAGGACGGTCGACTTGTTCGACCGGATACGCGAGACGAGGTCGTCGAACAGTGCACGCTCCTCGGTCGTCATCCCGTCGGTGTCGACGGACATGTCCGCGGCCGCAAACGAGGCCAGCTTCACCACCTTCCCGACTCGTCGCTCGTACAGGGCTTCTGCGACCTCTTCGGTGGTCTCGAGTTCGTCCGACAGCCGCCGGACGTCGTCGTCCGAGAACGGATTCTCGACCTGTTCGGCCCGCCGGTCACGCGACGCGCGCAGGTCGGCCACGTACGCGGCGACGTCGTCGTAGAAGGCGTCGCGCAGGTGCTGGAGGCTGTCCTTCCGGCGTTCTTTCGCCTGGGCAGATCGGAGCTCGTCGAGGTTCATCGTTCGGGTGTCTTCCGCGCCGCGCCGCGGGCCATCAAGAAGACGCCCACGGATTCGGGGACAGTGTTGGTTCCGGGTCGGACACTCACGCTCGTCCCGTTTAATTCTACCGTCGCCGACCGCTCGCACTCGATGCCGATGTCGCGGCCGACGAAGCGGTCTGGAACCGCGTCACGAAGCGGGTCGAACGCGTCGAGCTCCTCGCGGTCGATCGGCGTAACGACGAGACCGGTGCCGCCGTGGAGGGTCCCGGGGAGCCTGATGAGGCGTCTCGTGTCGGTCGTCACGGGTTCGTCTATCGGGGCCGTCTCGGTGGCCGTCACCCGCGAGACGAGTGCGCCGACGAGGCGGCGGACGCCCGGTCCCCCCGCCTCGACGTTCCCCTCGCGAACCGCCTCGGGATTCCGTTCGAACGCGCCGAGGATCGTCTCGGCACGGCCCTCGCCGATTCCGTCGAGCTCCATCAGCCGGTCTCGTGCCGCCGTCTCGTCCATCGAACGGAGGTCGTGTGCGTACTCGACGAGCGCCTCGTGGACGCGGGCGCCCCACCCGCCCGCCGTCTCGAGGACTCGCTTCGTCGTGCCGCGGTCGGCGACCGTGCGTATGAGCCCGTCTGCATCGAGGTCGATCGCCCGCACGTAGTCGACGATCTCCCGGCGTGCCGTGCTGTCTAGTGCGCGTACGGCGTCGTCTCGGACGTGGACGTGGTACCCACGGCCACCGGAGAAGACCACGGTGAGGTCCTCGAAGCCGAAGTCTTCCTCGAGAAACGAGAGGAGTCGGCCGAGCGCGTCCTTACACGCCGCGAGCATCTCCGCGTAGCTCGCATCCGTGGGATCGACCGACGGGAGGTGGTCCGCGTCGAGGTCGAAGACGAGGTCGGCCGACCGCCACCCCTTCTTCGACATCGTCGACGCCCCCGGGTCGTCGTACCGAGCGGCAGAGAAGTAGGCGTGTCGAGGGGCCGTATCGGCGAAGAACGTATCGAGGTCGCCGAGGTCGTACAACGACCGGTGACGGACCATGGTCGTCCCCGAGCCGGGCGTCCAGGGGATGTGGCCCCACTCACGGAGGTGTGCGTCCGGCGGCGGCGACAGCGAGGTACCCCGGTAGTAGTCACCGAAGCGTCCGGAGAGGTACTCACGCGTCCGGTCGTCCATCGTCTCTCGTAGTAACGACGGTCGAAGTATAGGCGTGTCGTTCGTCGGTAATCGACGTGGAGACGCGTCGCCCAGCGCTCGGCGCCGCAGACGGATCGGGCGGGCGAGTCGACGGCCCTCGATGGGTTTATGTACCGCATGACTGTAGCACGAGTCGACGCTTCGTCTGGAGGGCCGAAGCGTCAGCGGGGACCACAGTCGACGCGAGCCGCACGCGGCTTTTTTCTGCGTGCGGCCCACGTCGCTTTCGGCTCGACAATGACGACGCGACGCGACGACGCCGATCGCGAACGGGATCGTCTACAGCACTGACAGTACTGGGACGACCACTGACTGGCTCTTTCGACCCGTCTATCGCCGTTTCGTGGTATACGTACCGATATATTTATGTGTGTGAATCAGATATGTTCGAATATCCTCATGTATGACCTGACCGGGTTCCAGCGGGACCTCCTCTACGTCATCGGCGGGCTCGATGAGCCACACGGCTTGGCGATCAAAGACGAACTGGAGGAGTACTACGAGACGGAGATCCACCACGGCCGACTCTACCCGAACCTCGATACGCTCGTCGAGAAGGGACTCGTCGAGAAGGGACAGTTGGACCGCCGGACCAACTACTACACGCTCACGCGTCGCGGGCGCCGCGAGATAGACGCCCGGTCCGAGTGGGAGACGCAGTACGTCGACCGCTGAGCGCGGCCACCCGGTCGATCGAATCACCACCGATAAACCGCGCTCGCTCGGATACTCGACATGACCGACGCAGACGAGGGCAGCGACGGGACGGCCTTCGCCGGTGACGCGTCGCCGTCCGCCGCGGCGCTGGAGCCCATGCGCGAGGCGCTCGTCGCCTGGTACGAACGCGACCATCGGGCGTTTCCCTGGCGCGAGACGGACGACCCGTACGCGATCCTCGTGAGCGAGGTGATGAGCCAACAGACCCAGATCGATCGCGTCGTCCCGGCGTGGGAGTCGTTTCTCGACCGATGGCCGACCGTCGACGACCTGGCGGCCGCCGAGCGGAGCGACGTGGTGGCCTTCTGGTCGACGCACGCGCTCGGATACAACAACCGCGCGACGTACCTCCACGAGGCGGCGACGCAGGTGGTGGACGCGTACGACGGGGTCTTCCCGAAGACGCCCGACGAACTCCAGTCGCTCATGGGCGTCGGCCCGTACACCGCCAACGCGGTGGCCTCGTTCGCGTTCGACAACGGCGACGCCGTCGTCGACACTAACGTGAAGCGCGTGCTCTACCGCGCGCTCGACGTCACCGATGGAGCCTACGAGTCGGCTGCTGGAGCACTCATGCCGGCCGGAGAGTCCCGAACCTGGAACAACGCGATCATGGAACTCGGCGGCGTCGCTTGTGGGAAGAAACCACGGTGTGACGAGGCCGGCTGCCCGTGGCGCGAGTGGTGTCGGGCGTACCAGACCGGTGACTTCACCGCGCCCGACGTTCCGACCCAGCCGAGCTTCGAGGGGAGCCGTCGCCAGTTCCGGGGTCGGATCGTTCGACTCCTCGGCGACCACGACGAGATGGAGGTAGACACGCTCGGTCATCGGATCCGAGTGGACTACACTCCTGATGGGGAGTACGGACGTGAGTGGTTGCGAGGCCTCCTTTCGGACCTCGACGACGACGGTCTCGTCCAAGTCGAGGAAGGAGACGATCAGATAACTGCTCGCCTCCAGTAGTCTGATTCAGGTCTGCTGAACTACTTCTAATGGGTCATAGACGACTTATATTCGAGAGTGGAAATATTGAATTCACTCAGTATAGAGAGGTATGAGTCAGCACGACACCAGTTGTGAACGAGAGGGTTGATGAACACACCCTCTCACCGAACATCCTACTGCACTACGAGTTCGCTGCTCCACACGCAGAGTCTACTGGTATGGTCTCAGGGGCCGCCGTTCGCTGAGTGCTATCTTCATGCTTAAACTCATCTAAGGACTGTCCATCGGGGACGATTTGTTCAGAGGGGATAGTGCCAACTGATTCTGCGGATTCCAGACGCTCAAATCAATAGTCATCACGACGCTCACGATTGAGACAGGAATCACCCAGCAGAATAGCCCACGAGGAAAGAAACCTTGCTCAACCAAGAGCGGGATGACCCCACCGATGATGATAACGAGACGGCTGTTTCGACTATTATTCTGACTCCCCGTTCTACTCCATGACCGCTATTCGGCATCTTATCATCGAATCTGAAGTGTAGAAAGAGAGTGTTTCGCCGAAGTGTTTAGATTCTATGTACTCTGAGCGCCTTTCGAGACGACTTTCATTAAACTTAATCTCAACAGATACCTTTATTCCTGACTGGGTTTAGATTCTATGTACGCCAAGCGGCTATGGAGCCCACAAACGAGAAAGACACTCGAAGAACGAGCCTGTCAACACGCGAATCGCAGGCACTCTCACGCCTCGCAAGCGAGGGCCAACAGATCATCACCATCGGTGACATCGCGGATGTCCTAACCATCCCCCGGAAGTCAGCCAAGGATATGGCGTATTCGCTCAAGGAGAAAGGTTGGCTTGAGCGGATCGCGTACGGGAAGTATCTCATCTTGCCACTCGCTGCGGGCGAAAACGCCGTGTATACCGAACACGAGTTCGTGATCGCGTCCGCACTCGTCAAGCCGATGTACATCGGGTATTGGAGTGCGATGAACCATCACGGGCTTACAGAGCAGCTGTCCCGTACTGTGTACATCGTGACGACAGAACGCACCCGAGAACGCGAGATCCACGGGGTTACTTATCGACCGGTGACAGTCACTGAGCAGAAGTTCTTCGGCCATCAACCGACTGCGGTCGGGTCTACCCAAGTGAATATTTCGAGTATCGAGAAAACGCTGGTCGATTGCGCTGACCATCCGGAGTTCTGTGGGGGCATCGACGAGCTTGCAAAGGCAATGCAGAACGCGGCAGAGATGAGATGTTCCTGGGAGCGGGTCGTCGAGTATCTGCAGCGAGTCGGGAACGGTGCCGCGACGAAACGAATCGTCTACCTCGCCGACCAGTTGGACCTCGTGCTTCCGGAGTACGACGAGATCGTTGCAGAGTTCACGACTGGGTACCCGTTGCTCGATCCGACGAGGGAAGCGAGGGGCACCCGCGACAGCACGTACCAACTCCGCCTGAATGTCAGCCCCGAATCGTTCCAGCCGGAGGACTTCGCATAATGATTTCCGAACCACAACTCCGGCGGCTGGCCAGAGAGCTGGATGTTCGCCTCGGCTACGCGGAGAAGAACTACGTTAATTCGTGGATCCTCTGGACGATCTACACGAGCCAATACGGCGATAACCTGCTGTTCAAGGGCGGCACTGCGCTCAGTAAGTTGTACTTCCCGGAGACGTGGCGCTATTCGGAGGATCTTGATTTTGGTGTCGAGGGAGCGTACCAAGGGAGCGAAGCGGAGCTGCGAGACGTATTTGAAGGCACTACCAGAGCCTCCGGCATCGATTTCGAGGTGACCAAACACCGCGAGCTACAGAAAGAAGCGTATCCGACACACTACGTCGATATCGATATCCAGTACACCGCTGTTCTCGGTCACAAGAACACAACGAGTCTGGACGTTATGATCGATGAATACGTTGCGTTCCCCTCGGTGAACTATCGGCACAGCTACGAGGATATCCCCGAATTCGAGTTGACCGCGTACAGCGTAGAGGAGATTTTCGCAGAGAAGTTGCGAGCGCTCTATCAGCGATCACAGGCTCGTGACTACTACGATCTCTATCGGATGATTACCGAGGCTGACGTTGATGACTCGGTTATCCTTCCGGCATTCACGCGAAAGTGTGAACACGACGGTCTGGACATCAACCTCGGAAATGGACTTCCTGGGGAGAAACGGGATGAAATCCGCGACGGCTGGCAGAACACCCTCCCCGACCTGGTTGCGGATCTTCCCGATTTCAACTTAATGTATGACACGCTCGACGACTACATCAGTTCGATAGTAGATGAATCGTAGCCTGGGTAAGACCTCTCCGGAGGCGGATGGCTGCGTCTTCTCCGGATCTATCGTATATCTCGCCAACTATCGGGCATTTGCAGAAATGCATAATACGGACGATCCGGACTACGAAACGGTTGCGAACGCGCTCATGCCGGCCGGAGAGTCCCGAACCTGGAACAACGCGATCATGGAACTCGGCGGCGTCGCTTGTGGGAAGAAACCACGGTGTGACGAGGCCGGCTGCCCGTGGCGCGAGTGGTGTCGGGCGTACCAGACCGGTGACTTCACCGCGCCCGACGTTCCGACCCAGCCGAGCTTCGAGGGGAGCCGTCGCCAGTTCCGGGGTCGGATCGTTCGACTCCTCGGCGACCACGACGAGATGGAGGTAGACACGCTCGGTCATCGGATCCGAGTGGACTACACTCCTGATGGGGAGTACGGACGTGAGTGGTTGCGAGGCCTCCTTTCGGACCTCGACGACGACGGTCTCGTCCAAGTCGAGGAAGGAGGCGATCGAGTAACAGCGCGGCTCCGGTGACATCCTAGGGAGCGTTTCGTCCGCGTACGAAAAATCGAGGGAACGTATCGCGCTTCAACGTGGGAAAGATAGCACCATTCTCACGACACCTCGACGGTGTTCCGGAGCGTGCCGACACCGTCGTAGGTGATCTCGATCACATCACCAGGCTCGATCAGGCCCGGGTTGGCCGGGCTGCCAAATGCGATGACGTCGTCCGGCTGGAGGGTGAACCGAGCAGAGAGGAACGAGACCACTTCGCGCGGCGAAAACAACATCTGCTCGGTGGTGGCGTGCTGTCGCTGCTCACCGTTGATGACCGTCCGCATCTCTATCCCCGTCGGGTCCACGTCCGTCTCGATCCACGGGCCGAGCGGGCCTGACCCATCGAACGCCTTTCGGGCCGTCCGGCCCGGCTGGTCGAGCGCGTCCAGGTCGTTCAGTATCGTGTACCCCTTCAGAACCTCGTCGACGTCGTCTACGGCAACGTCCGCACATCGGTCGCCGATAACCGCCGCGAGCTCGCCGGCGTACGTGAGCTCGTTCGTGAACGAGGGGTACGGAATCGGCGTGTCGGGTGGGTGCGTCGAGACGGACGGCTTGATAAAGAAGTCGGGCTCGCTCGGCCGCTCGTACTCCATCTGCTCGAGCGTAGTGGCGTAGTTCCGGCCGACGCAGTACATCGTCGTCGGCCGGACGGGAGCGAGGAGGTCACCGTCGACGTCGTAGGCGTCCGTCGCCGTCTCAAGGACGCCGTCTTCGTACGCGCCGCTGACGATTCCGCGAGACGTCTGTGCGCGAGCGAGTCGCATGCTCGCACCCACTGGACAGATCCTAAGAAGACTTCCCATCGACGGCGACCGGTCTCACCGACCGTCGTCCGGCCACGGGGACGCCTGAGACGACGGCGGACCGGTCGACCGCGCGCGAATCGTCATTCGTTTAGCGGTAGAGCCGTTGTGTCTCGTATGAGCGAGACCCTCGACTCGGACCTCTACGAGCGCACGAAGGCGCTGTTAGAGCCCGGCGACATCGACCTCGTCGGCTGTATCGTCCACACGACGTTGAGCGGGCGCGAAGACCTCGAGATGCACGAGCTCACCGTCGCGGCGAACGACGTGATCGCCGAACACGCCGGAGCGGGCGAGACGTACATCGAGGCGGGCAACGACGACACCGACTTCGCCTCGAACCAGTTCCAGGGGCTCACCCTCGACGACGAGTCGTTCGTCTGGGAGTGTCAACAACTCCTGCGAGAGGGCAGCTTCGACGTGGTGTTTTACTACGAGGCCGGCGTCGACCAATCGGCACTGGCCGACGCGCTCGCCGGGCTCGAGGACGTCGACCGGGTGACGCCGGTCCCGTGAGCCACCCGCCGTCGCTACAGCCGTGAGCAACACTGTCGTGATCCCCGGCGGCCGTGACGTTCGTGCGACGCGAGACGCCGCGAACGACACAGCCCCGTCCGAGACACTCGTCGTCGGCTGTCCACCACATCCGCTGCAGGGCGGGTCGCGCCACGACCGACGCTTACGAGCGGTCGCCGAGGCGCTGACCGAGGCCGGTGCCGACTGTCTCAGGGTCGACTACGGCGCCTACGACGCCGGTCGTGGGGAGTGCGTCGACGTCAAGCGGGCCGTCGAGTGGGCAGGCGCGCGTGCCGAGTGCGTCGGGCTCGTCGGGTACTCGTTCGGCGCGACGGTCGCCCTCTGTGCGGCGGCCCGTGGCGTCACCGATACTCCGGTCGTCGACGGCGTCGTCGCGCTCGCACCGCCGTCTCGGCTCCCAATCGCGGCCGGCACAGACGACACGCGTGCGGGAGAGACCGCACCGGCGCTGGAGGCCGACGACCACGGTGTCGACGGGCGCGAGGACACCGAATGGAGTGCCGTGACGGCGCTCTCGACGCTCGCCGATTCCGACTGCGCCGTCGACGTCGCGTACGGCACCCGCGACTCGACCGTCGAGACGGGCCCCGTCGTCGAGGCGGCACGAGCCGCCGGGGGTGCGGTCGTCGACGTCGACGCAGACCACGGCTTTACCGGCCGTCTCGACGAGGTGGCCGACGTCGTCGTCGACGCGGTCGACCGGTGGCGGTGAGGAGACGAACGCAGACCGGCGAGGTGACGGGCGCAGGCGGCCGAGGCGGTCAGTCGAGAGCGTCGAGCAATCGGCGGATCCGACGCTCTCCTTCGGCAGGGTCGTATCCCTCCATACGGAGGTGTGCGAGCGGTGCCACGTACGGGTTGCGCTCCCAGTGGGCCCACACCTCGGTGGTGCCGTCCGGAGCGGGAAAGAGCCGAACGTGGAGCTGTCCGTCTCCGAAGAGACCGTTCGGGCGCCGGACGAAGCTACCGACCTCGTGAACGGTCTCGCCGTTTCGCTCGTACGCGTGGAAGTACGCCCGCACGAGCTCGTCGAAGCCAGCGCGCGGGAGGTGCCGTCGACGGACCGCCGCGGGCGACGCCGGAATCGTCCCGACGTACTCGTCCTGCGGCGGCGGCAGCACACGGACGTGTGTCGGCGCACGCTCCGGGAGCCGAGCGAGCAGGCGTCCGGCGGCGAGTCGGAGCCGCCACGCGCCGAGCGGGCGAGAGCGCGAGAACAGTGCGGCAACGACTCCGGCGAGGACGACGACCCACATGGAGCGCTGACCTCCCCGACTTCTTTCGCGGCGCCAGCCCATGCGATTAGCGGGCCCCACAGAGGGTCGACCGGAGTCGTCCGATGCGGTCGCCCGCGAGAGATTCACGCCGACGTCGCTGTTCGCTCACGACATACCACAGGGCGAGCGATCACAAAACCGTTGATGTTGGCGTCGACGCGCCAGTGCGCCTTAGGCCAGTCAGCGCCCCGAGCTCAGAGTCGAACTACATATAGCGGCCAGGGGCGTACATCAACGCGTCGACGCGGCAGCGCCTCGACACACCTATGGACCTCAGATCGTCGCTCGGAACCGTCACGACTGTCCTCGTGATCGGGTTCGTCGTCGCGATGCTCGTCGGCCAGCAGCTCGGCCAGCCGATCTTGCTCGGGTTCGTGCTCACCGGGAGCATGAACGCCGAGCCGGCCAATATGGCGCCGGGCGATGGGTTCGTCGCGGTTCCACCCGCACTCGCCGGCGAGGTCGAGTCGGGAGACGTGGTGACGTTCAATGCACGCGAACTCCAGGGGGGAGGATTGACCACACACCGCGTGGTCGGTGAGACGGACGAGGGCTACATCACGCGCGGCGACGCCAACCCGTTCACCGACCAAGACGGTCCGGAGCCACCCGTACGGGAGGCGCAGATCGTCGCAGTCGCGTTCCAGCCCGGCGGAGACGTGCTCGTGATCCCCCGGATCGGACTCGCGGTGCTCGCGATGCAGGGCGTCTTCGAGGCGCTCGTTCCGGTGCTCGGGTCGCTGCCCGGACTCGGCGGACTCGCCGACGGCGACGCCGGCTCGATCATGACGGGCGCGGGGGTCCTCCTGCTCGTGTACAGCGTCGTTCAGGAGGTGCGCGCGGGCGGCCGGCGCGCCGGCTCCGAGGGGCGGTCGCGCGACCGCCGCGGCAAGACGAGCGCCGTGCTCGTCCTCGGGGTGATCCTGTTGTTGATCCTCGTGCCGGCGACGGCGAGCATGGTGATCCCCTCGGAGACGACGGAGCTCACCATCGTGAGCTCACAGTCACCGAGCGAGAGTCCGACCGTGATCGAACGCGGCGGGAGCGTCACCTACGACTACAACTTCACCAACGAGGGGTTCTTGCCGCGAGTGGGCGTCGTGGAGTCACAGAGTACCGGCGTCACCGTCGCCGAACCGGTGCTCGTCGCCGGACGCGGCGAGAGCGTCGGCACGACCGTCACCATCTCTGCACCCGAGGCGACGGGTGCGTACGTTCGCGCCGTCTCACAGCGGCAGTACCTCGGCATCCTCCCGCTACCGATGCTTTTAGCGCTGCACTCGCTGCACCCGTTCGTCGCGATCGCCGCCATCGACGCCGTGATCGGCACTCTCGTCACGGCCGTGTTCGTGCTCGCCGTCGGGCTCGAGCCGTTCCGGTTCCGCTCGCGCGACCGTGACGTCTCGTTCGTCGACCGGGCCCGTCGGGCGGTTCGCAAGTGGCTGTGAGCCGGCTCGGTGAGCCGCCCGTCACACGCTCACGATCAGCCGGAGGTTCCACCCGGTGAGCACCAGCCCGAGGATCGTCATCGCCACCGGAGGCCAGTAGTACGAAAAGCGCTCGTGGGTGCGGCCGCCCTGGACGCTCACCGAGATCAACACGAGAAACACGAGCAGCTTCAAGAGGACGAATCCAGGAAGCCCGGCGGTCGACAACAGCGTGTTCACGACCGGGTTTCCCTCGATCAGTCCGGGCACGACGAGCACCGCGTACGTGGTCGAGAGGAGGTCACCGACACCGTAGGTGAGCGCCGCCGCGAGCCACAGCCCGACGAACTCGCCGCGGTGGGTTCGGTACCGTGGCTCGGACGAGTCACGGAGCGCCGGCGGAACGGGATCCCCCTCAACCGGCTCCGGAGCGGTCTTGGGTGCGTCCGTGTCGGCCTCGCTCGCGGCGAGTTGGGCGAACAACGAGTCGGCCTGGCGTCGTCGTGCGGCGAGTTCGCCGACCAGCTCGCGGTACCGGTCGTCGTCGGCCAGTTCGTCTGCCGGGCGACGCGCCTCCAGTCGGCGTTTGCGGGCGACGAGCCCGAGGTACGTCTCGACGACGTCCATGACCGCGTTGCGGTCGGAGAGGCGTTCGACGGTCTCACGGAGCGTCTCGCGGGTCACGGGTCGCGGGACGTACTCGTCGAAGTCGAGTCGGAGGACGTCCGCACTCACGTGCTCCCCGGAGAGCAGTCCGATCTGGCAGTCGACGTGGCGGGCGCGGAGGCGGCCAAGCAGGTCAGCGCGGTCGGCCGTCGCGAGCGAGCCATCGAGCAGCACGACGTCGACGTCGTCGTCGAGACGGTCGAGGGCACTTTCGGCGTCATCGGCGGTCTTGATGGTGCAGTCGTCGAGCCAGGTCGCGTACTCGGTCGCCCGCTCGTCGTCGCCTTCGATCAACAAGACGGTGGCGTCGAGTGTGCGGGCCATCGAGGGTCTGGCTCACAGTACGCGTTCGAGCTGATAAGCGTCCGGGAAGCGCGAGACGTCGACGACCAGGCCTTCAAGCGGTGCTTGAACCCGTCTAAGCGGGTCGGTACTAAGTAGAGAGGGAGCGAACGTGTGTCATGTTTCGACGGCGGACGGTCGTGCTCGGCGCGGGTGCGCTAGTTGGCGGTAGCGGGGCACTCCTCGGAAGTGGTGCGTTCAGCTCGGTACGAGCGGACCGGACGGTCGAAGTCGAGACCACGACAGACGCTGCGGCACTCGTGGCACTGGCCGACATCGACGACAGCGCGAACAGCATCGAGTACACGACGGTCACCGACGACGGACTGCTCACCGTGGCGGTCCCGAACCTCAACCTGAACGCCGTCACCCACATCGACCGTGTCTTTCAGGTGCGCAACAACGGTACCCAGCCGGTCGTACTCTACTTCGAGGAGATCGGTGCAAACGGCAGACCGATCGACCTCGGTGCACGGGCCACGGAGTTTGGCCTCGACAGCATCGACCAGCCGGGGAACAACGGCATCGTCGATCCACAGATTGCCGACCTGTCGAGTCCGAGCCCGCCAGAGCGGAACGCTGGATACGACGACATCGGCGTGTACGTTGGCGTGGGCGACTCGCTCGAAGTTGGACTGTACGTCGACACCTCCGACGGCGACCTCACGGACGGACTCGGTGCGGGTGGAGCGTCGGGTATCACGGCCGACGACGTCCTGATGGAACGGCTCGTCGTCTACGCGAGCGCGACGGCAGCGCGTGAGGAACGCTACCTGTTCAAAACGACGTCGCCGTGACGCCGACGCGTGTGCACGTCGAGCGCAGACGGAATCTCGACTAACAGAGGAGTAACACACTAGCCCAGCGGTGGCGCGCGCCTCGCGAGGTCGCCGCAGGCGGCCTCACGAGCGCGTGCGAGGGATGAGCGAGGGAGCGAAGCGACCGAGCGAATCGGCTGGGGAGGGTGTGGCCCAACTGGCGCCCGGCTACCGTGTGGTCGTCTCGATCATACAACCACCACACGCATAGAGAATCGGCTGGGGAGGGGGTGGATAAAAATCGTGTCCGGGAGTCGTGTGATCGTGCCGATCAC
>ERZ1034486.306-NODE-306-length-13490-cov-30.773428_pt1 | contig 13490 bp, 13 predicted proteins | sample MGYA00520683_ERZ1034486 | MGnify/ENA primary metagenome ERZ1034486 (study PRJEB33760, sample SAMEA4777685) | hypersaline lake metagenome | biome: hypersaline environment; feature: brines | place: Spain | collected 2012-08 | depth 0 m ...
TCATGGTGCCGTTCGAGTCCGACGACCCGCTCGTGACCGACGACCACGACGAGACGTGTGCCGTGTGTGACGCCCCCGCAGAGCGAACCGCGTACTTCGCGAAGTCGTACTGAGCCGACGGTCGGTCGTCACCACGTCGGGCACGTCCGCCGATACCGGGCCACGATCGGCGCAACTCGCGTCGCGGCCGCTGAAGTATGTCCCCGTCGAGCGAACGGCACGCTCGATCCCGGGACCCGCGCGACACGGACCGCACGGATCCGGGCGGAGGTAGCCACGATGAAACGGGCGCAGTCGCAGCGGAGCTCGAGTGGACGGCGACGAAGACCAGCCACGGGGCTCCGGGACGACGGGAGCCTAAACGGATGTAGGCTCGGCCGAGAGAACGGACTCTCGCCGCCCGACGCTGGAGGCGACGACACAGCAGACGCAGGACCGTGATGAGCACCCTGGCGCGAGTCGGGCGGGCTGTCGCACCCTCACAGGTCTCGCGACTGACTGAGGTTCCACAGCTCGCCGCCACACTCACACCGCCCCGGAGACTCGGCTCGGTCACCACAATCTACACACTCGTACACCGTTCGGCCGTCTGTCTCACACGTTGGACGCATACGTCGCCGATACCGCTTCTGAAGTAATAACGACCGCCGTTATATTCTTAATATTGATCGATCGTCTCTCGGAGCAGCGGTGTACGTTCGATCATCGCCGGCGGACGTGGTCGTGTCGTCGTCACACACCGCACGTTCGTCGGATCGGCGGCGAGGGTTTATACTACGACCGAGTACTGCCGGGTACATGGCTGGATCCGACGAGGACACGCGTGGGCTTGCGTTCGAGCAGGCAGCGGCGTCGTGCGCGCGGTAGTGGCTGTGGGGGTCGGACGACTGTGCGACCGCCGGGTACCACTTACTGCCACGCCCTCCCCAATACGCGCGTGAGCGTGACTGTGTGAGTGAGACGACCGCACGGCACACGGACACCACCTGGGCCACGCCCTCCCCAATACGCGTGTGACGGTAGCTGTGTGACCGAGACGACTCTGCGATAGCCGGACACCAGTTACCGCCACACCCTCCCCAGCCGATTCGCTCGGTCGCTTCGCTCCCTCACTCATCCCTCGCACGCGCTCGCGAGCCCGCCTTCGGCGGCCCGCGAGGCGCGCGCCACGTACCAAGCTGGCGTCGTCGACTCCTCGATTGGGCGTTTTCTACGGCCGGTTGACTCGACGTCGTTCGGATAAAAGAGCCGGAGGAGGGATTTGAACCCTCGACCTATTCCTTACGAAGGAATCGCTCTGCCAGCTGAGCTACCCCGGCGCGCGACCGAATATACCCCGAAGACGAAAATAAGGGTTCCGGAACGGGGCCGACGTCGTCGCGGGGTGGACCGCCCGACGTCCGGATCGAAGTCGTCGACGAGAACGAACGAAACGGATAGTATCCTCTCGATTATTGGATCATGTATAAGGACAACAGCTAAATATGTGTGTGAAATTCGAGCGTATGCCGTACGACACCGATCGCATGCCACGGTTTCGAGGACGGTTTCACGACGGTGTCTGCCCGACCGGTGCCCGTGTCGGGCGGTACGACCGCGCCGGCGATCGACCCCACCGGTCGTCGGCCGCGGGCTTCCACTGTCAGCACAGCCGACGTGTGACGGACGTCTCCGACGTGCCAAGCGCGAGGTCGCCTCTGGCCCCGACGGTCCACGGCTGTGGATCCTTGTCATGTACCGGGCACACGCGTTCGTCCCCGCCTCTCTCCGGGGACGACGACCCCACTTGCGGCGAGCGACACATCGTGAGCGGCGCGGCCGTCCACGGACGACGGCAAAAAACGCGGTCGTGGTCGGTCGCCGCGGCCCGACCGATCCGGTGAGTCGCTACCTGACGACTCGACGCGCCGTGTCGACGGCGGCCGAGAGTCCGTCCCACCCGGCGCCGAGGACGCCAGCGACCCGCGGCTCGGCCGGAGCGACGTCGAGCCACCGGGCCACCGGACCGGGCCGGGCGGTCGAGCCGAGCACGGCGACGGTTCGCCCTCTGACGCGCACCTCCACGCTGAGGTCCGTCGCGACGAGGAGTCGGGTCGGCCCGGCCGCGTCCACCTCACTCGCCAGCGACCGGGCGAGCCGCACGGCCGCCCGAACCGTCGGCACCTCCACGAAGAGCCGATCACCGGTCGACCGCACGTCGAACTCGGTGCCGTCGACGGCCAGCGACAGGTCGTCGGTGACGACGCTCAGCGGCGCCTCACTCTTGTTCACGGGTGGTGACTCGCACGGTCCCGTCGAGCCGCCAGTGCGCGTGTTCTGCGTCGTCGCCGGTCCCGCTTGGCACCTCGACGTTCATGTCGTCGAACTCGTAGATGATCTCCGCGTTTCGACCGGTCAGCCGGTCGTACAGGCTGATCGCCAGGTCGGGCCAGCTCGTCGTCTCTTCGATTCGCGCCTCGGGGGTGTCGTCGGCACTCATGCAAGCGTCGATTCGCGCTCTACCATCATATAATTTGTCACGGTTTCGATGGTTCGTCGTGCGGCCGCGTTCACCGCCGCGTCAGCCGAACGTCGAGACAGACGTTCTCTTCGTGTGGGGCGTACGACCGGACGACCCGTTCGGTTTCGACGGACACGTCGTACGTCGAACCGGCCGCCTCCTGGATCGCTTGTCGACCCGGTCCGAAGGGGTCGGCGTCGTGTTGAATGTCGTAGTAGTGGAGCACGCACTCGTCGCTCGCGAGCGACACGGCCGTCTCGAGGAAGTCGTCGGCCGAGTGCGGGAGGTTCATCACGAGGCGGTCGGCGGTGTCCGCGTACGCGTCGGTCGTCGCACGAACGTCGCCGACGACCGTCGTCACGCGGTCTTCGACGCCGTTTCGAGCCGCGTTCTCTCGGAGGTACGCCACCGCGACCTCGTTCACGTCACAGGCGACGACGTCGGCCCCGCGGTCGGCCATCGGGATCGCGTACGGCCCGACGCCGGCGAACATGTCGACCACGCACTCGCCGGCGGACACCTGCGTCGTCACCCGGTGTCGCTCGGTGGCGAGCCGCGGTGAGAAGTACACCCGCGCCACGTCGAGCGCGAACGCGTGGCCGTACTCACGGTGGACGGTTTCGGTGTCCTCGCCCGCGAGCACGTCCCACTCGCGGACGCGGTGGGCGCCTTCGATCGGCGACGCTCGGTCGAGCACGGTCGTACACGAGAGGTCGGAGGCCATCACCGCATCGGCGATGGCTCGCGCACGCGACGGGTCGTCTTCGTCGACGATGACGATGTCACCGAGTCGCTCCAGCGACGGCTCGAAGCCGAGCACGTCGGCGGGCGTTCGCTGGCGGTCTCGTGCCGCGACGTCGCGCTCGACGACCCGATCGGCGAGTCGGTCCGGGAGTCCGGCCGGGTCCGTGACCGGCAGGTAGATCGTCCCGTCGTCGACGACGATCTGGTGGTCCCCGTCGAGCACGTCGGCCTCGGCGAGTCGCGTCCGGACGGCCTCGCCGCGCTCGCGCGCGACCGCGACGCAGGGAACGGTCATCGGTGAACGAAGACGGTCGGAGCGATAAAGCGTGACGCTTCGACCGTCTCGGGGTGTGACCGCGGCGATCCGTTCCGGGAAGTCGCCGCGGTGTCGACTGCGCCGACCACGCCGCGGTTCACGCGTCCGAGCCAGCGGCCGCAGCGACGCGCGCGAGGAGCGTCTCGTCGGTCGGCGGGTCCGCCGTGTCGACCACGAGGTCCGCGCGTTCGCGAATCGCACCCGTGAGCGTCCCCGAGCCGTCCGTGACTGCGACGACGACGGCCGCGCATTCGGCGAGTTCCACCGCCGTCGCCTGCGCCGACTCGTCCACGTCGGCGAACGGCGGGACCGAGACGACCGTCGCATCGACGTCGGCGGCGGCGAGTGCGGCGGCATCGCCGGCGGGGACGACGCCGACCGAGAGGTCGTGTCCGGCCGCGCCGAGTCGCGCCACGATCCGGGCTGTCTCGGGTCCGACGCCGGCGACGTGAACCCGATGGGCGGCGGCGTCTGCGGACGGGTACGCGGTCACCGCTCGCCCGCCGGTTGCAGGGGCGCGGCCGACGAACGCCTCGGCGTCGAACGCCTCGTGGACGGTGTCCGCATCGAGCACGGCATCGGGCGGGCCGGCCGCCCGGACGCGGCCGTTCGCGAGCACCACGACCCGGTCGCAGTATCGGGCCGCCATCTCGAGGTCGTGGATCGCGGCGATCGCGGCGCGCCCGTCGTCGACGAGTCGCCGGATGAGAGCCATCGTCTCCACCGCGTGGTTCACGTCGAGGCTCGCCGTCGGCTCGTCGAGCAGCAGTGCCGGCGTCTCTTGTGCGAGCGCGCGTGCGAGGAGTACACGACTTCGCTCCCCGCCGGACAGCTCGGTTATCGGTCGGTCGGCGAACGCCGTCGTCCTCGTGCGCGCCAGCGCGTTCTCGACCGCGTCGGCGTCACTCGCGTCCGGCCCCTCGAACCGCCCGCGGTGTGGGGTCCGTCCCATCTCGACGACCGCTCGCACGGTGAACGCGAACGAGAGTCCCGTCTCCTGGGGGACACTCGCGACGCGACGGCCGACGGCGCGCGCCGAGAGCGTCTCGAGGGGTGCACCGTCGAGTCGAACCGAGCCCGCGTCTCGCTCGACGACTCCCCGTATCGCCCGCAAGACGGTCGTCTTCCCGGCACCGTTCGGGCCGACGAGTCCGACGAGTGAGCCGGCCTCGAGCGTCAGGTCGACCCCCTCGACGACGGTGCTGTCGCCGTACGAGACCGCGAGGTCGCGGACGACGACGGGGTGCTCCGCGTCGGCCTCGTCGTTGGCACCGTCGTCCGTGGCTGACACCTCGTCGCTCACAGCTCGTACACCTCGCGACGGTCGAGCAGGTAGACGAAGAACGGTGCCCCGACGGCGGCGGTGACGACGCCGACCGGAAGTTCGGTCGCGCCGGCGCGGGCGACTGTATCGGCCGCGACGAGAAACGTCCCGCCGGCGAGTGCGGCCGTCGGGAGCAACACCCGGTGGTCCGGCCCGACGACGAGCCGGAGCATGTGTGGGACGACGAGCCCGACGAAGCCGACGATCCCGGCGAAGGCGACGCCGGCGGCCGTCACCAACGCGCTCGCGGCGAGCAACACCCGCTTGGTTCGCTCGACGTCGACGCCGAGCCCCTGCGCCTCCGACTCGCCGAGGAGCATGACGTTCAGCTCGCGGGTGTACCCGAGGAGCACGACGAACAACGGCGGCACGACGAGTCCGACGACGAGCACCTCACTCCAGGTCGCACCGGAGAGGTGGCCCATCAGCCAGGCGACGATCCGCCGGAGCGACTCGCCCGCCTGCAGCTGGAGGTACGAGATGACCGCGCCGAGAAACGTCTGGACCGCCACGCCCGCCAGGAGCAGCGTCGCGACCGGCGTCCGTCCCCGGCGGGTCGCGATGGCGTACACGCCGAACGCGGCCACGAGGGCACCGGCGAAGGCGAACAGGCTGACCCCCGCGCCGTGTGAGAGGTTGACGTCGACCGCGCCGACTCCCGGTATCCAGAGCGTTCCGACGAGCGCGACCGGCGAGACGATGAACGCGACCGCGCCGGCCGCCGCACCCGACGAGACGCCGATGATCGAGGGGTCTGCCATCGGGTTCCGGAAGAACCCCTGCATCACGGTGCCGGCGGCTGCCAGCGCGAAGCCGACGAGCGCTGCGAGCAGGATGCGCGGCAGCCGGACCAACACGACGATGCGACGGTGTGTGTCGTCGACGGGGAACGCGAACGGCGACTGATACACCACGCCGAGCCGCGGCAGCGCCAACGGACCGGCCCCGGCGGTCCCAAACTCGACGCCGGCCGGGATCGCGACCGCGTTCGCGACGACTCGCAGGACCGTCGCCGGTGGAATCCGTACGGGTCCGACGCCAGCGCTCACCGTTACCGCGACGGCGAGTACGACGGAGAGCGCGAGCGACCACAGGGTCGCACGACGACGGACGCGCATTCGATATCCAACACCGCTTGTAGTAGGTAAATACTTATTGACACGGCCGCCTCGGTGATCCGATGCGAACCCAACTTGCGGTCGTCGCCGGCGTGCTCGTGGTGGTCGCCCTCGTCGGCGGTGCCGTCGGGATGGCGGCAGCCGACGATCCGACCAGAGCCGGCGACCGGTCACCCGGGGTGACGTCGCAATCGGCGGCTCCTGTGCCACAGACCGACACCGACGATGGGACCTGTTCGTTCCCGCTGTCGACGACGGACGCGACGGGCCGGACCGTGACGCTCGAGTCGCCTCCAGAGCGCATCGTCACGACGAACCCGTCGGCCGCACAGACCCTGTGGGAGCTCGGTGCGCGCGACCGCGTCGTCGGCGTCACCCAGTACGCTTCGTACCTCGAGGGCACAGCGCGCCGGACGAACGTCTCCGCGGCGGGCCTCGGCGTCAGCGTCGAGCGAGTGGTCGGAGCGGACCCGGATCTCGTGATGGCGCCGAACGCCTCCGCCGATCAGGTCGAGTCGCTCCGTGAGGCCGGACTCACCGTGTACCACTTCCCCGCGGCGACGAGTATCGCGGACATCGCCGACAAGACGACGACGACCGGGCGACTCGTCGGCGCCTGTGCGGCCGCGGCCGACACCAACGCCGAGATGCGCGCGGCCGTGAACGCGACGCGGAACCGTACTGCGGGGATAGACCGGCCGGCCGCACTGTATCCGCTCGGCGGCGGCTTCGTCGCCGGGGGCGATACGTTCATCACCGCGGTGATGGAGGTCGGTGGACTCGAGAACGTCGCTGCCGAGTACGCCGGCTACCCGCAGCTCTCCGACGAGGTCGTCTTGCAGGCGGACCCGGACGTGCTGGTGGTGACCGACCCGGACGCACCGATCCTCGACGAAGAGCCGTACGCCAGCACGACCGCGGGACGGACGGACCGCGTCGTGGTCGTCGAGGTTCAGTGGATGAACCAGCCAGCCCCGCGGAGCGTCGTCGAGGCGACGACGACCATCGCGGACGCGGTCGCGGCGTTCGAGGAGACGCCGAGCGCCGACGGCGGGACGTCGACCGACACGGCCGACGGAGAAGCCGATTCGACGGCGTCCGAGACCGGTGCCGCAGCGCCGGGCTTCGGCGTTCCGGTCGCCGTCCTCGCCGTGCTACTCGGACTTCTCGGCGCGACCCGGCACCGGCCCTGACCGCTCAGATACCCTGACCCATCAGGTGGCTGCGGAGGACGTCTGGCGTCTTGAGCCCGGCGTCGTTGTTGAGGAGGACGACGGTGTCGTCAGGGCTGAGCTCGCCGGCCTCAGCGAGCGCCCACGCACCGGCCGGCGCGGCCCCGCCGGTCGCGCCCATCTCGATCACCTCGTTCTGTGCGACCGCGACCGCGCTCGCCAAGATGTCGTCGTCGTCGACGGCCACCGCCGTGCCGCCGCTCTCTGTGACCGCTTCGATAGCCGCCCGGCCGCCCGCCGGATCGGGCACCTCCAACTCGCCACAGATCGTGTCCGGCGTCGACCACGGCTCCGGCTCGGTGAGTCCTCGCTCGACGGCCGCCGCGACCGGTGCACACCCACTCGGCTGGGCGGCGACGACCCGCGGAACCGCGTCTATCGCGCCGACCCGCGTCAGTTCGGTGAACCCCTTGTACACCCCGGTGACGACCTCGCCGGACCCGGTCGGGACGACGACGACGTCTGGAGCCGCTCCGAGGTCGGCCACCACCTCGAACGCGACCGTCTTGGTCCCCTCGTGACGGTACGGCGTGGCGAACGCGGTCAGGTCCGTGTACGTCGTCTCGAGCTGGTCGTCGACGGCGGCTGCGGCGTCCGGATATCGCCCACCGACGACCCGCATGTCCCCGCCGTGGACGTTCGTCATCGCCTTACTGGAGAACGGACACCGCGAGGGGACGAAGGCGTACGATCGGAGGTCGGCCCGGCCCGCGTACGCCGCCATCGACTGCCCGCCGGCGCCCGGACTGGCACACGCGAGCGGCTCGACGTCTCGGTCCTCGGCGACGCCGGCGACCGCGGTCATCGCGACGGAGAAGCCGCGGTCGAGGACGGTTCCCGTGGGATTACGCCCCTCGTCTTTGACGTAGACGGCCGCGACGTCGAGCTCCTCGGCGAGCCGAGCCGTCGACACGAGGGGAGTCTGCCCCTCGCTCGCCGAAACCGCCGTCGACGCCGGAAACGGCAACAACGCGTCGTACCGCCAGTGTCCGGGCGTCGGACCCCCGTCACCCGCGGTTCCGGTGAGCAACGCGTCCGGATCCACGGCGTCGTAGTCGTAGGCCGGTTCGACCGCTCCCACGTCGTCCGGGAGTTCGGCGGGGTCTGCCGTCTCGTACACGCGCCCCGACGACGCGCTCTCGAGTCCCTCGAACGCCTCCGTCGTGTCCATGTGCGCCCTTGTGGCGGCGGCGACTAAGCGCTTCCCTCTCGCCGTCGCGCGCGACGAGGCGAGGCCGACTCGCCGACCATTATATCCGTGCCGACCGAACCCCGACGCATGGACACAGACGCCATCGTCGTCGGCGGCGGCCTCGCCGGGCTCGTCTCGGCGGCTCGGCTCGCCGAGGCCGGCGCGGACGTGACGCTGTTCGAGCGGGCGGACGCGACCGGCGGGCGCGTCGACACGCGCACGGTCGACGGGTTCACGCTCGACCGCGGCTTTCAGGTGTTGTTCACGAGCTACCCGGCCGTGTCGCGCGAGCTCGACGTTGACGCGCTCGACCTGCAGGCGTTCGCACCCGGAGCGACCATCTGCCGGCCGGGGTCGCGCGCCGTGCTCTCGGATCCGCTGCGCGACCCCACTGCCGCGCTCGAGTCGGCGCTCAACCACGAGGTGCCGTTCTCGGACAAGCTGCGAACCCTCGCGCTCCGGTATGACCTCTCGAAGCGAGACGAAGAGACGTTCTTTACCGGACCAGACGCGTCGATCCGCGAGTACCTCGAGGAGTGGGGTTTCTCGCGTGCGTACGTCGAGCACTTCGTCGAGCCCTTCTACGGCGGGATCACCCTCGACCGGTCGCTGTCGACCTCGAAGCAGGTGTTCGAGTACACGTTCCGGGCGATGAGCCGCGGGTCGATAGCGGTCCCTGCGGCCGGGATGGCGGCGATCGCCGGCCAACTCGAGACCCGCGCCCGCGACGCCGGGGTGACGCTCCGGACCGGCGAGTCGGTCGCACACGTCGAGTCGGCCGCGGCGTCCGGCGGTCGGCTCCGCCTGCGCTCTCGGGGGCCGAAGACGGGTGCTCGGGTGACGCTCGCGGACGACTCGGCGCTCGACGCGTCGACGGTCGTCGTCGCGACGACCCCGCCGGAGGCCAGACGACTCACCGACTGCTCGTCGATTCCGACGACAGGAGTGCCCACGACCACCGGCTGGTACGCTCTCCCCGCCGGCACGAGGTTCGAGACCGGGCGACGGATCCTGCTCAACGCCGCGTCCGACTCGCCGAACGCGGTGGTACCGATGTCGGAGGTCGCACCGGCGTACAGCACCGACGACAGGCCGCTGCTCTGTGCGACGTTCCTCGGCGACGCACCGCTCGACCGCGAGGACGACGCGCTCCGCCGTGACGTCCGAGACGCCCTCGCCGCCTGGTACCCGGAGCGCGGCTTCGAGGGGCTCGAGACGGTCGCCGTCGACCGGATCCCCTTCGCGCAGTTCGCCCAGCCGCCGGGGATTTACGAGGACCTGCCGGCTCCCGACGACCCTGAGGGACCGGTCGTGCTCGCCGGCGAGTACACCGAGTGGTCGGCGATCCAGGGCGCACTCGAGAGTGGTCGGCAGGCCGCGGCGGCGGCGAGCACGCACCTCGGCTGAGCGACCCGCGTGAGCCCGCTGTGACGACTCGACGTGTCGGTCCCGAGCCCTCTATGGTCGTATGTACCACCCCGCTGGGAGGAATTACGTTTCTCCACGAGCAAGTTCTGTTATCGCACGTAGCACGCTCTCCCAGACGCCAACGTGGCCGAGACCGCAGACGGGCCGGCTCCGACCAACGACGGATCGACCCCGCACGGGAACGAGTCGGCCTCCACCGGCGAGGAGTTGCCGGTGAACCGCCGCGACGTACTCGCTGGAGTCGCATCGCTCGGCGTGGTCGGGGGCGGGGCGGTCGTCGCCCGTCGGCGACGCGGAACCGGAGCCAACGACCCGCTGTCACCGACGACCCTCGAGACCATAGCGGCTCCGGGACGTGACGCCGGGACGGTGACGCTTCCACCCCCCGGGTCGCCAGCCGTCGTCGACTTCTTCGCGACGTGGTGTAGCGACTGCGCTCGTCACCTCTCCACCCTCGCGGGCCTCGCCGAGCGGTTGCCGGCCGACGTGCAACTCGTGTCGGTGACGACCGAGCAGGTCGGAACGACCGTGACGCGCGACTTCGTCGCCCGGTGGTTCGCCGGCGAACGCCGGCCCGGACAGTTCGCGATCGACCCGTCGGGTTCGGTCGGCGGACACTGGCCGGTCGCGCTCGATCCGGAGCTCGTGTTGGCAGCGCAGGTCGGTGCCACGCGCGTCCCGTACACGGCCGTCTTCGACGCGGCGGGTCGTCTCGGCTGGGCAGCGGGCGGCCTGCACACGGTCGCGGAGCTCGAGGCCGCGGTCACCGCGACCACGGGGACGGACGCGTGACCGGCACGACCTCGCTGATCGGGTTCGCGGCGGGTGCCGGGGTCGCCGCGTTCTTCTCGCCGTGTGCGTACGCCCTCGTGCCCGGATACGTCGGCTACTACGTCGCGGCGACGGGTGACGGCCGTCCCCCGCCCGGTGGCGTCCTCCTCCGCGGGCTCGCCGCGACGATGGGCGCGTTCACCGCCTTCGCCCTCGTCGCTTCCGTGACGGTCGTCGTCGGTCAGTCACTGACGGCCGTCGTACCGGCGCTCGAGGCGGTCGTCGGTGCCGTACTCGTCGTGATCGGACTCGGCGTGTATCGCGGGTACGAACGCCCGGTGTCGGTACCGCTCCCCCGCAGACGGGCGACGGTGCTCGGCTTCGGGCTGTTCGGTGCCGGGTACGCGGTCGCCGCGACGGCCTGTGTGGCACCGCTGTTCGTCGCGCTCGTCGTCCGATCGCTGTCGGTGTCGCCGGTGGAGGCCGCCTTCGTGACGGGCGGATACGCGACGACGTTCGGCGCGCTCCTGCTCGGCGTCACGACCGCCGCGGCGTACGGCCACCGGATCGCTGCCGACGTCTTTGCCGGGCGCGTTGACAGGATCGTGCGGGTGTCGGGCCTCCTCGTCGCGGCCGCCGGTGCCGGACAGCTGTGGGTCGCGTTCGGGTGACGGCGTCCGTCGGTCGGTCGCGAAAATACCAACGATACGGTAGTGACTATACACAAACAAACCGGACCGTACAGATATTTTCGGATTTGTTGCGTGATACACGCACCTATCGGCGAAAAACTTCTACGTTCGGCTCCACGACTATCGGCGCAATGAGCGACCAGTCAGACGACGCACCGGTGGCGGTGACGACGCGTGTACCGGCCGACGACGGATCCAGTGCGATCGACGCGGACGACGGTATCGTGCCGCAGACGCGACCCGATCGGGACTAGTCGTCGTCTGCGGCCGGGGCCGCCCCGCTCGTCTCCCCGGGCGACTCGAGACTCGGCGGGTACCGACCACGGACGAGTTCGAGGTCGGACTGCGGGCGTGCCATGCAGGTGAGCGCGTAGTCGTCTGCCTCCTCGTCGCTGAGTCCGCGGGCGGCCGGTTGGGTGACGTCGCCCTCGAGTATCTCGGCCGAGCAGGCGAGACACATGCCGACGCGACAGGAGTACTCCTGGGCGATCCCCGCCTCGAGACAGGCGTTGAGGATCGTCTGGGTGTCGGCGACCTCGATCGTCTCGCCGGTGCCGACGAACTCGACGGTGTACTCGGTCATAGTGGCGACTACCCGTCGGGCACGTATAAAGCGTTGTCATCGCCCGAAGAGTGGTGGTGCGGTGAACTCGGCGGTCGAGCCGGCCGACCGGTCGAGTGCGCTCGTTCGACCGCCTCAGCGACGGTATCGGCCGTATCGGATCAGTCGTCAGCAGGCGCAGGACTCCCGGTCGAGAGTTCCACGTCGGGGGCGCTGACGCCGAGTTCGTCCAGTGCGACCTGTGCGGCCTCCTTCCCGGAGACGAGCATCGCACCGAAGGTGGGCCCCATCCGTGGAAGGCCGTGGGTCGTCGCCGTCGCCATACCGGTGACGACGAGGCCGTCGTGGGCGAGACCGGTGTTCTCGACCACTGCGTCCTCGCTCTCTGTGACCCACATGGAGTCGTGGCCCGGCGAGTCGTGGCCGGGTGCGCCGTACGTGTCGTCGCTCGTCTGGTCCATGCCGGTGTCGCCCTCCTCGATGCCGTCGGCGTCCAGCACGCCGCGTTCGTCGAGTTTCTTCACCGCCATCGCGTCGTGGCCCGTCGCGTCGACGACGAGGTCCGCCTCGACGGCGATGGGATCGACGCAGGTGATCTCGCGGGGAAGCGCGTGGACCGGCGTCCAGTTCATCACGATGCCGCCGACGCGGTGGTCCTCGCGGATGACGATGTCCGTGAACTCGGTCATGTTCTGTATCTTCGCGCCGGCGTCGCACGCGGCCTTGATCAGGCCCGAGCACGCTTCTGGCCCGTTGGCGACGTAGAGCCCCTCGCTGTCCCGTGACTGTGTGTACTCCACGTCGAGGTCGGTGAGAATCTCCTGTGCCGGATCACGTACCGTGACCTTGTTCATGAGGAAGCCGCCGAGCCAGAACCCGCCGCCCAGATAGTTGTTCTTCTCGACGATCATCACCTCGACGCCGCGCTCGGAGAGCTCCGTCGCGGCCATCAACCCCGATGGACCGCCACCGACGACGATGACCTCCGTATCTGAGAAGTCCATGAACTCCTCTGACCACTCCTGTCCGATTGCGCGGGTGACCGCTGCTTCTCCAACGTCGCTGAACTGGTCGAAGCCCTGCATATCACCAGGTTATATCATACAGTGGTAGTAAAGGCTTCCGATGGCTACCGCCTCGCGTCGAGCTCCGTAGAAACGCACGACTGCGAGCGAATACTCATCGATTCTCAGCAGCCAGCGGGGAGGACGTCGATCACTGATACGGGTCCGAGAGGGCGTCGAGTTCTCTCTCGACGACTCGTGGCTCGTGCCGAGTAACAGCCCCCAGCGAGCAGACTGGGCTGGGGAGTATCAGCGCGCGTTCACAGCCGTTCGAGCGCCTCGTCGAGGTCGAACTGTTCGGTCCGCGTCTCGAACTCGTCCGACCGGTCGGTATCGTCCCGATCGTCGTCGGCGTCGGGGGGCGGTGACGAGCGAGACGCACAGATGCGAACGTACTCGCTCGCGACGGCGTCCGTCGTGACGACGGCGTCGAACCGCTCGCGCTCACGTGCGGGCCCCGAGAACGGCGCTATGGAGTCGATGCCGTCGACGCGACACTCGATCGCAGCACACACCGCCGCCCGAAGGTCGTCGGTCGTCTCGGCCC
>ERZ1034486.307-NODE-307-length-13471-cov-12.366652_pt1 | contig 13471 bp, 9 predicted proteins | sample MGYA00520683_ERZ1034486 | MGnify/ENA primary metagenome ERZ1034486 (study PRJEB33760, sample SAMEA4777685) | hypersaline lake metagenome | biome: hypersaline environment; feature: brines | place: Spain | collected 2012-08 | depth 0 m ...
CCGTCACCGTCATCTCCGTGAAGTGCGCAATGCCGCCCCGGTACGGGTGCATCGGACCGAGGACTGCAATCTTCCATTTTTCATTGTCCCCTTGTCCCATTTTCCGCTCTCGCTTTCTCTTCAAAGACCAACTACCCCCCTTCCACTTTCCCAAATTGAAAACCGCACTACTGTACGCCACACTATCCCTTCATCATCGACCGTCGACGAAAGCCGATGTCGAAATGAGACGATGAGAAACTGACAGACTGACCTGCTACCGATTTACAGTGCTCATGTCCGGGTAGCGGTCGCCGGCCGCCACGCCCTGGGGCGCGATCTCGTCGATGCGGGCAAGCTCCTCCTCGGAGAGGGAGACGTCGAGCGCCGCAATGTTTTCGTCGAGGTGATCCGGATCGGTGGTGCCCGGGATCGGGACGATGTCGTCGCCCTGGTGCAGCACCCAGGCGAGGGCGAGCTGCGCGGGCGTCACGTCCTTCGCGTCGGCCAGCCGGTTCACCTCCGCCACCAGGTCCAGGTTCTTCTGAAAGTTCTCGCCCTGGAAGCGCGGGTTGTGGCGGCGCCAGTCGTCCTCCGGCAGGTCCTCGGGCGACTGGAAGCGGCCGGTGAGAAAGCCGCGGCCGAGCGGGCTGTACGGCACGAAGCCGATGCCCAGCTCGCGGCACGTCGGCAGAATGTCGTCCTCCGGGTCGCGGCTCCAGAGCGAATATTCCGTCTGGAGCGCCGTGATGGAATGCTCCTCGTTCGCGCGGCGGAGCGTGTCGGCGGCGACCTCCGACAGGCCCAGGTGCCGCACCTTTCCCTCTTCCACGAGCCGCCCCATGGCCCCCACCGTGTGCTCGATCGGCACCTCCGGGTCCACGCGGTGGAGGTAGTACAGGTCGATGGTGTCGACGCCGAGGCGCTGCAGGGAGTCCTCACAGGCCGTCTTCACGTAGCTCGGGCGGCCGTTGAGGCCGTGCATCTCGCCCGCCTCGTCCCGCACGATGCCGAACTTGGTGGCAATCGTGACCCGGTGCCGGTGCGCGTCCAGCACGCGGCCCAGAAGCTTTTCGTTGGTGAAGGGGCCGTATATGTCGGCGCTATCGAAGAAGGTGAGGCCGCGGTCCAGGGCCCGCTGGAGCGTCTTGATGGCCCGGTTCTCGTCGGGCGTGCCGTAGAAGTCGGACATGCCCATGCAGCCGAGGCCGACCGCGGAGACGGTGAGGGTGCTGGTTCCGAGCGTGCGTTGCTTCACGGTACGAGTGGGGTCGGGAGACAGAATTGCGTAGTAGAAGGAGGTGCCGCGCAGTCCAACGCCTCCCCCCACAGGCTGTTGCGCGGCTCGCCGAGGGGCCGCGTCCACGGGCCCGAACGGGGCGGAATGGGGCGGAACGAGCCGCGCGTTCCGGCACGCGGCGGCGGATGCACGGGCGGGTCCCCGTACGTTGATGCTCACGCCCCCGCCGTGGCCTGCCGCAGCCGCTCGGCGATCTCCTCGTGCCCTTCCGCGGCGGCCTGCTCGGCGGCCGTTTGGCCCTGCTCGTTCGTCGTCGTGGGGTCGGCCCCGTGCTCCAGCAACAGGTCCACGAGTGCCGACTCCCCGTACGTGGCCGCGTACATGAGCGCCGTCGCGCCGCGGGCCCCGGTCGCATTCACGTCGGCCCCCGCCTCGATGAGCACCTCCGCCGCCTCGGCAAGGCCCTTGAAGCAGCACCCCATGAGGGGCGTGCTGCCGCTGGGGTCCGACCGGTTCGGATCGGCCCCGTGCTCGATCAGCAGATCCGCCATCTCGGGCTGATCGCTGTAGGCGGCGATCATGAGGAGGCTGTGGCCGTGCTCGTTCGTGTGGTTGGGATCCATTCCCTGTTCGAGGAGCCCCTCCATGGCCTCGGTGTCGCCCCGGCGAGCAACCTCGTGGCCGTCGGCGTCCCGGGGCTCGGTGTCCTGCCCGTCGCCGGTGGGGGACGGGCTGTGGGGATCAGCGGACTCAGAATCGGACATGCGGTCGTGGGGGTGTTGGGAAACAGGTGCGAGTGCCAAACACGAAAGAGGGGCGAACGCGAGGTCCGCCCCTCTTCGGGCTGTCCATCCGTGACGGAAGCTAGCCCCCGTCATTCGGGGAACGGACGACCGTCTACTCAAGATCGAACCGGTCGAGGTTCATTACCTTCGTCCAGGCGTCTACGAAGTCGTCGACGAACTTCTCTTCCGCGTCGCCGGACCCGTAGACCTGCGACAGCGCCCGGAACCGGGAGTTGGACCCGAAGATCAGGTCCACGCGGGTGGCCTTCCACTTGACCTCGCCGGTGTCCCGGTCCCGGATTTTGAAGTGCTGCTTGTCCTCCGAAACCGGATCCCACTCGTGATCCATGTCGAGCAGGTTCACGAAGTAGTCGTTGTTCAGCGTCTCCGGGCGGTCGGTGAAAACGCCGTACCCGTCGGCCTGCTCGTGGGTGGCGTCCAGCGCGCGCATGCCGCCGACGAGGACCGTGGTCTCGGCGGGCGTCAGGTTGAGCAGATCGGCCTTGTCCACCAGAAACTCCTCGGGGGTCCAGTCCTGCCACGGGTCGTCGGCGATGTAGTTGCGGAAGCCGTCCGCCTTCGGCTCGAGGTACTCAAACGCCTCGACGTCGGTCTGCTCCTGCGTGGCGTCGGTGCGGCCGGGGGTGAAGGGCACCTCCACGTCGTGGCCCGCGTCCGCCGCGGCCTTCTCGATGGCGGCGCTGCCGCCCAGGACGATCAGGTCGGCCAGCGACACCCGCACGTCGTCGGACCGCGCGTCGTTGAAGTTTTTCTGGATGCCCGTCAGCACCTCCAGGGCGTGGGCCAGCTGGGGCGGCTCGTTGGCCTCCCAGTTCCGGTGCGGCTCCAGGCGGATGCGCGCGCCATTCGCCCCTCCGCGCTTGTCGCTGTCCCGGTAGGTCGACGCCGACGCCCAGGCGGTTTTGACCAGGCGGGAGACGGACAGATCGGTCTCCAGGATCGCCTCCTTCAGCTCGGCGATCTCCTCGTCGCCGATCAGGTCGTGGTCGGCATCGGGCACGGGGTCCTGCCAGATCAGGTCTTCTTCCGGGACCTCCGGACCGAGGTATCGCTCCTTCGGGCCCATGTCGCGGTGCAGCAGCTTGAACCAGGCCCGTGCGAACGCGTCCTCAAACGCATCCGGGTTTTCGCGGAAGTCCTCGATGATCTCCCGGTAGTCCGGGTCCCGCTTCAGGGCCACGTCGGTCGTGAGCATCATGGGGTCTACCGTCTCCGACGCGTCGTGGGCGTCCGGCACGACCCCCTTCAGCTCATCGCTCTTCGGGCGCCACTGCCACGCGCCGCCGGGGCCCTTGTGGACCTCCCACTCGTAGTCGAGCAGGAAGTCGAGGTAGCCCATGTCCCACTCGGTCGGGGCGTCGGTCCAGGGGCCCTCGATGCCACTGGTAATCGTGTCGCCGCCCTTGCCGGAGCCGTGCTCGTTGTGCCAGCCGAGGCCCTGCTGTTCGATGGGAGCGGCCTCGGGCTCGGCCTGGAGGTGCTCGTCGGTGTCGGCGCCGTGGACCTTCCCGAATGTGTGCCCGCCGGCGATGAGGGCGGCCGTCTCCCGGTCGTTCATCGCCATCCGGCCGAAGGATTTACGGATCCGCTGGGCCGACCACTCCGGGTCCGGGGTGCTCTCCGGTCCCTCCGGATTTACGTAGATGAGGCCCATCACGGTTGCACCGAGCGGGTTGTCGAGTTCGTCTTCTTCGTTGAACCGCCCCCAGGTCTCCATCTCGTCTTCGGGCCCCCAGTCGATGGACTCGTCGGGCTTGAAGTCGTCCTCCCGGCCGCCGGCAAAGCCAAACGTCTCAAACCCCATCGATTCCATGGCGACGTTGCCGGCCAGCACCAGCAGGTCCGCCCAGGAGATCTTCCGCCCGTACTTCTGCTTGACGGGCCAGAGCAGCCGCCGGGCCTTGTCGAGGTTCGCGTTGTCGGGCCAGCTGTTGAGGGGGGCCAGGCGCTGACGGCCGCCGGACGAGCCCCCGCGCCCGTCGGTCGTGCGGTACGTGCCCGCGGCGTGCCACGACATCCGAATGAAGAGCGGCCCGTAGTGGCCGTAGTCGGCCGGCCACCAGTCCTTCGAGGTCGTCATGACCTCCTCGATGTCTTCCTTCAGGGCCTCGTAGTCGAGCTCCTGAAAGGCCTCTGCGTAGTCGAAGTCCCCATTCCAGGGACCGACGTCCTGCGCGTTCTGGTCGAGAATCTCAACGTCCAGGCTGCCGGGCCACCACTCGCGGCTCGTCTCGGGCATGCTGTCCCGCTGCTCCACCGAACCGTTGGACCCGTTGTGCATCACCGGGCACCCGTTGGTCCCGTTCGTGCTTTCGGTAGCGTGTTCTTCTGACATAGATCGACATGAGGGCGTTGCTGGGGGAATAGCGCGTCGTTACAGAAGGTACGCATCCGGAGTTGATTATTCAAATCGATCACCTCTATATTCTTGATAGTTTTCCTCTATCAAAGAGCCGGCCCTCCGTTCGATGACGCTCGCGCAGCTGCAGTATCTCGTGGCCCTCGATACGCACCGCCACTTTGGCGACGCGGCCGCGGCGTGCGACGTGACCCAACCCACCCTCAGCGGGCAACTGCAGCGGCTGGAGGAGGAGTTGGGGGTGGAGCTGATCGACCGGAGCCACCAGCCGGTGGTGCCCACGGCCGCCGGCGAGCCCATCGTGGAAGAGGCCCGGGCGGTGCTCGCCGCCCGGGACCGGCTTGCAACCACCGCGACGGAGGTGAAGGACCGCGTGACGGGCACCCTTCGCCTCGGCATGCTTCCCACGCTGTCGCCCTACCTCCTTCCCCTTCTTCTGCCCGCCCTGGACACGGCATTTCCCGAGGTCTCCCTCGTGCTGCGCGAGTGGCCCACGACCGAGATTCTCGATGCCCTCCGCACCGATGCCCTCGACGCCGCCCTGATCGCCACCAATCAGGCGGGCCCGGACCTCCACGACCGTGTGCTCTTCACGGAGCCCTTCGTGGGCTACGTCGCTCCGTCCCACCGCCTCGCCGACCGCGACGCGCTGGCGCCCGCGGCCCTCTCCATCGAAGACCTGTGGCTGCTGAGCGAGGGGCACTGCTTTCGCGACCAGGTGCTCCAGGTGTGCGGCCGCGCCCCGTCCGCCCCCCAGGCCGCCACCCAGTTCGAGAGCGGCTCCCTGGAGACGCTGGTCCGTCTGGTCCGGAACAGCGGCGGGATGACGCTCCTCCCCCGGCTCGCCACGCACCAGATGCCGGAGGCGGAGCGGTCCACGTTCGTCGTTCCCTTCGCCGACCCGGCGCCCACCCGCAACGTGCGGCTCGTCACCCGGCGGCGGCACAAGCAGCGCCTCGTCGACGCCGTCGTCAGCACGCTGTACGACGCCCTCCCGGACACCGTCACGCGCCGCTGACCGCCCCTCTCAGCCCTCCAGTACGTCGGCCGCCTCGTCGGCGAGGCCCGTCGCCTCCGCCACCTCGTACGTCGACGGGTCCTCCATGCGCGGCCGGATGATCATCTCGCCCAGCAGGCCCGTGGTGAACATCTGCGACCCGAACAGGATGAGCAGCACCCCGAACAGCAGCAGCGGGCGGTCCCCGATCGGGTGCCCCAGCACGAGCTTGTCGAACGACAGCCACAGGCTCACCAGAAAGCCGAGCGCAAACGCCGCGGTGCCCATCGACCCGAAGAAGTGCATGGGCCGCACGGCGTAGCGGGTGAGAAAGACGACCGTGATGAGGTCGAGGAAGCCCTGGATGAAGCGCTCGACCCCGAACTTGGTGGTGCCGTACTTGCGGGGGTGGTGTTGCACCTCCTTCTCGGCGACGCGGTCGTACCCCTCCCACTTGGCGAGGAGCGGGATGTAGCGGTGCAGCTCGCCGTAGACGTCGATGCTCTTCACGACCGGGCGGCGGTAGACCTTCAGGCCGCAGTTGAAGTCGTGCAGGGGGAGGCCGGAGAAGAGGCGCGTGACCCAGTTGAAAAAGCGGCTGGGCAGGGTTTTGCGGAGCGGGTCCTTGCGGTCTTTCTTCCATCCGCTGACGAGGTCGTGCCCCCCCTCCTCCAGCTTGTCGATCAGGGCCGGAATTTCGTCGGGGTCGTCCTGCAGGTCCGCGTCCATGGTCGCGACGTAGCGCCCCTGCACCCGGTCGAACCCCACGGCCAGCGCCGCGGACTTGCCGTAGTTACGGCGAAAGCGCACGCCGGCGACTCGCGGGTCGTCTTCGCAAAGCCCCCGCACCACCTCCCAGGTTTCGTCCCGCGACCCATCGTCGATGATCCACAGTCGGAACGAGAGCCCCGCTTCTTCACACGCCGCCCGCACCCCGTCGGCGAGCTCGGGGAGCGACTGGGCCTCCTCGTACGCCGGCACGACGATGGACAAGTCCGGGGTCCGAGAATCGGGCGGAGAATGTTGGGGAGCGGGTGCTTCCACGACCAGTGGGCACTATCCAGAGAAGTGGGGGCTTCGCGGTGCGCGTCGCGTGCGGCCGCCCCTCTGCCCCCTGCGCAACGCGCACCACGCGACGCGCCCTACGCGTCGATCGTCGCGTACTTGGCGTTGCGCTCGATAAACTCGCGCCGGGGCTCCACCGAGTCGCCCATGAGGGTCGAAAACAGCCGGTCGGCCGCGGCGGCGTCCTGGATGGTCACCTGCTGAATCTTGCGCGTCTCCGGGTTCATGGTGGTGGTCCAGAGCTGCTCCGGGTTCATCTCGCCGAGGCCCTTGTAGCGCTGCATGCTGGGGCTGTTGCCGTCGGCCCGCAGCTCGGCCATGCGCGTCTGCATCTCCTCGTCGGACCAGCAGTAGATCTCCTGGCTGCCGTTCTGAATTCGGTAGAGCGGCGGCAGGGCGATGTAGATGTTGCCCTTCTCGATGAGGGGCCGCAGCTGGCGGTAGAAGAAGGTGAGGAGCAGCGACCGGATGTGGGCCCCGTCCACGTCCGCGTCGGTCATCATCACGATCTTGTGGTACCGCATCTCGTTCATGTTGAACTCCTCCTCGGTGGACGTGAGGCCGGTCCCGAGGGCCGTGACGATGTTCTGGATCTGATCGTGCTCCAGGATGCGGTCGAGACGGGCCTTCTCCACGTTCAGGATCTTGCCGCGCAGGGGCAGGATCGCCTGGAAGTGGCGGTCGCGCGCCTGCTTGGCCGAGCCGCCCGCCGAGTCGCCCTCCACGAGGTAGAGCTCCCCTTCTTCCGGATCGCGCGAGGAGCAGTCGGCCAGCTTGCCGGGCAGACTGCCCCCCGAAAACGCGTCCTTGCGCTGCACCAGTTCGCGCGCCTTGCGGGCCGCCGCCCGCGCCTCCGCCGCCTGGATCACCTTCTCGATGATGCGCTCCGCCTGGTCGGGGTGGTCCTCCAGCCAGCGGCCCAGCTCGGTGTTGATGAGCGACTCGACGATGCCCTGCACGTCCGAGTTGCCGAGCTTCGTCTTCGTCTGGCCCTCGAACTGCGGCTCCGACACCTTCACCGAGAGCACCGCCGTGAGCCCCTCCCGAAAGTCGTCGCCCGACAGGTCGAACTTGAGGTCGCTCAGCATGTCGTTCTTCTGGGCGTAGCGCTTCAGCGTCCGCGTCAGGGCGCGCCGGAAGCCCGTGACGTGCGTGCCCCCCTCGTGCGTGTTGATGTTGTTGACGAAGGAGAGGACGTTCTTGTTGTACTCGTCGTTGTACTGCATGGCCAGCTCCACCGGCACCTCCCCGTCCGTCTCGGCGATGTAGATCGTCTCGTCGAGAATGGAGTCGCGCGCCTCGTCGAGGTAGTCCACGAACCCGATGATCCCCTCCTCCGAGTGGTACGTCTCGCGGGCCAGGCCCTCGTCCTCCTCGCGGTGGTCCTCGACGCGGATGCGCACCCCCGCGTTCAGGAAGGCCAGCTCGCGCAGGCGGTCCGAAAGCGTCTCGAACCGAAACTCCGTCGTCTTGAAGATGTCCCCGTCCGGCCAGAATCGGATGCGCGTGCCGGTCTCCTCCCCCGCCTCCATCGGGCGCACCCTGCGCACCGGGTCCTCCGGCACCCCGCACAGGTAGTTCTGCTCCCAGACCGACCCGTCGCGCCAGACGGTCACCTCAAACCGGGAGGCCAGCGCGTTCACGACCGACACCCCCACGCCGTGCAGCCCGCCGGACACCTGGTAGCTGTCCTTGTCGAACTTGCCCCCGGCGTGGAGCACGGTCATCACCACCTCCAGGGCCGAGCGGTCCTCCGCCGGGTGCTGGTCGACGGGAATGCCGCGCCCGTTGTCCTCGATCGACACCGAGCCGTCCTCGTAGATCTCGACCCCAATCTCGTCGCAGTGGCCGGCCATCGCCTCGTCGATCGAGTTGTCGAGCACCTCGTAGACGAGGTGGTGCAGCCCCCGCAGGCCTACGTCGCCGATGTACATGGAGGGGCGCTTGCGCACGGCCTCCAGGCCCTCTAGCACCTGGATGTTGGACGCCGCGTAGTCGCTGATTGCGCGATCCGGAAGGTCGGTGGTCTCGCTCATGAAAAACAGACAGCCAGTCGAAAGGGTGTGAAGGCGCTCGTGGGGCTTTTTTCGGCTTCTTAGCCAGTCTAGATGTAACGGAACGATTGATTGATGGTTCGCCCTGCGTGCCGCCCGCGCAGCGCCGGTGTGCCCCACGCCCGAACACGGCCCCGTCGCGTGGAGTCGTCCTCAATTCGTTAGGGGCCGGTGGACACCGCTCGGGCAGGGCCCTACGTTGTGGGCCGCCGTGGTCACGTCGAATGAGTGGTGGCCGCCCGTGCTTTTTCCACAACTGAGATCTCCCCCATGCGACGCCTCCTCGCCGCCGTCCTGCTCCTGCTCGCCTGCCCCGCCCTCGTTCTGGCACAGGCGCCCGAGATCGACCGCATCGACCCGCCCTTCTGGTGGGTCGACATGGAGCGGCCGACCGTCGAGCTGATGGTCTACGGCGAGAACCTCGCCACGACGCGAGTGGAGATTGGGACTCACCCCGGCGTGACGCTGGACCGGGTGACGGAGGTCGAGAACCCCAACTACCTTTTCGTTCGCCTCCGCATCGGCGACGCGGCCACGCCCGGCACGATCCCGCTCCGCTTCCGCCACGACGCCGGGACGCTCACCCGCAGCTTTGAACTCCGCCCGCGCCGCACCGGCACGTACGCCCAGGGCTTCTCCAGTGAGGACGTGATCTACCTCCTCATGCCGGACCGGTTCGCAAACGGCGCCCCCGAAAACGACTCGATCCCCGGCTTTTTGGAGGGGGTCGACCGCTCCGACCCCGACGCGCGCCACGGCGGGGACTTCGCCGGCGTCCGCGAGCACCTCGACTACATCGACGACCTGGGCATGACGGCCCTCTGGATGACGCCCATCTTCGAGAACGACATGCCCCCCGAATACGGCGCCTACCACGGCTACGCGGCCACCGACATGTATCGGGTGGACCCGCGCTTCGGGAGCAACGACACGTTCCGGCGGCTCGTGGAAAGCGCCCACGAGCGGGACCTGAAGGTGATCATGGACATGATCCACAACCACATCGGCGACCGGCACTGGTGGATGGACGACCCGCCGACCGGCGACTGGGTCCACGACTTCGACAAATACGGCACCACCAACTACGAGGGCGCCGCCGTCATCGACCCGTACGCCGCCGAGCACGACCGCGAGCAGCTGACGGACGCCTGGTTTGTCCCCTCCATGCCCGACCTCAACCAGGACAACGAGCTGCTCGCCACCTACCTGATTCAGAACACGCTCTGGTGGATCGAGTCGACCGGCATCGACGGCATCCGGATGGACACCTACTTCTACGCCGACAAGGACTACATGACGCGCTGGACGTCGGCCGTGCTGGAGGAGTACCCCGACTTCAACATCGTGGGCGAGAGCTGGGTGCCCACCGTGCCCCACGAGGCCTACTGGCAGGACGACTTCCAGGCCCACCCCGACGACTACGACTCGGACCTGCCGAGCGTCACCGACTTCCCGCTCAGCTTTGCGATGCAGGACGCCTTCGCCCCCGACGGCGGGGGCGTCTACGACCTCTACCGGACGCTCGCCCAGGACCACGTCTACCCCGCGCCCAACAAGCTCGTGACCTTCCTCGACAACCACGACCTCACCCGGTTTTTCTCCGTCGTGGACGAGGACGAGGACGCCTTCAAGCTGGCGTATGCGTTCCTCATGACCACGCGCGGCATCCCGCAGGTCTACTACGCCACCGAGCTGATGCAGCCGATGCTGGACGTGGAGGGCGACGGCGCGAAGCGGCCCGACATGCCCGGCGGCTGGCCCGGCGACGCGCGGAGCGTGTTCACCGAGGAGGGCCGCACGGCCCGCGAGAACCGGGCGCACGACTTCGTGACCACCCTGACGACGTGGCGCGAGGACGCCGACGTGGTTCATCACGGCGGCCTCACCCACTACATCCCGCAGGACGACACCTACGTCTACTTCCGCCACGACGCCGACGACACGGTGATGGTCGTCCTCAACAACGCAGAGGAGTCGCGCACCCTCGCCCTCGATCGCTTCGAGGAGCGCATCCAGGGCCACACGGCGGGCCGCGACGTGATCAGCGGGGCGACCGTGGCGCTCGGGGACTCCCTCACGGTGCCCGCACGGACCCCGATGGTGCTGGAGCTTCGGGAGTGACGCGTCGCTGCCCTGGCGGCCTCACACCTCGTGCCGCATCCACACGATGAGGCTCATGCCCCGCTCCAGCACGTCCGACAGGTGGGGCCCCTCCCCGGCATCGTCGGCCGGGGCATCGGCCAGGAACTGCTCGATCTCGTCGTGCGTCCGGCGCGCCTCCTCCACCAGCTCCTCCGAGACCTCCGGGTAGAGGCTAAGCAGGTGCTGGTGCATGGCCTGCGTACGGCGCTCGGCGCGACGCATCTTCATAAGGAGGTCGAAGTGGCGCACGACGTGCGGCAGCGGCTCCTCGTCGCGCTGCTCCAGCGGCACGCGGCTCAGGGCCATCTGCATGAGCAGCTCCATGAGCGTCTGCCCCGCGTTCTGGAGGCGGGCGGCGGCCTGGTCGGGGGGCGCCTGCGCCGACGGGTCGCGGCCGGCGCGGCGCTGGGCCACCGACTCGCGGAGCGTCGCGGCGGTCGACAGGGTGGCCAGCAGCGTCATGGACTCCAGCACGGCGGCGGGGTCGGGCTGGGGGTCGGAGGGGCTCTCGCTACTCATGGGGGAACGGGCTTCAACAGAAGAGGGACGGGAAACAGCACACGCCCGAGGAGACCGGTGCGCGAGGACGTGAAGCGTGAGCGATGTCCGTCACGCATCACGGGGGACGCGTCACAAATCACGCATCGCGGCCCTACACCTCCAGGTACCGCACGAACTCGTCGACCAGCTCCTCCAGCTCCTCGCCTTCCTCCCCGAAGGCCGCCACGACGTGGTAGTCGTTGTGCTCCAGGACGTGCCGGACGCGGGAGGTGTCCTTCACGTTAAGCTTGAGCGTGACGCGGATGTCGTCCGTCGAGGTCTCCGGCAGCTCCGAGGCGACGGCCAGCACCTTCGCCTCGTTCTGTTCGATGACGTGGATGAGCTTCGACAGGGCGTAGTCGCGCGGGTCGACCTCCAGGGCCAGGATGGCCCCCCGTTCGCGGGTCGACAGCATCTGCGCAAACTGGTCGAAGATGTCGTGCCGGCGGAGAAGCCCGTGGTACTGCCCCTCCGAACCGGCCACCGGCACGGTGCTGAGGTCGTGCTTGACCATCATGCGCGCCGCGTCGAAGATGTGCGCGTCCGGCGGCACACTCACGGGCCGCCCGACCAGCAACGCCCCGATGGATGAGGCAGGCCCGTCGGCGTCCATCAGTCGCTCCTCGGCAATGATGCCGGCCAGCCGTCCGTCCTCGTTCACGACCGGCAGGTGACGCACGTGATGCTCCATGAGCAGCCCCAGGGCCTTTTCCACCGAGTCGGAGCTCTGGAGGGCGGGAGTGGCGGAATGGATGGCCTCTCGTACTTTCATGGGATCGGGGGCTTGAGGAAAAGGACACGCAGCGGAAGGCGTGGGCACGGGATCGTCGGTGCATTTCCCTACAATCGCCGTGCCGAAAGCGTCCCCTGCCAGAATCGCAGGGCATCTCGACTCGAATTCATCTCGGCCGGTCAGGCATTCAGGACCGGCTCTTCGGTCTCGGCCGGCCGGAGCGCCCCGCGGGGATCCAGGGCCTCCTGGAGGCGGGCGTCGTTGCGCGGGGCGGCACGGAAGTGGATGCGCGCCACGGCCTGGGCCCCCTCTACCTCTCCGTTCAACGATTCCAGCCCCCCATTCTCGGCGTACTCGTAGCTCTCCTCGATGACGTCGCCGAGCCGGTGCACCTGCGCGATGACCTCCGGCTCACTCACCGGAATGTACGCCACCCGCTCCACGTAGTCCTGCTCGATGAGGTCGAGGAGGTCTTCTTTCAACGTTTCCAGGCCGATGCCGCGAAGGGCGGACGCGAACACCGCGTCCGGGTGGTTGCGCCGGAGGCGGCGGAGCAACGTCCGGTCCTCCATCGCGTCGATCTTGTTGAACACCACGAGGGTCGGCTTGTCGCGGGCCTCCAGCTCGCCCAGGGTCTCGGCCACCACCCGCATCTGCTCCTCGTAGTTCGGGTGCGTCACGTCCACCACGTGGATGAGCACGTCGCTCTCGCGCACCTCGTCGAGGGTGCTTCTGAAGCTCTCGATGAGGCGGTGGGGCAGCTTCCGGATGAACCCGACGGTGTCGGACATCAGGACCTCCTTGTTCGAGTCCAGCTCCACGGTGCGGGTGGTCGCGTCGAGCGTGGCGAAGAGGCGGTCTTCGGCCTCGAGGTCCTCGTCGGCCAGGGCGTTGAGAAGGGTGGACTTGCCCGCGTTCGTGTAGCCGACGAGCGAGGCGGTGGTGTATCCCTCGCGGCCCTTGCGCTGGGTCGTGCGCTGCCGATCGATCTCGTCGAGCTTCTCGCGCAGCTTCGCCATGCGCTTGTCGATGATGCGGCGGTCCATCTCAATCTGCTTCTCGCCGGGCCCCTTCGTGCCGATCCCGCCTTCCTGCCGCGAGAGGTGGGTCCAGCGTCGCGTGAGGCGGGAGCGGAGGTAGCCGAGCTGCGCGAGCTCCACCTGCGTCTTGGCCGCTCGCGTCTGCGCCCGGCTGGCAAAAATGTCGAGGATAAGCCCCGTCCGGTCGAGCAGCTTGCAGTCAATCTTCTTTTCGATGTTCTTAACCTGGACGGGCGACAGCTCGTCGTCGAAGATGACGAGGTCCGAGTCCCGCTCTTTCGTGAGGCGCGCCAGTTCCTTCACCTTTCCGGAGCCGATGAAGGTGGCCGGGCTCGGGCTGTTGAGCGACTGCGTCAGCCGGTCGGTGACGTCGGCCCCGGCCGTGCGGGCGAGGTGCTCCAACTCGTTGAGGTGATCGCGCACTTCCCAGCGCGACTCCTGGGGCGTGATGACCCCGACGATGATGGCCGTTTCGGCGTCTTCGGTCTTGTGCTCAGGGGTAAACAACGCGGCGGA
>ERZ1034486.311-NODE-311-length-13308-cov-5.766619_pt1 | contig 13308 bp, 10 predicted proteins | sample MGYA00520683_ERZ1034486 | MGnify/ENA primary metagenome ERZ1034486 (study PRJEB33760, sample SAMEA4777685) | hypersaline lake metagenome | biome: hypersaline environment; feature: brines | place: Spain | collected 2012-08 | depth 0 m ...
ACGCCGAAGATCGTCGCCACCGGCACCGAGGGCGGGACGGAGCTGTTCCCGATCTCCTACTTCGGTCAGGAGGCGTTTATGAACCAGTCGCCGCAGTTGTTCAAACAGCTCGTGGCGGGGTCAGGCGTCGAGCGCGTGTTCGAGATCGGGCCGATCTTCCGCGCGGAGGAACACAACACGCCACGGCACCTCAACGAGGCGACCTCGATCGACTTCGAGTCCTCCTTTTATGACCACCACGAGGCGATGGACGCCGCGGAGGCGGTCGTCACGAACGCCTACGAGGCGGTCGCGGAGAACTGTCAGGCGGAACTGGCAGCGCTGGATCTCGCGGACGACTTCGAAGTGCCGGACGACGAGTTCCCGCGGGTCACCTACCAGGAGGCGTTAGACACCGTCAACGAGACAGGCGAACTCGACGAGACGCTGGAGTGGGGTGATGATCTCTCGACGGAAGCCGAGCATCTGTTGGGCGAGGAGATCGGTCGTCACCACTTCATCACGAACTGGCCCTCGGAGATCAAGCCGTTCTACATCATGGACACCGAGGACGACGAGACAATCTCGACGGGGTTCGACCTGAACCACCCGCGGATGGAACTCGTCTCCGGTGGCCAGCGTGAACACCGCTACGACCACCTCGTCGAGGGGTTCGAACAACAGGGGCTCGACCCCGAGGAGTTCGACTACTACACGAAGATGTTCCGGTTCGGCATGCCGCCACACGCCGGCTGGGGGATGGGTGGCGAACGGCTCGTCGCGACCATGTTGGAGCTGGACAACATCCGCGAAGCCGTGTTGTTCCCGCGAGACAGGCAACGTCTGTCGCCGTAGGCGACGACGTTGCTCGTCGAGCGGGAATAGGGAGCGGAGCGAAGCGGAGTGACCGGATTCCCGAGGGATCGTCAGCGCCTGAGTCCCTGACGAAGGCGCTGACAGACCTCGGGTGCAGGGAGTGGAGTGAGCGAAGCGAACGTCTCTAACCGAACACAGGTCAGGTGGTCACAGTGGAACCACCGAACACTCGTCGCCGACGAGAAGCTGAACCTCGTCGTCGTTCTCGTAGAAGTGATCGACTGCGTCCTCGAACCGGAAGGTGCCACCCTCTTCTAGACACGGCTGCTCGTCGAGACCGTACACGACGAACGGGACACGTGTGTCGGAAAACGGCGTACGTAGCCGTCCCTTCAGGTCTGGTAGATCACTGTCCTCCCACGTGTGGAGCAGTTCTTCGACCGTCGCTGTGACCGTCACCTGTCGTCCGGAGCCGTGCAACTCGTCCAACGAGTCTGGAGCCCGGGTCGAAAGAAATTCTTCGAGAAAGCCACGAGCACCACTCGCGTAGCTGTGGGTCTCCGGAATCGGGTCACGTTCGACCAGTGGTCGACCACTGGAGAGTTCGAGAAGTCTGTTGTCGTGATCGACAGCGATCCCGTGAGCGTAGTAGCCGACGGGCAGTTCCATCGACTCCATCGTCTCGACGAGCCGGGTGGAGTACGTTTCGAGGACGTCGATGTGGCCCTCGACGTTTCCGTCCCTCGCCAACTCGTTGTCGATCTTGAACACGTGCCACAGATACACGTAGTCGAGCCCCATAGCGGCCAGTGAGAGCGCCTGTCCGAGCCCACTGTAGAAGCCACCGAGATCGTTTCCGTTCGGTCCGACACGTTTCGGGAGGAACTCGTGGCCGTCGATCCCGTTGTACTTCGGGAAGTACTTCGCTTCGATTCCGACGAACGGCCGCCTGATCTCTCCGTCCACTCGACGTGTCAACAACACGTCGATGTCCGGCTGGAGCGGGTGACCGAGTTCCTGTACGGCGTCTTCGGCCGGGACAGACGTGCCGGCGTAGCCGCTGACCGCCTGCCACCAGTCGAACTCTTCGATTGCCCACTGACCGTCTCGCGAGTCGAGACACTCTGTGAGTGCCTCGACAACAGTTCGTTCACTCGGGGCGGTGTCTCTCTGGTGTTTGATCGTCTCGTCTGGATCGTCGGTCAAGACGGACCGAAGGGCCCGGCGTGGGTCTGACATGCGTCAGTTGTTCCTCACAGCAGAGCCACATAAATTTTACACTCAGCAAACGAGTCGGGACAGCACAGGCCGGAATCTGCGAGACAGTCTCTACCGTCAGAGGGTGAGCTGGTGTCACGTCTGTGGATCACTCCGAGTCGGTCCCAGTTCACCGTCGCGGGGAGTCGACCGACACCGGGTTTCGACGACCGACGAGTAGAGGTGCGACGAGGCAACGAGTGACTTCTCTACAGGCGTTCGAACCAGAAGGTTCACGCACGTCGCCGCTGAAGCGCGATCAATGACCGACGAGGAGTCCGGACGCGACGGGGGAGACCCACCCGACGAGTCCGGCGAGACGCCGGCAGACCCACCCGACGGCGGGGATCGGTCGCCGGAGCGTGACGGCCCGACAGCAGGCGGCGACAGTGGACTACAGGACGACCGGGCGTCGGACGGCGATCAGTCGCCAGACACCGACCAGTCGGCGGACGGCGACCGAGTCGACCCGGACGCGGGCGTCGTCACCCAGTTCATGAACTCCGAGTGGCTCCCGGTGGTGTTCCTCCGTGAGACGTTGTCGTCGGCAGTGATCGTCGCGGTCGTCGGGATCGTCTTATTCGCGATTTCGGGGATCTGGCCGCCGATGGTGGCCGTCGAGTCCGGGAGCATGGAGCCACACATGCAGAAAGGTGATTTGGTGTTCGTCACCGAACCGGGGCGGTTCGCGCCCGACGCCGGCCGCGGGGAGACGGGCGTCGTCACACACGCGGTCGGCACCGAGACGGGGTACGACAGCTTCGGGCAGGCGGGGTCGGTGATCGTCTACCGCCAACCCGGGCGGTTCGGCCCACCGATCATCCACCGGGCGCGGTTCCACGTCGAGGAGGGTGAAAACTGGTACGACCGCGCCAACCCCGACTACCTCCCGGGTGACTCCTGTGAGACGGTGCCGAACTGTCCCGCCCCTCATGCCGGCTTCTTCACCAAAGGCGACAACAACGGGATGTACGACCAGGTGAACGCAATCGGTGCCCCGCCGGTGAAGCCGTCGTGGGTCACCGGGGTCGCGCGGGTCCGGATTCCGTTGCTCGGTTGGATCAGGCTGGTGTTCTCCGGCGCGGCGACGACGACGCCCCTGCCGCCGGCCGACGCGGGCACCGCCGCGGCGACAGCCGGCGGTGTCTGTCCGGTCGAGACGGCTGGCGTCGGGACTGACCGACAGTCACCGCCTGGGAGCGTGGACGGCCCTGCGTCTCGACCGACCGAGAGCACGGACAGCCTCGCGCCGCGGCCTGCCGTCTGACCGTTGTTTGCGACGAACACACCGGTGTTTCGACTGGAGCGTGTTGCGGGTTGAGTTCGGGTGTAGTACTGTGATTCTGCAGACGAAACGAAGGGGTAGTCCGGCGGTCGTGTGCGCGGGACGGACGTACAACTCGATTCCGAGTTGTACAAGAACCGTTCGAATCGGGATGGACAGGACCCCTGGAGGGAGCGAGGGAGGTCACCGAAACGGCTCAGTTGTCGAAGCGGGCCTGGACGAACGGTTGGACGTCGTCGATGTCGCCGAGCCGGGAGTCGGACATCAACACCGCCTCCGTCTCGTCCGTCGGCACCGACAGGGAGATCTCCTTCGTCCGGCCATACCGCCCCTTGCTGACGACGACGGCGTTGACGATCCCGAGCATGTCTAACTCGGAGATCAGGTCGGTGACGCGCCGTTGGGTGAGCACGTCGGCGTCGATCTCCTCACACAGCCGTTTGTAGATGTTGAACACCTCGCCGGTGTTGATCGCCTCGACCCCGTTCTGCTCCAACAGGGTGATCGAAAACAGGACGATCTTCGACTGTGTCGGGAGCGTCCGCACCACCTCGACCACGCGGTCGAGTTCGATCTTGTCCTGTGCCTGCCGGACGTGTGACTCCTCGACCCGGTTGGCCTGGCTCCGTTCTGCCAGCTCGCCGGCGGTCCGGAGCAGATCCAACGCGCGGCGGGCGTCACCGTGTTCCTGGGCGGCGAAGGCGGCACACAACGGGATCACGTCCTCCGTCAGCGCCTCCGGCTCGAAGGCGACCTCCGAACGAGCCTGGAGGATGTCCCGGAGCTGGTTGGCGTCGTACGGCGGGAAGACGATCTCCTCTTCGCCGAGACTGGACTTCACCCGCGGGTCGAGGAAGTCTGTGAACTTCAGGTCGTTCGAGATCCCCATGATCGAGATGCGGGCGTCCTCCAGCTCGGAGTTCATCCGCGAGAGGTTGTACAACGTGTCGTCGCCGGACTTCTCGACGAGCTTGTCCACCTCATCGAGCATGATCACGACCACGCGTTCGTGGTGGTCGACGGCGTCGAAAAACGCCGAGTAGACGCGGTCGGTGGGCCACCCCGTCATCGGCACCTCCTCCATCTCGTCGCGGTCGGTCGCCAACTCCTCGATCCGGTCGTCAAGCGCGTCGAGATCGTCGAACACCGTCCCGCGCAACGCCGCCGGCTCCTCGACGGCCTCAGACCGCAACGACCGGAGTTGCTCCAGTTCGTCGGCGATCCGGGCGCGGTTCTTCTCGACGAACGTGTTCGCGAGCTGGGCGAGCACCCGGTACTGGGTGTCTGTCACCTCGCAGTTGATGTACTCCACCTCGCAGGGCACGTCGTACCGTTTGCTGGTCGACTCCAGTTCCTGTGAGACGAACTTCGCGCTGGCGGTCTTCCCCGTCCCCGTCTTGCCGTAGATCAGGATGTTCGAGGGTGTGTCCCCCCGCAGCGCCGACACCAGGATCGTCGCCATCTGGTTGATCTGGTCGTTCCGGTGTGGGAGGTTCTGTGGGGTGTAGGAGGGGCGAAGCACCTCCTTGTTCTCGAAGATCGGCTCACCGGAGAGGAGATCGTCGAACAACCCCGTCGACTCGTCTTCCTCGCTCAACACCTCGTCGACATCCAACTCGACGGCCGTGTCCGACCGCGACCGGGAGTCCAACGTCACCTCGGTGTCGACACTGGCTGTGGTGGCGTCGGCATCCCCCGGTGTGTCGTCGGGGTCGTCGGCTCGACTGCCGTCACCCCCCTCGGGTGCGGGGTCGGTGTCGTCACCCGACGCGTCCACCTGTGGCTCGTCGGAGTCCGTCTCACCCAACGAGAGTCCGTCGGGAGTGGTGCGGTCGTCGCCGGCGGTCGACTCGTTCCGGGCAGGGGAGTCGTCTCGGTCGCTCGGTCCGTCGGGCGACCCGTCTCCGTCGGCGGTCGTGTCCGTCCCGACGAGTTCGTCGACAGAGTCGATCCGTCGACTCCGGTCGTCCTGCTCGTCGCCTGCGGGCTGTGCGTCACCGTCGTCGGACGTGTCCACGGCGTTCGGTGCGTCCGCCCTCCCGACGGCCGCGTCTCTGTCGCCGTTGTCGTCCGCGTCGTCGTCTGACATTCCTGGCTCACCCCTCTATTTCGGGTGGAGAGACCCCCACACGACGGCCGAAAACGGGTCGTGAGCGGGGTCACACCCCGATTCCACCGCGTCGGCGCCCGACCGCCGTTCCAATTGATGCAACCGAAACAGAGGAAGCGTCGGGTAAAAACCCTTCCTATTCCATCAGGTCGGCCGTGTCGGAGGCGAACGCGGCAACTGCAAACGGGCAGAACACACCCCGTCGAGAGAGATCGACGGCCACGGAGCCACACGCCGCTGACTGCCCGCTTAGGGTGTCGTAGTCGACGAAATCGACACGCGAGAGGGTGTTCGAGCGGAGCTGCGGGACGAGGTGTTCGACTCGAACCGACGGGGAAACGAGGCGTTCGAGTGGAACCGACGGGCGAGGAACCGCTTCGAGTCGAACAGTCGGTTCGAGATGGGTTTCGAGTCGAACGGTTGGTCGTGGGGTTGGTTCGAGTCGAACCTGTGGGGCAGACGACCCAACGTCGGGTCGGCGGCTGTCGAGTGGAAACGGGGGGTGATCGCCGTGTCGACACGAAACGGGGGAGGGAGGACCCCCCCACCCCTTCGTTTCGAGTGGAACCGCGACAGAGAGGGGGTGGGGGGACCCCCCCACAGACGGTGTATATATATGGAAGGTTTTATATCACTAGCTTAGAAACCATATCCGCAATGCGAACAGATCTGTTTATTTCTGCCGTGTGAGTGATGTAAAGTGAGTACCGCGCGCGGAGCAGTGCTCTCACCGCCACCCCCCCACCACACCTCGTCCGCGTTCCACTCGAAACGAGGGGGTGGGGGGGCGGGGAGTGACGGTACAGAGTGGTATACAGATCGTGTGAATCTATATACTCTCACTCTCGTCTCCCCGACGTTCTGTAGTTCCCCGACAGTCCGTGGCAGTTCGGCGTGTCGCCGTCGGGGCAATCGGGCTCGTCGGACACGTTGTTCTCCGAGAGGCCACGGTCGTCCGGCACGTTGTCGTCTAGAGGGTCACGGTCCTCCGGCAAACCGAGACAGCTCGGCTCCCGTCGGTCGGCGACCCCGCGGAGAGACACTGACGACTGTCTGTGTCCGACACAGTAGTTAAGTGAGGGCACGGGCTTGTCTCCACAACGCCCTCGCGGGAGGGGGAGGACAGAATGGGTCTGCTCACGAACCTCAGAGACAGCATCTCACAGGTCACAGACCGGTTGTTCTCGGAGTCCGAGCCGAAGCGGATCGGCATCTACGGGCCGCCCAACGCCGGTAAGACCACGCTGGCGAACCGGATTGCCCGGGACTGGACAGGGGACGCGGTCGGGCCGGAGAGCCACGTCCCACACGAGACACGCCGCGCCCGCCGCAAGGAGGACGTGACCATCGAGCGCAACGGCAAGACAGTGACTATCGACATCGTCGACACTCCCGGGGTGGCGACGAAGGTTGACTACAGAGATTTCCTCGATCACGACATGGGGAAGGAGGACGCGGTCAAACGGTCTCGGGAGGCGACCGAGGGGGTCGCCGAGGCGATGCACTGGCTCCGGGAGGATGTCGACGGGGTCGTCTACGTGCTCGACAGCACGAACGACCCGTTCACACAGGTCAACACGATGCTCGTCGGGATCATCGAGAGCCAGGATCTGCCGGTGTTGATCTTCGCCAACAAGACGGATCTCGACGAGGCGGAGGTGAAACGGGTCGCGGACGCGTTCCCACAACACGAAACGGTCCCCCTGTCGGCGTTGGAGGGGGACAACATGGACGAGGTGTACGAGAAGGTCGCGGCGTACTTTGGGTGAGACAGCATGGTAGAGGCAACCACACACGACGGCGAGGTCGACGGTGTTCGGATGGATCTGATCAGCGGCGCCCGGATGGATGGGTTGACCTCGATGGAGAAGATCCGACTGATCTTGGACTCGGTGCGGGACGGTGACATCGTCGTCCTCGAACAGGGGTTGACCCCCGACGAGGAGTCGCGGCTGATCGAGGTGACGATGACGGAGATCAGCCCGGACGACTTCTCCGGGATCGAGATCGAGACGTACCCGCGCCCGACCAGCTCCTCGGGTGGGTTCATCAGCCGGCTCACCGGCTCCGAGGAGGCGAACAAGCTGACGGTGATCGGCCCGGCCAACCAGATCGAGACGATCGAGAAAGACGAGGAGTTCATCAGCACGCTCGTCTCCCGACAGTAGATGCCTCACCAGTGCACCAACTGCGGCCGGACGTTCCCCGACGGCTCGAAAGAGATGTTGTCGGGGTGCCCGGACTGCGGGGGGAACAAGTTCAAGTTCGACCCCGGTGGCCGCGCGTCCGACCGCGACCCCGCGCCGGGGTCGGCGACCGACTCGACGGGGGTGCCCGACCCGAAAGACGTTGCTGACGCGGACCCCGTCCGGTCGGGGGAGGCGACTGACCAGGCGTCGGACACGCCGTCGACGGGTGAGGACCCGTTTGCCGACTACGAGTGGCCCGACACCGCCTCGACGGAGCCGCCGGATGCACACGACAAGACGGGGCCAGCAGGTCAGCCGACCGTCGACGGGTCGACGACGGAATCGGGGGCCGACTCCGAGGAGTCGACGGCAGACACCGGCGAACCGACCACCGACCCGACCGACGCGGACGGGTTCGAGTACAGCTCTGCGGCCGAACGGTCGGCAGCCTCGCGGTCGTCCGACACCCCCGACTCGCAGTCGGCAGACACCTCTCGGAGGTCCGACGGCTCCGACTCGCAGTCGACGGACACCTCTCGGAGGTCCGACGGCTCCGACTCGCAGTCGACGGACACCTCGCGGTCACCGGACACCGCCACGGACCGTCCGGGGGCGCGGTCGGGGGACCGCCCACACGCGGATGTCGAGACCGCGAGTGACACGGACAGAGACACGGAGAACTCCGCACAGGCGAGCGCCCGGTCGGAGGTGGTCTCGGGGGCGGAGCTCCCGGACCACACCGGTGACACGACCCAGACGAGTGACGGGGCGGCTCCAGCCGACGCCGAGCCTGTGGGTGGCGACGGGTCGGAACTCCCCCAGACGGGTGATCCGGAGTTCGAGCGGATGCGGAAGGAACTCAACGAGCAGTTCGAGTCGATCCGGATCGTCCGCCCCGGGGAGTACGAGCTGAACCTGGTCGAACTGTACGACCGCGAGGAGTTCATCATCTCGCTGCGGGAGGACGGCCGGTACGTCATCGAGATGCCCGACGCTTGGGACACCGGAGCGGAGTGAGTCGGCCGAAACGGGGACCCGGCCGCGGGAACGACCAGTTTCATACCCGCGGCACGACTACCACACACAGAGATGGACGGGCCTACCTGGACGGAACAACACGCGCCGTCGTTGGGAGAACTCCCACAGGCGAGCGCCCGCGAGCGGCTGGCCCGGGCCGTCGACGAGCCGATGAACCTCGTCGTACAGGGGCCACCCGGCGTCGGGAAGACGGCGGCCGTGCGCGCACTCGCGCGGGCGACACACGAAAACACGGACGCGGACCTGGTAGAGATCAACGTCGCGGACTTCTTCGACCGCACAAAAAAGGAGATCCGCGAGGACCCGCGGTTCGAACACTTCCTGCAGGGAGAAACTGAGTTCTCCAAACAGTATCGGAACGACTCCGGAGAGACAAACCAGTACAAACGAGACTGGTCGAAAGCCGACATGATCGCTCACATCTTGAAGGAGTCTGCCGCGAACGCCCCCGTCGCAGGGGCATTCAAGACGGTCGTGCTCGACAACGCGGAGGCGATCCGGGAAGACTTCCAGCAGGCGCTCAGACGCGTGATGGAGCGGTTCCACCGCACCACGCAGTTCGTGATCGTCACCCGGCAGCCGTCGAAGCTGATCCCGCCGATCCGGTCGCGGTGTTTCCCCGTGCCGGTGCGGGCGCCGACGACCGACGAGATCATCGACGTGCTCGCGACGATCTGTGACCGGGAGGGGGTCGACGCCGACCCCGACGGGCTGGAGTTCGTCGCCAGCGCGGCCGGCGGTGATCTCCGGCGCGGGATTCTGTCGGCCCAGACGACCGCGGTCGAACACGACGAGATCACGATGCAGACCGCCTACGAGACGCTCGATCAGGTTGGGTTCGACGACGAACTCCGGGAGGCGTTGCTTGACGCCCGTGCAGGTGACGTGCGTGACGCCCGCGGGACGCTCGATGACCTCCTGTACGAGGAGGGGTTCGACGGGGACACGCTTCTCCGGGAGCTGTTGGCCGTCGCGCGGAGCAGTTCGGCGGTCGACGCCCACGCGGTCGCGCGTCTCCACGCGCTCGCGGGAGAGGTGGATCTGACGATGGCGGAGGGAACGGACGACCGACTCCACCTCACCCACCTTCTCACGTCGTGGGCGGCCGGGCGGCGCTCGCTCGATCAGGAACTAACGGCGGGGTAACGGATGGACACGACACCGACCACCCGACTCGCGGCCGGCGTCCGGCGGTGGGCCGTGCCGCCGCTCGTCGGCGCCGCGCTCGCACTGCTCTTGTTCCCGCCGGCGGCGCCGGTTCTCCTCGCCGTCGCCGGCTTCGTCGTCTGGTTCTTCCGTGACCCGGCGCGGTCGCCCCCTGCCGACGGGGTGCTCGCGCCCGCAGACGGACACGTCTCGGTCGTCCGCACGGACGACGGCCGGGTGCGTGTCGGGATCTTCATGAGCCCGTTCGACGTGCACGTCACGCGCGCGCCGACCGACGGCGCCGTCGAACGGGTCGACCACCGTGACGGCGGCCACTGGCCGGCGTTCACCAAGGAGTCTGAACGTAACGAGCGGTTGGAGTACCGTGTCGGCGGCGTCGACGGCGCGCTGATCGCCGGCTGGTTCGCCCGCCGGATCACGCCGTACCTGTCGAGTGACGACCACCTCGCGCGGGGCCAACGGATCGGACACATCGCGTTCGGCTCGCGTGCGGACCTGGTGTTGCCGCCGGCGTACGACCGCGACGATGTCGCCGTCTCCGTTGGTGATCCCGTCCGCGCGGGCGAGACTGTCGTCGCCAAACTGGACGAGACAGACACCGGACCGGCCGACGAGGACACGGACACACGGGTTGTTGCCGACGCGGACGACGACTGACTCGCCGGCTTTTCGACTCTCCCGGCCGTTCTCCCGTGCTCACTCGGCTGGCCACCACCTCTACTCCCGTTGTCGGTCGAGGACGAACACGTGTCGCACCAACGAGCCGTGAACGCGCCGTTCGAACGAGGCCCGGGAACGCCAGCCGGCCGCCGTCGCCGTCTCGGTCCAGTCGCGATCCGCGATCAACACACACCGTGGGGCGACGCGTGCGGCCTCGCGGAGTGCGCCGCCGACGAGATCGTCGAGTGTGTGGTTGGCGACCTTCGACTGCCGGCCGTACGGCGCGTCGAAGACGACGCCGTCGACCGCGTTCGCGGGCAACGGGAGCCGCGTGCCGTCCCCGCGAACGACCCGGAACCCGCCGTTGAGGTAGGTAGTGAGGTTCTCGCGGCTCCCGCGCACCATCTTCCACTGTGCGTCGACACCGAGTACGCGGCTCCCGGCCAGTCCCGCCTCGACGAGCAGCCCGCCGGTGCCACACATCGGGTCGAGGATCGTCCGATCCGGGCCGGCGCCCGCGAGATTTGCGTACGCGCGTGCGTCTAACGGCGCCATACTCCCGGGCTGGAAAAACGGGCGGTCTGTCGGCGCGCGCGTTCCGAAATCGCGAACGGACTCGACTGTGAGCCACCCGAGGAGACACCGGTCGCCGGCGAACAACGCTCGCAACTCCCGGTCGGGGTCGTCGAGATCGACTGTGTAGCCGGCGTCGACCAACACCCCGCCGAGCGCCCGTTCGGCACGCTCCGTGCTGACACCCGCCCTCGACCGCACGTCACGCGCGTGGACGGCGACTGTCCGATCTGTCCCACCCGCCTCCGCTCGGTTGTTGTCAGGGGTGCAGTCGTCGACAGCACGGCCGTTGCCGGACCTCGTGTCGTCGACAGCAGTCTCCAGTAGTTTGCGTGCGCTCGCGACACTCGCGTCCGTCTTCCCGAGAAGCCGGCTCGCGGCCCGGGTGTAGGCCAGCCGACGGACGCGACGCTCGTCGAGCCCTCGTGCGACTCCGACCCCCGGCGCGACCACTTCGACAGTCGCGGCCGCCGTCCCGGCCTCCGTGGCCGCGAACGCGTCCGCCTCACCGGCGAGTTCGAGCGCGTACACGCCGTCTGGTCGGAGCGCCGCGCGTTTGAACTCCCTGTTCTGACGAGCTGTCGCAGTGTGACCCTTGACTCCACCCCGCGCGTGGGCGCGCACTCGCGGGCGCCTGCTCGCACACGGTCCGTCTCCTGTCGATCAACGCTCGCCTATCAGCGGTCCTGCACGCGCACTTTCCACTCCAGTCCTGCACACGCACCCCCCACTCCAACTTCGTGACCGACAGTCCCGCACGTACACCCTCCACCTCAACTTCGTGGCCACCCGTCTCGCACGCGCGCACTCTCGTCTTCGAACTGCCCGCCTGCACGCGAATCGACGACGATCCGGGGGTCGTGACGGCCGAACAGATGTCAATTCTGATTCACTTATAAACAAACCGCAAGACGGCGACGGTTTCCCCCGGTATATTTATTGTCGCGTGTGTGTTCCACTCACACGGAGGTAACCATGGTACGCGACGACGGTAAGCGGAACTTCGCCCTGCGAGCGGGAGACGGTGACGAGCCGAGCGTGTTCTCGGGGAACACGCCGCGGCAGGCCGCGCTGAAGGCAGCGCGTCGGCTCGAACCCGCCGGCTCGGAGGAGTCAGCCGAAGAGACGGAGCTCCGGCTCCGCGAGAAGGGCACCGACAAGCTCCACATCTACGACGGGTGGGCGTGGGAGGAGACGGCACCGGACAACAAGCCAGACTGGATGCCCGACGAAATCACCGAGGCGAACGTCTCGAAGAAAGGGATCGAACACCTCGAGGAGTGAGCCGCCGTTCACGCTTCTCTCCGACACGACTGGTAGCGACGGCGTCGTCGCGTGCTTCGACCGACTCTTCGGGACTCTCGTCGTCGGTCCGCTCGTCCCGCGTCACGACTCCCACTCGACGACCCCCACTCAACGATCCGTCTGCTTCGGTCGGTGGGTAACCGGGGGGACGACCACTCTGTCTCCTGCACGCCCGCGTGTGCGGTGAGTTAGTCCACTACCCTTCGTGACACGCTGTCTCTCGCACGCACGCGGCCCTGCGCATGTCTCTCCCAATACGACCGCCTACACACTGTCTTCCACGCGTCACCCTCCACACATGTCACCCCACGCACGACCGCCCACACCTCACCCCACACGCCCACCGAAACGGAGCTGGCTCCCGGGACCCGAGCTGTGTCGACTCTCTCTGGAAATTGTCACCGGTTCCACACGAAACGAGCCCCCGTCCCACACGGTCGTTCACCGTTCACGGGGCGTGAAACCGCGTGACGTGGCCGTGACGAAACAACGAGCTTATTTGTACCCCTCCCTTCGAATGGAATGCGAAGGTCGCGCCGGGACGTGCGACGCACACCCCGGCTCGACAGGGCGGCGGCCACCGGCCGTCGTCCACTCACCGAGGTTCGACGGGTTTATACCCGAAGATCCCTTCGGTGGTAACACGCAGACCGGTGCCCCGGATCGGGGCATTGGTTGGATCAAGCAAGGTTCGAAGGGTTCAAGTACCCTCTTGCCTTTGTCTCTGATCCAGAAGAGATGAGGATTCCGCCCCTGCGGTCCGCCGCAAGACGGTATCTGATGTGAGCTTCGACAGTTCGGTGTTACCCAGTTGGTGACACCGAACGGACCGATAGCGATTCCGCCACCCGCCTCCACACGGAGGCACATTCCGGTTGATCCTGCCGGAGGCCATTGCTATCGGGGTCCGATTTAGCCATGCTAGTTGT
>ERZ1034486.312-NODE-312-length-13289-cov-37.587426_pt1 | contig 13289 bp, 13 predicted proteins | sample MGYA00520683_ERZ1034486 | MGnify/ENA primary metagenome ERZ1034486 (study PRJEB33760, sample SAMEA4777685) | hypersaline lake metagenome | biome: hypersaline environment; feature: brines | place: Spain | collected 2012-08 | depth 0 m ...
GCCACCCGTGGTGTGTCGTTCCCGCGCAAGCGGTCGAACAGGCCCATACCCACCCTGTCGGCGGAGCGGGGAAAAAAGGGTTGAGGTCGACCGCCGGGAGATTTTTCCTCACGCTCGACGACGAACGAGCGATGGACACCACACGCGCGCTCCTCGTCGACGCGTTCACCACGGAGCCGCTCGCTGGCAACGTAGCCGGCGTCGTTCCCGACGCGACCGGCCTCACGGACGACCAGCTGGCACGGATAGCCGCCGAGTTGGGGGCATCAGAGACGGCGTTCGTGACGCCCGCGGCGACGACCGACGGCCTCGAGACCGGCTACCGCGTTCGCTACTTCACGCCGAGCACGGAGGTCGACCTCTGTGGGCACGCCACCATCGCGGCGTTCGCCGTCCTCTTCGACGACGGCGCGATCGATGCCGGCGAACACGCGATCCACACGAACGCCGGGAGCTTCACCGTCCGCGTGACCGACACGGGACGCGTCTGGATGCGTCAGGATGCGCCCCGCGTCGACGCCGTCGACGTCGACCTCGATCGACTCGCGGCGGCGCTCGGCATCGACGCCGCCGCCCTCCGTGACGTCGGCGCGGATCTCCCGGTCGCGGTCGCCTCGACCGGGCTGCCGTTCCTCGTCGTTCCGGTCAACTTCCTCGAACGACTCACCGAGGCCGACCCGGATCGGGCCGCCGTCGAAGCGCTCTCGGACGAGTTCGACATCGCCGGCGTGTACACGTTCACCTTCGATACGTTGTCGCCGTCGACGACCCTCCACGGTCGGACCTTCGCCCCGGCGGTCGGGGTGCCCGAAGATCCCGTGACGGGCACGGCGAGCGGCGCGGCCGCCGGCTACCTCCGGACCGTCGACGCGTTCGACGGCGACCCACCGGACGAGTTCGTCCTCGAACAGGGACACGTCCTGGACCGCCCCGGCCGCGTCCACGTTCGACTGACCGAGCCGACCGACGCTGCGGCCGACGACGCGGTTCGCGTGAGCGTCGGCGGGGACGCCGTGGTCGCCCTCGACGCCACGCTCCGCGTCCCACCCGCGGCCGACGACGACATCGTCGAAGCGTGAACGGCCACGAACGACGGCGACCCGCCGGTGACCGACGAGCGACGACTACCGAACGGGGTCGCCTGCGCCGCCCGACTCGGCACGCTCGGTCGACCACGGGAACACGGAGACGTCGCGGCCGTCGAACGCGATCCGAACCCGGTCGCCCGCAGCCAGCCGACATCGGGTACACTCGGCCGTCACCGTCGGCGGCGAGTCGACTGCTCGCGGCGTCTCCAGGCCCTCGTCGATAGCCGTCGCCGAATCGAGGCTCACGTGCACGTCGTACCGGCTTCCGGCGTCCGCGACGCGCGCTACGGTCCCGTCGAGCGAGACGGTCGCGTCGCGGTCCGCGTTCGGACCGCCGCTCTCGGCGTCGTGGTCGCTCCCGTTTCGATCGGTCCTCTCGCGGTCGTCACCGACACCCGCCGCAGCGACGCGAACGGCCTCCGGGCGAACGTGCACCAGAACCCGGTCCGTCTTCGGTGCCGTGTCGGGGACGACGAAGCGCGTCTCGCCGACGGCGACGCGGACGAGATCGAGCTCGTCGTCACTCGCGGCGTCGCCGAGCGCGCGGCCGACGTCGTCGTCGACGACCCGCCCGGCGAGTTCGTTCGACCGGCCGAGAAACCGGGCGGTGAATCGGTTCGGGGGCGACTCGTACAGCGCCCGCGGCGTGCCGGTCGCGGCCACCGTCCCGTCACGCATGACGACGAGCCGGTCTGCGACCGTCATCGCGTCGGCCTGGTCGTGCGTCACGAACAGCGTCGTCACACCCGTCGTTCGCTGGATCCGTGTGATCTCGTCGCGAAGCCGGACGCGGAGTCGCCTGTCGAGTGCGGACAACGGCTCGTCGAGCACCAAGACGTCGGGCTCCGGCGCGAGCGCACGCGCGAGCTCGACGCGGCGCGCCTGACCGCCACTCAGGGCGTCCGGGGAGGCCGCACGGAGGTGTGTCAGCTCGACGAGTTCGAGGTACCGACGAACCCGTTCTGCGCGCGTCTCGTCGGGGACCCCCTGGGCGGCGAGGCCGTACGCGACGTTCTCGGCGACGGTCATGTGCGGGTACAGCGTCGACCGCTGGAACACCACGCCGACGCCGCGCGACTCGGGAGGCACCGTCGTGACCGTCGTCCCGTGGAGCGCCACCTGTCCGGCGGTGGGGTGGAGGTGGCCGGCGATCGCCTGCACGAGGGTCGTCTTGCCACACCCGCTCGGCCCGAGCAGCGCGATCAGCTCGCCGGGTGCGGCGGCGACCGACACGTCGGTGAGCGCCTGCGTCCGGCCGTATCGGTGTGAGAGCCCGTCGACCTCCAGCGCCGGGGTCTCGTCGCCGTCCCGGTCGGCGACCGCTCGGTCGCGTGTCCGTTCGACGCCAGTCACGCGTCCACCACCGTCGGGACGCGCGCGACACGCCTGACGAGCGCCAGCACGGCGAGGGTGATCGTCAACAGCGCAACCGCGAGCGGCACGATGGCGTCTATCCCGCCCGAGATGAACGCGACCCACAGCTGTGTCGGCATCGTCCGCGGGTTGTACGCGACCATCATCGTCGCGCCGAACTCGCCGGTCGCCCGCGCGAAGGTGAGGACGATGCCAGCCACGATGGCCCCGCGCGCGAGCGGGAGCGATACGTTGGTGAACGTCGCTATCGGTCCGTGGCCGAGCGACCGCGACGCCTGCTCTAACCGCTCGTCGACGGCGGCGAACCCGGCACGGGCGGTGATGACGACGAACGGGGCGGCGACGAACGTCTGTGCGAGGATCACGCCGAGCAGGCTGTCGGTGAGCGGAACGCCGGCGCTCGCGGCGGCCGCCCCGAGGGGCGTGAACCGCCCGACGACGCTCAACAGCAGTGCTCCGCCGACGACCGGCGGCACGACGAGCGGGAGGATCACGAGCGCCTCGACGACGCGCTTCCCCACGAACGACGCCCGTGCGAGGACGTACGCGAGTGGGACGCCGAGCGCCGTCGCGATCCCCGTCGCGACCGGCGCGGTGAGCAGGGAGTTGCGGATCGCGGTCCGCGTCGCCGGCTCGGCGAGCGTCTCCCAGAGGGCGACCGACCCGGCACGCCAGAGGAACGCGACGAACGGCAGCGCGAACCCGGCGACGAGGAGTCCCCCGAGCAGCCCGGCGACGAGCCGCGCCGGCGCCCGACTCCCCTGGTGTCGGATCGTCTCGCTCGCGAGACTCACGGGAGCACCCCACTCGGGACCGCACCGTGTGCGCGCGGGAACGACGCCACAGCGAGGCCGTTCTCGCGGAGCACGTCGGTGGCAGCGGCGAGGAACTGGACGAACCGGCGGCCGGCCGCCGGTGCCGCTGCGTCCGCGAGCACGGTCGCGTTGTAGACGATCGGAGCGCCGGTGACGGCGTAGCCGTCCGCGGTGGTGTACGACGCCGAGGCGTACGTCTCGGCCCGATCGGGGTCCGCGAAGTTGTACGCGGCCGGGAACGGCTCGAACGGGAGGTCGTGTGCGACCGCCATGTTCCGGTAGGCGACGGCGGCGGCGCGGTTGCCGGTCTCGACGCCGGCGAGCAACTGCGGCTCCTCGGGCTCCCGATACGCCCGCTCGAGCGTCGGCGCGGCGAAGTCGTCGAGTCCGTGTTCGCGCTCCGCCAGTCGAAACGCCAGGACGGCGCGGTACCCCAGCGGGTCGAGTGCGGGATCGCTGATCGCCAGATCGCCCGCCGGCGCGTCACGGACCACCTCGTACCACGGATCGCCGGCCGCGAGTCTGTCTGCGATCCACGTGTCGCGCCCGTACGCGAGTCCGACCGCGTTCGACGCGAACGCGACGTCCCAGTCGGTGTGGCGCTCGTAGAGCCGGTCCCGGAGCAACCGGTGGTCCGCACTCACCGCCACGTCTGGGTGCTTCTGGTCGTCCGTTATCATCCGCATCACCGCCGTCGAGCCGTGGTACTCGCCGCGAACCGCGGTCCCCGTCTCCGCTTCGAACGCCGGACCCACGTGGTCTTCGAACACCACCGCGAGGCTGCCGGCCGCGAGCACCGAGACGGCGTCCGTCCCGCCCAGACAACCGGCGACGCCGGCTCCACACCCCGCCGCGACCGTCGTGAGCAGGGACCGGCGCGTTCGCGTCTGCATCTAGTGTACGGTCGGTTCGGCACCGGTTATAACTTGCCGGCATTGCAGATACGTGAGAACGGAGCCGATTTTGGTTTCGCGCCGGTCGGACGACCCCACAGTCGTTCCGCACCGTGTTATCTGGACGACACGTCACCGAACCGCTCGAGTGCGTCGGCGACCGCCTCGGCGGCGAGTCGGCTCGTGTCGGCCGCGACGGCGACGCAGACGCTCGTCGGGGCCGTCGGGTCGACCGGCCGGCGGTGGTGCACGCGGACCGCCCGTACGCTGTCGTCGGTACGGAGGGACTCTTCGACGCTTGACGCGCGTGCAGCGCGCTGCCCGGACGACTCGCCCGAGACGCGCTCGGCGGAGATCGGTACCTCGCTCGTCGCCACCGGGACCGACGGCTCGCCGACGACGGCCCGGACCGCGGCGGCGAGCGACCTCGGCGTCTCGGTCGGCGGGATCGTTTCGATCCGATCGAGTACACGCCCGTAGTCGAGATCGTCAGCACACGGCGCCTCGGCGACGACCGGCGGGGCCGTCTCGCGGCCGCCGAGCACGACCGTCGGGAGGTGACGCCCGCTGAAGCCTTCGACGAGGACGTAGTCGACGTGTGGTGTGAGGTCGTCGAGGACCGTGTCGAGCGTGCGGTCGTCTCCCGTCGCGAACCACCCGCCGTCCTCCGTGATGCCGACGGTGTGCGTTGCGCCCGCCGCGCGGTGGCGGTCGGTGTCTTTCCCTTCGGTGTCCACGTCCGGTTCGTGGGTGAGGTGTTTGACGGTCGCGACGCTGCCGCGATCCCGAAGTTGGGTCGTCAGCGCTGCCACCGCGGTCGTTTTGCCGGAGTCCGACGGTCCGGCGACGCCCAGTACGCGCATGCGTTCGTTCCGCGACCGGCCGACAAATACGCTAGCGATCGCCGGCGAGGACGCATCTGTGCTCACCGTCGTCCGCGCGAGCCGACGACCGAACGTTCATATCGGTTAGCGTGCTACTGTGTCCATGGAGTACGACCTTCCGCGCGCGGCCGGTCTCGTGGCGCTGATCATCGCCGTCGGAACCGTGGGCATCAGCGTCGGAACCCCGATGGCACTGCAGACGGTCCTCATGATGGTCGTCCCCTCGATGGCCGTCTTCGGCGCGATCGTCTTCGTCCTCGGGATGAAACACGGCGAGTTCCGCGCGACGAACGTCTGAGCGGCCGGCCGCGGGCGGCGGTCTCACGAACCGCGCTCCTTTTGTGACGACGGTCTGTTCCTCGGATATGCCACTCGGGTCGCCCGTGACCGAACTCGCGCTGCTGCTCGCCGGCGTCGCGCTGTTGTACGTCGGTGCCGAACTGCTCGTCGCGGGCGCACGGGACCTCGCGCTGGCGGTCGGCCTGAAGGCGGCGACCGTCGGCGTCACCGTCGTCGCATTCGCGACGACCGCCCCGGAGCTGTTCGTCGCGGTCTTGGGCGGGCTCACCGTCTCGACCGACATCGGGCTCGGGGCGATTCTCGGGTCGAACGTGGCCAACATCGGGCTCGTGCTCGGCGCGGCCGCCCTGATCCGCCCGCTCGACGTCTCCGAGGCGGCGCTTCGACGCGACGTGCCGTTCATGCTCCTCGCGGCGGCCCTCCTCGTCGGCTTCGGCTGGAACGGACAGATCGGGTCGGTGGAGGGCGGCGTCCTCTTGGCGACGCTCGTCGGGTTCACCCTCGTCGTGTTGCGCCGAGTCAGACGGACACAGTCGACGATCACGGCGAGCGAGCGCGACGGCATGCCGGACGCCACGGTCCGCGAGGTCGCTGCCGTCGTCGGTGGGCTCGTCGCGCTCGTCGCCGGATCGAACTGGTTGATCGCCGGCGGCCGGTCGCTGCTCGCGGCGGCCGGGTTCTCCGACCTCTTCGTCGGGCTCACGGTGCTCGCCGTCGGCACCTCGCTGCCGGAGTTCGCCGCGAGCGTCGTCGCCGCCGCCCGCGACGAGGGAACGTTCAGCGTCGGCAACGTCCTCGGGTCGAACATCTACAACGTCCTCGCGGTCGTCGGCATCCTCGCGGTCCTCTCGCCGATCGACGTCGGTCCGGGCGTCCGGGCGTTCGAGTTTCCAGCACTTCTCGCGTTCACGCTCGCCGCGGCCGGGATGATGGTCCGGGGGGGCCGCATAACCCGGCTCGACGGCGGCGTCCTCCTCGGCGCGTACGGCGCGTTCGTCTACTTACTGGTGCCGTGAGCCGGCCGTCCACGTGCCGGCTCGGCGGCGAACCGACGGCTATTCGTGCGTCGATCACGCAGTCGCGTCCGTGATAGCGATCGTCGTCAGCCGGGCCGACAGCGCCTCCGAGCACGTCGGCGACCGGCTGCTCGCGGTCGGCGACTGGACGGCCCACGAGGACACGACCCGATCGGACGCCGCGGGCGGCGGCACCTACTACCGAACCGACGGCTTCGAGCTTCGGGAGTTCGAGACGCTCCACGTCGAGCTGTCGAACCCGGCGGCCGCCTTCGGGGGTGCGGACGGTGATGCCGCCTCCGACGACGTCGACCTCCTCGTCTTCGTCTCGCGACACGCCGGCGACTCCGGCCCGCTCTTGACCGCACACGTCACCGGCAACTTCGGCCCGTCGCCGTACGGCGGCGCGCCCGAAACGCTCGCCCTCGCGGCGCCCGGCGCGGTCTCCCGGGTCGTCGATGCGATGGCGGCGCACGCTCCCGACGGCTACGACGTCGGCATCGAGTGCACCCACCACGGCCCGACCGACACCGCGGTCCCCTCGTTGTTCGCCGAACTCGGCTCCGACGAGCCGCAGTGGCGGGACCCGGCCGGGGCCGAGGCGGTCGCCCGCGCGGTGTTAGACCTCCGCGACACCGGCCCGGACGTGCGGGGATCGGACGGGCAGCGCCGCCACCTCGTCGGCTTCGGCGGAGGCCACTACGCCCCGCGATTCACCCGTATCGTCCGCGAGACGCCGTGGGCCGTCGGTCACGTCGGCGCCGACTGGGCGCTGGGTGAACTCGGCGACCCGGCCGCGAACCCCGACGTGATCGAGGCGGCCTTCGAGCGGAGCCGCGCCGACCACGCCGTGATCGACGGCGACCGGCCCGCGCTCGCGGCGGTGATCGAAGACCTTGGACATCGGATCGTGAGCGAGACGTGGGTCCGGACGGTCGGGGATCGCCCCCTGGCGCTCGTCGAGACGCTCGAGGCGGCCGTGGGACCCGTCGACGAGGGGCTCCGGTTCGGCTCGGTCGTTCCCGTCGACAGTGACCCCGATCCGGCCGACTGCGCCTCCGCGGTGGCCGTCCGGTCGTTCCCGGCCGCGTTGCTGTCGCGAGCGCAGGGAATCGACGCCGAGGCGACCCGCGCGGCCGTGGAGTCGCACGCGGTCGCGTTCGACACCGAGCAGGCAGGCACGCGCGCAGCCGGGTCGGTCGCGTTCGGCGCAGACGAGGCTACGCCCGGGTACACCGGTCTCGTCGAGGCGCTGGCGGCCGTCCTCGAACACGGATACGACTCGGTTCGCGTGGACGACGAGGCGGTGATCGCGCGTGAGACTGCGTTCGACCCGGCGCTCGCGGCCGACCAGGGCGTGCCGGAGGGTCCGGCGTTCGGCCGACTCGCGTCCGGCGAACCGGTCGACGTCGACGGCGAGACGGTCACGCCGACCGACGTCTCGACGGACCGGGAAGACCGGTTTCCGGTCTGACCCCGGCCCGCCGGTCGGGGTGGCCGTTCGACGCGGCCGCAGATCGTCTCGAATCGGGCAGCGAGCCAGCCGACGCGCCTGCTCGAGTCCGACGTGGGTCCGACGATCGGTCAATAATATATACCTCGGGGTCGCAAGCCACGGTATCATGGACTCCATCGTTGAGGACGCCATCGACGAGGCCGAGGACGCCTCGGCGGACGCCGCGGACGGGGGCGGCGACGCCGGCGGCCACGCCGGCACGTCACCACAGAGTGGAACGATGACCGACGAGGAGCTACAGGACGTTCTCAAAGACCTTCAGACCAACATCACCGTCGTCGGCTGCGGCGGTGCCGGCGGCAACACGGTGAACCGGATGACGGAGGAGGGGATCCGCGGCGCGAAGCTCGTCGCGGCCAACACCGACGTGCAACACCTCGTCAACGTCGAGGCCGACACCAAGATCCTGATGGGCCAGCAGAAGACCCAGGGCCGCGGTGCCGGCTCGCTCCCGCAGGTCGGTGAGGAGGCCGCCATCGAGTCACAAGAGGAGATCCAAGACTCGATCGACGGCTCCGACATGGTGTTCGTCACCGCCGGACTCGGCGGCGGGACGGGAACCGGGTCGGCCCCGGTCGTCGCGAAGGCCGCCCGCGACTCGGGCGCGCTCACCATCGCCATCGTCACGACGCCGTTCACGGCGGAGGGCGAGGTGCGTCGGACGAACGCCGAAGCCGGCTTAGAGCGCCTCCGTGACGTGAGCGACACCGTGATCGTCGTCCCCAACGACCGCCTGCTCGACGCGGTCGGGAAGCTCCCCGTCCGGCAGGCGTTCAAGGTGTCCGACGAGGTGTTGATGCGCTCGGTAAAGGGGATCACGGAGCTGATCACGAAGCCCGGCCTCGTCAACCTCGACTTCGCCGATGTCCGCACGGTGATGGAGAAGGGCGGCGTCGCGATGATCGGCCTCGGCGAGTCCGACTCCGAGTCGAAGGCGCAGGACTCGGTCAAGTCGGCGCTTCGCTCGCCGTTGCTCGACGTCGACATCTCCGGCGCGAACTCGGCGCTCGTGAACGTCACCGGCGGCGCCGACATGTCGATAGAGGAAGCAGAGGGCGTCGTCGAAGAGATCTACGAGCGGATCGACCCCGACGCCCGGATCATCTGGGGCACCTCCGTCGACGATGGGCTAGAGGGGACGATGCGCACGATGATCGTCGTCACGGGCGTGCAGTCGCCACAGATCTACGGCACCAACGACGTGGCCGACCCGGCCGACACCGAAGACGAGGACATCGACTTCGTCGAGTGAGGTGCCGGCGGTGTCGGCTGCGGTGGTTTGGTCTCCATCCGAGGCCTCGGCTCCTCCCGGCACTATCCCACTGTCCGACACCGTCGCCCCGCTCGGCACCCCGAGTTCGTGACGGGGCCGCAGCCCGAAACGCGACGCAGCGAGAATGCGACCGCACGCGACCGCAGACCGAAACGCAACGCAGACGCACGACTGCAGACGCATACGCGACCGCAGACGCACACCGACTCACCCACGATCACCCTCCACGATGCACCTCTCGACGACACCACCGACGATCGTACAGCTATCATCGGATCGTACCGCACCCGAGCGACGGCTCCGGCCACACGGGTCGCTTGACCGGTACCGAACAAGTACGACTGCCGCCTCGACCGCTCGATGACTGACAGCACGCCTGCTGCGGACCGACCAGACGGTAGCCGACCGGACGGTGGCCGACCAGACGGTAGCCGATCCGGTGGCGGTCGGTCGCTCGCGGTCCACCTGCTGACACGGGTGGCGATGCTCGCACCACTGGTTGGCGTCGGGTATCTCACCAGACCGCTCTGGCACGGGGTCGTGTACGGAATCGCCTACTCGCCGTCGGGAGCGATCGTCGGCGGGGGCGGAGCCCTCGCTGCGCTCGCCCTCTGGCTGCTTCCCCCGAGCGCGGTCGGTGGGGAGTCTGCATCGTCCCGCAGCCACCTCGACGCGCTTCGGGCAGCGGACTCACCGGTCGCGCTGTTGTTCGAACTCGAGGGGACGGCCGGCCGAAAGATTCGGATCTTCGCCGGCGTCCTCGGCGTCCTCGGGCTCCTCGCGGTCCTCGTGGGTGTGCCGGCGGGCGCGCTCGAACAACGGACGCTCGCCGAGACGACGACGAGCGAGGCGACGCCGGTAGAGACGTTCCCGCAGGCGAACCCCGACAACCCGCGGGTCGTCCCTCGCCGGGTGGCCGACGTGACGACGCGTGGGTCCGTCTCCTACCGGCAGTATCGACTGGGGACGAGCGACATCGCCCGCACCGAAGACGGGTCGCTCGCGTGGTCGTATCCGATCCAGCCGGACGGGTTCCGCAACGCGTTGATCGAGCGCCAACAGGGCGTGCTCGTCACCGACATGACTCGGATGGACGACCGGCAGATACGAACGGCCGAGGAGCCGTTCGTCCGCGGTGAGGGGATGATCCTGTGGCGGTCGGCCGACTGGCTGTTGACGTCAACCGACTACTTCGCGCGGTACGACGACGACGCGGTCGAGTTCATTCACAACGGACGCCCGTACATGTACTACCCGAAGACGACACATCAGTGGCATCTGCTTCCGATCCCGCACACGACACCGACGTGGGACGGCGGCGCCCTCGTCCATCCGGACGGCACGGTCGAACACCTTACGCCTGCGGCCGCTCAAGAGAGCGCGATACTCGACGGACAGCGGCTGTACCCGCTCACACTCACCCGCGCCGAGATGGCGTCGCTCGGGTACCGTAACGGGATCGTCAACCAGCTGCCCGTGGTGGGCGCACACGAGGGCGAAGTCGAGGTCGCCGGCCTCCCGGCCGGTGCCGACAACGACCAGCCGTTCGTGATCGACCTCGAGGGCGAGCGCCTCTCGTACGTGACCGCCCTCGAGCCGTACGGCGAAGACACTCGCGGGCTCGACGAGGTGTGGTTCGCCGACGCCGAGACCGGGGAGTACCGGTTCTTCAGCACCGGCGAGAGCACGCTCACCGGTCCCGAACGCGCCATGGGGATCGCTCGCTCGGCCGACTCGCGGACGAACTGGGGAGAGAACTTCGTCGTCACAGAACCCGTGCCGGTCACCGTCGACGGCGACCTCTGGTGGCACCTCAAGGTCACACCGACGGACGCCACCGACGTGACCCGCAGCGTCTTCGTGAACGCCGACACCGACCGGACCGTGGAGATACGCGAGGACGCGGCGGTCCGGTCGTTCGTCGGTGGGACGGTGACCGAAGACGACCTGACGCCGACGGAGGACGCGGGCACGGGCGAGTCCGCCGACGCGGTGTACTACGTGCTCGTCACCGACGCCGACGGCGAGGTGATCGAGCGGATCCCGGTCGAACCCGGCCAGGAGGCGACGATCGTCGGCCCCGACGACGAACGAGCCCGCGGAAATCGGACGAACGCGAGCGGCTCGTAGCCGGACGCGTCGCATCAAAAGGTAAAAACCGTCTCACGACGAACCACCGATCAACATGGACGTCCCGTACGACCTCACCAGCTACGTTCGCGTGTTAAAGCTGGCGAGCACGCCGAGCACCGACGAGTTCCTCCAGGTGGCGAAGATCGCCGGCGCCGGGATCCTGCTCATCGGGTTCTTGGGCTTTCTGATGTTCGCCACGATGAGCCTCCTGCCGGGGGTCGGCGCGTAATGCCGATCTACTCGGTCAAGACCACCGCTCGCCAGGAGCGGACCGTCGCCGACATGCTCGCCGAAAAGGAGATGCCGGAGATCCAGGCGGTGATCGCTCCCGACCAGCTCACCAGCTACGTGATGGTCGAAGCCGCCGACGGCTCCGTCTTCGCCCGGATACTCGACGAGATCCCACACGCCCGCGGCGTCATCGAGGGGCCCGACGGACCCGCTGAAAGCCCCTTCTCCGAGGTCGAACACTTCCTTTCGCCGACGCCAGACGTCGAGGGTATCGCGGAGGGCGACATCGTCGAGCTCATCGCTGGCCCGTTCAAAGGCGAGAAGGCGCGGGTGCAGCGCATCGACGAGGGCAAAGACCAGGTGACCGTCGAGCTGTACGAGGCGACGGTCCCGATCCCGGTCACCGTCCGCGGCGACCAGATCCGCGTGCTCGACAGCGACGAGCGCTGAGGCGACCGGCCCCGGGCGGCTACGACGCGCTGTGTCGGCTCTGCGGTCGATCACGCTTAACGACAAGGATTTTATCCGATGCCGGCCGACCAAGAGGCGATGACGATACCCGCCGCGTCCGCGGCACTCAGCGCCCTCCCTGACACGTTCACGTTCGCGTGGGTCGTGGCGATCCTCTTTGCGGCCGCGTGGGTCCTCGACGCCCGCGGTTCTGGGCTCGGGCGGTCGCTCGCGGCCGGCACGTGGGGGCTGTTCGGATTGTTCTGGCTCTCGACGGTGCCGTACTTCGTCTTCGAACACCAGAGCTACGTCGAGTCGATTCTCGCGCTCGTCGCGGTCCCCGCCTGTGTGTACGTGGGATACCTGTTGTACGACGGTCGCGCCTCGCTGTTCACGCTCACCCGGGCGGTGTCGATCATGTTCTTCATCTACCTCCCGTTCGAGACGATCCCAGCGCTCAGCCTCGCCGGCGTGGCGGTGCCAGAGCCTCGTCGAGTGCTCATCGAGATCGTCGCGGGCCACACCGGCGCGCTCATCGATCTATTGGGGTACGCACCAGAGCGCGTAGCGAGTTACGAGGGGTACGACGCGGCCTTCGCGTGGACGCTTTCCGACGGCCACCTGATGCGGATCAACGTCGTGCTCGCGTGTACCGGACTCGGGAGCATGGCGATCTTCGGCGGGCTCGTGGCCGCGGTGGACGGTCCGTTCGACCGGAAGCTGCGCGCGCTCGCCGTGTCGATACCGCTCATCTACGGGCTGAACATCCTGCGGACCACGTTCATCACGGTCGTCGCCGGCAACCAGTACATGCACTGGCAGCCGGAGCTCGTGTTGGCGATGTTCGGCGCGACGAACCCGTACCGGGTCTCGTTTCTCGTCTCCGACCGAATCTTGAGCCAGCTGCTCGCGCTCGTCGCGCTGATCGGGATCACGTACCTCGTCGCACGGCAGCTGCCGGAGCTCGTCGTGATCCTCGAGGACGTGCTCTACGTGCTCACCGGTGAGGAGCACGACCTGACGGAGGCGCTTGACCTCCCACGGGAGCCGACGAACCGCTAGCGTGGTGCGCTGACGAACGCCGTGCGTCGATAGCACGCGTACGATCCTACTGGCGCGCGCCTCGCGAGCCGCCAGAGGCGTGCTCGCGAGCGCGTGCGAGGGATGAGCGAGGTGGCACGAGGAGGAGCCGGAGGCGACGACTCGTGACCACCGAGCGAATCGGCTGGGGAGGGTGTGGCGAAGTGGTGCCCGGGTGTCGCGCGGTTGTCTCGGTCATATAACCACGACCAACGTATCGAATCGGCTGGGGAGGG
>ERZ1034486.315-NODE-315-length-13166-cov-7.171078_pt1 | contig 13166 bp, 16 predicted proteins | sample MGYA00520683_ERZ1034486 | MGnify/ENA primary metagenome ERZ1034486 (study PRJEB33760, sample SAMEA4777685) | hypersaline lake metagenome | biome: hypersaline environment; feature: brines | place: Spain | collected 2012-08 | depth 0 m ...
ATGACCAGTCTCTCGGAGGCGTACGGCGGACGGGGGCGCTCCGGGGTCGACCCGCGTCGACTGTACCTCGGTGTGGGGTCGTTCGTCGCGGGCGCGCTGCTCCTCCTCGCCGGCATCCTCGTGGCGGCCGAGGTGGCGCTGCCGGCGAGCTACACCTCGGGAACCGCTCGCGAGGTCGGCGGGATCCTCGGCGGCGTCGGCGTCCCGCTCGTGCTGCTCGGCGTGATGGCCGTCCTCCCGGCCGACCGCAACACCTACGCCGCGGCGATCGTCGGCGCGGTCGTCATGTGCCTCGGCGTGGCGCTGTTCGCGCACGCGTACCCCCAGCAGTGGGTGGGCGGGCCGCGCCCGGAGCTGACCGACCTGACGCTCCCCACCGCGGGCGTCTACTTCCTCGGGGCCGCGACGACGCTGTGGAGCGTGTTCGTCGGCGTCGCCAACTTCAAGACCCGCAACGACCCCGGCGGCACCGTCTCGATGGAGGTGACCCACAAGGGCGAGACGAAGGTCGTCGAGGTCCCCCGCGACCAGCTCGGGAGCCGCGGCGGCGTCGGCCTCCTCGGCGGCACGCCCGACGGCGACGTCGAGACGCAGACGAACCGTCCCGATGCCGCCGGCGCCGACGGCGACGCAGAACCGAATCCGTCCGCGCCGACGGCGGGGCCGGGGGTCGGTGCGTCGCCGGGATCGGACGCCGCCGGAGCCGCGACCGGCCGAACGAACGGCAACGGAACGGGGCGAGGGGTCGACGCCGGGGGCCGCACTGGTCCCGCCTCGCCGGGCGTGAGCGACGGCGGCAGCGCCGACGCGGACATCTCGTCGCCGCTCGACGACGCGGGGCCGACGGGCGGCCCGTCGTCGCCCGCGACGCCCGAGTCCGCGCCCTCGCCCGGCTCCCCCGCCGCGCGCGACGGCCCGGGCGACGCCTACTGCGGTAACTGCGCGGAGTTCGACTACGTCCGGACCGACGACGGAATGCGGCCCTACTGCGCGCACTACGACGAGCTGATGGACGACATGGAAGCGTGCGACTCCTGGACGCCGCGGTAGGCGCCCCCGCCGCCGCGAGCGCGCCGCCGGCGCCGTGAAACGGCCGGATCGAGGCGCTCTCCCGGCAGAAGAGCGAAGCCGTGAAGCGGCGAGCGGCACCCATGGACGACCGCCGCACCCTCCTCGTCGCCGGATTCGTCGGAGCGTCGCTCTCGTACGTCTTCAACGTCCTCGCGTTCACCGGCACGTTCGACGTGTTCCGCTGGGTCGTGTTCGCCGCGCTGTACCTCGGGCTCACTTACGGGTTCGACCGATTCGTCGGCTGGCAGACCGGCCCGGCCTGACCCGTTCGACGGCGGACGCCCCGGCTCGCCTCCGGCGTCTCCGTGGCGGCCTCACACCGGCTCCGTCGACGGGAGCTGCGACTCCGCGACGGCGAACGCGAGCGTGCTCAACACGCCGATGAGCGTCCCGGCGGCGAGCGCCATCGCCAGCTCCGAGAGTCCGAGCGCCGTCACGCCCGGCGCGTCCGGGAGGAAGAACCCCGAGACCGCGAACAGCACCACGGCGATGGAGGCGACGTAGAAGGGCGCGTTGAGGTAGCGCCACCGGAACCGGCCGGCGAGGTACTCGTCGGTGATCTGCCCGAGGCTGGAGGTGACGCCCGCGACGCCGAGCCACTGGACGAACCCGTGGACGAACGCCGCGAGGCCGGTCCCGGCGGCGAGCGAGCCGCCCTGGACGCCGCGGACGACGTCGACGGTCTCGATCCCCTGAACGCCGCCGACGACGATGAGCGCGAGCGCGACGACGTAGGTGACGAGCGTCACGCGGCCGGTGTAGAGGACGGTGCGGACGGTCTCGGCGGTCCCGTCGACCGTCTCCTCGAGGCCGAGCCCGCGGAACAGCGAGTAGAGCCCGACCGCGCCGGAGAGGATCCCCAGCACGGCCGCCCCGGCCACGTCGAAGAGGTTCGCGACCACGACGAGCGGGTAGATCAACAGGAGGACGCCGAGCGGGATGAGGATCGTCCCCCGGGTCTCCGGGTCCGCGAGGACCTGCTTGATCGTGTAGTACAGCGACTCGAGGTCCTGCGCCTGGCGGACGACGACCCGGCGCATCCCGTCGATCGGCATCCGCGACCGGATCACGGGGAGGACGGACTCGTCTTGGGCGCCGTCGGTGATCACGACCGCGGACACCTCCTCGCCGGTCGACAGCTCGGCGAGCACGCGGTCGACCTCCTGGCCGACCGCGCGGTTCGCCTTCACGTCGGGGCCGTCGACGCCGGTGACGGCCGCGACCTCGACGGCCTCGCCCTCCGCCGCCAGCTCGTCGTGGACGTTGACGCCCTGGAAGAGGACGTTGACGTCGGAGTCCTCGGGGTCGGCGGTCGCGAGCGCGACCGCGGCCTCGGTGACGTCCTCGTCGCCGATGACGGGGGTGGGGATCCCCGTCTTGCGGCCGAGGTCGTCGTCGAGGTCGACACAGAGGACGAGCAGCATCGTCCGACGCTAGGCGAGGGGGCGGCATATGTTTTCGGCTCGGGTCACGCCCGGTGAACCCGGCGACTGCGCCGTCGCGGGCGGTCGCGTCGGTGGGGGTGGGCCCGCGTCGGCGACCGCGCTTAGTTCTCTTCGTTCGGCTCGTGTTCGAGCCCGTTCATCATGCGGCGGACGTTCTCGCCGTCGCTGAACGCGGCCGGATACGCCGCCAGCGGGAGGACGAAGTCGTCCTCGGCCCCGACCGGCTCGCCGATGTGAAGCTCCAGTTCGGTGCTCGCGCCCGTCCCCTCGATCTCGCCGTCGGCCGTGTACACGACGACCTCGGCGTCGGAACCGAGCACCTCCGTCGAGTACTCCGAGCCGCGTTCGAGGTCGCCGACCCCCTCGTACCTGCTCAGGATGAGGTCGGCGCGCTCGCGGGTGCTCAGCTCGGCGATCGGGTTGAGCGCCCGGCCGAGCACCTCGATCTGCGGCGTCGTCACCGCGGCGAAGACGGCGGCCTGGTAGCGCTCTCCGAACAGTTCGACGGCCTTGTCGTACTCCGCGACGGTGTTCGTCACGCGGACCTCCCGTGTCTGTCCGCCAACCTCCACCTCCCGCGAGATCACCTCGTCGGACACCTCGTTGAGCTCGTACCCGCTCTCCGAGAGGGTCGTATCGCTCACCGTCGCGGTGCCCGCCGCGAACTCCGCGGGCCCGTCGCCGGTCGCGACGTCGAGCGCGGTACAGCCGGCGAGGCTCGCGAGGCCGAGGGCCCCCCCGGCGGCGAGCGCGCGGCGACGCGTGACCGCGTCGGTCGAGGATCGCTTCTCGTCGTCGGATACTGGCGGCTCGCCGGATTTCATGTCTCTCCGTCGCGGCGGCGGGGGTACATACTTTGTGTTCGGGTCACCGCCGCCGCGGCGCGGTGAGCATCGGTCGCCGACTCCCCCCGTGCCAACGGATCTCCCGGGACCGCACGGTTCGGACGCTTTTTGAGGCCGCAGCCGGTAGAAAGGGGTAGATGATCTCCAAGGGCTGTGAACAGTGCGCCAAGGGCGGGAAGATGGTGCTGTTCGTCTACGGCTACTGCGACCAGCGGGACTGCTTCTACTGCCCCCTCGGAGAGAACCGGAAGAACGTCACCGACGTGTACGCCAACGAGCGGAAGGTCGAGTCCGATTCCGACGTGATCGAGGAGGCCAAGCGCATGAGCGCGCTCGGCACCTCGATCACCGGCGGCGAGCCGCAGGAGGCGATGGCGAAGACGACCCGGTACCTCGAACTGCTGAAAGACGAGTTCGGCGAGGACCACCACACCCACCTCTACACGGGTATCACGGGCGGCCGCGAGAACATGCGCCGCCTCTCGGAGGCCGGGCTCGACGAGATCCGCTTCCACCCGCCTCTGGAGATGTGGGGCGACATGCACGGCACCGAGTGGGAGGAGATCCTCCACATCGCCCGCGAGGAGGGGCTCACGCCCGCCTTCGAGATCCCCGGCATCCGCGCGGAGCCGGAGTTCCTGGAGTTCTTAGACGAGGGCGCCGCCGAGTTCTGTAACATCAACGAGTTCGAGATGTCCGACGGGAACTACCGGCGGATGCAAGAGGAGGGGTTCGAGCTCCAGGAGGGCCACATGTCCGCGGTCGAGGGGTCGAAGGACGACGCCATCCTCGAGGAGATGGCGAGCCACGAGAAGGTGTACTTCTGTACGTCGGTGTTCAAAGACGCCGCCCAACATCGCAACCGCCTCAAGCGGATGGCGAAGAACATCCGCCGCGAGTTCGACGAGGTGACCGACGACGGCACCCTCGTCTACGGCAAGGCGTTCGCCGAGCCCGAGCGGTTCGAGGCGCTGGGCGTGCCCGAGGAGTTCTACACCGTCAAGTCGAACCACGTCGAGGTCGCCTGGTGGCTCCTCGAGGAGATGGTCGAGGACGGCGACCTCGACGAGGGCGAGATCGTCGAGCAGTACCCGACCGCCGACGGCACCGTCGTCGAGCGCACGCCGGTCGCCTAACTCCTGCCGTCGCCCGCCCGCCGTTATCGGCTTCCTTCCAGCGTCGGCTCTTTCGATTCGCTACGGCCCGAGACCAGCGCGCGCTCGTGTCACCTGCTACCACACTTATGGGGTACCGGCACGTATTGCCGGCCATGGCCTCCGAAGAACCCGTATTCGCCGACGTGAGCATCGGACAGACGGTGTACAACGAGGACGGCGACCGTCTCGGGTCGATCCGCGGGGTCGACGACGACGGCTTCTACGTCGCGTCGCCGTCGAGCTCCGAGACCTTGGCGCTCACCGACGCCCGCGATGTGTTCGGCACCGCCTACGTGATGTGGCGCTGCTGGGAGTGCGGCGAGATGGGCGAGATCGGCGAGCAGCTCCCCGCCAACTGTCCGAGCTGCGACGCGCCGCGCGAGGAGCTGTACTACTGGGCCGAGGACTGACCGACGCGCCGAGACGTCGTCCGGCGTCGGCGGTCCCGAGCGGGGTCAGTTCCGCTCGCTCTCGCCGGCGTCCCCCTCGCCGTCCACCTTCTCGCGGAGCCGTTCGACCTCCGCCTCCAGTTCGGCGATCCGGTCGGCGTCGGCGTCGTCGCTCGACGCCGACTCGCCGCCCGCTGCGGTCTCGTCGTCGGAGCCCAGCTTGAAGAACAGCACCAGGCCGGCGATCGCGGCGAGGGGCACGCCGAAGAGGAACACGAGGACGACGAGGAGGATCAGCAGCTCCGGACCGCCGGGAACGCCGCCGAACGCGGGGACTGCGGGTACCATGCGCCGACCCACTCGCCGGCGCGACTAAAATGGCCGGGACGGGGCGCGCCGGGGCACCTCACTCCGCGTCGACGAAGTCCGCGAGGTTCGCCTGGAGCCCGGCCGCCAGCGTCGACTTCCGACGGAGCCGGCCGAGCGAGACCGGGAGGTGGTCGGCGACGCCGCGGACCGCCTCGCCGAACGTCTCGGCGGTGCCGCGCTCGCCCTCGAAGGCGTTGCGGACGGCCTCGCGCACCTGCCACACGCCGACCGGACCCCAGTAGTCGTCGGAGACGTGGCGCACGACGAGCGCCTTCGCCTGCCGGTCGCGCTCGTCGAGGTGTTCGAGGACGCCCAGCCGCGCCGCGTAGTACGCGCCGGCGGTCTCCTCGACGTAGCCGGTCCGGCCCTCGCGCCCCTCGCTGGCGGCCGCGAGGTACACCCCGGCCTCGGGGTCGGGGTTCCAGATCGAGCCGGGCGATTTCATCTCGACGAGCTCGTACTCCCACCGCCCCGGCACGAGGATCACCCAGAAGGCGTTGCCGAGGTACTCGTTTCGGTGGACCTCGATCCGGTCGACCGTCGGGTTGTCGCGGATCGACCCGCGGAGGAACTGCCCGACCGTGTCGTCGACGGCCGTGATCGACCAGCGCGTCGGGACGAGCCGGCGGTTCTCGCCCCGCCCGAGCGCGCCCGCCGAGAGGATCGTGTTGATCTCGTACACGTCGAACCCGCGGCGGTAGAGGTACGTCATCGCCCCCTCGGCGCGCCAGTCGTCGTCCTCGAGCGTCTTCTTCACCGGCCGCGGGACGTGCGGGTTCTCGCCGAGGTCGGCGGTCCGCGCCGCCGCACGCGGTCCGGTCGGCGTCTTGATGTCTTCCGTCCCGACGTCGAAGTCGAGGTCCGGGCGGCCGTCGAGCCCGATCTCCACGTCGACCGGGCGGTCCGCGATGGCGACCTCGCGCTGGACGCCGAGCCAGCCGTCCCAGGCGTCGTGGACGCTCTCGGCGGGGCCGCCTCCGCCGCCGGCCGAGGTCACATCGGCCGTCGCTCCCGCGTCCGCCACGTCGACGCCCCGCGTCGAGTTGAGCAGGCTCGTCCGTCGGTCGAACACGTCGGAGATGGAGACGCCCTCGTCGTACCACGCCGCCGAGGTCTCGAACGCGGCCGCCCGCTCCTCGCGGCCGACCGGCGAGAGCAGGCCGGTCGAGACGTTCGGGTAGTCCGCGCGGCCGACGAAGATGGAGGGCGAGACGCTCCCGACGACGGCGTCGTCGGAGACGTGCTCGTCGAAGCGCCGCTCGAAGGAGTCGAGGTGATCGAGGATGCCGTAGTCCTTCTCGCTCGCGAGGCGCCGCCGCTCGGCGCGCTCGTTCGCCTCGTACTCGATGAACTCGTCGAGCCGCATTCGCCGACAGTAGGGCCGAGTCGGACTTGACGGTGTCGCCGCCGCGCTCGCACGCCGCGCGACGCTCAGGTCGCGAGCGACGTGACGCCGGCCGGGAGTTCGGTCCCGAGCGTCCACGCGTCGCCCTCGCGGCGGATCAGCGGCGCCGACGCCTCGGGGGCGAACCCGTCCGCGTCGACCCGCATCGTCCCGCCGACGAGCGCCCCGTCCACGACCGCCCAAGAGATCGCGAACGCGGGGTCGGCGGCGGGCACCGAGTCGGCGGCGGCGTCGAACGCGGGGTCGTCCGCGGCCGCCGAGAGGGTCACGCCCGCGGGCGCCTCCGGCCCCCAGCGGTTCGCGCCGGCGTAGAGCCGCCCGTCGTGGACGACCGCCTCGCGGAAGTAGTTCGCCCAGAAGTCGCGGAAGTCGGTGTCGAGCCGGTACCACCGGTCGCCGTCGTCCGTCCGGTAGAGCCCGTTCCCGGTGGCGGCGACGACGGCCCCGCCGTCGAGCACCCGCAGGTCGTGGACGTCGTCGTGGACGCCCTCGCCGTACCGCCGCCAGAAGTCGCCGTCGAACGCGTAGACGCCGCCGGGCTCTAACCCCGCGAGGACGCCGTCGTCCGGGTGGACGGCCAGCGTCCTGACGCTCGGCGCGCCGTCGGGCGCGCGGTCCCGCCAGCGGTCGCCGTGGGGGTGCGCGTCGAGGTCGCCGACCGGGTCGAAGCGCCACCCGTCGGCCGCCGCCTGCGCGCGCAAGACATCGGCGCCTCCGGTCCCGAGCAGCACGGTCTCGGGGCCGGCGAGCACGGAGACGGGGTCGTCCGGGCCGTCGAGCCGTCGCCAGTCCTCGCCGTCCGGCGACCGGAGCAGCCCCTCGTCGGTCGCGGCGAGCCGCGCGTCGCCGCTCCGCGCGACCTCGTAGACGCGGCCGCACTCAGCCGTCCGCGTCGGGTCGTCGTTCGGTCCGTCGAGCCGATACAGTCCGCGGTGGGTTCCGCAGACCAGCATGTCCCGCGATCGGACGTCGAGGGAAAAAACCGTGCCGCTCCCGCGGGCCCGCTAGCTGTGGATCCCCATCGCCTCGATCTGCTCTTGGTACCGGTTCCGGATGGTGACCTCGGTCACCTGCGCGACGTCGGCGACCTCGCGTTGGGTCTTCTTCTCGTTACAGAGCAGCGACGCCGCGTAGATGGCCGCCGCGGCGTAGCCGGTGGGCGACTTCCCGGAGAGGAGCCCCTGTTCGGCGGTGGTCTCGATGATCTCGTTCGCCTTCGACTGGACCTCCTCGGAGAGCTCAAGCTCCGAGGAGAACCGCGGGACGTACTTCTTCGGGTCGACCGGCCGCATCTCCAGCCCGAGCTCCTGGGAGATGTATCGGTAGGTGCGGCCGATCTCCTTGCGGTCGACCCGGGAGACCTCGGAGATCTCCTCCAAGCTACGGGGGATCCCCTCCTTGCGACAGGCGGCGTAGAGGGCGGCGGTGGAGACCCCCTCGATGGAGCGCCCGCGGATCAGGTCCTCGTTGAGCGCGCGTCGGTAGATCACCGACGCCACCTCGCGGACCGACCGCGGGACGCCGAGCGCCGACGCCATGCGGTCGATCTCTGAGAGCGCGAACTGGAGGTTGCGCTCGCCCGCGTCCTTCGTCCGAATCCGTTCCTGCCACTTTCGCAGCCGGTGCATCTGCGACCGCTTCTTCGAGGAGATGGAGCGCCCGTAGGCGTCCTTGTCCTTCCAGTCGATGGTCGTCGTCAGCCCCTTGTCGTGCATCGTCTTCGTCGTCGGGGCGCCGACGCGCGACTTCTCCTGTCGCTCCGAGTGGTTGAACGCGCGCCACTCCGGGCCGGGATCGATCTGTTCGTCCTCGACGATGAGCCCCGTCTCCTCGTGTATCAGTTCCCCGTCGGCCGTCCGGGTCAGGTCCTCCGGATCGAAGTCCTCCGGGTCCAGTTCGTCGACGTCTTCCACCTCCGCGACATCGATCGCCTCTTCCTCGGCGTCCTCGTCCCCCACGCGCTGCCGGTCGTGATCCCGTTGCCGGGTGGGCCGTGTCATCGCATTTATATGCTATCCAATCGGTTTTACTTAAAAGTTCGTTACCGTGCGGGTAGTTGTCACGGTTCGGTTCGCCCCCGACGAGCGGCGGACCCCGGACGGACAGCCCTTTGTCCGCCGGGCGCGGAACCCGGACGAATGCCGACGATCGACTGCGACCCGGCCGCGGCGCGCGAGCGACTCGCGGACGCGGACGTCCGGATCGACGGGGGGAACACGCCTCACGAGCGGTGGCGCGCCGAGCGCGACGGGGCGGTCGCGGTCGCGTACGACGACAAGGTCGTCGTCCAGGGGAGCGACCCCACCAGGCTGACCGCCCTCCTGCGCGACGGCGGCGGCCGCGCGCACGTCTACTTCGACGGGGCCTCCCGCGGGAACCCGGGGCCGGCCGCGGTCGGCTGGTGTCTGGTCACGTCCGACGGGGTCGTCGCCGAGGGCGGCGAGCGGATCGGGCGCGCGACGAACAATCAGGCCGAGTACGCCGCGCTGATCCGGGCGCTGGAGGCGGCCGACGAGTACGGCTTCGACGCGGTCGACGTCCGCGGCGACTCCCAGCTGACCGTCAAGCAGGTCCGCGGCGAGTGGGACGCCAACGACCCGGAGCTCCGCGAGCGACGGGTCCGCGCTCGGGAGCTGCTGGAGCGGTTCGACCGCTGGTCGATCGCGCACGTACCGCGGGAGATAAACGAACGCGCCGACGATCTGGCGAACGAGGCACTCGATGACGCGAACTGACGACGAACCGCCGGAGTGGGCGAAGGAACGGGCACGAGAGATGATGGCGGCCGAAGGCGGCGACGGACAGGCCGACGACGCCGCGGACGCCGCGACGGCCCCCGAGCGGGACGAGGAGCGGGTCCCGGACGTCCCCGCCGAGGCGGTCGACGAGGCGGAGCGACTCACGCGGCTCGCCCGCGAGGCCGAGTCCGCGGAGCCGACGCCGGAGATCGAGGCGGCGGCCGACCAGTACCGGGAGCGGCGCGACGCCCTCGCGGCCGAGTACGGGTACACCGTGCGCGTCCGCGACGAGGACGACACGCTCGTTCTGTACCCCGACGAGTGGATGGACGACGGGACGGTCCGGCTCGACCGCGTCGAGGCCACCGAGCGCGCCGTCGAGGTGTCGCTCTCCGGCCCCGGCGACGCCGACCGCTACCGCGAGGTGGCCGCGTACAACGAGGCGGTGGCCGAGGCCGTCGCCGAGCGGGAGGCGGCCGTCCACGCCCGGACCGCGGAGACGTTCGCGGCGTTCATGAGCAACCATTACGTCCGGCCGGTCGACGACGCCACGCCGGCGATCCGCGCCGAGTTCCGCGAGGAGTACCTGGTCCGCAACGGGTGGCCGACCGACGAGCAGCTCGCCGCGGTCGACGAGTCGCTCTCCGTGATCGAATCGGTCGCCGGAGACGTCGACGACCCGGACGCCGTCGACGACGCCGCGGACGCGGGCGGCTCGAACGGCGACGACGAGACGGCGTAGCGGCCGCTCAGCGGTGAGAGAACGCGGCTTTCGCCGCGCCGTGTGCCAAAAGGTTCGGTCGGAGTGCTGTGCCGCCTGCCCCGCGGGCGCCGCCGCTTACTCGAGCAGCGCGCGGACCTCGTCCGCGCGTTCCTCGTCGGTGACGAACCGGTCGAGGACCCACTCGATCTGGCCGAGGACGACGTCGTGCCCCTCGCCGGTGAGCTCGTACTGGTTCGTCCGCTTGTCGAGCTCGCTCTTCTCGACGAGCCCCATCTCGACGAGGTCGTCGAGGTTGGGGTAGAGCCGGCCGTGGTTGACCTCCGAGCCGTAGTACGCCTCCAGCTCCCGCTTGACAGCGAGGCCGTACATCGGCTCCTCGGCGAGGATGGTGAGGATGTTCTGTTGGAACGCCGTCAGATCGCTCGCGGCTGTCGACCCATCAGTGACTGCTTGTGCCTCTGACATACACAATAGAAGGGAACCCGAACTTATAGTCTTTCTCAACATTCACGATCGCTGCGATGCCTCAGCCCGGACATTCGTCAGGATCTCGCCGCTCCGGGTGTCTCCCGCCGGATGTGCCTACTATTCAGGCGTGCGCCGTTGTCGACCGATCGGCACCGATTCGGACCGGTGTGCCGACGATCCGTCGGTCGTCCCGCGCCTGCGGTTCGCGATCGAAACCGATCGATCGATCGTTAGGCGGCCGCGAACCCGATGGCGCCGGTTCGCTACGGCCGGTCCCGCGGGGAGGCCGTCCGCGGCGCCGATCCCGCGCGATCCCGAAAGGACTTTGACCGACATCGACCCACCATCGGACACATGGCCAACCTCTGGGAGGACCTCGAGACGGGACCGAACGCGCCGGACGAGATCTACGCCGTCGTCGAGTGTCTCAAAGGCGAGCGGAACAAGTACGAGTACGACAAGGACATCCCCGGCGTCGTCCTCGACCGCGTGCTCCACTCGAACGTCCACTACCCGTACGACTACGGCTTCATCCCGCAGTCGTACTACGACGACGAGGACCCCTTCGACGTGATGGTGCTCGTCGAGGACCAGACGTTCCCCGGCTGCGTCGTCGAGGCCCGCCCCGTCGCGCTGATGAAGATGGACGACGACGGCGAGCAGGACGACAAGGTGATCGCGGTGCCGACCGAGGACCCCCGGTTCGACCACATCGAGGACCTCGACGACATCCCGCAGCAGACGCTCGACGAGATAGACGAATTCTTCGCGACCTACAAGAACCTCGAGGCGGGCAAGGAGGTCGAGACGCTCGGCTGGGAGGACAAGGCCGCGGCGAAGGAGGCAATTGAGCACGCCCAGGAGCTGTACGACGAGCAGTTCGCGTAACGGTCGTATAACCGCAGCGCATCCGCCGCCCGCGCCCGGATGCGTTATGCCCATGGGTAATTTTTAGGGTGGCCGTCGCGTATCACTTACTAGAGCTATGAGCGCCACCACGCCCTCCGTCGGCATCGACCACCCGACGGTCGTTCCCGCGAACTTCGACCCGGACGACGACGCCGACGACGCGGCGACCGAGGACGGCGACGACGCGTAGCGACCGCCGAGTCCCTTCTCAGGCGCGTTCGAGGACCGAAGCGAGCCGGGTCGCGTCGTCCCGCAGCGACTCGAACGAGTCGTCCACCCAGTCGACCACCGCGTCGTCGGTCGACTCGACGACGCAGCGCGGGTTGTTCTGTTCGTCGTACGCGGCCACGCAGCCCACGTCGCCGCAGCGGAAGAGCCCGTACTCGATCGGCTCCGCGCTCACGTACACCTCCGCGGCGTCGTCGGCTAACGCCCGGTCGGTCGCCGGTTCGAACTCCGCGACCGACGCGTCGGCCGCGCCGCGGTCGATTATCAGCTCCACGCTCGCGCCGTCGTCCAGCGCCGCGGCCGCCGCGTCGTTGAACTGCCGGATGACGACCGGGGAGACGGCGCGGATCTCGTCGCCGTGGCTCTCGCGGAGCAGCTCCGTGAGGCGGTCGACGACCGCCAGGGGGGTCTTGTCGGACGCGACGGTGATGTCGCTGTCGGCGATCCCTTCCGGCGGGAAGTCGACGCCGACCCGTTCGAGGGTCGCGGCGAACCCGCCGTACCGGTCGCCGCGCTCGACCTCCGCCAGGAGCGTCTCGTACGCGTCGTGAACGCGCTCGCCCGTCGGCGTCACCCGGTACGCGGCGTCGCGTTTCACCACCCAGTCCCGCTCGCGGAACCCCGCGAGAATGCGCTGGACCGTCGTGCGCGTGGCGTCGACCGCGTCGGTCAGGTCGGCCGGTCGCCGCGGGTCGTCGCGCAGCGCCCGGAGTATCGCGACCCGAACCGGCGAGCCGGCGAGGTACTGTGCGCCGTCGTGTCCGTCCTCGGCCCTCATCGTGTGATCCGTGTGTACGCGTACCGGCCTGTTAATCGTACCGCGTCGCGGCGGTCTCCGGCGCCGGCGCTCGGACCGCGCGCGCCGCCCGGACCGCGGACACGCCCGGGGAGTCAGCCCCGGTATCGGAACGACACGACCGTGCCGACGGTGTCCTCGCCGGCGATCCGCTCCGTGGTCACGGTCACGGTCGCGAGCGCGTCGGCCCCGAGCGCCTCCTCGATCACCGCCCGCAGCGCGTCGGGGTCCGCGCCCTCCTGGATCACCGGGACCCGGACCTGTCGGCGGTTGACCGCAACGTCGCCGAGGTCGTACTCAGTGTGCTCGAACGCCTCCCGGATCGCGGATTCGATGTCGGTCATGGCACGGTAGACTCCGCGCCCGGCAGTAAAAAACGCGGTCCTCGGCCGGCGCTCGCGTGGCCGCCGATCCTTTCGGTCTGCGGAGCGGACAAGGTGGCGAATCCGTCGGCTGCTGCGGCTGTATCCATTTAATTCATAGTCATATAATTTCAAATATCTCTGTTGTTCAACCGTAAAACAATCTCAATATTTATTTATCCTGATACTTTTAGAATATGCACGAAAGTGTCGCGGAATACGTGGCAGAGCACCCGAAAATGGCCGGCGTCCTGTTCACC
>ERZ1034486.316-NODE-316-length-13163-cov-5.200717_pt1 | contig 13163 bp, 12 predicted proteins | sample MGYA00520683_ERZ1034486 | MGnify/ENA primary metagenome ERZ1034486 (study PRJEB33760, sample SAMEA4777685) | hypersaline lake metagenome | biome: hypersaline environment; feature: brines | place: Spain | collected 2012-08 | depth 0 m ...
GCGTGCACGGCGGCAAGGGCAGCGAGGCGCACAAGGCCTCCGTGGTGGGCGACACGGTGGGCGACCCGCTGAAGGACACGGCGGGGCCGTCCCTGAACGTGCTCATCAAGCTCATGGGTAAGGTGGCAGTGATCTTCCTGCCACTCTTTGCCTACCTCCTGGGCTAAGTCCTTTCCTCCGCGTATCTGGAAGAGTCTCCCGGCCGGGGCGTGTCCCCGGTCGGGAGTTTTGTTTTGGGGCGGCGTGGAGGTGTCCCAGGCGTGTCCCGGACATGTCAGTTGAATTGGTTCATGGCGGCGTCCAGGTCCGCCGCGGCGACCGTGAGCACCGCCTCGGCGGCGTTTTGCAGGGCCGCCTGCGCGTCCGGCATCTGCGCGTCGGTGAAGGGGGAGAGCACGTAGTCGGCCTGCTGCCCGCGGGCAAAGTCGTTGCCGATGCCGATGCGGAGGCGTGGAAACGTGGAGGTACCGAGCCGCTGCGCGACGTGCGCGAGGCCGTTGTGGCCGCCGCTGCTGCCGGAGGGGCGCAGGCGGAGGGTGCCGACCGGAAGGTGCAGGTCGTCCACGATGATGAGCAGCTGGTCCGCCGAAAGGTTGTAGTGCGCCCGCAGGGCGCCCACAGCGTCGCCGCTCCGGTTCATGTAGGTGAGCGGAATGGCAAGACCGAGGTCGGCCCCTGCGTGTGTGCCCCAGCCCACCAGGGCGTCTGGCTCGTGATCGAGGGCGATGTCCAGCCGCTCGGTTAGGGCGTCGACGACGCGATGGCCGACGTTGTGGCGCGTGTCTTCGTACTCGGCGCCGGGGTTGCCGAGGCCGATGGCAAGAAGGGGAGACATGGGTGGAACGGAGACGGGGCAAGGGGCAAAATAGAAAAAGGACGACCGCGGGGGCCGCCCTTTCTAGACGAAAACGGTAGGGGGGACGCCCCTGGCGGTCGGCGTCCGTGAGACGGAGGGCTACTCTTCGAGATTCTCTTCGCCCTCGGCCGGCGCTTCGCCTTCCTCGAGCGCCTCGCCTTCTTCGCCCATTTCCTCTTCGGCGAGCTCTTCCTCCTCGGCGGCCTCTTCCTCCTCGGCTGCCGGCGTGGCCTCGATCTGCGGAGCCACAACGGTGACGAGGGTTTGGTTCTGGGGCGTTTTGATCTCGTACTCCGCTTCCAGGTCGTACACGTGGAGCGAGTCGCCAATGGCAAGCTCGCCAATGTCCACGTCAATCTGAGAGGGAATATTCTCGGGCAGGACCGAGATCGTGAGCTCACGAGCAATTTGCTGCGTGTCGCCTCCGTTCTGCTGCCCAACCGGGATGCCCGTGTAGTTCAGCGGCACAGTGAGCGTAACCGTATCCCCTTCTTCGAGGGCCTGAAAGTCGGCGTGCAGGGGCCGGTCGGTGAGCGGGTGCAAGTCGTAGTCCTTCAGGATGCAGTGCCAGGAGTCTCCCCCATCCATCTGCACCGTTGCCACCGGGGCCGTGCGGCGGTAGATGAGCTTGTTGATGTCGGCAATCGGGATTTGCAGTGGCGTCGACTCGACGGTGCGACCGTACAGAATGCACGGAACACGGTTGTTCTCGCGGATGTCGCGCGCGGCTTTCGAGCCGGTGTCGCGCGGCTGGGCTTCAACGACGGGGGCGTCCATGGCAGGGGGCGTCGGTCCAGTGAACGAACACGGTAGCTATCAATGGGCAACCCGGAAGGGCGCTGCCTTTTGTGTGCAAGACACGTTCTAGACACCAGTCCACACGTAGGTTCCGGGAGGCAGGGGTCGATTCAAGCAAAACAGACGCTGGAGGCCGTCGTGCTGCGCAGTGCGTATCGCGCACCACCGGGGGAGTACGCGATACGAGGTGTGCAATACGGAGGAGGGGCTCGATCTAACCGTTGGGCTCTTCCGCCACCAAGCAGGCGGCCACTACTCGGTAAAGAGCGTGGAGACCGACCGGTCGGTGTAGATGTGGCGGATGGCCTTTGCAAACAGGTTGGCGACCGTGACCACTTCGATATCGTCGGACGGGCGCTTGAGCGGAATGGTGTCGGTAATGATGAGTCGCTCGATCGGGGAGGCCTCGATGCGGTCGTAGGCGGGACCGGAGAGCAGCCCGTGCGTGCAGGCCGCCATGATGCGGAGGGCGCCGTCGTCCTTAAGGGCCTTTGCCGCCCGGGTGAGGGTGCCGGCCGTGTCGACGATGTCGTCGATGATGATGACGTTTTTGCCGTCGACGTTCCCAATCACGTTCATCACGCGGGCCTCGTTCTGGCTGGGGCGGCGCTTGTCGATGAGGGCAAGGTCTACGCCCAGGCGCTGCGCGTAGGAGCGGGCCATCTTGAGGCCCCCCACGTCCGGGGCCAACACCACGAAATCGTCCAGGTCGAACTGGCGGACGTGGTCGATGAGGACGGTCGAGCCGTAGAGGTGGTCGACCGGCACGTCGAAGAAGCCCTGGATCTGGGCCGCGTGCAGCTCCATGGTGAGGATGCGGTCGACGCCCGCCGAGGTGAGCATATTAGCCATCAGCTTCGCCGCGATAGAGACGCGGGGCTGGTCCTTGCGCTCCTGCCGGGCGTAGCCGAAGTAGGGAATGACGGCCGTCACGCGCTCGGCCGACGCCCGCTTGGCGGCATCGATGAGCAGCAGTAGCTCCATCCAGTTGTCGGCCTTCGGATGGGTACTCTGAATGATGAAGAGATCCGCCCCGCGAATGGACTCCTCGAAGTGCACATAGATCTCTCCGTCGGCAAAGTCGCGGATGGTAAGGTCTCCGAGGGTGGTGCCGTACGCCTCCGCAATTTTTTGAGCGAGGGCCGGGTTGGAGCGGCCTCCAAAGATCGCGACGCGGTTTTCATTTCTCGAAGCGCGCATGAAGGGGCGGCGGAGGGGCTGGAACGGGGCATGCAGGACAGGTGGAACGCCCCCTGCTAGGGTTGTTGCCCGGGGTGGATTCGAACCACCACTAACGGCTCCAAAGGCCGCTGTCCTGCCATTAGACGACCGGGCAGTGCGAGGAGTGACGACGCAAGTCGCCGCTCTCTTCACAGGGTAGCAAGCATAATGGGAGGAATCAACGAGTACTGGGGGAATCGGTTCATGAAGAGGCCCTGAGAAGCGGTGGGAAAACGGGGAAATGCAGGGAGGGCTAGATCGTGAGACGAGGCCGAGTGCAGCGTACGGGGAGCTATTCCGTCGGCCAGGTGCGGAGGGCGTTCAGCTCATCCGCGAGGGGTTGAATCGTGCTCGCTGCAAGCAGGCCGCGTTCTGTGAACAGTCCCCCGCTCACGAGGTCCGCCGGGGTGGTTTCGAAGCGGGGCGCCCACACCGACAGGTCGACCGGCCCGTCGTAGACTGACTGCATGGGGGCAGACTCGTCGGTTGGGGGCTCGTCGTTGACGGTGACTTTGTCGGCCGCGCAGGCGGCGTACAGCGGCACGCCGGCCCGGTGGGCCGCCAGGGCGACGGCGTAGGTCCCCACCTTGTTGATGAGGGCCCCGGACGGGAGCACCGTGTCCGCCCCCACCAGTACGGCCTCCACTGAACCCTCGCGGAGACGGCGTGCGCCCGCCGCGTCGGGAAGCAACGTAACGTCCAGGCCAGCGCCTGCCAGGGATTCGGCGACGGCGATGCCCTCCCCTCCCGGGTCCGACGCGACAACGGAGACGGTGGGGGCGGGCTCGGCCCGCCGCAGGGCATCCAGGACGGTGCCGGAGCGGGAGAGCGTGAGCACGTGCGCGCCGCCGACCTGCGACGCAGCCTGTGCGGCGGCCTCGCGGTCGGCGGCTATCGCAGCCTGGATGGCCTCGTGGGCCCGTGCCTCAACGGTGTCCGGGGCGTGCTCGGGGCGGCTCGCGTGCATCACGCGGTGAATCCGATTGGCCAGGGCGGCCATCGAGGAACGAGCATCCAGCAGGCGGTGCGCTGTGCTGGCCAGACGGGCCCGGGCATCTCCAATCGTTGCGGCGTCGGACGTGGCAAGCATTCCCGCCCGGTCGCGCAGCACTTCCAGCGCCCGAATGGAAAGGTACGCCGACCCGTGCGTGGCATCGTCCGTGAGGCTGAGGATGGAGGGCGCGACGCGGCGGTACGAGGCCCAAAGGTCCGGGACCGTGTCGCGTCGGAGAAGGGCTGTGGGAGACGTCCACTCGGCCTCGGCCGTTTCCCAGTTGGTCGTGACTGAGCGCGTGTCTGTGTCGAATAGAAACGGGTGCACACGCCAGCGGGTGCCTCGCTCTTCATCGTCGACCCTGAAGGGGGATCCCGCCTGGGCCAGCGTCACGTCCGTTTCCTGCAGCCCCGTCTCCTCCTCAACTTCCGCCCGTGCAGAGGCGTGCGGATCGCCCTGCTCCACGTGCCCGGCCACGGCGCCCCACCGTTCCGGATACGACTCCACCTCGTCGCTCCGGCGGAGAAGAAGCACCTCTCCCCGGTGGCGAAGAAACACGGTGACGACCGGCACTGGGGCAGACGCGGACATGCGCAAAGGGGAACGGTGCAAAAAACAAACAACGGTTTTCGCACGCGTTGAGCCCCCAACCGATTCGTCTTCGCCAGGGGACGTTGGAAATTTTGTCTGCGATTGCTACTATAAAAGTAGTAATTCAGCTTACACGTCTTGGCAGCCCATGCGATTTTTCTCTATTCCAGTTCTCTTCGCCATTCTCTTGAGTGTGCTTGGGTGTGCCGGGACGGCGCCCGAGGAGACCGGAGGCACTGCCGCCGGGTCGGTTCCTCGACCTTCCGAGCGGGCGTCGGCCGATTCGAGTGGCCAGGCTGAGCCGTCTGGGAAAAAAAGAGAGGTGGGGCTGGGAGCTCTGCGAGCGGCCTACGTCGATGGGGACTACGAGACCGTCGTTCGTCGGGCCCGGGTCTGGCGCCGTGATTCGCTGGAGGGGACCGAGGCGATTTCGGTAAACACTCTCCTGGGGCGGGCACAACAGGCCCGCGGGCGAGATGCGTCCGCGATCAGGGCGTTGCGCCGAGCCCGGGTCGCCGCGTCGGAGAGGAGGGTGTCCTCAGTCGCCATCGATCGGGCGCTCGGTGAGAGCTACGTGGCGCTGTATCGGTGGCCCCAGGCAGCGTCGGCGTTTCGGCGTGTGCTGGACGCTGAGCCTCAGGATCGGGCCGCCCGGCACGCCTTGGCCGAAGTATATCGGCGGTCGCGTCAGTGGGGGGCAGCGCTACGCCAGTATCGGCACCTCGTTCAGGCTGACTCGTCGAATGGGCAGTGGTGGTCCCGGCTTGGTCAGTGTGCGCTGCAGCAGGGCATGACGAAGCGGGCCCGTCGTCATTTTGCCAACGCCCACGAGCGGCTGCCGCAGTCTACCGAGGTGGCCCTTTCCCTCAGTCGGCTGCACCGGGCGCAGGGAGACCTGGAGGCCGCGCGGCGTGTCGTTGACGAGAGCCTGAAGCACCAGGCGGGCGATCCTCGGTTGTGGCGTCGACGAGCGGACCTAGCCTTCGAGCGCAACGAGCTGGACCGGGCGCGTCGTGCCTACCGGCAGACCATTGCGACGGGCGACTCTTCGGCCACCGCATACCGGCGCATCGGACTCATCGACGTCCAGCGCCAGGAGTATGCGCGGGCGCTTTCACCGCTCCAGCAATCCCGAAACCGGGACTCCACCCACACCCGCACCACGCTCTATTTGGGCATTGCCTTTCTCAAACTCGACAGTCTCCAGCGGGCCGCAACCCATTTCCGGCGCACGGTAGAGCGAGAAGCGCGGGGACCGATTACGCGGGCCCTGGAGCAGCTGGGGACTGCCCAGTCTCGCCGAGGTGCCGTGACCGAGGCGGTTGAGGCCTACAAGACCGCCCTGCGTCTTCAGCCTGCGCGGGCTCCCGTACTCTTTCATTTGGCCACGACCTACGACGAACAGTACCGGGACAAGCGGCCTGCCGCCCGCTACTATCGGCGCTTTCTGGAGGTGGAGGCCGGGGGCCTCCCGCAGCTTCGCCGCTACGCTGAAAGGCGGCTCGATGCGCTCCGCCCTACGCTCCACATGCAAGAAGGAGATGCAACGTCCGCTCTGCCGTGAGGGCGAAGGCGGCAGAGAGAGGATCCCACGCGGAAGTCCTCTGTTAGAAGGTCTCGCAAAGATGCTCAAGACCCAGAACATCCCCAGCGTTCATCCGGGTTGCGATGGCGCTGGAGGCGGAAAACGCAGCCGGTGGGCGCTTTCCGCCTCGTAGACGCCCTTCTCGTCCCCCTCGACGTCCAATCCCATGTGGCGCACGGCCCTGTCCATAACCGTCCTCGCGTTCGCACTCGGCACGGGTGCCGTGGCTCAGCCTGCTGTTTCGGTGCGGGCAAATGCGGGGGCTGCCTTCTTTCAGTCCCCAGAGGGACTCAACAATGTGTTGAACTCCGGCGTCGACCTTGGGCTTGGGGCCGGGGTGGAATTGTACAGGGGCCTGGAGCTTGTGCTGGAAGGAGGGTACGATCGGTTTACGCTGAACGGGGACAATCTCGCCCTCCTCGACGAGACGTTATCCGTGGAGACGGCCGACATCGAAGGCGGGGCCCTAAACGTGCTCAGCGGCACCCTGGGACTGCGGTATACCGTCCAGGCCACCGGGGATGTGCGTCCGTATGCGTCGGGCGGGGTGGGGCTGTACCATTCCGTGCTCGAACGCATAGACGTCCCGCAGCGCGAGGATCCATCCTCCCGGCTGTCGGCCACGCGGCAGGGGTACTACGCCGCCCTCGGGTCGAAATTCCGGGTCAACTCTACCTACAGCTTTTTCTTCGAGCCGCGGTACGTGATCGTTGATACCCGTGGGTCGGAACTCGACACCCGCACGTCCACCCGCTACGTAACCGTCCGGATTGGGGTCGACGTTCGCCTCTAGGCTGTTTGCCGGAGGGAACGCTCTGCCGGAAGAATGCTCTGCCGGAAGGAAGGCGCCGAGAGGAGAGAGGGACGAGAGGAAGGGGGCGGCAGAAGACTACGCCGCCGTTGTGGCATTGACGGCTTCCACACGCTTTACCTCGGGCACCGAGCGCTTGAGCGCCTGCTCGATGCCAGCGCGCAGGGTCATCGTGCTCATGGGGCACGAGCCGCACGCTCCCAGCAGCTCCAGTTCTACGACGTAATCGGAGGTTACGTTGAGCAGCCGCACCGACCCGCCGTCGGCCATGAGATACGGGCGAATCGTGTCGAGCGCCTCTTCGATTTCGTCGCGCAGTTCGGGGTCGATGGTCGGCGTTGTGGACGCGTCGTCAGACATAAGGCGTCGGAGCAGTTACGGACGGCGGTGCGGAGAGCAGGCCTGCCAAAAACGAGGGGCTAAGAAACAATACGCCTCTCAGCATCAATGTGCCTAACGGACGAAGGAAGGGTCCGTTCTGCGGCGCGCAGGCCAGACGCCGTGTGGCACGAACTACTCGTACAGGATCTCGATCTTCTGCGTGGGGTCGTCCTCGGCGTTGCGAAGGTCTACCTGCTTTACAAGCTGGTCGGCGATGTCGTCGAATGCCTGGGCCGAGGCGCTGTCGGGGGCAGACTGGACGAGCGGCGTGCCTCGATCGCTGCTCTTGCGCACCTTCTCCTCGATGGGCACTTCGCCAAGGAAGGGCACATCCAGCTCTTTTGCCAGTTCCTGAGCCCCTTCGCGCCCGAACAGGTAGTACTTGCGGTCCGGCTGGTCGGGCGGCGAGAAGTAGGCCATGTTCTCAACCACACCCACGACGGGGACGTTCACGTTGTCGAACATGGCTTTGCCCTTGCGCGCGTCGGCCAAGGCGAGATCCTGCGGCGTGGAGACAATGACGGCGCCGGTGAGAGGAATGGTCTGGACGATGGTCAGCTGCACGTCGCCCGTGCCGGGCGGGAGGTCAAGAATCATGTACTCGATCTCGCCCCAGTCCACGTCCCCGAGAAACTGGCGCACGGCCTTCGTCACCATCGGCCCGCGCCAGACGACCGCCTGGTCCGGGTCCACCATAAATCCCATCGACAGGGTTTTGATGCCGTGCTTTTCGAGCGGCACCATCTTGCGCTCGTCGTTCACGCGCGGCTTTTCGCCCTCCATGCCCATCATTTTGGGGATGGAGGGGCCGTAGATGTCGGTGTCTACGAGGGCCACCTCGTAGCCCTGTTCGGAGAGCGCCATGGCCAGGTTGACGGCCACAGTGCTCTTGCCCACGCCGCCTTTGCCGCTGGCCACGGCGATGGTGTTCTGCACGCCGTCCTCGCCGCTGGTTTGCTGCTTCTCCCCACCCGGGTCGCCCACCGTCAGGTCGTCACCGAGCGGAATCATCTCGCTGTCTACCTCCACCTCCACCCCCAACGAACGGCTCACCTCTTCGTGCAGCACGCGCCGGCAGGCGTCCTCCACCTGGTTGGCAAACGGGCCGTCCGGCTGCTTGACGATGACGGTGAACGACACCTGGTCGTCCTCGATCGTCAGGTCCTTCACCATGTCGAGCCGAATGATGTCCTTGTTTTCCTCCGGATGCGTGATCTTGCGCAGCGCGTCCAGGACGTCTTCGCGGGCGACGGGCATGAGAGCAGCGGGCTGGTGAGGCAGGAGAAATGCGTCGGTACAGCCCACCACAGGAAAGGCGGGAAGTTCCTGCGGCGTGGCGCTCATCGAGGCGAATTACGCCATTTTGCGACGCTTTTTTCCCTGCAGGGCGGCCTTGTTGGGGGTGGCATTGGGGAGTACTGGGGCGTTCCCGCAGGCGCGCGCTGAGACGCATGCCGGAGACAGAAGCATTCCGCGGAGGAGAGTGGAGGGTCACTGGGAGTGCGACCGACGGGCGAGCGCTCGCAGGGCCAGGCCGTGCCGTAGTTCGTAGGGGCTGACGCGGAGCGTGTCGCGGGCGTACTGGGTCATGATGCGGTCGAGCAGGAGGACGCCGACGGAAAAGACATCGGCGCGGCCGTCCAGGGCGTCGGGGTGGAGGGCGCGGATCTCTTCCACCGAATGCTGCAGGAGCCGATCCCGCCACTGACGCACGTCGGCGTGGGAGAGCGAAAAGCCCCGCCCGTGCAGGGCGTCCCACGTGCTGTCCGGGCCGGCGTGCACCAGCGCGAGGGCCGTGGCGGTGCCGGCCGTGCCGAGGAGCGCGGATGACGCCCCAAGATCCAGCGGGTGCGCGTCGAGGGCTGCATCGATCGTCCGCTCGGCCGCGTGCACCGCCCTGCGCGACGGGGGCTGCGACGCAAAGCAGCGCTCCGTGAGGCGGACGCACCCCACATCGAGGCTGGCGCGATCCGTAATGGCGTCCGGGTACGAAGGGCGGTGTCGCGACGGGTCCGTCCCCGCCACGAGTTCCGTGGAGCCCCCGCCGATGTCCACCACCAGGCAGGGGCCCGTCAGGTCGTCGAAGGCCGCACAGGCCGCCGCAAAGCTCCACGCCGCCTCCGCCGAGCCGGAAAGCAGGTCGACGGAGAGGCCCAACTCGTCGCGGATTGTTGCGAGGAGGGGCGCCCGGTTGTCGGCATCCCGAAGGGCACTCGTCCCCGCCGCCGCAATCGCATCGACGTCGTATGCCTGCGCCGCCCGGCGGTGCTCCCGGAGCGTACGCAGCAGCCGATCCTGTGCCGCCGGCCCGATGCGTCCGTGAGCGTCCACCCCTTCGCCCAGCCGCACGAACCGCTCGGCCACATGGAGACGCCGCAGCCCCGCACCGTCGCGCTCCGCCACGAGCAACTGAGCGGTGTTGGTGCCGATGTCGATGGTGGCCAGGCGCATGGGGGCGCGGTTCTTGACGTGGTTCAGGAGGGCGGGGCCATAAAGCGGGCGGCCCACCAGCCGTCCTCCGTCTGCTCGGCGTCGAGGTGCAGGTCGTGCGCCTCGGTGGCACCGATCAGTTCGTCGCGCTGGGGGCGGAGGAGGCCAGAGAGAAGCAGGATACCGTCATCGTGGAGGCGCGACACCAGGACCGGAAGCAGGTCCAGTAGTACGCTCCGGGTGATGTTTGCAGTGACGAGGTCGTAGGGAATTTCGGGGACTACGTCCATCGAGCCATCCTTTACGGTCACGCAGTCCTCTACACCGTTTCGACGGACGTTTTCCCGAGCGTTGCGCACAGCGTTGGGGTTGGTGTCCACCCCCAGCGCCGCAGCAGCGCCGAGGCGGCAGGCGGCGATGGCAAGCACGCCCGTGCCGGTGCCCACGTCGAGAACGCGGCGCCCCGTCAGCGGCCCCCCGGCCAACAGTTGCAGGGCGAGCCGCGTGGTGGCGTGGTGGCCCGTGCCGAAGCTCATTTCCGGGTCGATGCGAAGCACCGTCGCGTCGGCCTGCCCCGGCGGCACGTCTGCCGACGTGGGACAGAGGAGAAAGGGCCCGGCGCGGACGGGCGAGAGGGCATCCTCCCACACTGCATTCCAGTTTTTGGCGGCGAGGGCGCGGGTCGTCAGGGCATCGGGGTAGCCGTCGGCGGCCAGGCGGGCCTCCAGCGCCTCGTGATCGGCGGTGGCCCACCGGTCGGCGGGAACGTAGGCTTGGAGTGCGGCGTCGTCTTGCACGAAGCCGGTGGCGACCGCCTCCAGGAGCGCCAGGTAGCGGTCGTGCTCGGAAGCGGGAAGGGCGAGCGTGAGCTCGAGGGTATCCATGCCAGAGCGGCAGTGGTGCGTGCGGCGGGGGACGATGGGGGCGTGAAACGAGCAAATCGTGAGGCGCCACGCTCTTCAGGGCTCCGGCCCTTCGGCCCGAGAGGGGCCTACGGCGTCCGGGGGATCTCACCGCTCCACACGTCCCCGGTAGAGCGAGGCGATCCCGAACGTGAGGGGCACCCACGCCAGGTCGACGAACCCCACGCCCTCCATGCGCCGGAGGAAATCGTGCCCGTCCGGGAACGCGGCCACCGAGTTGGGCAGGTACTCGTACGCGCCCTGGTCGGGACTCAGCAGCCCGCCGATGCGCGGCAAGATGTGATGGCTGTACCAGTTGTACAGCTGCTTGATTGGGGCGGTGCGAGGGCTGCTAAATTCGAGCACGACCAGCGCGCCGCCCGGCCGCAGGACGCGCCGAATATCGCCGAGCCCAGCGTCGAGGTCCTCAAAGTTGCGCACCCCGAAGGCCACAAAAGCGGCATCAAAAGCGTTGTCGTCGTACGGCAGACGGGCCGCGTCGGCCTTGCGGAGCGTGATGCGGGGCGAGAGGCCCTTCTGCGCAATCTTGTCGCGGCCCCGGTCCAGCATCGCGGTGGACAAGTCGATCCCGATTGTCTCGCGGGGGTGAAGGGTGTTTTCGATTCGAATCGCCAGGTCGGCCGTGCCCGTGGCCACGTCGAGCACGCGCCGGGGCTGTTCGTGGGCGAGCATGCGCACGGCCCGCCAGCGCCAGTAGCGATCGACGCCACCACTGAGGACGCGGTTGAGGAGGTCGTACCGCGGCGCCACGGCGTCGAACATGGTCTCGACCGCTTCGGCCTTGCCGTCGGCTTCACCGATGGGAGGATGGTGTTCAGGCATATGGCGTTCTGGAATGCAGGCGTGCGGATTTCGCGGAGGGAACGGGGGTGGGGTGGGCACTCGGGGGCTCCGCGACACGCCCCCGCAATACGAGATCCATTGAGAGGAAGCTCGAAGCGGGAGGCAGCCCGAAGCGGGAGGCAGGGCCCAGGGGCAAGAGGCCCTCATTCAGCTGAGAATCTGCGTCAGCTTTAGCAGGTCGTAGTCGATCGACTTGCGGCGGCCGTAGACGTTGCGGAGGGGGGTAAGCTTGAGCTCTCCGTTTGCGAGGCCCACCATCACGTCGGCGTGCCCGTCCAGCAGCGACTCGACGGCCCCAACGCCCAGGCGGCTGGCCAGCACGCGGTCGCTGGCCGTGGGCGCGCCGCCCCGCTGCGTATGTCCCAGGATGGCGGACCGGAGCTCGATGTCGGAAAACGACTCGTCGTCACGCAGGGCCTGCTCGATGCCATGCGCCCCGCCCAGCTCGTCGCCCTCGGCCACCACCACAATCGTGGAGCGCCGCTGGGCGGTCATGAGCGACAGGATGCGCTCCTTCACCATGCCCATCTCCGTGATGGTTTCGGGGATAAGAATCAGCTCGGCCCCCCCGCCAATGCCGCAGTTGAGCGCGATGAAGCCCGCGTCCCGTCCCATCACCTCCACGAGGAAAAGCCGGTTGTGCGCGTCGGCCGTGTCGCGGATGCGGTCGATGTTGTCGATGGCCGTGTTGAGGGCCGTGTCGTACCCAATGGTCTGGTCGGTGCCGTAGAGGTCGTTGTCGATGGTGCCGGGGCAGCCGACCACCGCAATCCCGTGCTCGTCGTACAGCTTCGAGGCGCCGCGGAACGTACCGTCGCCCCCAATGGCCACGAGCGCATCGATGCCGTGGGCATGGAGGTTGTCGGCGGCCTTTCGGCGGCCCTCCTCCGTCTTGAAGGCCTCCGAGCGCGCGCTTTTGAGAATGGTGCCGCCCGACTGCACGATGTTGGACACCGAGCGGCGCTCCATCTCCACGAAGTCGCCGTCGATCATGCCCTCGTAGCCTCGGCGAATGCCCATCACCTCCAGGTCGTTGGCGAGGGCGGTGCGCACGATGGCGCGGAGGCAGGCGTTCATGCCGGGGGCGTCGCCGCCGCTGGTGTAAACGCCGAGGCAGTCGATCTCCTGCATAGCCGTGGAAAGGGGGTCGATGAGCAGTCAGCGAACAGCGCGTCCAGCCGCACATCCCGCACGACGCGGGCCAGGTGGGGTTAGGGAGCCGAACGCGGACGGGCCACCACCATACCGATTTGGCCGTCGATCTTCTGAACGTAGCGTTGAAGATCGGGCGAAACCACCACGCCCCCGTCCAGCGAGGCGTGCAGGAGGCCGCGCCCCCCGTCGTCGCCGGCGTACACGAGCCCCGTGTGGGACACGTTCAGGCCATCGACCGGGGACACGAGCGCGACGACGTCGCCGCCCCGGAGCTGGTCGTAGACGGCCCGGATGGAGTCCTGTGGCACGTACCGCACAGGGGCGTGGCGCTGCGTCGTGCGGAGGCGGCGTTCGGCGGCGCGTACGCAGCCGAACAGGCTGTCATTGGCGGCCATGCGCGGGTAGGCCGACCGGTGCGCGGTCATAAAGTTGAGCGTATCGCGCAGGGGGCGCCCCTTCAGCGCGCCCCCGAGCCGCTGCAGAAAGCCGCGCTCGGCATTGTTGGTGAGCCACTCGGTAAAGTAGTGCAGGCGGCCGCAGTAGCCGACGCGGGCCCCGTCGCGGTAGCGGTGCTG
>ERZ1034486.320-NODE-320-length-13113-cov-4.980395_pt1 | contig 13113 bp, 12 predicted proteins | sample MGYA00520683_ERZ1034486 | MGnify/ENA primary metagenome ERZ1034486 (study PRJEB33760, sample SAMEA4777685) | hypersaline lake metagenome | biome: hypersaline environment; feature: brines | place: Spain | collected 2012-08 | depth 0 m ...
GCCCGAGCGGTGGAACGAGGCGATGGACACCTATCTCGGCGTGGTGCCGGAGACGAACGCGAACGGCGTGCTGCAGGACGTGCACTGGTCGCAGGGTGCGTTCGGCTACTTCCCCACCTACACGCTCGGCACCCTCACGGCGGCCCAGCTCATGGAGGCGGTTCAGGACGACCTGCCGGACCTCACCGGACACATCGCCGACGGCCACTTCGAGCCGCTGCTCGGCTGGCTCCGCACCCACATCCATCAGCACGGACGAACGCTCAAAGCGCCCGATCTTCTGGAGCGTGCCACGGGCGAGGCACTCTCGACGGAGGCCTGGCTCCGGTACGCCCGCGATAAGTTCGGGGCACTGTACAACCTGTAGCCTCGGATGTCGCAGGCCTGCAGGCGTCCGTCTCCCACGCGTGTCCGCCGCCGCGGCCCGAAAACGCGTTGCCGCCTCGGAAACGCGCCGGGACGCGGCTCGTAGGGCGTGTAGTCAATCCTTTTCGGATCCTCTGCTTCGTATATGTCCGCCCCCGCCGTCCACGACTGGTCCCTCCGCTCCTGGCGCGAGAAGGAAGCGCTCCAGCAGCCCACGTATCCCGACGATGCGCCGCTGGAGGAGGCCCTCGAACACGTCTCCGCCTTGCCTCCGCTCGTCACGTCCTGGGAGGTCGAGAACCTGAAATCGGAGCTCGCCCGTGCCGCCCGGGGAGACCAGTTTCTGCTGCAGGGCGGCGAGTGTGCCGAGTCGTTTGGGGACTGCCGAGCCGACGCCATCACGAGCCGGCTCAAAATTCTGATGCAGATGAGCCTAGTGCTCACCTACGGACTCAACACCCGCGTCGTGCGCGTGGGGCGGTTTGCGGGGCAGTACGCCAAACCGCGGTCCTCGAACACAGAGACGCGCGACGGGACCACCCTCCCCAGCTACCGCGGCGACATCATCAACAGCCCAGAGTTCTCGGCCGAGGCGCGCCACCCCGATCCGGAGCGCATGGTGGAGGCGTACGCTAGCTCATCACTCACCCTCAACCTCGTGCGGGCGCTCGCCGAAGGCGGATTCGCCGACCTGCGGCACCCGGAGTACTGGGACCTTGACTTCATGGAGCACTCGCCCCTCGCCGACGAGTACCATGCCCTCGTCGACGCCATCGAGGATACGCTCGGCTTTCTGGAAACCGTCACCAACCAGAAGCTGGACTCCCTCGAAGGGGTCAAGTTCTACACGAGCCACGAGGCCCTACTGCTCCCCTACGAAGAGGCCCTCTCGCGGACCGTCCCGCACCAGGACGGCGTCTACAACCTGGGCACGCACCTGCCCTGGGTGGGCAAGCGGACCAATCAGCCTGACAAGGCACACGTGGAGTATGCCCGAGGCATCGCCAACCCTGTGGGCCTCAAGGTGGGGCCGGACATGACGCCCTCGCGCCTCAAGACGCTGGTGCGCACGCTCGACCCCGAAGACGAGCCCGGCAAGCTGATGCTCATCTCTCGCCTCGGGGCGGATGCCATCGGCGACAAACTCGCTCCGCTCATCCAGGCCGTACAGGCAACCGGCCAGTCGGTGCTCTGGATTGCGGACCCCATGCACGGCAACACCGAAAAGACCGACGACGGCACCAAAACGCGCCACTTCGACAACATTCTCGGCGAGCTGGAACAGGCCCTCGAAATCCACGCCGCAGAAGGTTCCCACCTGGGCGGCGTGCATTTCGAACTCACAGGCGAGAACGTGACCGAGTGCATCGGCGGGGCCCGCGGCCTGAGCGAGGCCGACCTCGGACAGGCCTACGAGTCGCACGTCGACCCGCGGCTCAACTACGAGCAGTCCCTGGAGATGGCGTTCTCTGTCGTCCGCAAGTATCGGCGGCTGTACGATTAGGGATGGACACGCGGCCAGATAGGTGCATGGACCGCCCCCCTGGAAGGACGAATGCCAGGAAGAGAGCGGGCGCCTCCTGCCCTCTCCCCCATCCGTCCACACTCATATTTGGACGCCGAACTCCTCGTCCGCATCGAAGGACCGCACCAGGGCCGCGTAGAGCTGCACGCAGCGCTCGATGTCCGCAGTGTCCGCCACCTCCACCGTCGAGTGCATGTAGCGGAGCGGCACGGAGAGGAGCACACTGGGCACCCCGCTGCGCGTCTTGAAAATGGAATCGGTGTCGGTGCCGGTGCGGCGGCTGCTCGGCTCGTGCTGAAGCGGAATGTCCTCGGCATCGGCCACCTCGATCACGCGCTCCACGAGCTGCGGATGGTTTGAGGTGCCGTGGGTCACTGTGGGCCCTTCACCAATCTTGATGTCGCCATGCTTCTTGCTGTTGATGCCCGGCGAGTCGGTGGCGTGGGTCACGTCGAACGCAATGGCGGCGTCGGGATTGAGGCGATGCGTAACCATTTTTGCCCCGTGCCCCCCGATCTCCTCCTGCACCGAGTTGGCGGCCTGCACGCCCCACGCCGGGCGGTCGTCGGAGAGCCGCGCCACAGCCTGCGCGATGATGAAACCGCCGAGCCGGTTGTCGATGGCACGCGCCGTGATGCGCGAATCGGTCAGTTCCGTCGGGCCCACGTCGAACACCATCGGGTGGCCCACCCGAATGCCCCGGTCGTGCACCTCCTCCTCGTCCTCGGCCCCGATGTCCACGAAGAGCTCGTGCACCTTGGGCACCTTTTCGTTCTTGGTGTCGCGGATGTGGATGGCCGTGTTGCCCACCACGCCGGTGACCGGCCCGTCGTCCCCGAGGATGCGCACACGCAGCCCCCGCGCAATGGCGCGGTCGGAGCCGCCGATGCGGTTGATGTGGATGAAGCCGTCGTCGGTGATGTGGCGCACCATGAAGCCAATTTCGTCGACGTGCGCGTCAAGCATGACGCGCGGCGCATCGTCGGCGGTGCCGTGCAGGGTGGCCCAGGCCGTGCCGTACGCGTCGCTTTCCACCGCGTCGGCGTAGTCGCGGATGTACTCGGCCCACACGCGCTGGCCGGGCGCCTCAAACCCTGTGGGACTGGGGGTATCGAGAAGATCGAAGAGAAAAGACTTTGCGTCGTCGGTCATGCGGGAACGGGAGTTGAAGGAGCGGGGATTAGAGGAACCAGTGCGGCAACGATTCGTCGGCTTTTCCGTGGGGTTTTACGGGCCGTCTTCCCGCGGTGTCCAGACCTCCGTTCGAATTCTTGCGAGTCTTCCCGCGTTCAACCCAACTGTAACAGGCCCCCTGCAGGCTTACGAACCAAAACGCCCCCTTCGCGGGTGACTGTGGGTCCATTCTAGGCTCTTTCGCCCGTAGATCTTTGATCTTTTTCTCACCGACCCCTCTCTTCCCGTACTATGCCGACGACGACCGATCAGACCTACCACATGCTCATCGTGGAGGACGATACCGATATTCTCATGGGGCTCGAAGAGTACTTCGAGCTGGAGGACTACACGGTGGAGACGGCGGAGGACGGGGAGGCGGCCCTCCAGAAAATGAAGGACATGGACAAGTGCGATGTGGTGCTCCTCGACGTTATGCTTCCGAAGAAGGACGGCTTCGAGGTGCTCGAAGAATCGCAGGAAATGGGCTTTAGCGCCCCCATTCTCATGATTACGGCCCGGGGCGAGCAGGAGTCGAAGCTCAAGGGCTTTGGGCTGGGCGCAGACGATTACGTCACCAAGCCGTTTAACGTGGAAGAGTTGGCCGCGCGGGTGAAGGCCATTTTGCAACGGACCAAGCCGCCGGCCGAAGCGCCGATGGACGTCTACGAGATCGGGGAGGTGGAGGTCAATTTCACGACCCACGAGGCCTTCCGGAACGGAGAGGAGCTCAATTTTACAGCCTTAGAGTTCGACATTCTGCGCTACCTCATTCAGCACAAGGGGCGCACCGTCACGCGCAAGCAGCTCCTTCGCGACGTCTGGGGCATCGACGAAAACATCATTACCCGCACCATTGACCGCCACATGGCCTCGGTCCGCAAGAAGATTGAGCCCGATCCGTCCGACCCTACGTACATCGAGACGGTGTACGGCATTGGCTACCGGTTCGACGACGAGTAGGCGCCCCCCTTCCGCAGTGCGGGCTTCTTCGGGGGCCTGGCGGCCGTCCTTCTTCTTTGCCCGCTACGAAGCCCCCTTACGAGGAACCATCTTACGAAGATACATCTGGGGACTCTGCCGCCCGTTCGGCTCCCTCCAGCTTGTACCCGATGCCGTAGACGCTCTGGATGGGCCAGGCATCTTCTTCCTCCCCGTCCATGACGTCACGCAGGGCGTTCACGTGTCGGTCGATGGTGCGCGTCTCCACCTCTGTAGGCAGGTCCCACACGTCCCGTAGAATTTGCTCGCGGGTGGCCGTGCGGCCGCGGCGGCGGAGCAGGTAGACGAGCAGCTTGTACTCCAGGTCGGTCAGGTCTACGGGTGCGCCGTCACGGGTCACCTCATCGCGATCGAGGTCCACCCGGAGCCCTCCTACCTCGAACACCCCGTCTTCTTCGTCCGCCTCGGCCTCGCGGCGAAGAAGCACGTCGATGCGGGCCACGAGCTCCTCGGTCTCGAAGGGCTTGGTAAGATAATCGTCGGCCCCCACCTGGAACCCGCGCATCTTGTGCTCGTGATCGCCGAGGCCGGTAAGCATGAGCACCGGCGTGCGCACCCCATCGTCGCGGGCCTGCCGCAGCACTTCGAAGCCGTTCAGGTCGGGCAACTTCGCGTCCAGCACAATCAGGTCGTAGCCAGGCAGGCGAGTGGCCTCGCTCAAGGCCGTCTCGCCATCCTCGGCCAGGGTCACCTCGTACCCCTCCGATTCGAGGTAGAGGAGCAGGCTGGTGCTAAGCTCGCTGTCGTCTTCGACCACGAGGAGAGAGGGGCCCTGCTGGCTGTCGTTGGACATGGGACTGGAGAGAGTCGGACTGGAGAGAGTCGGGGTCGGGATTCAGTATATCTCAGTGTCGGGCTTGTACGCGGAGGAGCGGCGCACGCTTCAAGACACCGCCCCTGCACGTGTGATCCTTTCGGAAATGAAGATTGCGGCTCTCGATTCCGCGCGCCGCTCGCGAAGAAAGGAGTGCACGGCAGATCCACAAAGGGGCGACGCCGTCTCGCGGCGGCTTAGCCGTGCATCACGGCAAGGGGCTTCAGCCGGGCCACTTTGCTGGCAAGGCGAGCACCTGCCACCGTTTCTACGACCCCGTCGATGTTTTCCTTGAGTCGCACCCCGCTGGCAGAGGCGCCCCCCTCGCCGGACCGAACCGCAACCCCTTTGCTCTCCAGCTCTTCGTCGAGGGCCACCGGCTCGGCGTGGTGATTGGCCTCGTGACGGCTCATGGTGCGGCCGGCGCCGTGGCAGGCCGACCCGAAGCTTTTCTGCATCGCGTCGCGCGTGGCCAGCATCACCCAGGATGTTTCGCCCATGCTGCCCGGCACGAGGACCGGCTGGCCGAGGGCGCGGTACGGAAGTGAGATGCCCGGCGTGCCGGGCCCAAAGGCACGTGCCGCCCCTTTCCGATGGACGTAACACCGCATGTGCTTGCCTTCCACCTGGTGCATCTCCACCTGGCCCAGGTTGTGCGCCACGTCGTAGACCGTCTTGAGGCGCTGGCCCGCCCCGTCGAGCAGTTCGTCGAAGACTTCGCGGACGCGGTGGGCGAGCACCTGCCGGTTGGCGTACGCGTAGTTGGCGGCGGCCCGCATGGCCCCCATGTAGTCTTCTGCCTCGCTGGAGTCGAGGGGCGCCGACACGAGGTTTGGATCCGGCGGTGTGATGTCGTAGGACGGCGCCGCCTCTTGAAACCGCTCAATATAGTCGGCACAGATCTGGCGGCCATAGCCGCGCGAGCCGCAGTGCACCTGCGCGACGAGGGTGCCTTCTTTCAGCCCCATCGTGACGGCCGCCGCCCGGTTAAAGACCTCTTCGACAGAGTGAATTTCAATGAAGTGCTCGCCTCCGCCGAGTGTGCCCAGTTGCTGTGCCCCGAGCGAACGGGCCGTTTCACTCACCTTCTTCGGATTCGCCTCATTCAGCCGCCCGCCTTCTTCGGCGCGCACCAGATCGTCTTGCTGCGCCATGTCCTTGCGGAGCGCCCACTGCGCCCCAGACTGCGCCACGTGGTCCACTTCGCTCTTGCTCAGCGACATGGACCCCTCCGCGTCAACTCCACTGGGGATGTGCGCCTTCAGGGCGTCGGCGAGGGCGTCGAAGTTGCCCTCGGCCTCCTCCACCTTGATGTCCGAGCCCAGCAGCCGAACGCCCGCGTTGATGTCGTGCCCGATGGCCCCGGGCGCAATGGTGCCCACGGGCCACTTCGAAACGGCCACGATGCCCACCGGCGCACCTTGTCCGCTATACACGTCGGGCATCACGACGAGATGCCCCACCAGCCCCGGCAGCATGGACGTCCGGATGGCCTGCTCGATGGCCTTGCGCCCGAGGATGTCGTCGATAAGCTCCTCACTCGCGAGAATGCGCACGGGAACGCGCATCGCCTCCTGGAAAGACTGGGGAATCTCCCAGGTGAAGTCGTCGATCCGCGTCAGGTCCGTTCGTTCCATACGCTTGGGGCCCGTGCACGCACGAGGGAGACCTCCCTCTTGGACGCCGCGCCTGTTTTGTTCTTGGTGTGAGACGATGGGAAGTTGAACCTCTCCCGGAATTTCAGTGTTCCACCTCTCGTCTCAAACCCGCGTGTAGCGCCGTTCCCTCCTCCCCAGAAGCAGCCACGGACCCGGGCGAAGCGCCTCACTACGCCACCGCGGCCGCAGGCGTATCGGCCGACGCGGACTCGGCGCTTCCTACGTCGTGGATCCACCCGCCGCCGAGTACGTCGTCGTCCTCGTAGAGCACGAGGCTCTGGCCCGGCGTAATGGCGCGGCGCGGCTCCGAGAAGGCCACCTTCAGGGTGTCGTCGTCGGGCTGCCACGCGAGGCACCCCGCCCCATCGTCGTTGTACCGGATGGTGCCCCAGGCGGGCCGCTCCTCCTCAATCTCGGGATACTTCACGAGGTTAATTTCGTGCGCCGTGAGGGTCTGCTCCATGAGCTCCTCCTTCGGCCCCACGGTGATGGTGTTCGTCTCCGGGTCGATGTCGGTAACGTAGACGCGCTCCCCGAGGGCCAGGCCCAGCCCTCGCCGCTGGCCGACGGTGTAGAACGGATAGCCGTCGTGCTCGCCCACCACGGTGCCGTCGCTGAGGACAAACTTTCCGCCGCTCACCTCCTCCTCCAGGCCGTCGACGTGGTCTTTCAAGAACCGGGGGTAGTCGTTGTCGGGGATAAAGCAAATCTCGTAGGAGTCGGGCTTGTCGGCCACGTCGAGCCCAAAGTCGGCGGCCATCTCGCGAATTTCGGGCTTCTCGTACGCGCCGAGCGGGAAGATGGACCGGGCCAGGTGCTCCTGCGGCAAGCCCCAGAGCGCGTAGCTCTGATCCTTGTTGCGATCTGTGCCCCGACTCAGCACGTACCGCTCTAGCGACTCGTCGTAGCGCACGTTGGCGTAGTGGCCGGTGGCAATGTACTCACAGTCCAGGTCATCGGCCCGCTTCAGCAGCGCCGCCCACTTGATGTGCGTGTTGCACAAGACGCAGGGATTGGGCGTGCGGCCCGAGAGGTACTCGTTGGTAAACCGCTCGATCACCCAATCGCCAAACTCCTCGCGGATGTCGACGACGAAGTGCGTGAGGCCGTGTTTGGTGGCCACGACCCGCGCGTCGTTCATCGACTCGATGGAGCAGCACCCCACTTCCTTGCCGTCGCGGCCGCCGCTGGTGGAATAGTCCCACGTTTTCATGGTAATGCCGACAACCTCGTAGCCGCGCTCCTTCAACAGGACGGCGGTCACGGAGGAATCGACCCCGCCACTCATAGCAACTAACACGCGTCCCTTCTTGCTCATGCCTGCGTGGGAACTGTGACTCTGGAGAGATTTCTAGTTGGAGTGTGGTTGAACCCACCGCTTCGGGCAGGCGTTCCGGTGCTGCCCTGTACCGGACGCCCCCTCTGCGGACGCTCTTTAGCCAATATTCGCTTGTACCAGAATCTCGGAAGGGGGATGTTAGAAGTGGCAGCACACATCTTCCGTCACTTCCCCATCCTGCTTCATGTCTACCTCGACCTCTGCGTCGCGCAGTACCGTGACAACCCCCCTTGCCCCGGCGGCCATTGGGCCGTACAGCCAGGGCATCCTCGTAGGCGACCGGCTCTACGTGTCCGGCCAAATCGCCATCGATCCGGACACCGGCGGCATGGTCGAAGGGTCGATCGACGCGGAAACCGAGCGCGTACTGGAAAACATCAAGGCCGTTCTAAACGCGGCGAGCATGACCTTCGAGAACGTGGTGCGATGCGAGGTCTTCATGACCGACATCAACAACTACGGCGAGGTAAACGAGGTCTACGCGCGGTACTTCAACGAGCAGCCGCCGGCCCGGCAGGCGGTGGAAGTGTCCTCCCTCCCCCGCAATGCCCGCGTAGAAATTTCTTGCATCGCCATTCGGTAGCCCGCCCCGGACCTTTCTACACGCCCTCTACTCTACACGCCCTCTACTTCGAGACGGTAGTAGACGAGGGCCCGCACGACCCCACCGCCCTCGGGGATGGCGCGCGGCGCGCCAGCCTGAAACCGGGCAAACACCTTCGACGTCCCGGAGCGGACGGTGCCGGTCACGAACTGGCCGCTGCGATCTACCGCAGGCGTAGGGGGCTCCTCCGAGAACGTGACACGTGCAATCTGCGGGCCACTGTCGTCTAGGCCAAGGTGGAGGGTGGCCTCGGCGGGCGGCGGGGCCGTGATGGGGACTACCTCTACGCTGTCTACCCGGGCAGACACAACGTCGCTGCGGGCAAAGCCATTGTCGGCGAGAACGTCGTCCAGCGTCTCTGCTTCGATTTCGGAGATAACCTCCACGATTCCGTCCTGCGTGGCATCGGTCCGCTCGTACTCGAATCGATGACGCACCGTCGGCGGCACGGCGGAGTTGGCGTTTAGGATGGCAGTGCCTCCCGCCGAGGCAAGATCGCAACTCGTGAGCACGAGGCCCACAGCGAGCACGGGGAGGGCGAGTGCGGCCCGCACTACAAAGCGGAGCGGAAGCATCGTTGGAAGGGCAGGAATTGGCGCTTGGTTGCGGGGCCTGCGAGCGGAAGAGGAGGGGGCGAGAGCAAGGGAAGCCAGACGCTCAAGCCCCCCTCCCCACACAGTGCGGGGCCTACTCGTTGGCGGCAATGCCTTTGTTATACTTGTTCTTGTACGCCCGGACGGCACGGAAGATGCCGCTGGCGAGGTAGGTCTGCCCGCGGTCGCTGTTCAGGTATCGGGCCTCCCGAGGATTGGTCAGGTATCCGAGCTCCACCAGAACAGACGGCATGGACGCACTCCACAGCACATAAAATCCGGCCTGGTGCACGCCTCGGCTGTGCCGCCGCACACGGTTTTTGAACTGCGCCTGGACGAGCGACGCAAACTCTTCACTGAACTGCATATTGGCACTGAGGAAGAGCTCGCCCTTCACGAACGCTTCCGCGCCGTATTCGTCGTAGCGCTCGGGATTTTTCTCGTACTCCTGCACCACGCTGTTCTCCTTGCGCATGACGCGGCGAGCAGCATCGGTCTTGGACCGCCCGAGGAAATAGGTTTCCGTACCCTCGACCGAGGCGGACCGGAAGGCATTGGCGTGCAGGGAGATGAAAAGATCGCCCCCGGCACGGTTGGCCAAGTGTCCTCGCTCTTCCAGGGCAATAAAGTGGTCGTCGGTCCGCGTGTAGATCACTTCCAGCCCCAGCCGGTTCTCGATGTAGTCGCCCAGTTTGTGCGCCACGTCCAGCACGATGTGCTTCTCCTGGAGCCCGTTCGCCACGGCCCCCGGGTCTTTGCCGCCGTGTCCGGGGTCGATCACCACCGTGTCGAGGCGCGACCGCTGCCGGGTGGCCTGGACGCTGAAGGGCCCCGGCTGCGAGTCCGGGCCGGTAGCGGACGGGGGCGGGGCCGTGGAAGCCTCTTCCACCGGGGGGGCTTCCGCCGGGGCGTCTCGGAGCGGCGCCTTGGCCACAGGCGTGCGGTCCTCGTACCCGAGGTTGAGGAGAAGATCGCTGGAAGCCCCGTCGCGGTACGCGGTGGCCGACACCGAACGGTCTTGGCGAAGGTTGACCCGGATTATGAGGTGCCCGTGCCGACGGGTCGTCGTGTAGCGCTTTACGGGGCCCTGCGGAGCGCGCTGCTCGTAGTCCTCGTGGAGGGAGGCGTTGTAGAGCACCCACTTCAGCGTATGCTCATCGACCGACCGGAGCATGTACGCCTCAGGGGGCGCGGTCGTCTGTACGCGCATCACGTACCCCTGCCCGTCGGAGCGGGCCGCAAATGCCACATCCGTCACGAGCACAGCGCCGCGGACGGGGCCGGCCGCCAGCACTAGCAGGCCCAGCACGCCCCACAGCAGGCCGTCCCAGAGACGAGAGTGCGGCGGTCTCTGCGAGAAAACACGGCGGATGCGGGCAGGAGAACACTTCATGGCTTGAGGGGAAGCACGCCTACAGAAGGAGCAGGCCTAACAGGGGAAGGTCTACAAAGCGGAAGTGGCTTGCTTTTCCAAGATGCAACGCAGCGCACCTAAAGTAAAGGATGAGGTGAAGACCGGCCCTTCCGACCGCAATTCAAACAGACGGCGCAGGGGGCTCTCCGGGCTCTGGGCCCGGAAAGGACCAAGCATCTCCAGAGCCATCGGGCAACCAGTCGACCCGTGTTGGCTTGCCTACTTTACCTGGGTAGAATCGATGAGACGATGGAGGTGGCGGGTAATCATGCGGTCCTGCATCTGCGCGCGCCGCTGCACGTTTTCCTGTAGGTTTCGGATCTGCCGCTGTAGGCGCTCAATTTCACGGCGGCGGTTCTCCTGCTTGAGCTCAAAGATGTCTTGCAGCATGGCCCGGAGGGTATCGATTCGGGCCTGTCGCTCTTCCCCTTCAGGCATTAGCCGGATCGCGTGGGCAAGGTCGCGGGCGCTCTGCTCCATCCGGCGCTCCCGCAGGAGCCGTTCGTACAGCTTGCGACTCGACCGTTGCAGTTCGCTGAGGTACGGTCCGTGGTCCGGCCGGGAAGCGGTGGTGTTGCGCCTCGGCCCCGAGGCCTGCGAACGGGCCCAGGCGCCCCCCAACACCACCGACGCCCGTTGCTTGCGCACCTCCTCTTCGGTCACCGGCGTCAGGCCGTCCCCAACCGCAAACAGGCGGCCGTTGAGTTCGATAACGGGCCGTTGAATGCCCAGAAATCGGTAGTGGGCGTTGATGCCCTGCAGGTTGAGGCTGTCTGGCAACTGGTCGTCCGCAAGGGGCTGGCCGTCGACGTATACCGTGCCGTCGCGAATGTTGAGGGTGCGCGTCTGCTGGGCCGATGCCGCTGGCCCAAGCCCCCCCCACAGCAGCCCCCCGAGAAGGAGACCGACGAGCAGACGAGACAGACCTGGCGGACGGCGCGGCGACATGGGGGGCGGCATGAGTGCGGGGAGAGCGGTGGGGGACGGAGTCAGCGACGGTCGACGCGCTGAAGGGTGCTGCCCCAACGGCCCGGTGCGCTGTGGGCCTGCAGGCGCTCGATGCGGCGGTGGATGCGCACCACCTCGTCACTGTCATCCCACGCCGGAACCGCCTCCGCCGGGGCCTCCTGCTCCGCGGCCGCCCCCGCAGGGCGCGCCCTTTCAGCCAGTGCATCCGGAGCAGCCGCGCCGGACAGTTCCGGGACGCCGCGGCCCTGCCACCACCCGAACCCAACCAGCAGGAGGACTGCAAGCGCGGCGCTGGCCGTGTGCAGGCGATCGGTCCACGACCGACCAGGGGCACGGGGCGGGCGGTCGGTCTCACCTTCTTTCACGGCTGCGGAGGCCGAATCGGGGGCCTGCGCCGCGGCGCGGGCCGTGTCCACGACCTGGTCCACCACGGCCGGATCGGGGCGGCGGGACGAGCACTCATCCAGTTGGCGCTTCGCCTCTCGCAGACGCTGGTACTCGTGGAACAGCTCTTCGTCTTCGGCCAGGTGGCGCGCAATAGACGCCTCATCCACGTCCTCGTCGTACAGGTACTGAAGAAGGCGCAGCCGATCGTCCATCGGAGAAAAGCGTCGGTCTTGTGGTGCGTGGGGGTCGGCAACTCGGGTGGAGAAGCGCTGCGGGGAGTCATGCGTCGAACGTGCCGACGAGGGCCGTCTCGCTGGAGGCCTCCATCATCTTGCGCAGGTTCTTGAGGGCATACCGCATCCGCCCGAGGGCCGTGTTGATGGATACGTCCTGGAGTTCGGCAATCTCACGGAAGGTGAGGTCAGTTTCCTGACGCAGGAGCAGCACCTCGCGCTGCTCGGGGGCAAGGGCTTCAATGTGCTCGTCGAGCCACTCGCGCTGCTCGGCACGGTGGAGCTGCTCGTCGGCACCGGGGGCATCGTCCTCCAGTGTGTCCCAGAACGAACGCCCGTCGTCCTCTTTCTGGGGCACCTCTTTCCACTTTTTCTGCCGCCGCGAATGGTCGATGGCCGCGTTGCGCGCGATGCTCATCACCCAGCTTAGCCACTGGCCCTGCGGGTCGTAGGACCCCCGCTGGCCCTGCATGGCCTTAATCACACGCTCAAAGGTTTCCTGGAAGAGGTCGTTGGCCGCGGCGCGGTCCTTTACCATTCCCATTAGGTACCCAAAGATGCGGTCTTGATGCCGCTCCACCAGGCGACGGAAGGCCTGCTCGTCGCCCTCCTCCAGGTACGCCATGACCAGTTCTTCGTCGGTAGGCTGCATGCGGATGTCCAATCGTTGGCGGGACCGGGACATTGGGGGCATGACACCGGCTCAAACGAGCGTCCCAGCGCAATTATTGTGTGCCCCGTTGGCTCACACATCTTTGAGTACAAGGACCGTTCCGGAGGCCGGGCCGCCCGTCCCTACAACACCAGGTCGACCACGTCGCGGAGCTGCTCGGCGCCGGACACGGCAATGTCGTGATCGCCCGCGATGCGGTCCAGGTTGTTTTCGGGGACGACGGCGCGGTCGAACCCCAGTTTGGCGGCCTCCTTCAGCCGCGGCTCGATTTGGCTCACGGTGCGCACCTCCCCGCCCAGCCCCACCTCTCCGATAAGCACCGAGCCGGTGTCGGCGGGAATGTCGCGGAACGAGGAGGCGGCG
>ERZ1034486.322-NODE-322-length-13105-cov-4.325517_pt1 | contig 13105 bp, 10 predicted proteins | sample MGYA00520683_ERZ1034486 | MGnify/ENA primary metagenome ERZ1034486 (study PRJEB33760, sample SAMEA4777685) | hypersaline lake metagenome | biome: hypersaline environment; feature: brines | place: Spain | collected 2012-08 | depth 0 m ...
TCCACCGGCCCCGCCTCGCGCAGGGCGCGGAGCGAGGACAAATCGGCCCCGGCGGAAAAAGCCGACCCCGCTCCGGTCAGGACCACGACCCGCAGGTCGTCCCGCGCCTCGGCCTCGTCGAGCGCCGATCGGAGGGCCGACACCAGTTCGGCGTTCAGGGCATTGCGCGTGTCAGGGCGGTTCAGGCGAAGGGTGCAGACGCGGCCGTCGATGACGGTTTCGAGGAGATCGGACATGGAAGACAATCTGTACGGAGAAGAAGCTACATGAACTCACGCCCCATGAACTCACGCCTCACGCCCTAGGCCCCGCCCCCATCGCTCGCCAGATAGAACCGGTAGAGGGGCCAGACGTCCAGCACCCGCTCCAGGGCGTGGTCGACGAGCGCCGGACCCAGCGCTAGGGTGTCTGCCCGCGAGATGGAATGCCGCAGGTGGATGCCCTCCGCCCCGGACACCGCGTCCGGCACCACCTCCAAAGGGGCCCGGAACCCCGTCTCATTCTCCCCCTCGCCCGAACCGCGGTGCGTGGAGAAGCGCCAGTGGTCGCGCTCCAGCAGTGGATTGACGAGGTCGAGGTAGGTGCCCGGCGCGTCGTCAATGCGCCGCTTGGCCTGCGCGAGGAGGTCGGTGGCGTGGGCCCCCACGTACAGCCCCACCGCAAATCCATCGGGGGAGACGCGGTGCGTGATCTGCACGTCCTCCAGGCGACGCGTCTCCGGGCGGTAGAACGACATCCAGAGGTTGTCGTGGCAGCCGCCCGCCCCAAAGTCGTTCTTGAGCAGGCGGCTGAACACATACCGCTCCGTTTCGAACCCGAGGCGATTGGGCAACACCCAGTTCACCACCAAGTCGTCTCGATACCGGCGAAACGGGTCTTTGAGGCAATCGGTAACGCCGGGCTTTTCCCTCTTGTACTGCTCGATGTGCGGCTCTTCGCGCAGTCGGTCCAGAATGCCGAAGGCGTCTTCGGTCCACCCTTCGAACGAGCGGTCCAACGACTCCGGCAGGCGCATCGTGTCCCGCGGCTTCCGGGGCGGGTCCAGCGCATCGGGAATTGTGGAATCGGGCATTGGGGGGCGGGATCAACGACAGTGCGTAAGTGCAAGGATACATGAGTGCAAAGAAGCGCAGGCACACTCGAACAGGGGGCCCGCATCGTGGGCCCCGCATCGTCGCCTGAGGGTGCGGCTCGTCGGTTCGCGCTTGTCGTCGCGTCTACTCGCGTCGCGCCACCGCCCTTCATCGCGCCAGCGCCTCTCAACGCACCAGCGTTCTTCACCGCGCCGTCACCTCCGCTTCGCGCCCCTGCAGGAACGCCTCCGCCGCCTCCACCAGCGGCGCGCTGCCGATAAAGAGGGGGGTGCGCTGGTGCAGGGCATCGGGATTGAGGTCCAGGATGCGCCGGTGCCCGTCGCTGGCACGTCCGCCGGCCTGCTCCACCAGATACGCCATCGGGTTGGCCTCGTACATCAGCCGCAGCTTGCCCTCGGGATGGTCGGCAGTGGCGGGGTACATGTAAATGCCTCCGGTGAGAAGGTTGCGGTGGAAGTCCGACACAAACGATCCGATGTAGCGGCTGCGGATGCGGGAGCCCGTCTCGGGATCCGTCCGCTTCAGCCAGACCAGAAAGTCGCGCAGCTCCGGCGCAAAGTCCTCCCGGTCCGCCTCATTGATCGAGTAGCGGGCGCCGTGATCGGGGATGCGGAGGTCCGGGTGCGTGAGGAGGAACTCCCCAATCCCGGGGTCCAGCGTAAAGCCGTTGACGCCGTTGCCGGTGGAAAAGACGAACATGGTGGAGGAGCCGTACGCCACGTAGCCCGCCGCCACCTGTTCACTGCCGGGCCGCAGGGCCACGCCCAGCGCATCGTCCGGCTGCACGCCCTCCGGCAGGGTGTAGATGCTGAAGATGGTGCCCACCGACGCGTTCACGTCCGTATTCGTAGAGCCGTCCAGCGGATCAAAAAACACCGCAAAGCGCTCCTGCGCCTTCGCGTCGGGCGACATGGGGATCGTTTCCGGCTGCTCTTCGGACCCGATCAGGCAGCACTCGCCGCCCCGGCGCAGGGCCCGCACAAGCTCGCGGTCGGCAATCTCGTCGAGCTTCTTCTGCCGTTCGTCCTGCACGTTCACCGCCCCCGTTTCGCCGAGCACGTCCAGGATGCCGGCGCGGCGGATGTTGTGGTTGATGATTTTGGCCGCCACGCTCACGTCACGCAGCAGCCGCGAGAAGGAGCCGGTGGCCTGCGGAAACTGCTCACGGCGGTTGATGATGAACTGCTCGAGCGTGGGCACCGACTTGAGATCGGCGGGAGCGGACGACGAGTCGGGCGGTACGCGGGCCATGGCAACGGGCGGTGAACGGGCGTGAGTGCGGAGACGAGCGGGCGGGGAAAATACGGAGTTGGGACGGAAAGGGAGCCTCGCGTCCAAGGCGCGCAGGGCGGTGCCTCGACGGGGAGGCGCGACCGGCCCGTGCCGCTCACAGCCCCCGCTGCGCGCCTGTGCGATGTTGCGTATCTGGCGATGCTGCGTATCTGGCGATGCTGCGTATCTGTGCGTATCTGTGAGCCCCGATAACGTTGCAGCGCGCCCTGCCTTTGTCGAGGGCGGCGCTGTCAGGGGCGGTGCTGTCAGGGGCCGTGCGCCATTTCTGGCCCCGTGGTGCTACCGCTGCAGGGTAGTGGGCAGCCAGTTTTCGTGCTTGGCCGAGCGCGTCATGAGGCGCTTCACCATCTTGCGGGGGCTCTTGTCGTCGAACAGGATGGCGTGCACCGCCTCCGTGATGGGCATCTCCACCCCGTGCTGCTTGGCCAGGTTGTAGACCGAGCGGGTGGTGCGCACGCCCTCCGCCACCATTTCCATCTCGTCGACGACCTGTTCGAGGCTCTTGCCGGAGCTGATCTGCTCCCCCACGTGGCGGTTGCGGCTGTGCCGGCTCATGCACGTGACCACCAGGTCGCCAATGCCCGCGAGGCCGGCGAACGTCTGCGGATCGGCACCGAGGGCCTGCCCCAAACGCCGGATCTCGGCGAGGCCCCGTGTGACGAGGGCCGCCTTGGCGTTGTCGCCGTAGCTCACCCCGTCGGCAATGCCGGCGGCAATGGCAAGCACATTCTTGGCCGAGCCCCCGATCTCCACGCCCAGCACGTCGGTGTTCACGTACACGCGCAGGCGCTCAGTCATGAACATCTTCTGGATGCGCCGGGCCTCCGTCTCGTCCGAAGACGCCGCCACGATGGCCGTGGGGCGCCCCTCGGCCACCTCCTCGGCGTGACTGGGGCCGTAGAGGGTTCCAATCTGCTCGCGCGGCACCTGCTCAAATACGTCGTTCAGGACCTGCGACATGGTAAGCAGCGTCTCGTTTTCGATCCCTTTCGAGAGGGCCACCATGCGCACGTTCTCGTGGGCGTGCGGGCGAAGCGCTTCCATCCGTTCGCGTAAATTTTGGGAAGGCACGGCGACGCCCCAGAAATCGGAGGCCTCGGCGGCCGTCTCAAAATCCGTCGTGATGTAGACGGACGACGGAATTAGGAGCTCTGGCAGATAGGTTGGGTTGTGGGAGGTCTTGCGGATTTCCTCGGCGACTTCCGGGCGCCGGGCCCACAGGACAACGTCTCGCCCGGCCGAGGCAAGATGAACCGAAAGCGCAGTGCCCCAGCTTCCGGCTCCAAAGAGTGTGATGGCGGACATAAGCAAAAGGTGGGTTCAAGCGTCAGACTCCGACCCGGACGCGGTGCCCGGGCATACACTTCGAATCGCGAACGAGCTTCTCCACGGGAGGCTACTCCCGGCTGGTCCGTTCTAGTTGATATTGTTTCGGCGTAATGCCCTCGTGCTCCTTGAACATGTCGATGAAGTGGCTCGTGCTGCTAAATCCCAGCGCGTGGCTCACGCTGGTCACCGTGTTGTCGGGGTCGGCGAGCAGCTCGCGGGCCCGGACCACCCGTTCGCGGGTAATGTACTCCAGCGGCGACATGTCGAATTCATCACTGAAGTGGCGGTAAAAACTGGACTTGCTCATGCAGGCTTCTTCCACCAGCTCGTCGATGGAAATGTGGCGGTCCAGATTGTCCTGAATGTACTGCACGGCCGCTGCCAGCCCGCCGGCGGACGTATTTCGCGGAAACTCCCCAACCAGCAGCGGACGCGAGGCAGTCTGGAGCATCTGAATAATGAGTTCCATCGCGTTGAGGTCAATCAGGCGGTCCCGGTTAGGAGGGTCTTCCCGAAACAGGTAGGCCACCATGTCCAGCACGCGCGCCACGCCCTCCATCTCCTCCACGTGGGAGTATCCGCGCTCTTCCGCCTTCCACCCGCGAGTGGTGCCGTCCCAGGTGACCGGGTCGGCGAGTTGATCGAGCACCGACCGGACCTGCTGCCGGTCGATTTTGAGCACGAGGCAGTGGGCCGGGGTTTGGGCGGCCTGCGGAAAATCGACCGTGATGGTCTGCAGAGGAGGCACTACCAGCGACTCGCCTGCGCCAAAGAGCACCTCCCCGTCGTTGCCCTCCACGTCCACGTGCGCCTGGCCGTTCACCATGCCGTAGTACGTCAGGTGCGGGGCGCGCAGGGAGACCCGGTGCACGTCCTCCTCGACCACGTAGAGGGAAAGCCGGGCACTATTCCCCCCCACTCCGGACCGGAAGGTGGCCAGCGACCGGGAGTTTTCCTTGTACTGGGTCGGGCGTAACGGCGTAGACATAGGCAAGTGAAGCGGCGGAGGGAGTCGCGAACGGCAGGCTCCGGAAGCCCTCCCGGACGCCTGTGACAGTCCGTGTGCCCGGCCCCCGTGCACGGGTCCCTCGTACACAGAGACGCCCCGAATGGATAGGTGGCACCTGTTAGATGGCACCTGTACGGCCACGCAGCTGTACAGGTGCACGGCCTGCGCAGCAGGCAGAAGCCTCGCCTACGGGAGGCCCGTCTATCTATAGATCTATCTATAGAGGCCCGTCGATGGGAGGCCCGCCTACAGGCGTCTCAGGGTCTCACAAGGAAGCCTCTCACAACAGGCATCGCTTCGGGGCAGAGCATCCAGCGGAAAGAGGAGCGATCCCCAAACCAGCCACAGGAATTTTCAGTGGTACCGAAGGAAATATCCGGCCCATCGGGAGAAATACCAAGGCGGTTGTAGATTTGGGAAGATGGAAGCATTTTATCGGAAGATTACGCTACCGACTCAAAAAAGCGCTTCCTATACTACCTCGTGTGAAGACGGCGCGCAGCCGGCCGGCCAAAGCCGCCGAGTTATCCATCCGCCGGGCAGCGCCGCACGGACCGCCTAAGGAGTTCGTAAGCCCTTCCAGCCCGTTTTGATCCGGGCAGGCGGCTCGTGCCTCCCTGCGCGTCCCCCAGTACGGACCGTCCGACGCGTGCAGTGCCGGGGGCACTCCTCAGGCCGCTTCCAGACCGATTTCTGTTGACGTAGCCGTTCCCCATGCAGTACGTACTTGCCCTCGACCAGGGAACCACGAGCTCCCGGGCCATCCTCTTCGACCATCAGGGCCAGATCCAAACAGTTGCCCAGAAAGAATTTGAGCAGATTTATCCGGAGCCCGGGTGGGTCGAGCATGATGCGAACGAGATTTGGTCCACCCAGATGGGAACGGTGTCCGAGGCCCTGAGCCGGGCCGACGTCGAGGCAGAAGACCTGGCGGCCATCGGCATCACCAACCAGCGCGAAACCACCATTGTGTGGGAGCGGGACACCGGAACGCCCATCCACAACGCCATTGTGTGGCAGGACCGCCGCACATCCGGCCTCTGCGACGACTTGAAGGACGCTGGCCACCTGGACCTGTTTCAGGAGAAGACCGGCCTGATCATCGACGCCTACTTTTCAGGGACCAAGCTCAAATGGATTCTCGACCACGTAGACGGCGCTCGTGCACGGGCCGAAAATGGCGAACTGGCCTTCGGCACGGTGGACAGCTGGCTCGTGTGGCGGATGACCGACGGGCAGCGGCACATCACGGACGCGACCAATGCGTCCCGCACCATGCTCTACAACATCCACGAGGGGCGGTGGGACCCGGGGCTACTCGACATTCTCGACGTTCCCGAGGCCGTGCTTCCGGAAGTGTGCGACTCCAGCACCGTCTACGGCCACACGCGCGGCGGGCCCTTCGATGCCCAGGTGCCCATTTCCGGCATTGCGGGCGACCAGCAGGCCGCCCTGTTCGGGCAGATGTGCACCACGCCGGGCCTCGGCAAAAATACGTACGGCACCGGCGCCTTTATGCTGCAGAACACCGGCGAAAAGGCCGTGACCTCGGAGCACAACCTGCTGACCACCATCGGCTACCAGATCAACGACACGACGTACTACGCCCTTGAGGGCTCCATCTTCATCGCGGGGGCGGTGGTGCAGTGGCTCCGCGACGAGCTTCAAATCATCCGCGATGCCGCGGAAGTGGAGGCCCTGGCCCGCGGGGTGGACGACAACGGCGGGGTGTACTTCGTGCCGGCGTTCACGGGCTTGGGGGCGCCCTACTGGGACCAGTACGCCCGCGGGACCATCGCCGGCCTCACCCGCGGCGCAAACCAGGGCCACCTGGCCCGCGCCGCCATCGAGAGCATGGCCTACCAGGTGGCCGACGTCATCGACGCGATGGAGGCCGACTCCGGCATCGAAACCACCGAGCTCCGGGCCGACGGCGGGGCGGCCGCCAACGACCTGCTTCTGCAGTTCCAGTCGGACATTCTAGACATTCCCGTCGTGCGCCCTCAAATCCTCGAGACGACCGCTCTCGGAGCGGCGTACCTCGCGGGCCTCGCCGTCGACTTTTGGAGCAGCCAGGCCGAGATCCAGAGCCAGTGGGAGCTGGACCAGATGTTTACCCCTTCGATGTCCCCCGATCGCGTGGACGAGCTCCGGGACGGATGGTCCAAGGCCCTGAAGCGGGCTCGGGCCTGGGAAGACTCGGACGGCGGCACCTCGGCATCCGCCGACCCGGCGCCGGCGGCCGAGGAGAGCCCCACTCGCTAGCCCCCGTCCCTTCGGACGTGCTGCATCGGGACCCCTTCCAAGAACGAATCGTGACACTCCACCTTTATGGGTATCCGCGTCGAAAACATTCACAAGTCCTACGGAACCGAGCAGGTTCTTACCGGGATCAACATCGAAATTCCGGACGGCACCTTCTTCAGTGTGGTCGCCCCCACGGGCGCCGGCAAAACCACCCTGCTCCGGATTATGTGTGGCATTGAATCCGCCGACGCCGGCACGGTCTACTACGACGACGAGCCCATGACGAGCGTGGCTGTGCAGGACCGCAGCGTGGGCATGGTCTATCAGGAGTTTGTGAACTACCCCTCCCTCACCGTCCGCGAGAACCTGGCCTCTCCCCTGGAGGTGAGCGACGAAAACTACTCGCGCGAGGAGATTAGCCGACGGGTCGAGGAGACGGCGGAGATGCTGAAGATCGACCACATTCTCAACAACCTGCCCGAAGAGGTAAGCGGCGGCGAGGCCCAGCGCACGGCCATTTCTCGGGCGCTCATCAAGGAGCCGGACTACCTCTTCATGGACGAGCCGCTGGCCAACCTCGACTACAAGCTGCGCGAGCAGTTGCGTAGCGACTTCGAACGGCTGTTTTCGGAGCAAGACACGACGGTCATCTACGCCACGCCCCAGGCGGGGGACGCCCTCGCCATGTCTACCCACATCGGGTACCTGCACGACGGGAAGATCATCCAGGACGCCCCGCGCGATGAGATCTACTTCCGCCCTCGCCACCTGCCCGTGGCCGAGTACCTTGGCGAACCGCCGATGAACGTGGTGCCGGGCACGCTGATCGAGGACAACAGCGATCGCTACTTCGAACTGCCAGACGGCGCGCGCATCGCGACCGGCTCGGCAACCGGCTCGTTTCCGGCCCTCAACGCCGGGCGCGAATACATGATTGGCTTCCGCCCGCAGGACATGGTATACCTCAACGGCGCGGAGGCCTCCGAGGCCCACGGCCACGACACGATTCTCGAAGCCGACCTCGCCTTCGTAGAAACCGTGGGCTCGACCAGCACGCTCCACCTAGAGTACCAGGGCCGGGAGCTGTACGCCCTCAATGCTGGGCCCGTGCACACCGCCACCGAGGCAACTCTCTCGTTCTCCCTCGACCCCGAGAAGCTGTACATCTACGACTCGGGATCGGGCGAGCTGCTCGCGGCAGGCAACAAGATTCCCTCTTTCACCACACAGAAGTGACGTCGGCACATGGCTGAGATTGAAGTACGGGACATACGACACGTCTACGACCAAGGCACACCGGACGAGACGGTGGCCATCGAACGCATCAACCTTACGCTGGAAGACGGCACCGCCAACGCGCTGCTCGGGCCGTCGGGGTGTGGCAAAACCACACTCCTGCAGATCATTTCCGGGCTGCTCCAGCCCACCGAGGGTCAGATCCTGATCGACGGCGAAGACGTGACCGACAAGCCGCCCGAGGAGCGCGACATCGCGCAGGTCTTCCAGTTTCCGGTCATCTACGATTCGATGGACGTATACGGCAACCTGGCCTTCCCCCTGCGGAACGGCGGGGTGTCGGAAAATGAAATCGAAACCCGCGTCCAGAAAATCGCGGACCTGCTGGAACTGAACGACATCCTGCACAGCAGCCCGAGCAACCTCGGGCCGGAGCTGAACCAGCTGGTGGCGCTGGGCCGCGGCATCATTCGCGCCGACACGTCCGCCATCCTGTTCGACGAGCCGATGACGGACGTGGAGCCCGCCCGCAAGCTCACCATCCGGCGCCGCGTGAAGGAGGCGCAGCAGGAGTTCGGCATCACGGCCCTGTACGTCACCCACGACCAGCACGAGGCGCTCACCTTTGCCGAACAGGTAGCCATCATGAAAGACGGCAACCTCGTGCAGTACGACACGGGAAAGAACCTCTACCAAAGCCCCGTCAACACGTTTATTGGGCACTTTATCGGGAGCCCCGGCATGAACCTGCTCGACTGCACCCTCACGCAGCACAACGGAACGCCCCGCGCCCAGCTCGGCCCGCACCAGGTCCCGCTCGCAAGTGCCCTGGAGCCGCACCTGGACCTCACCTGGACGGACTGCCAAATTGGAATCCGTCCCAACTCGGTCACGGTGCAGGTGGCGGACCCGCACGACGAGTCGAGCTACCTCCCGGCCGTTGTGGATCAGGTAGAGATGCTCGGCGGCTTTCAGATCATTACGGCTACGCTCACGGAGACCAGCGTGGAGGTGAAGGCCCGCGTGGCCCACGACTTCGCCATTGAGGAGGGCGCGTCCGTGTGGCTCAGCTTTCCCGCATCTGACCTCCAATTCTTCCACGAGGAGCAGGCCGTTACCGCCTGATCCCCGGCGCCCCTACTGCCCCGCACTTTTTGATCGGAGCCCTTTCCAACGATGAAACAACGTCCCTGGTTATTCTTGCTGCCGGCGCTGCTCCTGGTCTCGATCAGCGCCTTCATCCCGCTTATGACGGTGATGAACTATTCCCAACTCACCCTCCTGCCTGGCACGCAGCCGTACTTTTCAGGCCTGGAGAACTTCGTGGCCATCCTTCAGGACCCTGCCTTCCAGGGGGCGCTGGGACGGCAGTTCCTGTTTAGCTTCCTGGTGCTCATCACCGAAATTCCCCTGGGCCTAGGCCTCGCCCTGTGCATGCCCAAGGACGGCCCCGGCGTCGGGGTCAGCCTGGTGCTGCTGGGCATTCCCCTCCTCATCCCCTGGAACGTGGTGGGCATCATCTGGCGCGTGTTCACCCGCTCGGACATCGGGGTGCTGCCGGAGGTCTTCGAATGGGTCGGCGTGACCTACAACGTCAGCCAGTTCACCGGCGACGCGTGGTGGACGGTCCTGGCCATGGACATCTGGCACTGGACCCCCCTCGTGGTGCTCATCTGCTACGCCGGACTGCAGGCCATCCCGGAAGAGTACTACATGGCCGCCAAGATTGACCGGGCCTCGCCCTGGAAAACGTTCCGGTACGTCACTCTGCCCAACCTGCGGGGCGTTCTCATCATCGCCGTGCTCCTGCGGCTGATGGACTCGTTCAAGATCTACGCCGAGCCGTTCGTCCTCACGGGCGGAGGCCCCGGCAACGCAACCACGTTCTTGAGCACGTACACCTCACGAATGGCCATCGGAGGATTTCAGATGGGCCGAGGCGCGGCTACATCCTTGATCTACTTCTTTATCGTCATCCTCCTCTCCTTCGTGATCTACATCATCATGCTTAACCTCGGACAAGGTGCCGGTGAAGAATCATGAAAAAACAATATTATCTCATCCTGTTTTTGGTATTCCTCATGATACCAATTTACTGGATGCTGAACATGTCTTTTAAGCCGAACTCGGAAATTCTTCAGCAGCTGACGTTTTACCCGCATCAGTTCACGCTGTCGAACTATGAGGAGATTCTAAGCTCCGAGTTCTGGCGCAGTGGGTACATCAACTCGATCTCGATGTCCCTAATGAACGTGACCTTTGTCACGATTGCCGCGTTGCCGGCCGCCTATGCCTTCTCGCGGTGGGACTTTCGGGGCGACAAGCACCTGTTCTTCTGGTTCCTGACGAACCGGATGGCGCCCCCCGCGGCGTTCATGGTGCCGTTTTTCATCCTGTACTCCAACTTCAACCTGATCGACACCTACTGGGCGGTTGCGTTGGCGCACTGCCTCTTCAACCTCCCGCTCGCGATCTGGATCTTGGAAGGATTTATGTCTGGCATCCCGAAGGAGATCGACGAGATGGCCTTTATCGACGGCCATAGCTTTCCTAGCTTCGTCTGGAACATTTTTCTGCCCCTTATCACGCCCGGGATCGCGGTGACGGCCTTCTTCACCTTCATGTTCTCCTGGGTGGAGCTGCTCCTGGCCCGCACGCTCACCAACGAAGCGGCCCAGCCCATCACGGTGACGCTGACGCGGAGCCTTGGGGCCGGGGGCTGGGACTGGGGCGTTCTTGCCGCCGCCGGGGTGCTGGCGATGGTGCCGGGCGCCATCATCGTGTACCTCGTGCGCGACCTTCTCGCTACAGGCTTTTCCATGGGCCGCGTGTAGTTCGCGCGCCGATTCTGCCCGTGGCGAGATCCGGGACTGCCGCCGGGGCCGTCTCTTCCGAGCCGCCTCTTGCGAGGACGCTCCCGCCACACTGCGGGAACGCCCTCGCCCTCCCGGGGCTCGCCGTCTCGAGCTTCGTTTATTCGGGCTTTGCTCAACCATCGCCCCCCTCCCCACTCTTCACGCGCCCCGTAGGGCTTGACCTCACAAACACACACCGGCCACCATGCTTTCCTTCCCTCCCCAGTGGATGCAGTGGACGCTGCCGACGATCCTCTTCCTGGGCTTTATCATCCTCATGCTCGTTGGGCTCACCGTTTGGGACATGAAAGCCCCCGGCTGGGCCCGCCAAGGCCTTCTTCCCATCGACACCACTCGGGGCGACCGGGTGTTCATGGGCCTTCTTCTCACCGGATGCACCTTCTGCCTCTGGCTCTACTTCTTCAGCCAGACAGCCGTGTGGGGCGTCGTGGTAATCGGCGCGCTGCTGATGATGGGCACCATTAACTTCTTCTAGATTAGCGTTCTCTGTCGACGTCTTCTAGCGGCTCACGCTTTCTAGCGGCTCACGCTGGGTTTGGGGAGCCCGCACCGGCACTGCCCGAACGTCTCCTGAGCAATGCCTCACACCCACGAGAGAAAAACACCCCCTCTTCCAGTGCGGAGGAGAGGCGTTCCCTCAGGGGAAAAGGGAAGAGGGGCGCGTGCGGGAAGAGGCGGATATGAGACGAAGCCGGACGACACAAGACCTCGTTGGTACATCGCGTCCGGAAGACGTCTTAGGTACAGATCCAAAATTTCCCCATGCCTCGTGTCGTCTCCTGCTTTGGGAAGATGGGATCATTTTCTTGGAAGATTAGACTATCGATGAAAGAAAGCGCTTTCTATACTTTGGCAGGTTCGAGTGAAGACGCCGCAACACGGCCGTAAGATAATATTGAGGCGCGGAAGCGCTTTCGATCCTTCCGATAGACTCAAGCGTACACGCCGGACCGCTTTCAAGAGGGGCGTCCGCGCCCCGCCGTGCGGCGCTCGTTCCAGCTGGGAAGGTGGGGAAGGCCCGTCCGCCCTCCGAGCGCGGCCGTCCCCGGCCGCCCGAGTCCCTGGCCTCGCACCGTCCATCTACTCCCCTCCGTGCCGCCCCCTCTCCCGGGTCTTTTGTCCCGGACGGTCCTCACGCCGCTGCCCTCTGCAGCCCGGCTGCACGCTCAACCAACCGCGCACCAACCAACCTCGATTCATTTTTTCATCATCAACGGTGGTTTTGATATGACTACCCTGTATAGCAACCGCCCGGCACCATCATGGCTGGCCTTGCTGGCCCTGTGTGTCGCGGCACTTGCCTTCCAACCGTTCACTGCCCACGCACAAGACTGGCCCGACGAGCCCAACTACCCGGACATCACTGCGGAAGAGGCGCAGGAGTACGCGGAGAGCGAATACGGCCCGCTGAACGAGCGCGAGCAGGCCGCGGTCAAATGGGCAATGGAATTTCAGCCGTCCGTCCTGACGCTCAAGGAGCAGATCGACGAGCTGATGTGGTTTGCCCAGAACGCCGACCAGCTCCAAGGCACGTCCGTCTCGTCGGTGGCCGAAACCATTAAGACGCACAAGTGGGAATCCGACGTCCTCGCGGGCGCCTTTACGGAGATCACCGGCATTGACGTCACCCATAACATCATCGGCGAGGGAAGCCTCGTAGAGAAGCTGCAGACGCAACTCGCCTCCGGCCGGAGCGTCTACGACATCTACGTCAACGACGCCGATCTGATTGGCACGCACGTGCGCCTGCAGAGCATGGTGAACCTCACCGACTACATGAACGGAGAGGGAAGCAGCGTGACGAATCCCGGCCTCGATGTGGCCGACTGGCTCAACCCGGAGTTCGGCCAGGACTACGAGGGCGACCAGATTATGCTGCCGGACCAGCAGTTCGCGAACCTCTATTGGTTCCGCTACGACTGGTTCACCGATCCGGACATCAAGCAGATGTTCCGCAATGAGTACGGCTACGAGCTGGGCGTTCCCCGCAACTGGGCCGCTTACGAAGACATCGCCGAGTT
>ERZ1034486.323-NODE-323-length-13039-cov-4.927603_pt1 | contig 13039 bp, 8 predicted proteins | sample MGYA00520683_ERZ1034486 | MGnify/ENA primary metagenome ERZ1034486 (study PRJEB33760, sample SAMEA4777685) | hypersaline lake metagenome | biome: hypersaline environment; feature: brines | place: Spain | collected 2012-08 | depth 0 m ...
CGGGAGCATCGGCCCTGAGCCGGTGCTCCCGTTTTGTGTTGGGGGCTGCTCCGGCCGGGGGTGGGTGGACGAGGAAGGGGCTCGTGCTTATCCTTCGGGCCCCTCTCTGCTGGACTTCCATTGGGGCCCTCGCCCTGCTCTCCCCCGTCTGTGCACCGCCATGGCCCTCCGACTGGTCGACATTTATCACTCGGACGACGATGCCCCCCTCGACGTCCCCAACGACACGTACGATGTTCTGGGACACTGGACCTACCGCATCGACGAGAAGAAACGGGTGGACCGGGTGCTCCTGGAGGTGGAGGACACCGAGCCATTTCTCGACTGGGTGGACGACACCGTAATCACGGAGTACCGGGTGGTGCTGCAGGCCGTGGAGGCCACCGTGCCCCGCCCGGAGGTGGAAGACGAAGAGCCGGAGGAAGAGGCGACGGAAGACGAGGAAGTGTCCGTGGGGCGCATTGGGCGGGCGGAGCTCTACGAGTATGCCCGCGGGGCGGTGGATGTGTCGGGGTACTACTACGCCCTCACGGCCTTGTCCGTCATCGTGGCGGCGGGCGGGATGCTGCGGGACCAGACGGCGGTGGTGATTGGGGCGATGGTGATTGCGCCGCTGATTGGGCCCAACCTGGCGCTGGCCCTGGGCACCACGCTCGGGGATACGGACCTGTTGGCGCGCGCGGCCTGGGCCAACCTGACGGGCGTGGCGCTGGCGCTCGGGGGGGCGCTGGGGCTGGGGGCGCTCGTGCCGGTGGACCCGGCCACGAGTGAACTGGCGGCCCGCACAGTGATCGGCATCGTGGACATTGCGCTGGCGGCCGCGGCAGGGGCGGCGGGCGCGCTCGCCATCACGCGCGGGGGCGCTACGGGACTGGTCGGCGTGATGGTGGCGGTGGCGCTGCTGCCCCCGCTCGTTGCCACAGGCCTGCTGCTGGGGGCAGGGCATCCCCTGGCCGCCCTCCGGGCCGGGCTGCTTACCGTGACCAACGTGGTCTCCCTCAACCTGGCGGCCGTCACGACCTTCCTGGTGCTTGGCGTGTGGCCCCGTCACTGGCGCGACGTGGAGCAGGCCCGCGCCTCCACCCGCCTCGCGCTCGCGCTGTGGGGCGGCGCGGTGCTCGTCCTGGCCGTCGTCCTCTGGTTCTTCTTCGGGTAGCGCCCCCGCAATGGGCGCAACGGGGAGCAACAGGAAGCGACGGGCCGCCTACGGAGCCTCGGCCACGCTTGGCGACTCCGACGAGCGCGGGCCTGCCGAGCGGCCGTCCGCAGAGGGGCCGTCCATCGACGAGAGCGACGGCTCGGGCAGGCCCCAGTACACGAGTCCCGCCATGGCCAGCATCGCCAGGGCGCCCCCGGCCGCGTTGCTGAGGTAGCCGAAGGGGCCGTACGTGAGGCTCGCCACGAAGCTGCCAAACCCAAACCCGGCCTGTCCCACGCTCATGGCCAGCCCCATCAGGAGGCCGCGCTGGCGGTCCGGCACCAGCGCCGTGATGAGCGATTGCAGCGGGCTGACGCGGATGCCGATGAGCGCCATGGCGAGGAAAAACAGCACGGCCGCGATCATGAAGCCCGAGATGTAGAGCGGGGCCACGGCCATCAACAGCCCGAGGGCGAGAGAGGCCCACACCACGATCGGCTTTCGCCCAATCTGGTCCGACACCCGCCCCCCAAGCGGCGCCGCGAGGATGTTGGCCGTGCCGCCGATGGCAAACAGCAGGGCAATCTCGTAGCTGGTCACGCCTACGGTCGACTCCAGCCAGCTCGGCAGAAACGACGTAAAGAGGCCGAAGCCCGAGAACATGAGCAGGTACGACAGCACCGCGTTCACCGCGTCGGACCCCCGCAGGACCGTGCGGTATTTTTCCACAAGGCGGCGCGGCGTCAGGCGCTTTTCATCGAGCTCCGCGTCGGGCTGCGGGACGTACAGCCAGATGAGCACGGCCGAGAGGGCCATGGGCACCGCAAACATGAGAAAGGGCCACCGGTAGCCAAACCCCGTGGCCAGCACCTTGCCGATGGGAATGCCCGCCACCTGCCCAAAGGCCGTGCCGCTCATCACCCAGCCGTTGGCCCAGCCGCGCTGCTCGTACGGGAAGTAGTCGCCCACGTACGCCACCGATCCGCTCGTGAGCATGCCCCCGGCCACACCTGCCAGTAGGCGCATGCTGAACAGCAACACGTAGCTCTCCGCCACGGTGTGCAGCACCAGCGTCACGGCCATGAGCGCGGTGCCGTACAGCAGAATGAGCCGCCGCCCGATGCGGTCGGAGGCCGGGCCCGTAACGAGGGCCGACACCCCCAGCGACAGGGCGTAGGCCGTAAGCAGCATGCCGCGCCAGAACGGATTGACCCCCAGGCTCGCCGCAATTTCCGGGAGGATCGGCACCATGATGATCAGCTGACTGCTGGCCGAAAACATCATCAGCCAGAGTGCAAAGAGGATCAGGTACGGATTTGAGGTTTTCGGGTCGGGCACGAAAGGAAAGAGGGCCTGATCGAAAAGTATACCGGTCCGCAGGGCGCGGTGGTGTGAGGGCGGCGCCGGCCAGGGGGAGTCCAGGGCCGTGGCGGGCCGTTCTACGCGGGTCTTCGTGAAGCGGGCCCCAAAATGCCGGGCAGCCTGCTCACATGCAGGCGCGCGCCCGGAATCTTCGGAGAAATTCGTCTCGGTCGCGCACGGCGGACTCGGCCGGGCCGCCCTCCGTGGGCGTTGGGGCACTATTGGAGGCGCAAAGCGGGGGCTGAGGGCCGTACGGGTTTGCGGGGCCGGGCTGTCTGAGGCAGGTCCTGCGCGAAAAAACGGGCGGCCAGCCATGGTAATACAACCGTAATTCGGTCGTAATGGCGGCGTAATACCTGCCCGTTAGTATGCGGTACGCAATCCTCCGCTGTTCCCGTGACGCTCATCCCAGCCCCCGAGGCCCACCCTGAGGTGTTCCTCTCGGCCCCGCGGAGCAGTTCGCGCGCTCCCTAACGACCGCCCAGTGCCCCTACATGCCGATCCGCGCACGTCGCATTCTCGCTGGCCTTGCCGTGCTCGCTGCGTGCGTGGCAGGGCCCGAGCCGGTCCGCGCGCAGGCGGGCGACGAGACGGGGGCCATCGTGGGAGTAGTGGTGGAGGCGAAGGCGGGTGCGCCTCTGCCTGGCGCAAACGTGTCGATTGAAGGCTCGACCACGGGAACCTCAACGGATCTGGAGGGACGCTATCGCCTCGACGAACTGCGGCCCGGCACGTACGAGGTCCTCTTCTCCTTCGTCGGCTTCCAGCAAAAGACGATCACCGGGGTAGAGGTAACGGCGGGGAGCGCCACCCAACTCGACGTGGCGCTGGCAGAGCAAACTGCTCAGCTCGAAGAGGTGGTGGTTGCGGCGGAGGCCGCGCGGGACTCGGAGGTCGGTCTCCTGAAAGATCGACAGCAGGCGGCGGCCGTGAGCGACGCCATCAGTGCCGAAACGATCGGACAGGCCGGCGCGGGAACCGTCGCCGAGGCGATGAGCCTCGTTCCTGGTGCGTCCGTGGTGGAGGGCCGGTACGTGAACATCCGCGGCCTCGAAGGGCGGTACGTGGACACGCAGCTCAACGGCAGCGACCTGCCGAGCACCGACCCCGACGGCAACAGCGTAGCCCTGGACGTTTTTCCCTCCAGCCTGATCGACAACGTCGTCACGACCAAGACATTTACGCCGGACCGCCCCGGCAACTTTACGGGCGGGTCCGTCGACATCACGACAAAGTCGTTCCCGGACGAGCGCTTTGCGACGCTCTCGATTTCCACCTCCACCAACAGCGAGGTGGGCCTGGGAGGGACGGTGATTCGCCCCAGCGGGGGGCTCGATGCCGTCCCGAGCGTCGTGAAACGCGCCGACCTGCCCGAGTCGCCGCCCCCGTACTTCTCGGATGCCGAGCGGAAGGTTGATGCGCTGGCGAGCGCGACGAAGGCCTTCGCGGCCCCGATGACTCCACGCCGGAAAGAGGTCGTTGGCAACTACGGGGCTGAGCTCTCGTTCGGCGACCGGTTTGAGGTCTTCTCGGGACGTCCCCTTGGGGTCATTGCCTCGGCGTCGTACGACCGGTCCTTCTCCGGATACGCGGGCGGAACGACTGCGCGCTTCAACCAGACGGGCCTGGCCTCCGAGACCCTGACGCCCAGCGCCGAGTACGCGACGCAGCGGGGTGTGGAGAACACGCTCCTGAGCGGGCTCCTCGGCCTGTCGCTGCAGCCGCACCCACGCCACGAAGTGGGGCTGCGCGTGCTCTACACGCGAAACCACGAGGAGGAGGCCCGCACGGAGACGGGGCGGCTTCCCCGCGACCTCGCGGGTGACTCGCGGTTCCAGACCCGGGTATCCCGCACCACCACCCGGTCGGTCGCCTCGCTGGAGGCGACCGGAACACACCGATTTGGGGAAGGACCTGACGGCGTCCGCGTCGAGTGGTCGGCCGCCCGCTCGGAGGCCACGCGCGACGAGCCGGACTACCGCTTCTTCTCGAACCAGTTTTCCGTGGCCGCCGGCGATACGTCGTACGCCATCTCCCCGTCCATTTTCCTGCCCCCGGCGCGGTACTTTCGCGACCTCACCGAGGACACCTGGGGCGGCAACGCGTCCGTAGAGGTTCCGATTGGGGCCGTGACCGTTGAAGCGGGCGGGCGCGTTCAGGCGGAGGACCGAACCTTTCGGGAGCGCACCTTCCTCCACGGCGCCGACCGGGCAAACTACACCGGCGACCCGAACGCGTACGTCAACGAACGGGCGGGAGTCGTGGGCACGGACGAAGGGGGCGACACCCGGTTTGGCACCTACGTGCGCGACTTTACGGACCCCCGCAACAACTACGACGGGGAGCAGACGGTGGGCGCCGGCTACCTGATGGCGGAGTTTCCGGTGCCGGGACTGCCCGCGCTCACGGTCATCGGTGGGGCGCGGGTGGAATACACCGACATGTCCATCGAGACGCTTGGGGAAGAGCCGCGCCGCGGGGCCTTTTCCGAGACGGACCTCCTGCCCTCGGCCAACCTGAAGTGGGCCCTTCGCGACAACATGAACCTACGGCTTGCCTACGGCCGCACCATTGCCCGCCCGACGTTTCGGGAGTTCGCTCCGTTTGAGTCGTTCCAGTTCGTTGGGGACTATATCGAGCGTGGCAACCCGGACCTCCAGCGCACACGAGTCGACAATTTCGACCTGCGCTGGGAGTGGTTCGTGCAGCCGGGCGAACTGCTTTCGGCCGGGGTCTTCTACAAGAACTTTACCGACCCGATCGAGAGAACCATCGACCCGGAGGCGGCGGCCAACCAGGAGATCACGTACCTCAACCGAAGCAGTGCGCGCGTCTACGGGGTGGAGCTGGAGGTGCGCAAGGGGCTCGGTGGCCTTGCCGCCTGGCTGCAGCACGTGCAGGTGGGCGGCAACCTGACGCTGACGGAGTCGCAGGTGTCGCGCCCCGACGAGGTCCTGCAGGCCATCCGTGCCTTCGACGTCAGCGCGGACGACACACGCCCCCTCCAGGGCCAGTCGCCCTACATCCTGAACCTGAACGCCGGCTACGAAAATCCGAACAGCGGAACCCGCATCAACGTTTTCTTCAACCGCTTTGGCGACCGGCTCGACACCGTCACGCGCAACGGGGTCGACCTCTACGAACAGGGGCGCAACATGCTCAGCGTCAACGTCTCCCAGCAGCTGCTCGGCGGGGTGACGGCGAAGGTCTCCGTCGAAAATGCGCTGGGCAGCGAGAAAGTCATCTCCCAGTCGTTCAAGGGCACGGAGTTTGTCAACGACCTGCGACCGCTGGGGCGAACGGTGTCGGTGGGGGTGTCCTACTCCTACTGAGACGGCCGCAGGGAGCAGCGACGGAGGCAGCGCGCGGGCCGCCCGGAGAGCGCTCTGAGTTGGCCCCAGACGATCTGAGTTGGCCCCAGACGATCTGGCTTGGCCCCAGACGATGGGGCCAAGCGCGAAGACCCATTCCGACGGACGCATTCGACCACGATACACTCGATCACGACGCATTCGACCGCACGCTCAACCACCTACACGCTCAACCACCTACACGCTCGACCACAATGCGAAGGGGGCAAGCCGCGATGACGGCTTACCCCCTTCGGTGATTCGCGGAAGGGTGTTACCCGATCATTAACCCACCCTTCCGTGCTGTAGCGCGCCTTCTTTTACTCAAAGGTACACGCATTATGCACTTTCCAACTACAACGACGACAGACCGATGGTTCTCGGCCCTGCGGGGCGTGGGAGCCGTTCTTGCCGCCTTTGCCCTCGTGCTTGCCGCGGGCTGTGACTCGAACGACAGCAGCATGGACAACGGCGACATGGACGGAGACCCTCCGCCGCAAATTTCGAATCCCAACTACGACACGACGGACGCGGGCGAGATTGTCGTGAGCGACGACGCCCAAAACCTGGGGGTCGGCTACGTCAACGCTCAGGGCGACACGGTCCGAACTGTGACCTGGACGAGCGACAATGTATACCAGCTCGACAACTTCGTCTTCGTGAACGAGGGAGAGACCCTCACCATTGAACCCGGCACTGTGGTGCAGGGCCTGCCGGGGAACGGCGCCGACGCAGCGGCCCTGATTGTAACGCGCGGCGGCACCATCCAGGCCGACGGAGAGCGGGACGACGGCACCATTGACCCCATCATCTTTACGGCCGCCGCGGACGACGGCAGTGGACTGGGCCGCGACGTGCGAGGCCGGTGGGGCGGGGTCATCCTTCTCGGAAACGCACCGATCAACTCCCAGCCCCCCACGACCCAGATTGAGGGCATCCCCGACGAGGTGGGCGGCGATCGCATCCGGTACGGGGCCGAGAACGGGGACTTCAATCCCCAGCACAATGTTGGCACGTTCCGGTATGTCTCCATCCGGCACACTGGCACCGCGCTCCAGGGCGGCGACGAAATTCAGGGCCTTACGCTCGGAGGCGTGGGCAGCGGGTCCACCGTCGAGTACGTGGAGTCGTACGCCAGCGACGACGACGGCTTCGAGTGGTTTGGCGGCACGGTGAACACGAAGTACCTGATTGCGGCCTTCCCCGCGGACGATGCCTTCGACATCGACGAGGGCTTCCGGGGCAGCAACCAGTTCTGGCTGGCCGTGCACGGCGCCGACGAGGCCGGGCGCATCGGGGAGCATGACGGGGGCACCGATCCGGAAGACGGGCAGCCCTTTGCCACGTCGGTGGTCTCGAATGCCACCTACATCGGAATCGGCCCCGGCGTCTCGACCGCGGATGTATCGGGGGACGGAGAAAATCCCTTCCTGTACCATCGCGACAACAACGCCACGTCCTACTACAACACGATCTTCATGGGCGGCCGGACGAACGCCGGCTTGCAGATCGAGGATCTTGGCAGCGGCGAGGATGCGCGTGAGCGGTGGCTCGCCGGGGATCTGGTGCACCAGGACAATCTCTGGTTCAACATCGGCCCGGCGTTCAGCGACACGACTGAGTTTGAGGACCTCATCCAGATTCCCCGCGATGATGAAACGGGCCAGCCCACGGGGGATGGGGGCGAAGCCTACATCGGCACCTTGGCAGAGGGCCTCCGAAACGCGGGCAATGAGGTGCTGTCGCCTACGCAGACGCCCATCGCGAGCATTTCCCGGGCCGACGGCGCGCGCCAGGACGGAAACGGTGCGGTGCAGTCCTTCGACCCGACGGCGGCCGGCCCTGCGACGTCCGGGGCCAATGAGCCGGACGGGTTCGGGGCGACCGGAGGCCAAAATGCAGGCTGGACGTCCGTAAGCTTCCGGGGAGCCTTCGGCTCCGGAGCGGCGTGGAATCTCGCGGACTGGGCCCTCATTGCTCAGGACGGCACACTCCAGTAGCGTCCTTCCAGCCGCCGTGGTGTCCTTCTGCGCCCGTCAGAGAAGGCGTCTGACCGGGAGCATTTCGGACCCGCTTTGCGCCGGGCGCCCCCGCCGTTGGGGGGCGTCCGGCGTTTTTTGGTGGCACGAGCACTCGCCGGCGCCGGGGAACGGCGCTTCCGCTCTCGTGTGCATGTGGTAGCCCAACAGCCCTCGAACCACAGGACGGCCCCGATGCCGCTTCGATGCCTCTTTGTCGTGCAGGGGGAGGGGCGCGGCCACCTCACCCAGGCCATGGCCCTGCGGCGCCTGCTCCGAGGGGCAGGCCACGAGGTGGCGGGTGTGGTGGTGGGCAAGAGCCGAGGACGCAGAATTCCGTCGTTCTTCCGCGATGCGTTTGGCGGCCCGGTGCGTGCGGTGGAGAGCCCCAGCTTCGTCTCGGACGGGGCGAACCGCTCGGTGCGTCCGTGGGCCACGCTGTGTCGGGAAGTGGGCCGTGTGCCGACGTTCTGGCGCAGCCTGGAGAGGCTCGATGCGACCATCGACCGCCAGGACCCGGATGTGATGGTGAACTTCTTCGAGCCGCTGGTGGGGGTGCACGCCATGATGCACGGCGCCTCGGTGCCCACGGTGGCGGTAGCGCATCAATACATGTTCCTGCACGCAGCGTATCAGTTTCCGAAGGGGCGGTGGCTGCAGCGCTGGGGCGCGCGGGCCTTTGCACGGCTGACGGCGTGGGGGGCCACGCGGTGCTTGGCGCTTTCACTCTATCCCGTCTCCACTCCGTCCCCGCCCCGCCTCTCGGTACTTCCGCCGCTTCTGCGGGCTGAGCTGTCGCGGCAGCCGCGCGGGCAGACAGAACCGTTTTTCCTGGTGTACATTCTCAATAGCGGCTACGCCGACGAAGTGATTCGTTGGCACGAGCAGCACCCGGACGTGCGTCTCCACTGCTTCTGGGACCGCCCCGACGCGGCGGCCGTGGAGGCCTACGACGACACGCTTACCTTTCATCAGCTCGACGACAAGAAGTTTTTGTCGCTCATGTCCCGCTGCCGGGGGCTCGTCTCCACAGCGGGATTCGAGTCGGTCGCGGAGGCGATGTACCTTGGCACGCCGGTACAGGTGGTGCCGGTGGAGGGGCACTACGAGCAGCTCTGCAACGCGGTGGACGCGGTGCGGGCCGGGGCGGGCATCCGGAGTTCGGGATTCGACATAGACCGCCTGCGCGGCGCGCTTCCGCACCCGGGGGGACAGGGGGCGCAGTTTCGGGCGTGGGTGCGGCACGCCCGTTCCCGGTTCGTCGAGGAAATTGAGCGGGCCGCCGCGCGCGAAGGAGCGGGAACTCCTGCTCCCCGGCGGCCTCCTGACTCGCCGCTTGTCGAAACGGCCTAGCCCGTGCGTTCCCGCCGCGACGCCCATTTGCAGTGGGCATCGGTTTTGAGGAGGAGCGCCGGTTCGGTACGAAGGATCTTTTGCACGAGGGCCTACCGTGGCATTTCCACGACGCATTGCAGCATTTCTGGGGCGCGGAGCGGCGACGCTGCTGGTGGGAGCGTTTCTCGTCGGGTACGCGGCGCCGCACTTGCCACCGGCGCAGTTCTGGTGGGCCAATCTGTTCGCCGTGCCGCTGGTGCCCCTGGCGACGTTGGTGGCCCTGTTGGGGCTTGGCGTGCTGGGGCAGGGCCTCTTGCGGGGCGCCTGGGGGCGCGTGCTGCTGGGGGGGCTGCTCGTTGGGCTCGTGGGCGCTCGGTTCGGCCCCGGTGCATGGCCGAATGCGTGGAGCATGGACGCCTCGGCGCGGGGGGAAGACACACTCCAGCTGATGAGCTTCAACGTGCCGACCACCTTCGGGCGGCGGGAGGCCTCCGCTCGTGCACTGGCGCACCTCGTAGAGCGGACGGCCCCCGATCTGATCGCGTTCCAGGAGTCTTGGATGAGCACGAAGGCGGATCCGTGGCCGGGGCGAGAGGCCCATCCCTGGCCGCCCCGATTGTTTCTGGGCCGCATCGGCTATACGCCCCCCCGGGCGTATCCCCCAAACACCACAATCTGCCAGCCGGTGCTGGGGCGAATTCCGCTCGACTCCATTGGCCTCCGCCCGCTGCCGCCGCGTGAGAACCGCTGCTCGCACCACACCCGCACGCAGTTCCGGTGGGGAGGGCAAACGGTGGTGCTTTACAACATCCATCTCCACACCATCGGGCGCGTACGTCCCTGGAGGGAGGCCGGTGGGTGGGGCTCGCTCGCGCAGTGGAGCGCCTTCGTTCGGGACTACCGGCGGGGAATGCTGCACCGAGCGCAACAGGCCCGCCTGATTCGACAGCGCATTGCTCGGGAGGCCCACCCCGTAATCGTGGTGGGGGATTTCAACAGCACCCCTCACCAGTGGGCGTACCGCCACCTTGCGGAGGGACTGCAGCGCGTTCCCGCCCGTGGGGCATGGGGGTGGAGCGGCACCTTCCCGGCCCGGCGCCCCATCGTGCAGATTGACCACATCCTCGTGGGACCGGCGTGGGAGGTGGCCGCCGCGCGCATCCCGACGCTTCCACGCACGCCTCCGATTTCGGACCATCGCCCGGTCGTGGCCCGGCTCCGATGGGCCGCCGATTACTCAGACTGAGACGACGGGCGGAGGGGGGACGTGAGGGCATCCGTCATCATTTCCTCCTGCACGCTGGTGTGGCGGATGTCGACCCCTTCGATGAGGAAGACGACTCCTTTCGCAATGTTCGTGGAGTGGTCGGAAATGCGCTCGATGGCCTTGCTGGCCGTAATGAGATGGGCCGCTACCTCGGCGTGGGTGGGGTTGTTTTGGATGTAGGCGACCAGGGCGCGAAAGTTTTCGTGGTGCAAACGGTCTACCTCGTCGTCGAGGTCGGGGATGCTGCGGGCCAGGTCCGCGTCCTGGTTCAGAAAGGCCTGCTTGGCCTCGTCGAGCATGCGGCGGGCGGTATGGCTCATCTCGCGCAGCTTCACCGAGTCGAGCACGCCGGGCGCTTCGGTTACGTGCTCGGCGTTGCGGGCCAGGTTGCGGCAGTGGTCGCCGATGCGCTCGAGGTCGGTGTTGATTTTCTCGACGGTCAGCAGCGTGCGCAGGTCGGTGGCCACCGGTTGGTGACGGGCGAGGATGCGCTCGCAGTACTTGTCGACCTCCAGTTCCAGGGCGTCGACCTCCCGGTCGCGTTGCATGACGCGTTCGGCCTCTTCGACGTCGTGGGCAAGGAGGGCATCCACGGCGTCGGTGAACTGTTCGGCCACGATGGTGGCCATGTCGAGGAGGCGACTGCGCAGTTCGGCAATTTCGCGGGCGAGGCGGGTTGGCATCGGGGGCCCACAGGGTAGGCAAAAGAACGAGCGGAGGGCGTGTACGAGCCGTTCCAGAGCATTGTGCCGAGTTGCCGGTACGAAGAACCTAAGAGGACGGGGCGGGAACGGGCTCGGGGCTGGACGAGCGAGGCGCCGGCCGTCCCTCGGCGTGGATGCTGCGCAGTACGGAGAGGTACGTGTCGGCCACGGCCGACCAGCCGAACGTGGATTCTGTGTGCTGGCGGGCCCGCTTGGCGGCGGCGGCGAGTGCCCGGGGCTGCCCCCGGTACTGGGCAATGGCGTTCGCGAACGCGGAGGGATCCTCGGGGGGCACGAGGTGTCCATTGACGCCTTCCGTCAAAACGTCCTGGATGCCTTCCAGCCGCGCGGCGATGGCGGGGGTGCCGCACTGGCCCGCCTCTAGTAGAACGATCCCAAACCCTTCCATGTCGTTCTCGACCGGCACGTTTGGCATAATGAAGAGGTCGGCCCCGCGGTAAAGAGCGGCGAGGGTGTCATTGGACACGCGGCCGAGGTGACGAACGCGCGGCGCGAGGCCGTGCCGGTGGATGGCGTCTTGGATGGCGGGAGACTGGGGGCCGTCGCCCGCCACCCAGTAGTGCACATCGTCGGGCAGGCGGGGCATCACGGCGTCGATGAACCAGGCCGTTCCCTTGCGCTCCACCTGGCGCCCCACGCTGCAGAGCAGCAGCCCGTCCGGGGGCGTGGGGGGCGGCGATGCGTCTGTGCGCCGCGCCAGGGCCTGCCGCTCGGCAAGACGATCTTCGGGCGGGCGGAAGCGATCCGCGTCGATGCCGTTGGGGACGACCTGCAGCTTGTGGGCGGGCGCCCCGCGCTCCTGGCAGGCGTGACGGGTGGCCCGGCTGACGGGCAGCACGGCGTCGAGTGCATCGAACACCTTGGGCACGAACCACTGGTACGGCGGAACGGGCGTCGTTACGTCCAGGCCATGCACGATGGCGGCCGTCTTTACGCCGTGCCGCTCCAGCAGTCCCTGCAGGGGCACGGCCAGGCTCGCGGTTACCATCGACGAGAAGAGCACGAGGTCCACTGCATCGTTCTGTGCGGCGCGCCGGATTTTCCACCCGGCGTTTGCGAGAAAGAACGGCACCTTCGCGTGCAGGGTGCGCCAGGCGCTGCGGAGCAGAAGCGGGGTGTACGAAAAGGCGCGAGCGTCCGCGGCCTTTCCCGCCAGCGACTCGTGAAGCTTGAGGGCCACGCGCTGCATGCCCCCTACGTTGGCGAGGGGGCGGCCGTTGGGCGGGAGGGAGTGGGAAACAAAAAGAAGACGCACAAGCCAAAGCCGTTTGGTGGGAGGAGACTACGCGGCTGTGTTGGTCGGGGGGAGAGACGACGGGGCGCTCGGTCCTGTGGGGGCTCCGAGCACCTCGCCGTAGTACCGGTGCATGCGGCGAAGAACGTTCGTCCACGTGAAGTCTTGCGCGCGCTCGTGGGCGGCGGCGGCCATGCGGCGACGGCGGTGGTGGTCGGTCACGAGTGTGCGCGTGGCGGCCGCAAACGCGTCTGCGTCCCCCGGCGGGCAGAGGCGCCCCGTGGTGCCGTCCGCCACCAGGTCGCGACTGCCGGCCGCGTTGGCACAGACGGTGGGGAGGCCGGACGCCATGGCTTCGAGGGTAACGTTGCCGAAGGTTTCCGTGTCGCTGGGGAAGAGAAACACGTCCGAGGAGGCGTAGGCGCGCGCGAGCGCATCGCCCTCCAGGAAGCCGGTGAAGGTGGCATTGGGAAGGCGGCGCTCCAGGGCAGAGCGCGCCGGGCCGTCGCCCACCACGAGGCTGTGGTGGGGCACGTTTTGGCGCTCCAGCCGCTCGATGACGTCGGCGTACACGCCGAGCCCTTTCTCCCACACCAGCCGGCTGACGAAG
>ERZ1034486.324-NODE-324-length-13036-cov-4.482860_pt1 | contig 13036 bp, 9 predicted proteins | sample MGYA00520683_ERZ1034486 | MGnify/ENA primary metagenome ERZ1034486 (study PRJEB33760, sample SAMEA4777685) | hypersaline lake metagenome | biome: hypersaline environment; feature: brines | place: Spain | collected 2012-08 | depth 0 m ...
CGAAGAAGGGCATCCAGTACTGAAAGACGACGGCATCGGGGGCGGCATCCCGCAGAAAAAATCCCGTCCGGAACCACGAGAGCGGGTTGATGGAGTCGAGAAGACGCGGGGCGCCGCGGACGGCTGCCGGGGCGTCGCTGTCGGGCTCGTACTGCGTCTTTCCGGGAAACAACAGCTCCGGGTACTGGCGCGCAAAGTTGACGGGGCGGAGGTCATGGCCACGTTCCGCAAGGCCCGTCACCGTCATCTCCGTGAAGTGGGCAATTCCGCCCCGGTACGGGTGCATCGGCCCCACGATTGCAATCTGCATTTTTTCATCGTCCCATTGTCCCATTTTTGCGCTCACCGTTCAAGTCCCAAACTGCAGTGGTCAAATGCGCAAAGGCCCCAGTACGCCGATAATCTACCGATTGACCGAGCTCATATCGGGGTAGCGATCGCCAGCCGCCGCGCCCTTCGGCGCAATCTCGTCGATGCGGTCGAGCTCCTCGTCCGTCAGCGTCACGTCGAGGGCGGCGAGGTTTTCGTCGAGGTGATCGGGGTCGGTCGTGCCCGGAATCGGGACGATGTCGTCGCCCTGGTGCAGCACCCAGGCCAGCGCCAGCTGTGCGGGCGTCACGTCCTTGTCGGCCGCCAGGCGCGTCACCTCGTCGACCAGATCCAGGTTCTTCTGGAAGTTCTCGCCCTGGAAGCGCGGATTGTGGCGGCGCCAGTCGTCCTCGGGCAGGTCCTCCGGCGACTCGAAGCGCCCCGTCAGGAAGCCGCGCCCCAACGGGCTGTACGGCACAAAGCCAACGTCGAGGTCGCGGCAGGCGGGCAGGATGGCGCCTTCCGGGTCGCGGCTCCAGAGCGAGTACTCGGACTGCAGCGCCGTGATGGAGTGTTCCTCATTGGCCCGGCGGAGCGTCTCCGTCGCCGCCTCCGAGAGGCCCAGGTAGCGCACCTTCCCCTCCTCCACGAGCCGCCCCATGGCCCCCACCGTGTGCTCGATGGGCACTTCCGGGTCCACGCGGTGCAGGTAGTAGAGATCGATGGTGTCGACACCGAGGCGGCGAAGCGACTCCTCGCAGGCCGTTTTCACGTAGCGGGGGCGGCCGTTGATGCCGTGCATCGCACCCTGTTCGTCCCGGACGATGCCAAACTTCGTGGCAATCGTGAGCTCGTGACGATGCGGCCCCAGGACGCGCCCCAGAAGCTTCTCGTTAGTGAAGGGGCCGTACATGTCGGCCGTGTCGAAGAACGTGACGCCGCGGTCGATGGCGCGTTGGAGGGTCTTGATCGCCTGGTTCTCGTCGGGCGTCCCGTAGAAGTCGGACATGCCCATGCAGCCGAGGCCGAGAGCGGAAACTGTAAGGCCTTGATCGCCGAGGATGCGTTGTTGCATTGCTGTGTGCGTGGGTATAGAAGCGTGAGCGTATCGGGAACGCAGGAGCGGACGCGTGCGATCCAAACAAAAAGCCCTGGGCGACCGCAAAGCCGCCCAGGGCCTGTGTTGTGGGCACGCAAGCAAGCCTTCCGTGCCGAAAACGGCCCGCCTACTCCAGATCGAACCGATCGAGGGTCATCACCTTGGTCCAGGCGTCCACAAAGTCGTGGACGAACTTCTCCTCGCCGTCGGCGGCCCCGTAGACCTGCGACAGGGCACGCAGCCGGGAATTGGACCCAAAGATCAGATCCACGCGGGTGGCGTTCCACGCGACCTCGCCGGTGTCGCGGTCTTTCACCTCAAAGACCTCCTTGCTGTCCGAAACCGGCTCCCACTTGTAGTCCATGTCGAGCAGGTTCACAAAGTAGTCGTTGGTCAGCGTCTCCGGGCGGTCGGTAAAGACACCGTAGCCGTCGGCCTGCTCGTGGGTGGCGTCGAGCGCGCGCATCCCGCCGACGAGCGCCGTCGTCTCTGCGGGGGTCAGATCCAGAAGGTCGGCCTTGTCGATCAGGAATTCTTCCGGCTTCCAGTTCTCTCCCGGATCGTCGGCGATGTAGTTGCGGAAGCCGTCCGCTTTCGGCTCAAGCTGCGCGAACGCCTCCACGTCGGTCTGCTCCTGCGTGGCGTCGGTGCGGCCGGGGTGGAACGGCACCGTCACGTCGTAGCCCGCGTCCGCCGCGGCCTGCTCGATGGCGGCCGCCCCGCCCAGCACAATCAGGTCGGCCAACGACACGCGCACGTCATCGTCCCGTGCGTCGTTGAAGTCCTGCTGAATCCTCTCAAGGACGCTCAGCGTGCGCGACAGTTCGTACGGCTCGTTGGCCTCCCAGGTGCGGTGCGGCTTGAGGCGGATGCGTGCCCCGTTGGCCCCGCCGCGCTTGTCGCTGTCGCGGTACGTGGAGGCCGACGCCCACGCGGTCTTGACCAGGCGGGAGACGGACAGATCGGTGTCGAGGATCGCCTCTTTGAGCTCGGCAATCTCGGCGTCCCCAATGAGCGCGTGATCGACGTCGGGCACGGGGTCCTGCCAGATCAGATCCTCGTCGGGCACCTCCGGCCCCAGGTAGCGCTCCTTCGGCCCCATGTCGCGGTGAATCAGCTTGAACCAGGCGCGGGCGAACGCGTCTTCGTACGCGTCCGGATCGTCCCGGAAGCGCTCGATGATCTCGCGGTAGTCCGGGTCCCGCTTCAGGGCAACGTCCGTCGTGAGCATCATCGGGTCGACCGTCGCCGACGCGTCGTGGGCGTCCGGCACAACGCCTTTCAGCTCGTCGTCTTTCGGGCGCCACTGCCACGCGCCGCCGGGCCCCTTGTGCACCTCCCACTCGTAGTCGAGCAGGAAGTCGAGGTAGCCCATGTCCCACTGGGTCGGCTCTGCAGTCCAGGGGCCCTCAATGCCGCTGGTGATGGTGTCCGCGCCCTTGCCGGAGCCGTACGAGTTGCTCCAGCCGAGGCCCTGGTGCTCGATCGAGGCCGCCTCGGGCTCGGCGTCGAGGTGCTCGTCGGTGTCGGCGCCGTGGACTTTCCCGAACGTATGCCCGCCGGCGATGAGCGCAGCCGTCTCCTCGTCGTTCATCGCCATCCGGCTGAACGACTGGCGGATCCGCTGGGCCGACCACTCCGGGTCCGGCTGGCCTTCCGGCCCCTCGGGGTTTACGTAGATGAGGCCCATCACGGTCGCGCCGAGGCGCCCTTCGAGCTCGTCGTTCTCGTCGAACCGATCCCAGGTCTCCATCTCGTCCTCCGGCCCCCAGTCGATCGACCCGTCGGGCTTGTAGTCGTCCTCACGGCCGCCCCCGAAGCCAAAGGTCTTGAAGCCCATCGACTCCATGGCCACGTTCCCGGCCAGCACCATCAGGTCCGCCCAGGAGATTTTGCGGCCGTACTTCTGCTTGACCGGCCAGAGCAGGCGCCGCGCCTTGTCGAGGTTCGCGTTATCGGGCCAGCTGTTGAGCGGGGCCAACCGCTGGCGCCCTCCGGCTGCGCCGCCACGGCCGTCGGTGGTGCGGTAGGTGCCGGCGCTGTGCCACGCCATCCGGATGAAAAACGGCCCGTAGTGGCCGTAGTCGGCCGGCCACCAGTCTTTGGAGGTCGTCATCACGTCTTTGATGTCCTCCTTCAGGGCCTGGTAATCGAGCTCCTGAAAGGCCTCCGCGTAGTCAAACTCCCCGTTCCACGGGCCGACGTCCTGCGCGTTTTGGTCAAGGATCTCGATGTCGAGACTGCTCGGCCACCACTCACGGTTTGTCGCGGGCGTACCGGCGGACGGCTCATCCGCCCCGGACCCGTTGTGCATCACCGGGCAGCCGCCTGTGTCGTTCGTGCTTTCCATTGCGTGCTCTTGTGACATAGATCGCAGAGAAGGGGGGTTGCTGAGGGAGTGGTACGTCGGTTTCTAAATTTATGGGCCCCGGCTTGATTATTCAAATCGATCGTTTCTATATTCCCGATAGGTATTTCCTATCAAAGGGCCGAGTTCTCTGATGACGCTCGTGCAGCTGCAGTATCTCGTGGCTCTCGACACCCACCGCCACTTTGGGGATGCTGCGGCGGCGTGCGACGTAACCCAGCCCACGCTGAGCGCACAGGTGCGGCGGCTGGAGGACGAGTTGAACGTGGAGCTGATCGATCGGAGCCGGCAGCCCGTGGTGCCCACCGCCGCCGGGGAACGCATCGTGGAGCAGGCCCGGGAGGTGCTCACGGCCCGGGACCGGCTGAGCATCCTGGCCGCCGAGATTCAGGACCGCATCACAGGCACGCTTCGAATGGGCATGCTCCCTACGCTTTCCCCGTACCTTCTTCCGCTCGTGCTGCCGGCCCTGGAAGCGGCCTACCCCGATCTCACACTCGTCCTCCGCGAGTGGCCCACGGACGAAATTCTCGACGCCCTGCACGCCGACGCGCTCGACGCCGCCCTCATTGCCACAAACGAGGCCGATGCTCGGGTCCACAGCCGCAGGCTGTTCACCGAGCCGTTCGTTGGCTACGTTGCCCCGTCCCACCGCCTCGCCGACCACGAGCGACTCACGCCGTCCGCCCTCATGCTCGACGACCTGTGGTTGTTGAGCGAGGGGCACTGCTTTCGCGACCAGGTGGTGCAGGTGTGTGGGCGGGCGCCCTCTACGCCACACGCCACGGCGCAGTTCGAGAGCGGGTCTCTGGAGACGCTCGTCCGCCTTGTCCGCAACAGCGGGGGCATGACGCTTCTTCCCTGGCTGGCCACCGCCCACATGCCCGAGACCGAGCGCTCAGCGTACGTTCGCCCCTTCGCCGATCCGCCGCCGACCCGCGACGTGCGCCTCGTCACCCGCCGCCGCCACAAGCAACGTCTCGTCGACGCGTTCGTCGACACGCTCCACGACGCCCTGCCCACCCCACTCACATCCCCCTGAGCCCGGCCCCTCTACCTCTGCATCGCCTCCGCCAGCTCGCCGGTCGGCTCCACCGTCTCCGCCACCTCGTACGTCGAGGTGTCCTCCATCCGCGGCTGGATGATCATCTCGCCGAGCAGCCCGGTCGTGAACATCTGCGCCCCGAACAGGATGAGCAGCAGGCCAAGCAGCAGGAGCGGCCGGTCGCCAATGTAATTGCCAAAGACGAGCTTGTCGATCGTCAGCCACAGGTTGATCCCGAAGCCCAGCACGAACGCCACCGTGCCGAGCGACCCGAAGAAGTGCATGGGCCGCACGGCATAGCGGGTGAGAAACACGACCGTAATCAGGTCCAGGAAGCCCTGGATAAACCGCTCCGTGCCAAACTTGGTGGTGCCGTACTTGCGCGGATGGTGCTGCACTTCCTGCTCGGTGACGCGGTCGTACCCCTCCCACTTGGCCAGCAGCGGGATGTAGCGGTGAAGCTCCCCGTAGACGCTGACGCTCTTTACCACCTCGCGCCGGTACACTTTGAGGCCGCAGTTGAAGTCGTGGAGCGGCAGCCCCGAGAAGAACCGCGTTACCCAGTTGAAGAAGCGGCTGGGAATGGTTTTGCTGAGGGGGTCTTTGCGATCCCGCTTCCATCCGCTTACCAGGTCGTATCCCTCTTCCAGAGTGTCCAGGAGACGAGGGATTTCTCGCGGATCGTCCTGCAGGTCAGCGTCGATGGTGGCCACGTAGCGCCCCTGCGCCCGCTCGAAGCCCACGGACAGGGCGGCCGACTTGCCGTAGTTGCGCCGGAACCGGAGCCCGGCCACGCGCGGATCGTCGTCGTGAAGCCGCTGCACCGCGGCCCACGTTCCGTCTCGCGAGCCGTCGTCGATCATCCAGACCTGGAACGACAGCCCCGCCTCCTCACAGGCCGACCGCACCCCGTCCGCCAATTCAGGGAGCGACTCCGCCTCGTTGTAGGCCGGCACGATGATAGATACATCCGGCCGCTCGGCGTCGGGGGGAGAATGGTGAGAACTGGGGTTCTCCACGAGTGCACGTCGTCGTTATGACTGGTGTCGTCCCCACGCATCGACGAGCAGTCGCCTCTCACTGCGCGTAGCGGATCTCATCGGTACGATCAGGGCCACGGCCCACGTCGAGACGCCGCCTCGCCTCTTCCTGCTCGCGCACTTCGTCGCGCATCACGGACCACACGCCTCACGCCCCCTATCACGCATCAATCGTCGCGTACTTGGCGTTGCGCTCGATGAATTCGCGTCGCGGCTCCACCGAATCGCCCATGAGTGTGGAAAAGAGTCGGTCAGCGGCCGCGGCGTCGTCGATGGTGACCTGTTGGATCTTGCGCGTCTCCGGGTTCATGGTGGTGGTCCAGAGCTGCTCGGGGTTCATCTCGCCGAGGCCTTTGTAGCGCTGTAGGCTCGGGCTCTTGCCCTCGGCCCGCAGCTCCTGCATGCGCGCCCGCATCTCGTCGTCGGTCCAGCAGTAGACCTCCTGGCCGCCGTGCTGAATGCGGTAGAGCGGGGGCAGCGCAATGTAGATGAACCCCTTCTCGATGAGCGGGCGCAGCTGCCGGTAGAGAAACGTAAGGAGCAGGGTGCGAATGTGCGCCCCGTCCACGTCGGCGTCCGTCATCATCACGATCTTGTGGTAACGGAGCTTGCTGAGGTCGAACTCTTCTTCGGTCGACGTCAGCCCGGTGCCGAGCGCCGTAACGATGTTCTGGATTTCGTCGTTCTCAAGGATGCGGTCGAGGCGGGCCTTTTCCACGTTCAGGATCTTGCCCCGAAGCGGGAGAATCGCCTGAAAGTGACGGTCGCGCGCCTGCTTGGCCGAGCCGCCCGCCGAGTCGCCCTCCACAAGATACAGTTCACTCTCCGAGGGCGTGCGCGACGTGCAGTCGGCCAGCTTGCCCGGCAGTCCGCCCCGCGAGAATGCGTCCTTGCGTTGTACCAGCTCACGCGCCTTGCGGGCTGCGGCGCGCGCCTCCGCGGCCTGGATCACCTTCTCGATAATCCGCTCGGACTGGCCCGGGTGGTCTTCCAGCCAGCGGCCCAGCTCGGTGTTGATGAGCGACTCCACGATGCCCTGCACCTCGGAGTTGCCCAGCTTCGTCTTCGTCTGCCCCTCGAACTGCGGCTCCGCCACCTTTACCGAGAGCACCGCCGTGAGGCCCTCCCGAAAGTCGTCGCCCGAAAGGTCAAACTTGAGCCCGTCGAGCATCCCGTTCTTCTGGGCGTAGCGCTTTAGCGTGCGCGTCAGCGCCCGCCGAAAGCCGGTGACGTGCGTCCCGCCCTCGTGCGTGTTGATGTTGTTGACGAAAGAGAGAATGTTCTTGTTGTACCCGTCGTTGTAGCGCATCGCCAATTCCACGGGCACCTCGCCGTTGCCTTCTTCGATGTAGATGGTCTCCTCTATAATCGGCTCCCGCGCCTCGTCGAGGTAGTCCACAAAGCCGGCAATGCCTTCCTCGGAGTGGTACTCCTCCCGCGCCAGTCCCTCGTCCTCCTCACGGTGGTCTTCCAGGGCAATGCGCACCCCGGCGTTTAGGAAGGCCAGCTCGCGCAGGCGGTCCGAGAGCGTCTCGAATCGAAACTCGGTGGTCTTGAAGATGTCGCCGTCGGGCCAAAATCGAATTCGGGTGCCGGTCTCTTCTCCCGCTCGCATCGGGCGCACCTTGCGCACCGGGTCTTCGGGGACGCCGCATACGTAGCGCTGCGTCCACACCGCATCGTCGCGCCAGACTGTCACGTCAAACTCGGACGACAGCGCGTTGACCACCGAAACGCCGACCCCGTGCAGCCCCCCCGATACCTGGTAGCTGTCTTTGTCGAACTTGCCCCCAGCGTGGAGCACCGTCATGACCACTTCCAGGGCCGAGCGGTCTTCTGCCGGGTGACGGTCTACCGGAATGCCGCGGCCGTTGTCCTCGATCGACACCGAGCCGTCCTCGTAGAGCTCCACCTCAACCTCGTCGCAGTGCCCGGCCATCGCCTCGTCGATGGAGTTGTCGAGCACTTCGTACACGAGGTGGTGCAGGCCTCGGAGCCCCACGTCGCCAATGTACATGGACGGGCGCTTTCGCACGGCCTCCAGGCCTTCAAGCACCTGGATGTTGGACGCCGCGTAGGCACTGATTGCACGATCAGGAAGGTCCGTCGGTTCGCTCATGGGGGTGGGGATTGGCCAGCAAAGGACGCGAGGCGCTCGCAGAAAGACGGCAGTAAAAGGCCGCCCGATACTTTAAATCCAACAGCTCCCTCCGGCCGATGGTTCGGGGGTTGACGGATCTTTTGCCTGTCTCACAGCGGCCTCCGCTGCGCTGCCCCGGTGCCTCAATCGTCCGCCGAAGACGCGCTCGGCGGCCCCCCCACCGGCACCTCGTGCCGCGCCCACACGACGAAGCTGAAGCCTCGCTCCAGCACGTCCGCCAACACGGGTCCCTCTGCCCCCTCCGGGGCCTCCTCCAGAAAGCGGTCGACTGCGCCACGGGTGGTTCGCGCCTCTTCTACCAGGGCCTCCGACACCTCGGGGTATAGACTCAGCAGGTGTTGGTGCATGGCCTGCGCACACTGCTCGGCGCGGCGCAGCTTGAGAAGCAGATCGAAATGGCGCACGGCGTGGGGCAACGGCTCATCCTCCTTGCGCGCGAGCGGCACGCGGCTCAGTGCAACCTGCATGAGCAGGTCCATAAGCGTGCGGCCGGCCGCGCGCAGCCGGGCGGCGGCGCGGGCCGGCGGTTCCTGGGCCGACGGGTCGTAGCCGGCCCGGCGCTCCGCTACCGACTCGCGCACCGAGGCGGCGGTGGAGAGGGTGGCCAAGAGGGTCATCGACTCCAGTACGGCGGCGGAGTCGGGGGAGCCGGTGGGGGTGTTATCATTCATGAACAGATTGGACCAAAACGAGCGGGCCGGATACGCGCAGCCTTGGGGGTCGCGGAAAATAGAATGTGATGCACGGGAGGTGGACCCTGAATCAGCCCTCGGCCAAATCAGCCCTCAGCCCCCCACGCGCCCCCCAGTCGTCACACGTCCCCGCCACGCATCGCTCCTCACGCATCACTACGCATTACAGTCCTACACCTCCAGGTACCGGACGAACTCGTCTACCAGCTCCTCCAGTTCTCCGTCCTCTTCCCCAAACGCAGCCACAACGTGGTAGCCGTGGTGCTCCAGCACGTGGCGGACGCGGGTGGTGTCTTTCACGTTGAGCTTGAGCGTGATTCGGATGTTCTCGGTCGAGGTGTCCGGTAGTTCGGAGGCGACGGCCAGCACCTTCGCCTCGTTCTGCTCGATGACGTGGATGAGCTTGGCGAGGGCGTAGTCGCGCGAGTTGACCTCGAGGGCCAAAATCGCCCCGCTCTGGCGGGTCGAGAGCATCTGTGCGAACTGGTCGAAGATGTCGTGGCGGCGCAGCACGCCCAGGTACTGCCCGTCCGCATTGGCCACCGGGATGGTACTCAGGTCGTGCTCCACCAGGGTACGGGCCGCGTCGAAGATGTGCGCCTCGGGCGGCACGCTCACCGGACGCCCAATGAGGAGCGACTCGACGGAATCCTCGGGCCCCTCGGCGTCCATGAGGCGCGCCTCGGAAATGATGCCCACGAGGCGTTCCTCCTCATCGACGACGGGCAAGTGACGCACGTGATGCTCCATGAGCAGCCCCAGGGCCGCCTCCACCGAGTCGGAGGCCTGGAGGGCGGGGGTGGGAGAGTGGATGGCGTCGCGTACTTTCATGACGATCAGGGCTTGGGGGGAAGGGTCAGGCAACGAGGGCGGGCGGTCCTGAATCGCTCACTGAGCGTAACATCGCAAGGGCCGTGCCGAAGCGGCGTTTTCTGCCAGCCCCGCAGGAGCGGCGTGGCGCTCGCTCCCGGGCGGCCCTGTCGATGCGTCAGGCTTCTGGCGCGGACCTCTCGCGTTCCACCGATCGGAGCGCGCTGAACGGAGCAAGGGTCTTGCGGAGCCGTGCGTCGTTGCGGGGCGCGGCACGGAAGTGAATACGGGCCACGGCCTGGGCGTCGTCCACCCCTCCGTTCAGGACCTCTCCGCTCAGGACCTCTCCGTTCGGAGCTTTTCCGTTCAGGGCCTCTCCGTTCAGGGCCTCTCCGTTTAGGGACACATCCGAGGCCCCGTTTTTGGCGTAGAGGTAGTCCTCGTCGATCACGTCGGCCAGCTCATGCACCCGGGCGATGGCCTCCGGCTCGCTCACGGGAATGTATGCCAGCCGCTCCACGTGGTCTCGTTGAATGAGGGCCAGCAGGGCTTCCTTGAGCGTTTCCAGCCCGATGCCCCGTAGGGCCGAGATAAAGACTGCGTCCGGGTGGTTTCGTCGCAGGCGGCGGAGGAGCGTACGGTCCTCCAAGGCGTCTATTTTATTGAACACCGTAAGGGTCGGCTTGTCCCGTGCCTCCAGGTCGCCGAGGGTTTCGGCGACTACCTGCATCTGCTCCTCGTAGTTGCGGTGCGTCACGTCCACCACGTGCAGAAGAACGTCGCTCTCGCGCACCTCGTCGAGGGTGCTCTTGAAGCTTTCGATGAGCCGGTGCGGGAGCTTGCGGATGAACCCGACCGTGTCGGACATGAGCACCTCCTTGTTGGGGTCGAGTTCTACGGTGCGGGTGGTGGCGTCAAGCGTGGCGAACAGACGGTCTTCAGCGAAGAGGTCCTCGTCCGCCAGGGCGTTGAGGAGGGTCGATTTTCCCGCGTTGGTGTACCCGACGAGAGAGGCGGTGGTGTACGCGTCGCGTCCTTTCCGCTGCGTCGTGCGCTGCCGGTCGATCTCGTCCAGCTTATCCCGCAGCTTTGCCATGCGCTTGTCGATCATGCGCCGGTCCATCTCAATCTGCGTCTCTCCAGGCCCCTTGGTCCCAATGCCGCCCTCCTGCCGAGAGAGGTGGGTCCAGCGGCGCGTGAGTCGGGAACGGAGGTAGTCAAGCTGGGCGAGTTCCACCTGGGTCTTGGCCGCCCGCGTCTGGGCCCGGCTGGCAAAGATGTCGAGAATCAGACCGGAACGGTCCAGCAGCTTACAATCAATCTGCTGCTCGATGTTCTTGACCTGAACAGGAGTTAGCTCATCGTCGAAGATGACGAGGTCTGAATCCCGCTGCTTGGTCAGGCGCGCCAGTTCGTTGACCTTTCCCGACCCGATAAACGTGGCGGGATCGGGGCTGTTGAGCGACTGGGTAAGCCGGTCGGTCACGTCTGCCCCCGCGGTGCGGGCGAGGTGCTCCAGTTCGTTGAGGTGATCGCGCACTTCCCAGCGCGATTCGCGGGGGGTAATCACCCCAACAATGATGGCAGTTTCTGCGTCTTCGGTTTTCTTTTCGGGGGTAAACAACGCGATGGAAGCAGTTTTTCGAGGGGAAAGCGCGAATGCAGGGGGCAAGGCCGCTTCGGAAAAGCCCCCGGCCTTGGGTTCAACCAAACTGCACACGTTTATATTCCGGGGGGCGGGCATTTGTTGCATGCTGTGTTGCACGCTGACCGGCCTCTAGGCCCGCCCCCACTGCATCGATGCTCTAGAAGATTGATGCTCTAGGAGCGCCTCTGTGCCTCCCGTTGCATACACGCTCCGTTGTGGGCTCCAGCACTGCAGCCTACAGCGTTGGGCCTAACGTTGTGGGGACCTACAACAGGTCGATCTCGTCGTCTAGTCGGTCGAGGGCCTCTTTGTCGCTCGCTGCCGCGTCTGGCATGGAGAGGCGCGGGGCCAGCTTGCGCTCGATGACCTGTTCCACAGCGGAGGCGTGTGCCGGCGGCACGGAGAGATCGAGCCGGCGGCGCTCGTCGTCCATCCCTCGGTAGAGCACCACCGTGTGGGGCCGCCCGTCGCGCGTGGTGGGGGCGTAGTCGACGACTCGGCTCCATACCACGGTGGGGTGGTGCGGGCCCAGCCCGCGGGCAATGCCGTATTCGGTAACCGCTACCGTGTGCCGGGTCCACGTGGCCGCCGCCCAGCAGAGTCCCCCAATCGGGTATCCCACCAGCATGCCCGCCGGCACCGAGCGGCCCGTCCACCAGGCGTGTCCGAACCCGGCCGCGACGAGCAGCAAAAAGAGCCCCGGCCCCACGAGCATGTGGCGAAGCATGCCCGAGCGGCGCCAGGTGAAAAGTGGGCTGCGCAGGCGCAACCGGTCCCGAACCGCGGCGAACATCGAGCTGGCCGTCACGCCCACGAAGGCCAGCAGGACGATTCCGTGCAGGACTGAAACAACACCCGCGACAGATGGCATGACCGAGGCCGCTTGTTGGGGGAGGTGGGAGAGGAACAGTGCCCCGTTCGGGCCCTCTCAGGCGGACGCCGTTTCGGGCGTCCACTGGCTGGCAAGTATCATCTCTACCGCCAGGAACGCCAACGCCAAGACCAAAAACACGTTCCAGATTTCAGTGCCGGCCCGGCGGGTGCGGAGGACCTCTCCAATTTGGTCGTTCTCCGCCTCGGCAACCGCCTGTACGGAGGCGCCCGTGACTTCACGGAGGGCCTGCGCCGCGGCGTTGGGCGAAGCAGCCTGCAAGTTGGACTCCACCGGGGCCACGTTCACGGCGACGCGCTGCACGCGCCGGGAACCGGCCCGCACATCGTAGAGCCCAGGCGTCGTGAGCGAGGCATCCACCTGTAGCAGCGTGGCTCCGAAGAGGCTTCGTTGCTCGGGTGTGACCTCCAGTCCCCCTGGGCCCACGAGGCGCAGCGACGCGGTAGGGGCCACGCCCGCCACCCGCAGTTCCGCCGGGCGCCCCGCCACCAGCTGCTCGCCCCCCACCGACGTGCTGGCGGACAGGTAGTAGACCGAGCGGTACAGAAGCGGGACGAACAGGCCGCGCACGGGCAAGTCGCTCCAGGCGCGTGTGGGCGCCACGGCCATGAGCAGGAACCGCCCGCTGCCGTGCCGAACCTCGTGCAGAAACGGACGCCCGTTGGAAAGCTCGATGAGGGACTGCCCGGATTGTCCCGAAGGACGGAAGTTCAGGGTGTAGTGGACGTCCGGCTGCTCCACGGACGCGTCGTCGTCGCCACGCTGCCGCTGAAAGACGCCCTCGAAGAGCGGGTGCGCCAGGTCGACGCGCCCAAAGGAGGCCACTGTGCGGTCCGCCCCGAGGGCCCCGCTAAACCCGCGGACGGCTCCCGCCCCCACGGCCCCGAGCAGCGCGTTGTAGTCATCGGGCCGTGCCTGCGCGTTGGGAAACAGGAGCAGTCCACCGCCCCGGTTCACGTACCGCGCGAGGGC
>ERZ1034486.325-NODE-325-length-13034-cov-11.494183_pt1 | contig 13034 bp, 10 predicted proteins | sample MGYA00520683_ERZ1034486 | MGnify/ENA primary metagenome ERZ1034486 (study PRJEB33760, sample SAMEA4777685) | hypersaline lake metagenome | biome: hypersaline environment; feature: brines | place: Spain | collected 2012-08 | depth 0 m ...
GTCGCGACGAGCGCTTTCTCCCCAGTGATGCGCGCGCCCTCGTCGGCGCCGTCGACGACCTCGATAGTCGTGTCGCCGACCAGCTGGCCGTAGCCCTCGTAAATGTCGGTCTCGAAGTGTTCTGCGACGTCGACGTAGTTCTCCTGCCGGAACCGTTCGACGAGACCGTTGGTCCCGTCGAGTGCGTCGGCCCAGTCGACAGTCGGTTCCTCAGGGTATCGAACGGCGTCGAAGGGATTCTCCGACGCTGCAGCGCCGCTCTCGGCGACGGCGAGCAGATGCTTACTCGGGACACAGCCGACGTTCACGCACGTCCCGCCGATGGGAAGGCCGGTGTTCACCATCGCCGTTGAAAGATCTCGGCGGCTCGCTTCAGTGATCGCGGCGAAGGCTGCGGCGCCACCGCCGAGAATCACGAGACCATAGTCGGACGTCTGGGCCATCTGTGTCTATACTTTACGACGGGAAGTTCTTATACTCCAGAGTCCAAAGCTATAGAGTAGGTTGGAGGCTACGAAGCTATGGCAGATACTACTTCATCAGCGCCCGCGTGCGATGTCGAGGGGACGTGCTACTGTCCGCTCACAGGAGTTATCGACACGTTGAGCCGGAAATACGCGATGCAACTCGTCAGCATCATCGGCGCACACGACTCACTGCGGTTCGCGGAGATCGAGGAGCACCTCCCAACGGCGAGTACCTCGACAATCTCGAAACGCCTCGACGAATTTGAGGAGGCAGGGATCGTCTCACGGACGCAGTATAATGAAATCCCGCCGCGTGTCGAATATGCGTTGACCGACGATGGCGACGAGGTTCGAACGCGACTGGAGCCGTTACTCGAGTGGGCAACTGAAAACAGCTGAGCTAAGACAATTCGCGGTTCAGCTCATCGCGTCCTGGAACCGCTCACGGAGCGCGTCCTCACGCTCCTCGAACTGGTCGACCTTCTCCTGTAGATCGTCGCTGACGCGCTCGATGCTCGCGAGCGCCCGCTCGCCGGCCAGCGACGCCTGCGACCCGTCGTCGACATGGAACCCAGCCCCCTGCGAGAGAGGTCTACCTGTCCGAGCGCAACCGCCGAGCCACGTTGGCGATCCGTCAACGAATACGAACCACCGATGTCTGCGGGTGATACGATAAACAAATCATACAGGACGAGCCTGAGGAAGGGTGGTGGTCGGATACTACCGGATACACCGTCTGATTATAGATGTGACTAACAAATTTCACATCGACCTTCGGACGATATTCTGTTCGATAGATAGCGATAGCCACATAAACGCGACATTCATACGTTACTATGACTAACTGTCTCTTTACAATTCCACTGTTCCTATATTCATAAACTATGTACTGTGATGTCCGCTTGAGTCTGCGTGCTATCCGACTGGGGAAACGGGTCACGTCCGTCGCAAAATGAGCGATAAGTGTTCCTTGTGTGGTCGATCGATTCAGTCATCCGCTTTTGAGGCTCCTGGTGAGCAGGCGTTCTGTTCGAGCGGGTGTCACGACGTGTACACGACACTCGGAGCGACCGGTTCCCATGACGACACCCAAGCCGCATCTGAGAGCGAGAGGATACAGGAAGAGGATGTGCTGCCCGATTCGGACGGTTCGCAGACGTTTCTCCGGATCGACGGGATGTACTCCGCGACGTGTGAAGCGTATCTCGAGTCGCTCGCCGAAACCCAATCGGGAGTCATCTCCGCCGAGGCAAGTTATGTTACCGAGACGATCCGAATCGACCACGATCCGGCTACCGTTTCGAAGGAGACACTGCGTGACGCGTTGAGTACACTCGGGTACACAGCATACCTCCGTGACGACGCCTCGACAGAGGCGGATACAGCCGGCGGAACGACGCGCCGGTCGCGGGAGATGGGTGGCATTCGAAAGCGGCGAGACGATCAACTTCTGGGCATGCGGTACTCCGTTGGCTTCCTTTTCGGCGCGTTCCTGTTGGTCCCGTACGTCGCGATTCTGTATCCCGCGCAACTCGCGTCAATATTCGACTGGCAAGCGCTCGCGATATTCGAGGGCGCGTTCCGGCTGGACAGTCAGGGCGCGTTCGTGTTCCTCCGACTCTACTTCGTGATGACCGGGATCATCCTCGTCTTCACCGGGCTTCCGGTGTTGCGGGGTGCGTACATCAGTCTGAAAATGCGTCGGCCGAACACCGACCTATTGGTCGCGATCACCGCGGTGAGCGCGTATTTGTACAGTACGGCCGCCGTCATCCTCGGACAGAATGATATCTTCTACGACCTCGCGATCGTCGTGACGGCTGCGGTCACCGCGATGGTGTTCTACGAGTCGTCGATCAAACAGCGCGCACTCGACCGGCTCACCGAGCTCACGATATCGCAGGTCGAGCAGGCGCGGACGTACGACTCAGACGGAACCACTCAGGACGTTCGCGTCGAGGACCTCGAGGCGGGTGACGTCGTCCTCGTTCGACAGGGGGAACGCGTGCCGGTCGACGGTGAACTCGTCGAAGACAGCTGTACCGTCGACGAAGCGATCGTGACCGGTGAGTCGCTTCCGGTGGTGAAACGCGCCGGCGACGACGTGATCGGGGGGTCGATCGTCACGGACGGCGCTGCGTTGGTCCGCGTCGGCCCGGACGTGACGAGTAGTATCGACCGGATAACGACCGCCGTCTGGGACTTACAGAGCGCGACGCATGGGGTCCAGCGGCACGCCGATCAACTCGCGTCGTACGCCGTGTTCCTCGTCGTCGGAGCCGCCGTCACGGTCGGCAGCGTCGGGGCGCTCGCATTCGGGATGGCCCCGCCCGACGCTGCCCTGCTCGCGCTGTTGGTCCTCCTCGCCGGCTCGCCGTGGGCGCTCGGACTCGCGACGCCGTTGTCGGTCGCGAAGAGCCTCTCCAGTGCGCTCCGGCGCGGGATCATCATCTTCGACGAAACGGTCTTTGAACGGCTCCGCGACGTCGACATCGTCGTTTTCGATAAGACGGGAACGCTCACGACCGGAGAGATGGAGGTGATCGAAGCGGACGCGCCCCCCGAGTTGCTCGACGCCGTCGCCGAACTCGAACAATGGGCGTCACACCCCGCCGCGAACGCAATTGTGACGGCCTTCGCCGACAAGGACGGGGGCGACGACACGGAGGATCAGTTGGACTCGGCAGACGACGCGGTCGGAACGGAAGGCGTCGGTCAGATACGGGAGTTCACGAACCACCGGTCCGGTATCGAAGGCGTGATCGGCGACACGTCGTATCTCGTTGGGAACCTCGATCTGTTCGCGGAACAGGGGTGGACGGTCGACGACGACATCCGGTCGCGGATCGCCGACGCTCGGGGATTCGGTCAGTTGCCGGTCGTGATCGGTCGTGATGGGGCGGCAGAGGGGCTGATAGTCGTCGGCGACGAGCCGCGGGACGGCTGGGACGACACCGTCTCTCGGCTCGGGGAACGAGGCACGGAGGTCGTCGTCCTGACCGGCGACGACGAGGAGGCGACGGACTTCTTCAAGCGACACGACGCCGTGACGCACGTCTTTGCGACGGTTCCGCCGGAGGGGAAGACGGCGACGATCCGGCGACTCAAATCCGACGGGCAGGTTGCGATGGTCGGTGACGGCACCAACGACGCCCCAGCGCTCGCCGCCGCCGATCTTGGCATCTCGCTGGGCGGCGGGACGGCGTTGGCCGCCGACGCCGCCGACATTGCGATTGTCGATAACGACATCCGCTCCGTCGAAACCGCGTTCGACCTCGCGGGAGCGGCTCGCCGTCGCGTGAAACAGAACAATCTTCTCGCGTTCTCCTACAACGGTATCGCGCTCGCGGCGTTGGCCGTCGGGTTCTTCAATCCGCTGACGGCAGCGGCCGCGGTCATTGCCAGTGGTGGGTTGCTCGCCGTAAACACTCGACGGAAACTCCTCGGGTAGCGAGGTACGGTCGCCGACGGAACTCGGATCCGAATCGCCCTACTGACGTGGAAGAGTGGCCATCTATTATTCGGACTTCGTCGATCCAATCGGTGCGGTCGTCACCCGACTCCGACTCGCTTCTGTTTCTAAAGGACTATTCTTGTCTAGACACTACTACAACCATGGAGTTCGACTTCGTGCGCTCGGTGGTTCCGCTCGCCGTGATCGTCGCCGTCGCAACGGTCGCGCTAACCGCCGTGATGGCACCTTCGACCGTCTTCATGATGGTTCTCCCCTCGATGATCGCGTTCTCGGTGGTCGCGTACTTCTTCGGGATGAAACACGGCGAATTCCGCGGTAGTCCGTAGCGGCCCTGTCCGGCACCGCCCCCAAACTCACAGTGTCACTCCGTCTGAAGCGTCCTCATTCGGTTACCACCCCCGGTGGTCCATACTTCGTGTTCAACAAGTCTCGATGAACGATCAGCAGCCGAGGATCGACGTGGCCGGGATGTTTACTCGGTGACTCCCGCACTGAGCTCAGACGCGTCCTGCCGGACGGGCGTCGGGGAGTCGATCGAATACACGAGCGTTCCGGTGAACAGTGCGATGCTCCCTAACAGGAATATCGAACTGAGCGGCGACGCCGAATCGACGAAGATCCAGTATATCGGCGCCGCGATCGTCGGGCCGGCCGCGATGACAGCGACTTGGGAGACGAGGGGGCCACAACACCCACACGTACACGCACCGACGACCGTCGCCGTCCCGGCCGTGCTCTGTGTCGCTCCCGCCTGCTGATCGAGACGCCACGAGTGAGCGACGGCGGCCGCGTTCAACCCCACGAGGACGCCGAGAAGTCCGAGCACGATGACTACACCGGGAGAGATCGCGATGAAAAACGGAACGTCGGGGAGCAGGATCTCGAGGGTGGGCCATCGCACGATCTGATACAGTACGTTCAGGACCGCCACGGTCGTCTCTTGCGGAGCGCCCTCCTCACTAAAGAAGGATAGGTATCCCGTCGTCGCCATAAAGAAGAGGCTCACCATGGCTCCGACGCTGAATCCGAACCGACGCGCCACCGGATCCCGAAGGATCGTCGACAGTGCCGTGCCAACGTCGTTCCAGAGAATGTAGCCGACGAGTAGTGGTGTTGCGAGGACGATCCCGTACCCGATCGGGTTGGTGTAGCCGCTGAATCCGGGCAGTAGATACGGGTACAGTATCCAGCCACCGAGCAGCATGCCGAGAGCCATGTACCGGGGACGTGTCGTCCATCGCACGAGTCCAGTGATGAAACTCGCGACCACGACCAACAGGCCGGTTCCGATCGCGAGCGGCTGATACCACGACCGCGGGAACGGCATCGATCCCGCCTGATACGTCGGATCCGGGGCCAGGCCTTCGAAGATGATCGCGCCGGCGATAGCAACACCGATGCCGACCGCAATTCCGTACAGAGCGGTTCTCGGCGAGATCCGCTTGCTTCGCTTGAGGAAGACGAGCGCACCAACTCCGAGGGCACCGATACCAGCGATCGCCAACCCGTGCGATTGTGAGAGTGCTGACGACTCTGCGGCACCGTGAGCGGAAGCCGTCGGGACCAGTGAAAGCAGGCCGATCCCGACCGGAACCAAGACAAACAGACGGATCAACCTCTTGCGAGAGTTTGGTTCGCCACCGTCTGTGTTCTTCTCATAACCTCTCTGTACCATTATCGTCGTTTTGTGACCCGTACACAACAGTCTGTCTCTTGTGCCCATCGCGAGCCCCGCTACCTACTCTCCGGGCCAGCCCTCTCGATTACGCCTCGGAAGTGCCAACTCGACGAGGATGTGTTTGTAGGCTTCCTGGTCAATCTCTTTTTTATAACTTTCTCCCAGTGTATGTATTTCACCTGCGGGTAATGAAACACGTTCTACTATTGCCCTTTCAGAAATCTGGTGTATTTGAGACTTTCGCGTACAGCCAAAGTATTAAATTAGAACAGTCTAAATAACGACCCAAATGTCTCCGAGTCCAGTTATCGAAGACACCCTCAAAACGATCTACCATCTCCAGCAGGAAGCGGGTCCACCGGTTGGGACGTCTGCCATTGCCGACCGGCTTGACAAGGCACAAGCAACGGTCACGAGTACGCTCGACCGTCTTGAAGACCAGGAACTGATCACACGCGAACCGTACCAGGGGTGCGAGCTCACTGACAAGGGCCGCACCGTTGCGGTCGAAGTACTTCGGCATCACCGGCTCCTCGAAACCTATCTGGCCGACCACCTCGATTACCCGTGGGAGCAGGTCCACGAGGAAGCCGACAGACTCGAACACCACATCAGCGAGGAGTTCGAACGGCGGCTCGCCGAGACACTCGAGAATCCCCGGCGAGACCCCCACGGCGATCCGATTCCAGGTGAAGATCTAGAGCCACCGAATCAGGACCCCATGACACCCCTGTCAGCCTGTGAGGTCGGCGATCGAGTGGTCATCACTCGCGTTAGCGATCGCAACGAGGATGATCTTGCGTACTTGGCCGATGTCGGGATCACGCCGGGCACAGCTGTTCATATTGTCGATGTCGCCCCGTTCGGCATGATTACTCTGGATGTCGACGGCACTGAGCAAGCCATTCCCGAAGAGGTTGCGACGTCGATCCGCGTGACCTCCCTGAACGACGTCGACGACTCGGTGAGCGTGGACCACCGGGGTGACGCATGACGCCGTTTCTGGAGATCGTCGTAATCGCGGCCATCGCGCAGCTCACCGTCCTGCCGGGCGAGAAGGTCCAGTTCATCATCGCCGGGCTCTCGACCCGGTTCAAACCACTGGTGGTCGTCGCGGCGGCTGGGACAGCGTTCGCGGGCTGGACCGTCCTCGAGATCCTGTTCGGTCAGGCGCTCCAGCAGGCGCTCCCGGGCGTCGTCCTCGACGGGATTACGGCGGCGCTCTTCCTGCTGTTCGCGGTGTTACTCGTCCGGTCAGCCCCTGGTGGGCACAACGTCCCAGTCGAGAGCGGCACTCAAACGGATGGTGGCGTCGTCGGGACACGAATCACGGACATCAACCCGGAGTTCGAAGCGTTCGGCTACTCAATTGGCGGGCAACTGGGCGAGTTCCTCACCATCTTCGCGATGATGGCTGCCGGGGAGTTCGGCGATAAGACCCAGCTTGTCACCATCGGGCTGGCGGCACAGTACGGGGCTAGTGCTGCCATCTGGGCAGGCGAAATGTTGGTCATCATCCCGGTGAGCCTTGCGAATGCGTACTTTTTCCACACGTTCTCACACCGCTTCGACGTCCGGAAGGCCCACTACGCCGGGGCGGCACTGTTTGGGTTCTTCGGGGTGGATACGATTTTAGGGATAGCGACCGGCCCGGAAGCGGTGTTCGGTCACAACAGCCTCTGGGAAGCGATCGTCAGCGCCGCTTCGGATGCGCTCCTCGCAGTCGTGTGACCACTTCTCGCTTGCCGTACTACGGTGGGACTGTTGATTCCTCATCGAAACTCACGGCTGAGACGTATCTCATACGCTGGGATGCCAATCTTCCGGGGCAGGAACGTGCTGTTTGTGGTACGGGAACCGAATCCTATCTATCACTCATCCCTTCTCGGAAAACCAGTCGAGTGCTCTCTCGCGCTCGGTACTGTCGAAATATCGCATCTCGTCGGGCGCGACCGGCCAGATCGGCCGGACGACACGCCACCAGTCGAAGAGCAGCTTCGCCCACCTCGAATTGCCGACTGCTGCGTACCGGTCGATGTCGAAGTCGGGACCGTATCGCAGATCGGGAACGACCCCGTGGAGGTGTGTGAGAAACGTCCTGAAACTCCAGTTTGGAACTTCCTCGTACACGTGGATGTGTTCGTGCTGGTCGCTTTTTTCGACGAGAAGCGAGTACAGTCTCGATAGCCTGCTCTCGTCCCCCGCCCGACGCGAATCGCAACGAGGTTCTCGTTCGTCTCGTCTAACACCTCGAATATTCGATTGGATGCTGCGTGGGACATCGTTAGTGAGAGTGATTTATCGTCCCGACGAGGCTGGTTTCGTTGTCAGTAGGTTCGCCAAGCTCGATGTCGAAGCCGACGAAGTTGATGACGGCCACGAACGCCAACCGTCGCCTACTCCGCTCTGTACTTCGACGCTGGCCACCACTGTCGTCGTCGTGCTCGTGCGTATGGGTGACATCGTATCGAATGATGAAGGATGGTTAGCTGTCGGGCACCGTGTCTCTATCGTCAATCGCAGGACGGATCCGCGAGAGTCGCATCGCGTTTCCGGTCACCGCGGTCGTCATGCCGGCATCCCCGGCGAGGACAGCGAGCCAGATCGGAACGTACCCGAAGGGGACCGCGAGCGCCAGTCCGGCCTTCACTCCGAGGCTCGCCCAGATGTTCTGTCGGATGACGCCGTTCGCGTCGTTCGCGAGTTCGTAGAGGTACGGGAGCTTCGCGAGGTCGTCGCCCATCAGAGCGATGTCGGCCGTCTCTAACGCGGTGTCCGTCCCGGCCGCACCCATTGCGACCCCCACCGTCGCCGTCGCGAGCGCCGGGGCGTCGTTGATGCCGTCACCGACCATTGCGACGCCGTCGAACTCGTCGACGAGTTCCTCAATCGCGGTTACCTTGTCCTCCGGAAGGAGTTCTGCGTGGTACTCGTCGACGCCGACCTGATCGGCGATCGCGCGGGCGGTCCGCTCGTTGTCACCCGTCAGCATCACCGTTCGGGCAACACCGAGCTGCTTCAATCGCGCCACCGTTCGCTTCGCTTCCGGCCGAATCTCGTCGGCAACCGCGATGACGCCTTCGAGTTCGTCTTCGGTCCCAACGAGAACGACGGTCTTGCCTTCTGCTTGGAGTTCGGGAACGGTCTCTTCGAGGAGATCGAGACAATTGTTCCGGTCACACAGCTGCCGGGCTGTCTGCGTCACGACACCCCCCTCGGTCGTCGCGTGAACGTGTGACAGGTCGAACTCTAACTCTTCAAACAGCCCCGGTTTACCGGCGAAGTGGGGAGTCCCGTCAAGATTGGCGCGAACACCCTTTCCGGTGATGCTCTCGAAGTCATCGACCTCGCGCTCGTCGACCCCTGCGCTACCGGCTTCCGCGACGATCGCCTCACCGATGGGGTGTTCACTCCGTTGTTCGAGTCCCCGTGCACACCGGAGCACGTCCTCCTCCGAGTTCCCGTTTAGGGGAACGACGTCCGTGACGGTGAGTTCGCCTTTCGTGAGCGTTCCCGTCTTGTCGAACGCGACGACGTCAACGGCGCCCATCGCTTCGAGGTGATTGCCGCCCTTGATCAGAACCCCGTTCTTCGCGGCGCTGGTGATTCCCGACACCACTGAGACAGGTGTCGAGATGACGAACGCACAGGGACAGGCCAACACCAGCAGCGTCAGCCCGTAGACGACGGCCGTAGACCAGGTCGTACCGAGGACGTACGGGCTTGCCACTGTCGTCAGGACTGCGAAGGCGACGACGACTGGCGTGTAGTACGCAGAGAAGCGCTCGACGAACTGTTCGCGTTCGGTCTTGTTCGACTGCGCGTCTTCGACCATCTCCACGATGCGGGAGAGCGTATTCTCACCGGCCGCGGAGGTGACCTCCACCTCGAGATACCCTTCTTCGTTGATGGTGCCGGCGTACACTTCGTCGCCCGCCGTCTTGTCGACAGGAACGCTTTCACCCGTGATCGGTGCCTGATTGACTGCGCTTTCACCGTCGACGACGGCTCCGTCCATCGGGATTTTCTCCCCCGGCTTGACGACGACGATGTCTCCTACGGCGACCTCGTCGACGGGGATCGTCTCCGTGCCACCATCACGTTTGACGGTCGCTTCGTCCGGCGAAAGATCCATTAGCTCGCGGAGGGAGTTCCGGGCGCGATCCATCGAGTACCGCTCCAGCAGTTCCGCGATGCTGAATAGGAACGCGAGGGTGGCGGCCTCGAAGTAGAGTGCCTCACCGAAGACGAGACTCGCAACGAGTGCGCCGAGAATAGCCACCGACATCAGGAAGTCGATATCGAGGTTCAGATTCCGCGCCGAGTAGTAGCCGTTGCGAAGGATCTCTTGGCCACCGGTGGCCACTGCAATCAGGAACAATACGTCGGCAACCAGTAGCTCCGTACCGAGGAGACCTGCGATCTGTATATTCTGGCCGGTCAGGAAGAACTCGAAGAGTAAGCCGAGGGCGACGAATCCCCCGCTCACCCACGTCTTGAGTGCGCGCGAACTGGTCCAGATACTCTCACGTTCTCCGCCCGCTTTGTGATCTCCTGATTTGTCGGTTCTCGTCTCTGTGACCCCGTACCCCGCACTTTCGATCGCCTTAATGACATCAGCTTCCTTCACTCGCGATGACTCAAACGTGACGACGACGGTTCCGGTCGTCGGCCGGGTTTCATACGTCGTGACTCCCGTTTTCTTCAGTGCGTTTTCGATCTTCCCGGCACACGAGGCACAATCCATCTCCGGAACGGTGAGTTTGATCGATGTCTCGCTCTCGTCTTCGACTGTATACCCTGCCTTTTCGACCCGCTCGGCTATTGCAGTAGCGCTCGTTCGCTCGTCGTCGTAGGAGACGGTCAGGGTTCCCGTCGTTGCCTGTGGATTTAGGTCGTTGATTCCGTCTAGCCGCTTGACGCTATTCTCAACTTTCCCCGCACACGAGGGACAGTCCATCTCAGGCACTGCGAACCGTGTAACGGTCCCCTGTTCCCGTGATAGCGAGGACTCATCGATGTCATTCGTGTGTTGTTTGGTGTCATGACTGTGCTGCGATCCCGGTTCATGATTATGTGTTTGACTCGGTGGTCCACCTTGGTCTGTCTGTGAATCATCGTCGGATGGGGTCATTATGCCCCACTAACTGCTACAGTCTTATTAAATCAACTGCGAAAAAAGGGGTATATTTTAATAAGAATTATTAATGAAAGAGAATAGATTTAACATTATTTTAATCCGATTATTTTAATTGTAACACCGAAAACGTATGTTAGTACATACACATATACTTAATCCAGTTTTCTCATGTAGAGTTTCAAATAGAGGGTTTGTCATGATACTCGCGTCAATTTTCCCGCCGTCGATTGTGAGCGATCCCCCGCTTGTAGCCCTCCACCTCGCGAGGGGCGAGACAAACAGAACAGCCGACTACCTCATCATCGCAGCGTCAGGTCATCGCCTCTTGGAACCGCTCACGCAGCGCGTCCTCGCGTTCTTCGAACTGCTCGACTTTCTCCTGCAGGTCGTCGCTGACGCGCTCGATGCTCGCCAGCGCTCGTTCGCCGGCCAGCGAGGCCTGTGACCCGTCGTCACCGTCCGCCTCTAGCTGCTGCTCGTACGCCTGCTCGACGCGCTCGATCGTGCCTTCCGGATTGAACAGGATGTCGTTGGCGATGCGAACGTACTGATCGAGGGATGCCCCCTCTTTCCCCTGGAAGAAGTGGGTGAGGGCGTACGTCGCGCCGGAATGCAGCGTCCACATATCGATCTCGAAGGGGGACGCCGCATTGGCTTCTGCATCGCCGGCGGCACGCTCGGCTAGGTAGTCCGGGAAGCCCAGCAGGCTGTGAACCGTCTCAGGATCAAGTCCTGAGACTTCCCGTGGATTAGTCGGACACTCCCGTGATACCATCGGTCTGATATCCTCGAACGGTATCGTGGGTCACGGTCGGGGCGTCCACGGCCCCCGATGCCTGCCGTCGCACCGTCCGCACAGTGGGAAGGCTGTTGAGAGCAGGCACAGTCCACTCCTGATGGTTTTTGATACCCTTCGCGGCAATGTTGACGCTTGCCCCACGGTCCGCGTGGTCTTGATGTCCACAGTCTCGACATTTGAACCGCTTTTTATTCCGATTCGTACGCTCCGTGTGTCCACACATCGGACACTCTTGGCTGGTGTATTCGGGGTTAATCCAGGCCGTTGGTATGCCCTCGAAACCGGCTTTATATGATGTGTAATGTTGGAGCGCACGGAACGGTAAATGGTGTAAGCGCCGGTTCATCCGCGTGCCGTAGTCGAGACTGTCGCGTATCTCTTTGAGGTCTTCAAAGACGATACACGGGTCCTCGAACTGCCGGCTCCATTTCACGATGTGTCGAGATACTTTGTGGAGCCTATCGCGGACAAACCGCTCTTCCTGATCTTCCAGCGTGTCGTGAACGCTCCGCTTTCCCGCATTCTGGACACGCTTCCGGATCGTGAAATAGCGGTGACGTTCAAACTTAATTTCCGGAAACTCGATGACGATCGTATCCTTGATGCCATCCTCAGAGAACGCCGTGAGGGCTACGTTGTCTTCGTTCACGTCCACGCCGACGACCGTCTGCGAGTCCTGCTTGTCCCGAACGGTCTGATCGGTATTGGTGACGTTGACGTGTAGCTCGGGGCTGTCGTTATGGAATAGGACTTCGGCCGTTCCAATCTCCCACTCATCACTTTCGAGTCCGACTTTGAGGATATCGAGATGGGCGTCACTCCCCTTGAGGAGGCCCTCGACATGCTGGTACGGCTTCGCGCTGATGCGGAACGCAACGTCGCCATCGTCGGTGAGAAACAAGTTGTACCCTTCCTCGTAGTTGGCTCGGAGTGGGTAGATGCCATCTTTCGTGTGGCTCGGTTGGTCAAAGTTGTCGTACTCGTAGTAGTTCTCCATCGCGCCGAGTGCTTTAGCGACGACACGCTGCGTCGTGTTCTTCACGAGGTCGACATCGGCAGCCACACGGTCGGGGATCATGTCCCAGTCCACGCCGTTTTTGGCAAGACGGATCGTTTCGTTGTACACCCTCCGGGATTCGATACAGGCACCGTACAGCAGGTTTTCGTTGCCACTTTGTATCTCAAGTTGGAAGTCTAATGTCTTGATAAGCGCCTGTTTCGACGCCATTACTTCCGTTTTCGATTCGGAGTGTTGTCTTCTTCAAACTCAGCCATCCGGAGTGAAAGTGGTATGATGCCCTCTACAACCTCCCTCAAATCAAGCCCTGAGATCCTGAGTCTGTACACGTCGACGGGGTGGATGATCGCGTACGAGTCAGTCGGGATGTGAAATAGCGACTCTGCCTCGGTGCCACCATTCGCTTCTGCTTGTAACCGCGACGGCTCGACGAGTGCGTTGAACCGCTCGGTTTCGA
>ERZ1034486.326-NODE-326-length-13016-cov-3.313633_pt1 | contig 13016 bp, 11 predicted proteins | sample MGYA00520683_ERZ1034486 | MGnify/ENA primary metagenome ERZ1034486 (study PRJEB33760, sample SAMEA4777685) | hypersaline lake metagenome | biome: hypersaline environment; feature: brines | place: Spain | collected 2012-08 | depth 0 m ...
CAAACCCGGCGGCGAGGTCAGCACCCGGATGTCGAGCATGGAAGACCAGCTCGTCCGCAAGGTGAAAGCCGTCGCCGGCGCCGACGTGAACCGCGGTCGGCCGCGGCGGTCGGCGGGGCGCAGATCCCGATCCCCACCCACGCCCAGTTCGACGGCCAGCGGTGACTATCGGGACGGGGGGACGGTGCTGATCGCCTCCTCGACGGGTGGGCCGACGGTCGTCGAGCGCGTCGTCGCGGGGCTGCCGCGCGACGCCGACCTCCGGATCATCGTCGTCCAGCACATGCCCGACGCGTTCACCGGGCGGTTCGCCGACCGCCTCGACGCCGCGAGCGAGTACGACGTGCGGGAGGCGAAAGACGGCGACCGCATCGGCGGCGGCGAGGCGCTCGTCGCCCCGGGCGGCAAACACCTCGTCGTCGCCGGTGCCGGCGGGGGGCGGCTCCGGACCAAACTGACCGACGACCCGCCGGAACACGGCGTCCGTCCCGCCGCGGACGTGACGATGCGTTCGGCGGCCGAGACGGTGGACGGGCCGCTCGTCGGCGTCGTCCTCACCGGCATGGGCGCGGACGGTGCCGACGGCGTCCGAGCCATCGACGCCGCCGATGGCCACGTCATCGCCCAGGACGAGGCGTCCTCGGCGGTGTTCGGGATGCCCAAACGAGCGATCGAGCGCGGCTGCGTCGACGACGTGCTCGCGGGTGCCGACGTGCCCGACGGGATTCTCGACGCGATCAGCATGGAGGTCAACGCATGAGCGAAGAGTACGTCCAAGCGTTCGTCCACGAGAGCGAAGAACAGCTGACCGATCTCAACAACTCGCTGCTGGCGCTGGAGTCCGACCCCGACGACCAGGAGGCGATGGACGACATCTTCCGGACCGCCCACACCCTGAAAGGCAACTTCGGGGCAATGGGCTACGACGAGGCCAGCGACCTCGCCCACGCCATCGAGGACCTCCTCGACGAACTCCGCGAGGGGGAGATGGCCGTCACGCCGGAGGTGATGGACCTCGTGTTCGCCGGCGTCGACCGCCTCGAACTCGCCGTCGAGTCCATCGACGAGGCCGGCACCGTCGACGTGGAGACGGCCGACCTCGAGGACGACATCCGGACGGTCATCGAGGCGGGCGGGGCGACGGAGGGAGACGCCGGCGCCGGGACGGAGCCGGACACGACCGACGACGCCGACCAGGTAGACACGTTCGAGGTGACCGTCGAGATCGGCGACTCGGAGATGCGGGGCGTCGACGGGATGCTCGTCCTCGAAGCCATCCGCGAGGAGTGCGACCTCGTCGATTCGACGCCCGCCCCCGACGCCATCGAGGACGGCGACTACGAAGCGGCGTTCGACCTCGTCGTCGCTTCGACGACCGCGGACGAACTCCGGGCCACGCTCGACCGCGTCTCGGCCATCGAGGACGCGACGCTGTCACAGGCCGGGACGGCGGAGTCGGCGGACGCGGACGACCGGGACCCGGACCCCGCCCCGGCCCACGACACGGAGGAGGACACGACGGACGACGGCGGGAGCACCGGGGACCGCACGAACGCCGACGCCAACGGGTCCTCCCGGGAGATCAGCTCCGTCCGCGTCGACGTGGATCAGCTCGACGACCTGCACGGGCTGGTCGAACAGCTCGTCACCAGCCGGATCAAACTCCGCCGGGCCGTCGACGACGGCGACATCGGGAGCACGACGGACACGCTCAGCGAACTCGACAAGATCACCGGCAACCTCCAGAACACGGTGATGGACATGCGGTTGATCCCGATGCGGAAGGTGATCAGCAAGTTCCCGCGGTTGGTCCGGGACCTCGCACGCGAGCAGGAGAAGGAGGTCGACTTCCGGATGGAGGGACAGGATATCGAACTCGACCGCACCATCCTCACCGAAATCAGCGATCCGCTGATGCACATCCTCCGCAACGCCGTGGATCACGGCATCGAGCCGCCGAGCGAGCGGGAGGCCGCGGGCAAGGATCCCGAGGGAACCATCGAACTCCGCGCGAGCCGCGAGCGCGACCACGTCACCGTCACCGTCGAGGACGACGGCCGGGGGCTCGACGTGGACGAACTTCGGCGGAAGGCCCTCGAAAAGGGCGTCCGAAACGAGGCCGAACTCGACTCGATGGAGGACTCGGAGGTGTACGACCTCGTGTTCCACCCCGGCTTCTCCACTGCCGACGAGGTGACGGACGTGAGCGGGCGCGGCGTCGGCATGGACGTGGTTCACAGCACGGTCAAACAGCTGGACGGGTCGGTGAACGTCGAGAGCGAGCAAGGCGAAGGAACGACCGTCACCCTCAGACTCCCGGTGACCGTCGCCATCGTCAAGGTGCTGTTCGTCGAGGTCGGTGAGGAGGAGTACGGCGTTCCGATCAAGAACATCGACGAGGTGAGCCGCATCCCGGAGGTCGAGACGATCAACGAGCAGCCGATGATCGAGCACGACGAGGACATCTATCCGGTAGTCGACCTCGCGAACGAACTCGACGTGCCCGGCGAGACGGCGAACGGGGACGGGATGCTCCTCCGCATCAGGAAGTCCGAACGGCGGGCCGCGCTCCGCTGTGACGCCGTGAACAAACAGGAGGAAGTCGTCGTCAAGCCGCTCGAGGGGGTGTTGAGCGGTATTCCGGGACTCAGCGGGACGGCCGTCCTCGGCGACGGTAACATCGTGCCGATCCTCGACGTGGTGACCCTATGAGCCGATGAGCCCGAACCCCACAGCCGAGGACGAGGCGTTCGAGTCGTTGCTCGATCACCTCTCGGCGGCCCTCGATTTCGAGTCGTCGTACTACAACGAGTCGTATCTGGACCGTCGGATCTCGGCCCGGATGCGGCGTCGGGACGTGGACACCTACGACGACTACCTCGACCTGGTGCGCTCGGACCCGGAGGAGCCGACGGCGCTGCTCGACTCGCTGTCGATCAACGTCACCAGCTTCTACCGCAACCCCGAGGCCTGGGAACCGATCCGGGAAGCCCTACGCGACGTGACGGCCCGTTCCGGCCGGACGACGGTCTGGAGCGCGCCCTGTTCGGACGGTCGGGAGCCCTACTCGCTGGCGATGCTCGCCCTCGACGACGACGAGATCAGCACCCGCCGACTCGACATCGTGGGGACGGACATCAACGAGGACGTCCTCGAACGCGCACGGAAGGGCGTCTATCGGACGACCAAGACCCGCGACGTGGCGGCCGAACTCGACCCGCTCGACGACGCCGAGCGGTACGTGGACCGCGACGGCGACGCGTTCGCCGTCCGCGACGCGGTGAAAGAACTCGTCACCTTCGAACAACACGACCTGATCGCGGACGACCCGAAGCGGGACGTGAACCTCGCGCTCTGTCGGAACCTCCTCATCTACATCAACACGGAGTCCAAACGGGCGGTCGTCGACACCGTCCTCTCCTCGCTCCGCGCTGGCGGGTATCTCGTGATCGGCATGACGGAGACGCTACCGCGGGAGAGCCGCGAGGCGGTCGAAACGGTCGACAAACGGCGGCGGGTTTATCGGCGAGTCTGACATGTCGCTCTACCAGCTCGAAAGGGACGGCGACGTGGACGCCCTGCTGGATCATCTGAAACTCAGCGACTCGGCGACGATCCGGAAGCGGGCGGCCGAAATTCTGGGTGACGTGGTCGACGACGAGCCACAGGCGATCGACGCGCTCGTCCGGACGGCCAAGGCGGACGACGACGAGGCGGTGCGCGGGGCGGCCATCGACGCCCTCGACGCGGTCGGGGGCGACGCCATCGAGCGGCTGATCGGCGAGATGGCCGGCGTCGACGCCGAAGGCGCCGACTGGGTGCGCGCCGAGGCGTTCGTCGAGACGCTCTCGGCCGAGCGTCCGGAGCTTCGGATGGCGGCCGCGAACGCGCTTCGCCGCCTCGGCGACGAGGGGGCGCTCCCGGCGCTGATCGGGGCGTTCGACGACCCGAACCCACGGGTTCGCGCCCGCGTCGCGCGGGCTTGCGGCGCCATCGGCGACGAACGGGCGACGGACGCGCTCGGGAGCCGGCTCGACGACCCGGTCGGCCGGGTGCGTCGCGAGGCCGCCGACGCCCTCGCCGCCATCGGCACGGACCGGGCGCTCTCACCCCTGCTCGACGCCGTCGCCGACGAGAACGACGAGGTTCGCTACGCCGCCGTCATGGCCCTCGGTGGCTACCAGGGCGCGGCGGCCATCGACCCCCTGATCGGGGCGCTCGACGACGACCGCGACGTGGTACGACGTGCGGCCGTCTTCTCCATCGTGGAGTTGCTCGCGGCCGCGCCGACGGAACAGAGTCACCGTATCCGCGAGACGGTCGTGGATCGGCTGGGATCGGCCGACCGCAGCGTCGTCGACCCGCTCGTCGAGCTGCTGACGGAGAGCGACCAACCCCGCGAGCGGCGCAACGTGGCGTGGCTCCTCGGCCGCGTCACCGGCGACGAGGGTATCGACGACGCCGTCGGGGCGCTGGTCGACGCTCTCGACGCCGACGACGGCACGACCGCACAGTTCGCGGCGACGAGTCTGGTCGAACTCGGCGGGAAGCAGGTGGAAGACGAACTGCTCGCCCTGCTCGAAGACCCCGACTGCACGGAGGCGGCCCGGTCGAAGGCGGTGTTCGTCCTCGGGAAGGTCGGCGGGGAGCGCGCCCGCAAGCGACTGGAGGAACTGCTAGACCGGACCGGTGACGAGGAGGTTCGCAAACAGGCCTTCGCCGCGCTGTCGAAACTCGGAGGACGCCGATGAGCGAGGGCGAACGCAAGATAGTCGACACCCGCGGGAAGTTTACGCAGGTGGTCAAGGACGGCCGCGAACTCAACGACGCGGAGTGGACCGGCGGCCGCATTCTGCTGTCGAACAAGCGCCTGATACTCGCGGGCAACGGCGGAAAGCGGACGATCCCGCTCCCGAAGATCCGGAGCCTCGACGGCCGGACGGACGTGAATCAACTGGTGGCGAAGGTGTCGGGCTACGTGAGCCTCCAGTTGACGACCGGGGACGTGGTGCTCGTCTCGGCGGAGGACCCCGACTCCTTCGAGCGGATGCTGTACCGGGCGCTGCTCGACCGGACGGTCGTCCTCGCTCGTCACCCGGCGGTCGAGGGAGGCGTCGTCACCGAGGCCGACTGGGAGAAGGCGCGGCTGAAAATCGAGGAAGGGGCCGTCGCCCTCGCCGTCGCCGACGGCTCGTTCGTGGAGATCGACCTCGACGACATCGGCTCGATGGAGACGAACGAGCGGTCGGTCAGAGGGGAGAAGCGACGGGCGCTGGAGGTCGAACACAGCGAGGAGGGCACGAGCGTCCAGACGTACATCTCGGGGTCAGAGCGGCGGTGTTCGATCCTCGAAACGCTGCTCCGGAAAGGCGAGAGCCGGAGCGAAATCGGCGTCGACCTCTCCGAACGGGAGAACGAGGTGTTGATGGCCCTGTACTCCGGCGTCTCTCCGTTCGAGGTGCCGGACTTCCTCGGGATGGACGTCGACGAGGTGGAGTCGGTGTTCGACCGCCTCCTCGAACTCGAAGTGGTCGAGGAGATCAGGGTTCGACGCGAAGTCGCCCTCAACGCTCGCGGACGAAACATCGCCAGCGAGGCGATGAACGACCAGTGAGGCGGGGCCGCGGTTCGGGACCGTCTCGGTGCCGACGGGCGATAGGCGAACGGCCGACCCGTCACCGCACCGACTCCGCGGCGAAGACCGCGCCGTCCGCCCTGATCGCGAGGTCGAACACGCCTTCGAGGACGTTGCTACTCGCTCGCTGGGTCCGTCGCGGATCGAGGTAGTAGTGTGCGAGCGCCCGCTCCCGGTCGAGCCGGGAGGACAGGAGATGGAGAAACCGGAACACGGTTCGCAGTTCGAACCGCGACAGGAGTGCCGGAAGGATATCGAACTCGACCGATAGCGTCCCGGTCGCCTGCCGCGACTCGATCGCTCGCGAGAGCGTCTCGCCCACGCCGCTCAGATCGGGGCGACCGTCGAGCGACACTACCTCGATCGACTTGGCCTCGGGATCGATATCGACCCCCGACAGCGGCTCCGCAGCCGTCGTGACGAGGGTCGTCGCCGCCGGCCAAGACGGAAGCGTGCGGTCGATGAGTCGGAGGCGGGCGGCGGGCGCAGCCGTCACGATCATCGCGTCGTCGCCGTGCGCGAGGAAGTGCGTGCGGGCGTTGGCCGCCGCGTCGCCGTCGGCCGGGGCGGTCACCAGAACGTTGCCGGTGCCGCCGACCGCGTCCGCGATGTGAGCGCCGGCTTCGAGTTGCGACTCCGCGTGACCGAACAGGTGGGTTTCGAACGACTCGACCGCGTCGTCGTGGTCGCCGGCGTAGGTCTCGCCCCGCGTCCCGCAGTGGGGGCACTGCCACACGACCCCCACGTCGTCGCGGCGGAGGCTCGACTCGGCGTGACCACGCAGATGGGTGCCGATGGCCCCGGCGGCGGCATCGACGCTCGCCGCCCAGCAACCGAACGCGCACTGTCGACACCGCCATCGATAGACCATCGGCGGTCAGTTCATCACTGGATACCGGTCCCGTCGTCGCCGTCGACGGCCGGACCGACCCGTCACGTGTTGACCTCTTCCAGCCGGCTGTTGACCACGACCCGACCTTTCGGCGTCAGCATCGTGCCGTCGTCGCCGTCGACGACGAGCCCCTTCTCGCGGAGGCGGTTGAGCACCATCGTCGTCTGGCTGGCGTCGGCGGCGACCACCTCTAGCGGGTCGACGCCCTCGCCGGCGGAGTAGACGGCGACGAGTACCCGCACTTCCTCGTCGGAGAGCGACACGTCCTGCAGGTCCTCGACGATGTCGCTGTACTCCAGACGGAAGTAACGGCCGAGCAGGTTCATCACGCGCTCGGACGGCAGGGCGACGACCGAGAGGAGGGCGGTCGTCCGGGGGACGTGCCGGACCGAGAGCGCGGGTCTGGATTCGCCTCCGAGCGTCCGCGTCTCCTTCTCGAAGTCGGTCACCGTCGCCAGATCGATGGAGAACCCCACGTCGGGACCGTCGAACGCGAGGGTGCCGTCGTCGACGGTGAGTTTCGCCTTCCGGATCGGCGAGTCGACGACCCGTCCCCCGCGCTCGGCGGGGTGTTCGACCGTCACCGTCCGGCCGTTCAGGTGGGCTTTGAACAGGACCGTGGCGAACTTCTCGACCGTCCCGCTCTCGGCCTCGACGACGACCATGCGACGCCCCTCGTCGGTCCGGTAGGCGACCGTGACGGAGTCGCTGAAAAACGAGCGCATCTCGGGCGGGACGTGGCCGACGGCAACGTCGAACATCGCGGCGGTGGGCACCGTCACCTTGCGGTCGTCGCCGACGAGCACGAGGCGTTTCTGGCTCATGACGATCCGACCGCGGACGGGGTCATCGCGATCCATGTCGGTGACGAAGAACTGTCCCACGAAGTCCGCGACGACGCGTTCAGACACTCAACAACCCCCCGACGACCGACATGGTGAGGACGGCGACGGCGCAGCCGATCCACGTTAGCGCGACGAAATGCAGGAGGGCGTTTGCCTTGTGCCCGCCGTCGACCGTCCGGATGATGAGCGCGGAGAGGACGGCGTTGATCATCACCACGCCGAGGAGGAGAAACTGGATGAGCGGGAGGTCGTACACTTGGGTGTGGATGAGCCGTCCCACGTCGAGCTGGGCACTCGTCGTGAGGTCGAGCGACATCCCCGCGAGGATGTCGACGATTTTGAACCCGATAAAGAAGGCGAAGGAGGACGCCGCGGTGATGCCGTAGAGGAGGCCGATCATCGTCACCGTCGCCTGCTGGCGCTGCTGTCTGAGCTGATTGACGTGGTTCATGTTCTCGCTAATGAGTTCACCCAGTTGTTTCGGCTCGCCACCCATCTGTCTGCCGACCAGGTACATCTCGCTGAACTTCTGGATGAGGTAGGAGCGCGTGTTGGCGGTGAAGTAGTCCCACGCGCGGATGGGTTCGAGCCGCATGTTCAACCGCTTGAACAGGTCGTCGATGTCCCCGGTCAGGGGGCCGAAGTCCTTCTTGCGCAGGGTCTTGAGCACCGCCGTCGTGGTGGACTGCTTCGCCGTCTCGCTCGCGCCGAGCGCCCGGATGAAACTCGGGAACTCGTCGTCGCGGGATTTGATGCGCTCCTCGTGGACGCGGAAGACGATGCCCGGAATCGCGAGCGGCGTGACGGGGATGGCCATGTAGAGCGGGCGGGGAATCGACGACACGGGGAGCAGATCGGTCAACCCGGGGACGCCGCCGAACAGGTCGCCCGCGACGAGGACGACGAGCAGAACGGAGAGCACACTGCCGACGGCCAGGCTGGCGATCATCGACCACTCCCCCTCGGGACGGACGTCGTCGGGGTAGTACCAGGTGGGGTCGTACGGCGACATCGTCCGAATGACGAGGAAGAAGCCGGTCTGGACGAACCCGTAGAGGACGATGACCGCCCCGACGGTCATCGTGGGATTCGTCCCCGTCAGGATGGGGAGGACGATGGCAAAAACCAGCGCGAACGTCATCGAGAGCACCATCGACAGGTAGAGATCCTTCATGACCTCGAGGTTGTCGAGCGTGCTCTCGTACATCGTCACGTAGTTTTGGATCATCACCTGTTGCTCGCTGAGCAGGAACTCGCTGAGTTCCTGGCCGGCGTTGACGGTGTAGGCGAGGCGGTCGAAGAAGTCCGCGAGGGGTTCGCTCGGAATGCTCCGGGCGCGGCGGCGACAGGCGTCGTCGAGGCTCTGGTTCCAGGTGTCGACGAGTTGGACGACGCGGTTGATCTCGTCCGCGAGCGCGCCGTACTCCTCCTCCTCGCCGAGTTTGCGGAACACTTCCATGCGGTCGATGTTCGTCGTCGACAGCACCGTCATATGCGTCATCAGGAGGTGGTACTGGTTCTCCATCTCGACCCGTTCCTGGCTGACCAGGAGCTTGGGGTACGCGACGGCCGCGAAGAGAACCAAGCCACCGAGGAGGGGCACCGGCAGCCGAACCGAGAGCGGAAGGTCGACGAAAACGGCGACGGCGACGGTCCCGAGCAAAAAGAGCAGGGAGGGGACGACGATGAGGAGGAGATACCGCGACATCTCCATGTCCATGCGCTCGTACGCCTCGACGATGGACGCGAGCGTCTCCGAAGCGGTGATGTCGTTCCCGCCCTCCGCAGCTGGTTCGGACGCCATTATTTGTGTATATCGAAAGGGAGGCCCTCGACGCCGTCGCGCTGGAACGACTTGATGGCCTCGTTGACTTCGTGGTAGCCGAGGATGTTCTCCTCGATCATGCGCTCGACGAGCCGTGCCCGGAAATCCAAATCGTCGTAGATGTCACGCGTGTCGGCGTAGCCGAGGAGCGTGGCGATCTGTTCCTCGAGGACGTAGGAGTTGTTCATGCCTTGGAAGACGATTTCGTCCTCGACGGGGTCCCAGCTGAACACCTGCCGGGTGACGACGCCGTCCATCTCCTTCGAGTAGCCCTCGATCTCTTGGACGCTCGTGACCCGGCGGAGCACGTCGTCGCCCTGCTTCACCCGGTTCTGGAACAGCGCCACGTCGGCGTTGTCCATGAACGTCTCGGGGACGTTGATCGGGTCGCCGGTGAACCGCTGGATCATCGAGACGATGTCGCTGGCGTGGAACGTCAGCATGACCGGGTGGCCGGTCTGGGCGGCCTGGAAGGCCATCCGTCCCTCCTCGCCACGAACCTCGCCCACGATGATGTAGTCGGGGCGGGAACGGAGGGCGGCGGCGACCAGATCGAACATGTCCACGTCGGAGTTGTCCTCGCTACCGCCTTCACGGGTGAGCAACTGCTGCCAAGTGTCGTGGGGCGGGAGCACCTCGGCGGTGTCCTCGGCGGTGTATATCTTCGAATCGTCTTCGATGAACGACGTGATAGCGTTCAGCGTCGTCGTCTTCCCTGATGCCGTCTCCCCGACGACGAACACCGTCTGTTCGTTCTCCAGACAGAGCCAGAGGTAGGCGACGAGTTCGGGTGAGAGCGTCCCCCACTTGGTGATCTGGTTGATCGAGAGCGGCGTCTCGTCGCCCTGACGGATGGTGAGGCTCGGCCCCTGCACGCTCACGTCGTCGGAGTAGATGACGTTGAGACGGGAGCCGTCGGGGAGCGTGGAGTCGACGATGGGGTTGGAGTCGGAGACGGGGTCGCCGATGCGTTCGCCCATGCTCCGGATCCAGGAGTCGAACTGTTCCGGCGTCCCGAAGTCGACGGTGGTCTCGATCAGCCCGTAGGTGCCGTGATCGACGTAGCACTGGTGCGGGCCGATGACGTGAACGTCCTCGTTGGCCGGGTCGCGCATGACCGGTTCGAGCGGGCCGAGCCCTACGATGTCGCGGTTGAGCCGGTAGCGGATGTTCTCGTAGGTCTGCTCGCTGACCCGGTAGTTGCCGAGCCCGAGGAAATCCAGCAGCTTGTCGATCCAGTAGCGCAGGCCGCTCCGGTCGCGGTCGATGGTCGTCGTCTCCTGGAGGAGTTCCTCGATCCGGTCGTCGTACTCCGACTCCTCTTCCGGGACGGCCTTGCTGACGCTACGGTCGAGGAGTTCGTCCCGAATCTTCGAGAACAGGCTCTGTTCGTCGCCGGAGAGGGAGGGCTCGATGGCGTAATACTTCATGTCCTGCCCCAGGTCACCGTAGATGTGACAGTAGATGGGGCCGCCGATGGGGTAGAGGACGTTCGGGCGGTTCGTCTCGTAGTCGCCGGTCGGTTCGTCGATGAGCAGGGGGAACTCGCCGGTGATCTGTTTGAACTTCTTGAGGTGATCGCGCAGGTGGGGCCTGCTGGCTGCGATCTGTTTCAGTTCGTCCGAGGGGGTGGCGGTTCCGAGTTCCGTCATTATGCGACGCTACGACTCTCGATGACGATTCCCGTCCCCGAGCGGACGGAGTAGCCGATGGTGTCTCCGACCTGCTGTCCCATGCCCGCGAACCGCTTGACCGAAATCTGTCGGCGCACGTCGTTGCCGACCTCCACCATTTCGAGTTCGAGGAACACGTCGGCGATGGAGCGGAAGGGGCCGATGGCCTCCTCGTCGACGGTGGAGGGGTCGACCGTCAGAACGATCACCTTCCCCTGTGAGATGATGTCGCGAAAGAAGCCGATGATCTCGAGGGCGGCCTGGCGCTCCTCGTTCTGTCGAACCAGCGCCTCGAACTTCGGGTCGTTGCGGAGGATGGCGTCGAACGTGTCGATCACGATGACTTCGGAGTTCCACATCACCTCCGCGTTCATCAGCCGCTTGAGGAGTTCCTTGCGCTCGCCCTCCCCCTCGTCGGAGAGGGTTCCGCCGGTGTCGAAGTCGGCGTGGAGAAAGAGGACGTTCTCGTCCAGCAGGTGATCGACCATGTCGTACGACAGCGAGTGCATCTGGTCGATGAACCCGCGGGTGGTCAACTCCGTCGAGAGGTAGGTCACGGTGTGTCCCTCCTCACAGAAGCCGTAGGTGACTCGCTGGGACATGGCGCTCTTGCCGGCCCCGTAGTCGCCCTCGGCGAGGACGATGCTCCCGCGGGGAACGCCGCCGCCGAGTTCCTTGTTGAGGCGGTCGTGACCCTCCAGACCGAGCGACAGCAGGTTGGAACCAGTCCCACTCATGTGCGGAACCTGAACACCTCCTCGTCGCCGTTGACGATCAGTTTCACCCGGTGGTCGCCGGGCGAGAGGTCCGCCCCGCCGATTTCGAGGCGGATCACGTTGTTCGGCCGCCACCGCTCGCCGTCGACGACGGTGATCGTGACGTTCGTCCGGTACCGGCCGTCGACCAGTATCTCGATGAATCTGGAGTCGGCGGGAATATCGGCAGTCCCCGTGTTCTTCACGAGGAGCGTCACGGTGTTCGTCGAGTTGTTGTGGACCGGACTGCCCGCGTCGCTGATCACCTCGATATCGGTGCGCACCTCCTCGGAGACTTCGAGGCTCTGGTCGTCGATACCCTGACTGAGCCGCGAGATGCCCTGCGTGAACGTGCCGGCGACGCCCACCGCGATGACCAGACTCGCGATGAAGAGGATCAGGTGGGAAGCGGAGACGCTGGCCACTCAGATCACCTCCACGTCGGCCACGCCGGGGCCGGAGACGAGTTTCACACGGGTCGGCCGGCTCGTGGCGTTCACTTCGAGACGCAGACGCTCGCCGGGGAGCCACAGCGCCGTCGAGTCGTCGCCGGCGACGGTCAGTGCGGTGAAGTTGTCGCGGTAGGCGTTGTCCACCAGGAGGTCGACGGCGCCGATTTCGAGGGTGGTCGTCCCCTCGTTGACCGCCTCGACGGTCAGGGTGTCGGTGCCGGCGTCGTACGTGACGTTCGTGACCGCGAGAGCGGTGTTCTGTCGCTCGAGCGCCTCGTCGTCCACCGCGGATCGGGCGTCGTTCACCCGCTCGAACCCGTTGGCCGAGGCGGTGTACGCCGTCGAGAACGCGAGGAAGATGCCGACGAAGACGATGGCCGCCGACCCGCTGACGCTAAAGCCCAAAGGGAACACCTCCGCCACCGCTCCAGCAGTCGAAGACGACCGAGTCGGCGGTCGAGCCGGTCAGTCGGCTGATGTAGCGCAGGCTGGCGACGTGGTGGTCGATGGCGAGCGTCGACGGGGCGCCGGTCACCTCCCGGTCCGCGTCGAGGTCACCGAAGCCGACGAGGAAATCGCGTAGTTCGTCCGCGGCGTCCTCGCCGACCCACTGGATGCGTCGGTAGTACTCCACCGCACGGGCCGCGTCCTCCACGTCGCCTTCCTCGACGAGGTACTCGAGCCACTCCATCACGAGGAGGTCGCCGACGTAGCCGGACGGAACCGTCTCCAGATACGGTTTCGACGTCCCCGACCCCTGCATCACCGTGTTGGCGGCGAACTGCATGTCGCCCGCATCGGTCGGCGCGTCGGCTGGCACGTCCGCCGGGTCGTTCGACGCTGCCCCGTCGGCCGCCGTCTCGACCGGTGCCGGATCGGCGCCGCCGTCGGCGTCGGAATCACCGACGGCGTCGCCGGTGTCGAGGTCCCCGAAGCCGT
>ERZ1034486.331-NODE-331-length-12875-cov-3.145944_pt1 | contig 12875 bp, 13 predicted proteins | sample MGYA00520683_ERZ1034486 | MGnify/ENA primary metagenome ERZ1034486 (study PRJEB33760, sample SAMEA4777685) | hypersaline lake metagenome | biome: hypersaline environment; feature: brines | place: Spain | collected 2012-08 | depth 0 m ...
CATCAGTAGGTCGTGGAGATCACCGCCGTCGACGACGGCCCGCCGGATCGGGTTCTCCTCCCCCAACACCACGAAGAGGTCGACGAGGGTCGACGCCGGTGCGTACGGCGTCGCGTCCACGACGACCGTCTCCCCGTCCCGCCGTCGCAGGTCGAGTTCGTACCGCTCGCCGTCGGCGTCGAGCGTGACGGAACCGGCGCCACACCCTCCGCGAAGCGGCGGGTGGGGGCCGCCGAGGACGCCGCCGAGGCTGCCGAGCAGCGACGACTTGTTGGAGGCGTTCTCGCCCGCGACGACCGTGACGCCCGGATCGAGCGTCACGGACGCGCCGTCGATTCCGCCGACGTTTCGAACGTCGAGTCGCCACTGACTGCCTCCCTTCCGCCCGTCTTCGTCGGTCGTCTCGTCCGTGCTCATCGTCGGGAACCGCTCGACCGCCGTCGGTCGAGCGACCGTGTCTCCGATACGTTCGGACGGGACTATTACGTTTGTGACTCCCCCTCACGACAGCCACAGCCACCGCGTTCGAGCAGGCGCCGCAGGCCGTACTCCTCGCCGCAGGCCGCGCAGGCGACGCGCACGGTCAGCGAGACGGTCAGGTCGCCGGCGTCGAACGCGTCCGTCTCGGCCAGCCGCGACAGCTCCCGCTCGGTCACCGCCTCCGCCCGGCCGACGAGCGTGTACACGGTCCCCCGAACCGCGTCGGCGTCGGTCCCCGCCTCCCGCCCAGTTTCGATCCCCGCACACTCCCGAAGGTGGGTTCGAATCGTCCCGTACGTGAGGAAATCGCCCGTGACGCCGTCGACGTCGACGCCGGCGCGGGTGAGACGGTCCCGTGCCTCCGTGCGTGCGGCGTGACTCACGTCGTCGGCCGTGAGCAGGCGGAGGACGTTCGTCGCCTCGCCGTCGAGCAGCTCCATCCCCGCGGCCCGCATCGCCGCCGCCAGCACCTCGCGGTTGAAGAACCGTTCGAGGTCGCGGAGGCTCGCCCCCGTCTCCGTGCGGCGCTCCACCAACCGCTCCGGGAGCGTCGGGAGGTCCCGACGGCCGCAGACCCGTTCGACCTTGCACCCGTCGGCCATCGATCGCCGGTGGGTCGCCCGTCGGTATAAACCCCGCCCCGAGCAAGGCTTATGAGCGCCCTCCCCAATGGTCGGGCGAATGGGCGCCCTCTCCGACCGGGCCGGCTGGCCCCCCTCCCCACCCGGCCTCGCGGTGTTCGTCTCCGGCGTCGTCAGCATGGGGCTGGAGATTCTCGCCGGCCGCATCGTCGCGCCGCAGTTCGGGAGCAGCATCTACACGTGGGGGAGCATCATCGCCGTCTTCCTCGCCGCGCTGAGCCTCGGCTACCACCTCGGCGGCAAGCGGGCGGCGCGCCGGGCGACCCACGACCGGCTCGCGTGGCTCCTCCTCGGCACCGCCGCGTACGTCGCCCTGGTCGTCTTCGCGTCCGACCTCCTGTTGGCCGCGGCCGGTGCCATCCCCCTCCCCGGCCGGTTCGCCTCGCTCCCGGCCGTCACGCTCCTGTTCGGTCCACCGACGTACCTCCTCGGGTTCATCAGCCCCTACGCCGCCGAACTGACCGAGGCGGAGGCCGTCGGCGCCGCCTCCGGCCACGTCTACGCCGTCGGAACCGTCGGCAGCATCGTCGGCGCCTTCGCCACCACCTTCTTCCTGATCCCCGAACTGAGCGTCGAGGCCATCGGCGTCGGCTTCGGCCTCCTCTCGGTCGGGACGGCGCTGTGGCTCGCACGGGCGACCGGCGGCCGCGACCCGGCGCTCGCGAGCGTCGCCGTCGCCGTCCTCGTCGTCGCCGCGGGGTTCAACGGCGCCATCGGCGTCTCCGCCGGCGGTCCCGTCCTCTACCAGACCCAGACTCCTTACCAGGAACTCGAAGTCACGCAGGTCGGCGACGTGCGGACCCTCTATCTCGACGGTCAGCCCCACAGCGCGATGGACGTTGCCGACCCCGACCGCCACGTCTTCGAGTATACGCGCTACTTCCACCTCCCCCTCCTCATGACCGAGGACGTCGACCGGGTGCTCTTCGTCGGCGGCGGCGGCTTCACCGGCCCCAAACACTTCGCGTCCGAGTACGACGTGACCGTCGACGTGGCGGAACTCGACCCCGCGGTGATCGGGGCCGCGAAGCGATATTTCGACCTCGAGGAGTCCGCGAACCTGAACGTCTACAACACCGGCGGCCGGCAGTTCCTCCAGGAGACGAACCGCACCTACGACCTGATCGTCCTCGACGCCTACAAGAAAGACAAGGTGCCCTTCCAGTTGACGACCGTCGAGTTCATGCGCCTCGCCGAGTCGCGACTGGACGACGACGGCGTCCTCTTCGCCAACCTCATCTCCGCGCCGAACGGTCCGGCTTCGAAGTTCTACCGCGCCGAACACAAGACGATGGCGCGGGTCTTCCCGCAGGTCTACACCTTCCCGACCGCCAGCGACGCCGGGAGCGTCGTCCAGAACCTCGAAGTCGTCGCGACCAAGCGATCCGAGCGGTTCACGCCCGCGACCCTCCGACGGCGTAACGAGGCACGGAACCTCGGCGTCGACCTCGCGGACGAAATCGAGACGTCCCGACCGCCGCCACGGACCGACGACGTGCCCGTCCTGCGCGACGACCGGGCGCCCGTCGACGCCCTTCTCGACCCGATGGTCGGCCAGCGGTACGTGATCCAGCGGACCGACGCGAACGGCTCGGAAACGGCGGCGCGGGTCGTACGCCCCGTCGATCCGCGGACGCTCGCCGCCCCGACCGGCGGCACGTGATCACTCGATCCGCAGGTCGTCGATCACGTCCTCGTCGAGTTCCACGCCGATACCCGGGCGGTCCGGCGGCGTCATGACGCCCGCCTCCAGCCCGAACTCGTCCTGGTTCGCGACGTAGGGGCTGGCGACGTACTGGCCGGGGTCGTCGGCGTCGTCGTCGTAGACGGCGAACTCGATGAGGTCGCAGGCGGGACTCGCGACGGCGACGTGGAGACTCGCCGCGTAGTTGACAAGCGGGCCGAACGCGTGCGGGACGAACCGCTCGTCGAACGCCTCGACGAGCGTCGCGACGCGGTTCGCGGCCGTCACGCCGCCACAGACGTACAGCGACGGCTGGTAGACGTCGAGCGCGTTCGCGCGGAGGTGGTCGACCGCCGGGTAGTGAGGGTAGTGGGACTGGTAGGCGGCGACCGGGGTGTCCAGTTGCCGGTTGAGTTCGGCCTGCCCCTCGATGTTCGTATGCGCGATGGGCTCCTCGAACCACTCCATCTCCAACTCGTCGGCCGTCCGTCCGAGGCGAAGCGCCTCCGGGAAGCTGTAGGAGGTGTTGGCGTCCATCGAGAGCCGGAAGCCGTCGGGAAGCGCCCTGGCGATGGTGGTGATGCGCTCCCGGTCGCGCTCGACGCCTGCACCCACGGTGATCTTCATGGAGTCGAACCCGGCGTCGGCGAGCCACGCACCGTCCTCGACGAGTTCCTCCGTCGGCTTGCGGTGCGGGAAGGTGGCGTACGCGGCCACGTCGCCCGCCGCGCCGCCGAGCAGTTCGTACAGCGGCTTCCCCGCGTCCTTCGCGGCGATGTCCCAGAGCGCCTCGTCGATGGCCGAGAGCGGCTTGAACGCCCCCGAGCGTTTGGCGTGCTGGTAGAGTTCGCTCCAGCGCTGGCTCACGTCCCGCGGGGTCTCGCCCACGAGGTGTCGCGCGAGCGCGTTCACGCCCTCGGCGGCGTACACCGCGTCCCTCCCGGTGGGATCGTAGGTTAGCGTCTCGCCGAGTCCGGTGATCCCCGCGTCCGTGTGGACCTTCACGACCACCGGCGACACGCCGATGGTCTGTTCGGTCTCGCCGGTCTTCATCCGTACCGTATCCACCGGGCTCTCCAGTGGGATGGCTTCCACGTCAGTTACGTGCATACGCCGGCCGCTTCACCCGCCGCCGATATAAGCTGTTAGCACGGCCGGCTGACGGCAGTTGCTCGCCGGCGTGGTTGCGAAGAAAAACACGAAATCGCCTTCCGGCGACGTTCCTGCTTAGACGCGAACGACGTTCGTCGCGCGCGGGCCCTTGGGGGCCTGTTCGATGTCGAATTCGATCTCGGTCCCTTCCGTCAGATCCTCACCGCCAACGTCCTCCATGTGGAAGAATACGTCGTCGTCAGCATCCTCTGTGTCGATGAAACCGTAGCCGCCAGTGTCGTTGAAGAAATCAACTTTCCCGTTTGCCATTGCAATTACACTAACACGCACTCGACGGTTAAGCGTTGTGCATTCGTTTTTCGGATGCGGTTTCGGGAATACGAACGTTTCGTTGGAGGCTATCCCAGTGCCTATTTATCCAAACAAGTCGCTTTTCGGCGCGTCGAGTGCCCACTTCGACACCGAACCCCGCCAGTTCCGGCGAGTCCACCGTTTACCGAGGTACAAGGAGGAAGCCCACGACTTCAGTCGTTGGTAACTGACTCCCGCGAATCGAACTCCTGATAGATGACGTGCCCACAGGCCTTGCAGTGGGAGGCGTCGGCGTCGTGGTACCCGAGACCACACTCCGGGCAGGTGACGCTCACCTTCCCCTTGTGGCCCCACTCTTTCACGATCTTGCTCGCCTGCCACGGAATGACGATGATCCCGGCGAGGATGGTCGCCACGGTCACCCACCGGCCCGCCGTCGTGACGGGGAGGATGTCGCCGAACCCGACCGTCGAGAGCGTGACGACCGTGTAGTAGAACGCGTCGCCGAAGGTGTTCACGCCCGGGTTCGCCGCGTGTTCGGCGCCGTAGAACAGCCCGGCGGAGACGAAAAAGATCACGAGGACGGTCAGGAGGAGTTTGACCGCCCGGAGGGTGTTGTCGGTGACGGTCCCGAAGAAAAACTCCGCGTCGCGGGTGAACCGGTAGAACCGCAGGACACGCACCACCCGGATCACCCGCAGGAACCCGACGTTCACCCCGACCGTCGAGAGCGGCAGGACGACCACCGCGAGCGTCGGCAGTATCGCCAGCAGGTCGACCATCGTGTAGCCGTTGAAAAACTCCGCCACGCGGTTTCGAGCACCGTACAGCCGGAGGCCGTACTCGACGAGGAAGACGAGGGCGATGGCGACCTCCAGTTCCCAGAACAGGGCATCGGTCGCCGGCGACAGCGCGTACGTCTCCGCGACGAACACCGCGACGAACACCAGGTTCAGCGCCAGCAACCCCACGTCGATCACCTTCCCGAGCGGCGTTCGATGGTCTAGCAGGTAGAACCGCACCACGTCGCGGGCGCTGCGGTCACCGCCGGTCGACGCCGTCGTCATGCGATAACGTCCGGCGCCGACCTACGTAGTCCCTCGGGTCGAGCCACGGGGCTTTCGGCCGCGCTCCCGAGGCTTCCCACGATGGCTCGTCCAGCCGACCTCGACCGTTTTTACGCCCTACTCGCCGACCTCGCCGACCGGGTCGGCGGGGCGTGGAAGCTCGAACGCTGTACCGGCTACATGGACTGGCCCGACCGCGGCGTCTACGTCTTCCTTGCCCCGGGCGAGACGCGATCGGCCGGCCAACACCGCGTTACCCGCGTCGGCACCCACGCCGTCGTCGCCGACAGCAGCACGTCGCTCTGGGACCGGCTGAAGGGACACTCCGGCACCGGAGCGGGGAGTTCGGCCCACCCCCACGGCGGCAACCACCGCGGCTCCGTCTACCGCGAACGCGTCGGCGAGGCGCTCATCGAGCGACACGGTCTCCACGACGACTACCCCGACTGGGGGACGCGGTGGTCGAAAATCGACCGCGACCGCGGCGCCGTCCGCGACGAGGAGTACCCCCTCGAACGCCGCGTGAGCACCTACATCCGCGAGCAGCCGTTTCTCCCGGTCGCCCTCGACGACGAACCGGGTCCCGACAGCGACCGGGCGTTCGTCGAGCGAAACGCCATCGCGCTCCTGAGCAACTTCGAGCGGTCGGCGATCGACCCTCGCGCCGACGACTGGCTGGGCCGACACGGCCGGAGCCGAAAGATCCGCGAATCGGGCCTGTGGAACGTCGACCACGTCGACGAGACGTACGATCCGGCCGTTCTGGATCGCCTCGAACGGGCCGTCGAAGGGACGACGCCGCCGTAACGCACCGACGGCGGGGGTTCCCGACTACTCCGGCGTCGGTTCGGGCACCGCGTACGGCCGTCCACAGCCGTGATTCTCCAGTTCGCGGTCGGGACAGGTGGTGTGGCGCTCGCGACGGCGCGCGACGGACCGTCGCTGTCGGGTCGGATCGGCTTCGAGTCGTTCCCCGACGCCGCCGGGGAGAGGCACCGAAGGCGACGAGCTCAGCCCCGCAGTTCGGGCGAGGTCGGATCACGACAGGTGGCGTGTCGCGCCCGGCAGAACGGGGTCGGTCGTCGGAGAACTGGCCTCGGCACTCATAGGGCTCGTCACTGCCGGGTGCCACCCCGACTCGGAGCGGTGCGCTCGTCATCGGCCGTTCGACGCTCCGCCCTACAGACTCAAATGTCCCCCGACCCGCGGCTTTGTGTCGCTCCGGCGCGTAGTGGGCGTCGATGGCCGAGACTGACACCGACATCGTTCTCTACGGGGGGAAAGGCGGCGTCGGCAAGACGACCTGTGCGGCGGCCCACGCGCTCGCTCGCTCCCGGTCCGGCGCGCGGACGCTCGTCGTCTCCACGGACCCCGCTCACTCGCTGGGCGACGCGTTCGAACGCGAGTTGGGCCCCGACCCCACCGCGATCCGCGACTCGCTCGCGGCGGTCGAAGTCGACCCGGAGACGGGACAGGAGGCGTATCGCGGCGTCGTCGAGGCGCTGGCCGACGAGTTCCGGTCGGCAGGGCTTCGTCTCGACGACGACGACCTCAAACGCCTGTTCGAAGCCGGACTGATCCCCGGCGGCGACGAGGTGGCGGCGCTCGAGTACGTCGCCCGTTACGCCGACGCCGACTACGACACCGTCGTCTTCGACACGGCGCCGACGGGGCATACCCTGCGACTACTCGATCTGCCGGCCGTCCTCGCCGAGACGCTCGGGGTCGCCGGCGACGTGCAGCGACGGGTGCGGCGGACCGCCCGCGCCGCTCGGAGCATGGTACTCGGCCCCGCGGCGTACTGGGGTAACGACGACGGCGACGGCGACGCCGTGTCGGCGCTCCACGACCGAATCGAGGCGGTCGGGGCGCTCCTGCGCGACCCGGACCGGACCGGGTTTCGGGTCGTCTGCACGCCCGAGCGCATGGCCATCGCGGAGAGCGAGCGCCTCGTCGCCCGCCTGCGGGCGGCGGCGGTGCCGGTCGATTCGGTCGTCGTCAATCGGGTGTTCACGAACCCGGGCGACTGCGGCTGTGACCGGTGCCGGCGCGACGAACGACGCCACGCCGACCGCCTCGCGACGGTGGACGAGACGTTCGACCTGCCGGTACGGCACGTGCCCGAACTCCCCGGCGAGTCGCAGGGCCTGGCCGCGCTGGAGCGGGTCGCGGCCGCACTCGGCTAACCTTCGATCCGGTCGCGTGCGGCGGCGACGAGAAGCGGGAGGGTGATCGTCGCGTCCCCGAGGACGGTGACGTTCTTCGCCGACTTCTCCAACTTCCCCCAGGACCGCGCCTCGTCGAGGGTGGCCCCCGAGAGGCCGCCGGTCGAGGCGGGGTCCGTGGTGAGTTGGACGCCGTAGTCGTACGCCTCCGGCACCGTGAGCATCGTCTGGAGGACGAAGTTCTTTGGGACGCCGCCGCCGACGACGGTGGCACCCGCCCTCTCGGCGTCGAAGGCCACGTCCGTGATGTTCGTCAGGTCCGCGAGCGCGTCGAGGGTGAACGCCGATACCTGCGAATGCATCCACGCCTGGATGCCGAGCACCGAGTCCTGGATCGCGGGGACGAACACGGGGACGTCGCTCTCGTACGCGGCGGCGGCGATGCCGGCGTCCTCGTCGACGCCGGTTGCCTCGTTCGCCGCCAGATTGGCACGGCCCAGTTCCCGCGTGAACTCGCTGGTCGCGACGACGCCGTCGAACTCGGGGAACACCCGGTCGCGGAGGTGGCTCTCGAACAGCGTGAAATGTTCCTGCGGGAGGTAGACGTTGTAGATGCGGTCCACCCCCTCGTCGCGGAGGCGCTCGTCGTGGTCGCGTTCGTGGCCCGCCTCGGCCGTCCGGCCGTGGTGGTGTTTGCCGCCGATGGCCTCGATGGCGTCGTGGGTGAGGTTCGCGCCCGTCGTGACGAGGGCGTCGATGTGACCGTCGCGGAGCAGGTCGGTCACCACCGACCGCATCCCGCCGGGGACCATCGCGCCGGCGAGGCCGAAGAAGTTGGTCACGTCCTCGCGGGCCAGCATCTCGGCGTACACGTCGACGGCGCGGCCCATCTTCGCCGCGCCGATACCCGCGTTGCCGTACTCGTCGGCGAGGTCACCGACGCTCATGCCCGCCCACGCGTCGGCGTGGCCGAGCGGGTCCTCGTGGAACTCCTCCCGGTGGTCGCGTCCGGCGTCGTCGTCGGTCATTGACGGCCCTGTGCGCCCCAGCGATTTCAACGGCCCGATCCGACCCCGCTCACCGCTCCACGAGCGCACGGAAACCGGGCCACGGGCTGTAGCGTGCTCCTCGGTCGGCTGCGCGTCCGGCGCTTCCCGTCGGCGACGAACCGGCGTCGGTCCAGTTCCGTCCGGCCGGCGCCGTCGTCGGCACCAACGTCGAACGGCCCCTCGTCCCGGAACTGTCGCTGGGAGATGGGGGGCAGCGTCCACGGCGTGTCGGTGTGAAGCGTGTCCCCCGCGACTCCGGTGACCCGTGACACCCGTGTCGGTACGGACCGTCGATGGTGGGATCGGGCACGACTGGTTCCCCGACTGAACGCCGTACGACGGCCGTTTTCGTGAACGTCTCGCCCGTTCAGATCCCTGTCGGATGATCGATATACGTCGTCTCGACGCCCCACTCCTCGGCGAGTCGGCCCAGCGCTCGGACGCCGAACGTCTCCGTGGCGTAGTGGCCCGCGAGGAAGACGTTCAACCCCCGGTCGCGGGCCTCGTGGTACGCCTGCTGTTTCCCTTCACCCGTCACGAGGGCGTCGAGGCCCGCCTCGGCCGCGGCTTCGATCCAGTCGACGCCGCTGCCCGTGACGATGCCTACGTCCTCGATTTCGTTCGGGCCGAAATCCAGCACCTGGGTCTCGGTGTCGAGTTCCTCGTCCAGCAGGGTCGCAACGCCGTCCACGTCGTACGCGTCCGCCGCCGTCCCACGCGTGCCGACGTACTCGGGACCGTACTCCCCGAACGGTTCCCGGTCCTCCAGCCCCAACACGTCCGCAAGGCCGGCGGCGTTACCGAGTTCTTGATGCCCGTCGAGGGGAAGATGCGAGACGTAGAGCGCCACGTCGTGTTCGACGAGGGGCTCGATCCGGTCGTAGTGGAGGCCGGTGAGACGGTCGAACCCACCCCACGCGAGGCCGTGATGGACGAGGAGGCAGTCGGCGCCGCGCTCGACCGCGTCCGTGATCGTCGCGTCCGCGGCGTCGACGGCGAGGGCGACGCGTTCGACGGTGCCTTCCGCACGGCCGACCTGTAGCCCGTTCGCGCTCGCGTCCACGTCCGCGTAGTCGTCGGTTCGAAGCCGGTCGTCCAGCCGGGAGACGAACGTCTGTCGGCGCATACCGGCCACTCGGACGGCGGTGGGGTATAACCTACGCTCGGTCCGCGTGCGCGAACACGAACGCCCGCAGGAGGTGCCCGGCGAGCGTCGCCGCCTGCCCGTCGTCGCGGTCGTTCACCTCGACGGCGTCGAAGCCGTCGGCGTGGGGGGCAACCGCCCGGACCACGGCCTCCATCTCCCGGGCCGACAGGCCGCCGGGCTCCATCGTCCCCGTCCCCGGCGCGACGCCCGGGTCGGCGGCGTCGACGTCGACGCTCAGATACGTCGTCGTGGCCGCGAGGTCGCCGACGACTGCCTCGGCGGCGTCGACGACGGCTGCCGTCTCGGGGGCGACCACGGCCACGTCGTCCTCGGCCGCCCGCTCCCACTCGGCCTCGCTTCCGGCACGGGCGCCGACGATCACGGCCCCCTCGGCGGCGTCGAGCGCCCGGTGTGTCACGCAGGCGTGGCTCCACGGGTCGTCGTCGAACGCCGGTCGGAGGTCGAGATGGGCGTCGAGGCAGACGAACAGGTCGGGATCGACCGCGCGGACGCCCGCGACGCTGACGGTGTGTTCGCCGCCGAGGAGGAGCGGCGCGGCACCGTCCTCGTACACGTCACGGAGGGTCCCGGCGAGGTAGTCGACGTACTCGGCGGCGTCGGTCCAGGCGTGGACGTCGCCGGCGTCGTCGACGGCGAGTTCGGAGAAGTGACGGCCGGTTCGGCGGTCGTAATCCTAGAACGAGCCGGCGAACCGCCGGATGCGGTCGGGACCGAACCGAGCGCCGGGCTGAAAAGTGGTGGAGATATCGAGCGGTGCGCCGACGACGACGTACGCCGCGTCCTCGCGGTCGGCGGACGCACCGGGAAACGTCATGTGGGTGGGGAAGGTCGTGCCCCGACGGATCGCCGGCGCGCGGGCGCGATCAGTCGGTGGCGACGCTGAACGGCCATTACCCGACGATCTTTCGCTGGCCCTCGTACTCCAGATACTCGATTTCGTCGTCGGGCGACAGCGACTCTCCCTCGGGGATGCGCATGGTGAACGTCTCGTAGGTGTCGAGGTCCATGATCTGGGCGTCGTCGCCGGAGACGGAGACGACCTGTCCGCCCTTGCGCTCGACGATGGGGACCCACACCTTCGCGTCGACCGGCTGGCTGAGCGAACGCTTCTTGGCGTCGAAGACGCCCTTGCCCTCGATGCGTGCCTTCGCGCTGCCGTGTTTGCCGGGTTTGGCCGTGCTGTACGCGTTGATCTTGCAGGGGGAGTCGTCCATCATGACGTAGCTCCCCTCCTGCAGTTCCCGCACCTGCTTTTGCTCTCGCGCCATACGGATCGATAACGGAAGGTGGGGTATAAACGGTTTGGAACGGCGCTCGCCCGGCTATTCCTCGCCACGGCGCCGCCGCATCTCCTGTCTGGTGAACTGCGGGCGCGCCTGGACGCCCTCTTTGTCCCGAAGCGACCGATACAGCAGGACGCCGACGGGGAGGGTGATCGCGCCGGCGACGGCCGCCGCCTCCGGCGCCTCGTTGAACGAGTAGAGGATGGCCGTCGAGAGCAGGCCGACGGCGAGGAGGATGCTGTACGCGATGCGCTTTGCCAACTGATCCAGTACGTCGTGTTGGTCGCCGAGTTTCACCTCGACGGTCAGGTCGTCGCGTTTGACCCGATCCAACACGTCGTCGAGTTTCGGGGGGACCGTCACCAGCGACCGCGCCGTCCGCTCCAACTGGTCACCCGCCGCCTCGGCGGCCTGTTTGATCCCTTGTTCGCGGTAGCCCTGTTCGGTGAGGTAGTCCGTGGCGACGCTGATGAAGTCGAAGTCGGGATCGAGGGTCACACACACCCCCTCGACGACCGTCGCCACCCGCATGATGAGCGCGAAGTTCCGCGGCAGCCGAAGCGGAAACTCGTAGATGGTGTCCTCGACCTGCTGGATGACCTGCTGGACGCGATACTGTTCGAGGTCCTCACCCCGCACGTCCGCGATAGCGAGTTCCATCACGTTGCCCATCACCTCGCGGTCGGCGGTGGGGCTGAGCGTCCCCATCTCGACCATCGCGTCGAGGATGCCGTCGATGTTCTGATTCGCCACGGCGATGTAGAATTCGACGATCTTGTCCTGAAAGAAGGCGTCGACGCGCCCGCTCATGCCGAAGTCGTAGAAGATGAGCGACCCGTCGTCCATGACCGAGAGGTTGCCGGGGTGTGGGTCGGCGTGAAAGACGCCGTCCTCGATGATCATCTGGAGATAGATGCGCTGGAGGCTCTCAGCCAACTCGCTGCGGTCGATACCCCGTTCGTCCAGGGCGTCGACGTCGTTGATCTTCACGCCGCTGAGATACTCCATCGTCAACACCCGCGAGTCGGAGAGGTCGTCCACCGCCTCGGGGATGCGGATGCGCTCGTTGTCGGCGAAGTTCTCCCTGATCTCGCCGAGCATCCGGCGCTCGCGCGCGTAGTCCATCTCCTGTCGGATCGTCGTGTCGAACTCCTCGGCGACGTTCTCGACCGAGAAGCGCCGCGCCTCGTCGATGAACCGGAGGAGGATGGGTAGGAGCCATTTGAGCGCCCGGAGGTCGGCCTCGACGAGGGCCTCGACGCCCGGCCGGCGGACCTTGACCGCCACGTCCTCGCCCTGGTAAGTGGCACGGTACACCTGGCCGAGGCTGGCGCCGCTGATGGCCTCGCGGTCGAACTCGTCGAACACGTCGTCGACCGGGCCGACTTCGGCCTCGAGGACCGGCTTCGTCTCCTCCCACGGCGCCGGCGGCACGTCGTCTTGGAGGCTGCTCAACACGTCGATGTACGCGGGCGGCAGGACGTCCGGCCGGGTCGACAGCAGTTGCCCGAGTTTGATGAACGTCGGCCCGAGGGTGAGCAGCGAGGTGAGCAGGCGGTCCGCTCGCTTCCGCTGTCGCTCGGGGGAGACGCCCCGTCGCCCGCCGAAGAGGAGGTATCGTCGACGGTCGCGGGCGTAGGTGACGATGAGGGGCAGAAACTGGTGGAGGACACGGACGAACCGCCAGTAGGCACGGAGATTGACCAGCGTGACCACCCGGGCTTACGCGTCCTCGATCGGGACGGATTGCTCCGGCGCGGCCTCGTACTTGGGGAGTCGGAGCTCGAGGACCCCCCGCTCCATCGACCCCTCAGCACCCGCCCCCGTCGCGTCCGGCGGCAGGGGGAGTTCGGCGTCGAGAAAGAGCGGCCGGTCCTCGCGCACGTACTCGAACGACCCCGGCAGCGCCTTCT
>ERZ1034486.333-NODE-333-length-12870-cov-3.229107_pt1 | contig 12870 bp, 11 predicted proteins | sample MGYA00520683_ERZ1034486 | MGnify/ENA primary metagenome ERZ1034486 (study PRJEB33760, sample SAMEA4777685) | hypersaline lake metagenome | biome: hypersaline environment; feature: brines | place: Spain | collected 2012-08 | depth 0 m ...
CGCGTCGGCGCGACCCTGGTCGTCGAGTACCTGGTCCGCGATGTCGAGGCCCGCAGGCAGGGGTGTGTTGCCGCCGTAGCTGATGCTCGGGAGGCTGAAGTTCCCGGGGTCGACCAGCCCGGAGAGACCGGTCACGCTGCCGCCGCCGAAGCCGACGGCGCCAACCCGCGCGGAGCCACCCGTCGGGAGGGCGTCGACGAACGCGGCGATACCGTCCTCGAGGTCGGTCTGCTCGTCGCCCGTGATCGAGCCCGAGGTGTCGATGGCGAGCATGATGTCGACCTCGCCACGGCGCTCGACCTGGTTGTCACAGTCCGGGTCGTACCAGATCCGGACCTGCATCTCGTCGAGCAGTTCGACGACGCCCTCCGTCTCGTCGGGGTCGTTGCGCTCGGGTTCGGTGAGCACGCCCTCGCCCGTGAACTCCTCGTTCAGCGCGCCGTTCAGCCAGACGTAGCCGGGGTTGTCACAGAGGTGGAACGAGAACGTCACCTCGCCGAAGTCGCCGGGCTTGACGTCGTCGAGGTTGATCAGCGGGTCGCCCGGACTGGTCACGTCGTTGCTCGTCCGGTTAGGTGCGTAGAGGCCTTCCTCGCGGGTTTCGGCGTCCGCGTTGCCCACGTTGGTCAGGCCGGCCTCGCCGCTGCAGACCTGCGAGTCGTCGAACTCGTCCTGAAGCCCGTCGCCGTCCGAGTCCGGAAGCGCCTCGATGGCGGTGGCGTCCCAGAAGGCGTCCTTGTTCTCCTGGAAGGTGCCCTCGCCCAGGAACCGGACCGCCACCGCGCGGGCGTCGGGGTTGTCGACCGCGGGGAGGATGTACTGGCTATCGTCGAGGATGTCGATCTCGTCCTCGGGGACGAGTTCGACGAGGTCACGACCCGCCGAGCCGTCGTAGTAGTGTTCCTCCCAGTCGACGAGCACGTCGAGCGTGCCGGCGGTCAGCTGGTTGTTCTGGAACGTCTCCTGGTCCGAGAAGTACGCAGTCGTGCCGAGGCCCGCCCCCGCGGAGGCGACGCCGATGGTTCCGAGTCCGGCGAGTACCTTTCGCCGCGAGATGCTAAATTGTCGGTCGTTGGTCATGGTGGTGTGTGCCCGCCGTGGTCGACGGAGGTCGTACCCCGGTTCGGGTCAGCCAACCCTGGGTGGCCAGGGGATATAGGTAATCACCGACTCCCTGCGTCCGAACGACGCCATAGCGGTTTCTACGGCCACCATAGCCGCATCTACGGTCGTCGTAGGAGTCGTCAGGACGCCCCTGAACTCGACCGTCGCGGTGGATGGTTCGCCCGGAACTCGCCGAAGGGATCGTTACCCCGGACGCCGACCGTGGTTCGGACCCTATACCTATGCCCGATTCCCGCCTCCAATCGGTAGATGAGTCAGCAGGTTACGCGACGGTCGATGACGGAGTGTCAGATTCACGGCCTGCTCGCCAACGAGCGCCGGCGGGCGGTGATCGAACGGCTCGACGCCTCGACCGGTACCGTCACCGTGCGCGACCTGTCGACGGCCATCGCGGAGACGGAGACGGGACGGTCGCCGCCGCCGGCGCGCGTCCGCGAGAGCGTCTACACCTCGCTCCACCAGACCCACCTCCCCAAGCTGCACGCGGTGGGCGTCGTCGAGTACGACCGCGAGCGAAGCTTGGTTCACGTCCGCCCCGCCGTTCGACAGATCGACCGCCACATGGACGTGGTGAACGGCCTGGGGATCACCTGGGGCGAGTACTACCGGGGGCTCGGGGTGTTCGGTCTCACGCTGGTGATCGGCTCGCTGGCCGGCCTGCCGGTCTTCGGCGCCGTCGATCCGCTGCTCCCTGCGAGCGGCACGCTCGCACTCTTCGCCGTCTCCGGCGCCGTCCAACTCTGGGACGACCGCTGGCGCGTCCGTCGAACGGTCGGCCGGCTGCTCCGTCTGCGCATCGGAACCGGCAGGTGGGCCATACCTATGCCCGAATGGCGCGTCGAGAACGACCGGGACGCCGACCGACGGCGGCCGTAACACCATGCCCGTCCTTCACCGATACCAGAACCCAGCCTACACCGGTTCGAACCGGTGTGTCCCGTGTACGATCACGAACGTCGCCATCGCGGCCCTCGGCTCGCTGGCGCTGGCAGCCCTCGCCCCACCGCTCGGCGTCGCGGCCTTCGCCGTTGCGATCCTGACCATCTACCTTCGGGGCTACCTCGTCCCGGGAACGCCGACGTTCACCCGCCGATACTTCCCCGACTGGCTCCTCGCCGTCTTCGATAAGGCCGATCCGACCCCTGCGTCGGCCGACGTAGAGGCGACGCTCGTCGCCGCGGGCGTTCTGCACGACGAGGCGGTCGACCTCGTCCTCGATCCGCGGTTCGCGGCGGCGTGGGACGAGCGGATGGCCGACGTCGACGCCGAGCGCGACGGCCTGAGCGACGCCGCCGCCAACCGGCTCGACGCGGTCGAACTGGCCGCGCTGACCGACCTCGATCCCGACGGACTCGACGTCCAGCGCTACGGTGAGGCGGTGGTCGCCACCCTCGACGCCGAGCGGATCGGCTGCTGGGAGTCGCGGGCGGCGTTCGTCGCCGACGCGGCCGCCGCGCGCGAACTCGACGACTGGGTGCCGCGGTGGCGTTCCATCCCCGTCGCCGGGCGGAGCGAACTGCTCGGGGGGCTCAGGCTGTTCCTCGAACGCTGTCCGGCCTGCGGCGCCGTGTTGACGCTCGATCACGAAGTCGTGCGCTCCTGCTGTCGCGAGCGCGACGTGATCGCGATGTCGTGTTCCGGCTGTGGGTCGCGCCTGCTCGAAGCCGACTTCGACGTGAGCGCGTTGGACGCGGACGCGGACGCGGACGCGGGGATGACGGCGTCGCCGGTCGAAACCCACTAACCCTCCCCCCGCGAATCCCCGTCGATGACTCCGCTGGAGCGGTACGAATCGCTCGTCGACGACCCCGACGCCTTCCGGGCAGCCTGTGACCGTCCCCTGCCGTCGGCCGTCCGCGTCAACACGATCAAAGCGACCGTCGAGCGGGTGCACGCGGCCCTCGACGCCGAGGGCGTCGCCCACGAACCGACCGACTGGCATCCGGGCGTCCTCCGGCTGACCGACGATTCGCCCGGCCACAACTGGCCCCACGCCCACGGCTGGCTGCACGGTCAGGAAGAGGTGTCGAACTTGCCCGCCCTGATTCTGGATCCCCGGCCCGACGACCGAGTGTGGGACGCCTGCGCCGCGCCGGGCAGCAAGACCACCCAGCTCGCGGCGCTCATGCAGGATTCGGGGCTCCTGGTCGGCAACGACAACAACCTCGGTCGCCTCTCCGCGCTCCGGCACAACGCCGAGCGCCTCGGCGTGACGAACCTCGTCGTCACGAACCAGGACGCGCGCAACTTCTCGCTGAAGCCGCTGGGAGCGGGGCACGAGGGCGGCGTCAGTGCCTTCGACCGCGTCCTCGTCGACGCCCCGTGTTCCTGCGAAGGGACGATCCGCAAGAACCCCGACGCCTTCGACACGTGGAGCCTGGATCACGTCCACAGCGTCGCCGGCGTCCAGAAGGGAATCCTCCGGCGGGCGGTCCAGGCTACCCGTCCCGGTGGGGTCGTCGTCTACTCCACGTGTACCTTCGCGCCCGAGGAGAACGAGGCGGTGCTAGATCACGTCCTCGACGCGGAGGACTGTCGCCTCGTCGACTTCGACGCGCCCCTCGACGGCGTCCCCGGCGTCACCGAGTGGGAGGGCGAGGAGTTCGATCCGAGCGTCGAGAAGGCACTGCGGATCTACCCGCACCACAACGACACGGGCGGCTTCTTTTGTGCGAAGATGGCGGTGGGCGGATGACCGGCAACGACGGCCAGCGATTCGACCGCCTGCCCGCCACCGCGGCCGACCGTGAGGTGACGGGGCGGGCGAGTCGCGCCGAGGTGATCGAGTGGTGGGTCGACCGCTTCGGCCTGCCGGCGGACGCCTTCGACGACTACACGTTCTGGGAGAAAGGCGCCGGCAAAATCTGGATCTTCGCCGCCGACCTCCCTTCTCCGACCGACGTGGAGGGGCTGGGCATGACGTTCCTGCGAACGCGACAGGAACACTGGAAGCCGACGACGAACGCCGTCCAGCGGTTCGGGCGCGCGGCGACGCGGAACGTGATCGAACTCGGCGAAACCGATGCCCGACGGTTCCTCGCCGGCGAGGACCGCAAACCGGACTGGGACGGGGACTGGGGCTACCTGATCGTCGCCCACGAACTCGCGGGCGACGTCGAACCCATCGGCGTCGGCCTGTACGTCCACGGCGAGTTGCGGTCGGTGATTCCGAAAGGGCGGCGGGCGTCGCTGCCGGCGCGGGAGTGAGCTGTCGGCGGGCTTACTTCTCCGGCGCGACGGGACCGTCGACGGAGCGGCCGTGTTCGGCCGCCCGTTCGATCCGGGGACTCTCCGCGGTGACGCCGTCGAAGAGATCGATCTTCTCGGGCGGGAGCCGAACGAGAAGGGAGTCGCCCTGTTCGACCACGAGGTCGGGGTCGACTTCGGCGAGGAACTCGGCCCCGTCGAGGTCGATGTGGACGATCTGAACGTTACCCATCAACTCAACCACGTCGACGGTCGCCTCGAACGCGTAGTCGCCGGCCGAGTCGACGATCTGGACGCTCTCGGGCCGGATGCCGAGGGTGAGCGGGTCGGCGGTCGAGGCGTCCGCGAGGTCGTCGGGGACACGAACCGACACGTCCACCGAGTCGGCACGGAAGGTACCGTCCGCGAGCGAGCCGGAGAGCAGGTTCATGCTCGGACTGCCGATGAACTCGGCGACGAACCGGTTGGCTGGCCGCCGGTACACCTCCTTCGGCGGGGCGAGTTGCTGAATCTGGCCCTCGTTCATCACCGCCACGCGGTCGCCCATCGTCATCGCCTCCTCTTGGTTGTGTGTGACGTGGACCATCGTCACGCCGAGGTTCTGCTGGAGTCGGACCACCTCCGTCCGCATCTCCTTCCGGAGTTTCGCGTCGAGGTTCGCCAGCGGCTCGTCCATGAGGAAGGCCTGCGGATCGCGGACGAGCGCGCGGCCGAGCGCGACGCGCTGTTGCTGGCCGCCCGAGAGGTTCGCCGGCTTCCGGTCGAGCAGTTCGGTGATGTCCAGCATGGCCGCCGCCTCCTCGACGCGGTCCGCCCGCTCCGTTTTGGGGACGTCTCGAGCCTCCAGCGGGAACGAGATGTTCCCCCGGACGGTTCGGTGCGGGTAGAGCGCGAACGACTGGAACACCATCGCGATGTCGCGGTTCTGCGGCTGGACGTCGTTGACGCGCAGGTCATCGATCAGGATGTCACCGGCGGTCGGGGCTTCGAGCCCAGCGATCATCCGAAGCGTCGTCGACTTCCCGGACCCCGATGGACCGACGAGAACGACGAGTTCGCCGTCCTCAATGGTCAGGGAGACGTCTTCGACGGCGACGATGTCGTCGCCGAACTCCTTGCGTACCGTATCGAGTTCGATCGTAGTCATGCGTTGTGGGTGTGAGAGGGTGTGTGGGTTCCACGCCGGCGCGGGCGAGAGCGAAAGCGAGGCGTCGGCGGGACGGTCATCCTTTCACCGCCCCGAGGGTGAGCCCACGCACGAGCCGCTTTTGCATCAGTAGCGAGATGATGATGATCGGGATCATCGCCATGACCGACAGCGCCGCAACCTGGTTCCACAGGGTCGCGTGGCCGCCGACCAACGCCGGGATGATCACCGGGTAGGTCTGGGCGGCGTTGCGGGTGAACACGAGCGCGAACTGGAATTCGTTCCACGAGAAGATCCAGACCAGCAGCGTCGTCGTCACGACGCCCGGCGAAACCAGCGGGAGCGACACCTTGAAGAACGCTTCGAGCCGCGAGTAGCCGTCCATGATCGCCGCTTCCTCGACGGCCTGGGGAATGTCTTGGAAGAAACTGCGCATCAGCCAGACGACGAGCGGGACGTTGAACGTCAGGTACAGCAGCATCATCGTCGGATACGTATCGATCATGCCGACCTGTCGGAACATGAAAAATAGGGGCAGGATCGGCGCAATGGGCGGGAACATCCGGAGCGAGAGGATCCAGAAAGCGAGGTGTTTCCCTCCGACCTTGCCCGGGTTGCGCGCGTAGGCGTATCCCGCGGGCACGCCGATAACCATCGCGAGCACCGTCGCCCCGACGCTGACGACGACGCTGTTGACGAGCACCGACGACCCCGCCCCGGTGAGGACGTCGATGTAGGGCGAGATGGTGAAGGTTTCCGGGGTGAACGTCGGTGGAAACGTCTGAGTCTCGGGGGCGGGCTTGAACGACGTGTTCACCGTCCAGTACAGCGGGAAGAGCGTCGCGACGAGCATGACGCTGACGAACGAGGTGACGCCGATAGTACGGAAGGCGCCCCGCAACGACACGGGTTCGTCCGTCGTGCCCGTCAGGCGGTGGCGGGTCCATTCGACGACACTCATACGACGCGGTCACCTCCTTCGCCCCGCTCGAGGACGGAGAGGAACACGTTCGCGAGGACGACGGCGAACAGCAGGAGCAGCCAACTCATCGCGGTGGCCTCGCCCATCGAGAAGGAGTCGAACCCGAGCAGGTAGTTGTAGTACGTGCCAAGCTCCGACGAGGTGCCGGGACCGCCGCCGGTCATGACGAACATCTTGTCGAAGAACTTGAACGCGTCCATCGCTCGAAGCAGGATGGCGATGGCGACGACACCCTTCATCTGCGGGAGCGTGACGTGCCGGAAGGTGAACCAGCGGTCGGCACCGTCGATTCTCGCGGCCTCGTAGAGGTCCTCGCTGATCGAGAGTCGGCCCGTATAGAGGATGAGAATCATGAACGGCGTCCACTGCCAGACATCGGCGATGAGAACGCTGTTCAGGGACATCGCCGTCGAGGACAGCCACGCTGGCTGTCCGACGCCGAGCGACGCGAGCAGGTAGTTGATCGGACCGAACGACTCCTGAAAGAGGAGGCGCCAGATGAGACCGGCGACGATGGGGGCCATCATCATCGGCAGCAAGAGGAGCGTAAACAGCACTGTCGTCACTCGGCCGCGCGTGTAGTTAGCCATGAACAACGCGATGGCGAACCCGAGCGTGAACTCGATGGTGACACCGAGGCCCACGTAGTAGGCCGTGTTCCGAATCGAGGTCCAGAACCGGTCGCTCGTCAGGAGAGTCTCGTAGTTTTCCAGACCGACGAACGCACCGTTGCTCGTCGCGATCGTAAGGTTCAGATCGGTGAAACTGGTCCATAGCGACCAAACCATCGGGAAGATCACCAGCGCGAGCAGGATGAGTAGCGCCGGAATCGCGAACCAGTACTCGAGGTGTTCGTTGCGGACGTAGCTACTGAAACCCGTTGAACGGTGTGTTTGCGTGTCGTCGGTAGATGAGGCCATCCTTTATCTCCGTCGTCCGTGTCCCCCACCGAGCCCGGAGGGAACCGACTGCTCGACCGTCAGTGGCGGTGCGTGACGAACCTCGGCCATCTCCTCACTCCCAGATACCCGCGTTCTTCCAGGCGTCGATGACGTTGGAGTAGTACTCCTGTTGCTGTTCACGACCCAGGTCCTCGACGATGCTCTCCCACTCGGTTTCGACGTTCTCGAGGGTTTCCTCGACACCGGTCTCGCCGCTGACGAACCGTGAGATTTCGATGTCGAGGGCGTTGATGTAGTCCTGCGACCCGGGCCAGTACGGCACCGGGTACCCCTGTTCGAGCGTCGCCTCCACGGCCGAAGTGTACTGCTCCGCGCTCTCCATGCCGTTGAACGCCACGGACTCCCCCGGGGCGTCGCGGAGCGGGTTCGGCTGGGTGAACGCCTCCGGGTTGGAGAGCTGGGAGGTACGGAACGGGTCCTCGCCACAGCCGGGGTCGGAGACCATGTGGGTGCTGAACTTCGGCAGCGTGAACGTCTGTGCGAACCGGTAGGCGGCGAGTTTCTGCTCGTCGCTGGAGCCGGACGGGACGCCGAGGACGCGGCCGACCGGCATCGCGCTGGCGGCACGGCCGTCCTCCCACCCCGGAACCGGCGCACCACCCCACTTGCCTGCGGTGGCCTCCGAGGCGGCGGCCTTCTTGGGCACGTCGGTCCACTGGACGACCATCGCCGCGTTGCCGCCGGTGAACGAGTCCCGAAGTTCTGGGTAGCCGTAACTCGCCGTGTCGTCGGGCGCGTACTGGATCGTCTCCCGCCACGATTCCAGGGCGCGTCGCCCCGCTTCGGTGTTGATCTGCGGGTTCATCTCCTCGTCGAAGTACTTCCCGCCCAGGCCGCCGAAGCGGGTGAGGAACCACCCGTAGGAGAATCCGCGCTTCCCGTAGGTCGCGACGCCGTGTTCGATGTCGTCGGTCTCCTCGGTGAAGTACCGCGCGACTTCGTTGAACTCCGCCCAGGTCTCGGGGACCTCGATATCGTGTTGTTCGAAGAGGTCCCGTCGGTACACGAGCATCAACACGTCGCCGTCGATAGGGAGCGCGTACGTGTTGCCGCCCCACTGGGTGTACATCTGCCGGAACGGTTTGAGCATGTCGTCGAACTGGGGATCCCAGCCGTCGATCCCCATCATGTCGTCCAGGGGCTGGAGGTGCCCGTTGGCGGCGAAGGTGCCGAGATACTGCGGGTAGAAACTCACGAGGTCGAACGCGCCGGAGTTGCTCGTGAACTCCGTCATCAACTTGGAGAACAGGTTCGTAAACCCGAAGCCGTTGATCTCACCGAGTTCGACACCCGTGTCCTCCTGGATGGCGTCGCTGAACCACTTGAAGGGGTTCGTGTTGTGTCCCTCGTCGATGGCGAGCGTGATAGACGCCCCGTCGACCACTGCGTCGGGGTCGTCCGGAATGCTCATGCTAGCGTCGCCACCACCGCCGCCGCCCCCGCCCCCGCCGACACAACCGGACAGGCCGGCCGCCGCCGCGACGCTTGCTGCACTCATCCCGTGGACGAACCGGCGACGGCTGATTCCGTCGGCTTGTTTGAGAGAATCACTCATAACGTTCGTTGACGAATACAACGTACACTATTAAAAATTAGTGGTGATCGGTGGTGATGGGTGAGGCGAGTGTCGCCCGGGTTGGGGGGATCCGATCAGTGCATGACGATGCCGGCCGTGACGTTGAGGTCCTGCCCGGTCATGCGCCGGCTCCGCTCGGAACACAGCACGAGTACGGCGTCGGCGACGTCCTCGACGAGGCCGACCGGAACTCGACCTCGATGTCCTCGACGGGTCGACCCTGAGAAGCGGCCCGTCCCTCGATGACGGCGTCGAGTCGCGAGCCGGCGACGCTCCCCGGACGGACCGCGGTGACGTTGACGTCGTCGTCGGCACCGTCGAGTTCGCGCTCCGCCTCGGCGAGCGCGTCGTCGTCGATATCGTTTACCGCGACGTCGACACCGGCCTCGACGAGCGATGCGGCGATCCGTCGACCGATGCCCCGACCGGCTCCCGTCACGACTCCCGACTCCCCGACGGTGGAGAGAGCCGTGGGTGACATAGCGAGTGATAACCGTCCGTTCACGCCGATGCGATTCAACCCCTGTTATGAGTATCGGTTACACCCCTGTCACGGGGCGTACCGACCGCGAGTGAGCGGCCGTCGCGCCGGCGGGGAGCCGAGAGCGACGAACGTCCCCGTCTTTCATTATGGACGGGTCCGTTAGTGGAGACGATGCAGTTCGACTGGATGGTCCAATGTTATCCGGGGGCGGGCGTTCACCGCGACGCACCGTTACTGGAGGACCTCGACAGAGAAACGACGATGGCCGGCGTCGACGCCGTCGAGGCGGCCGGCCTCGAAGGGCTGTGGGCACCCGATCACTTCATGCTCGGGCCGAAACACCAGGAGTACGAGGTCTGGACGCTGCTGTCGGCGCTCGCCGAACGGACGGACGACATGGAACTCGGCCCGCTGGTCGGCTCGGTTACCTACCGCAACCCTGCCCTACTGGCGAAGATGGCCACGACCGTCGACATCCTCTCCGAAGGCAACCTCCGACTCGGCCTCGGCGCTGGCTGGCACGACGAGGAACACCACGCCTACAACTTCGACTATCCGGACATCGAGGACCGCATCGAGATGCTCGACGAGAGCATCCACGTGTTGAAGACGATGTTCACCGATGCGGAACCGACGTTTCACGGCGAGTACTACCGGGTCGAGAACGCCTACAACGAGCCCAAGCCAGTGCAGGATCCCCATCCGCCCATCGTCGTCGGCGGGGCCGGACCGAAACTGCTCCGCGTGGCTGCCCGCCACGCCGACGAGTGGAACGTCGAGATCAGCGGTCGGGCCCGAGGGCCGCCGATCGATTTCAAAGTCGAGAAGTTCGACGAGTATCTCGAGGAGGCCGGCCGTGACCCCGAGGACGTCGAACGGTCGTGGCTCGCCCACATCCTCGTCAGGGAGGACGAGAGGGAGCTCCAACGGCTCTGTGACGAGATATTCCCGCTCCCGTGGGGCGAGGAGGGCGATATCGACGAGCATCTCTCGAACGCACAGGAGGCCAGGGAGAAAGGCGACTTCCTCATCGGCACGCCCGCCGAGGTGATCGAACAGATCGAGGCGATCCGCGAACTCGGATTCGAGAAGCTCCAGCTCATGTTCCTCGATTTCCCCGACACGCGCGGCATCGAACTGTTCGGCGACGAGGTCCGGCCGGCACTCCAGTGATCCGCTGACCGGGTGCGGTTCGTCGCCGACACCAGCCCCCGCTCGCCCGAAAGTCTATGTGCCGACCGACCGCTCACACGGGTATGAGCGAGTGGATCGATCTCACACAGACGCTCGCGGAGGACAGCCCCACGCTTCCACCCCTGCACCCCAAACCGGAGTTTGAGGACTACGCCACCCTCGAAGAAGACGCCTACAACTCCACGCTCTTGCATCTCGAAACCCACTGCGGGACGCACATGGACGCGCCGACTCACTTCCTCTCGAAAGAGGAGTACCGCACCATCGACGAGATCGGCGTCGACGAGATGGTCACCGAGGGCGTGCTCTGTGACTTCTCCCACAAGGAGCCGGGGAGCGGTGTCTCCCGCGAGGAACTCGCCGAACAGGCCGAGCGGTACGATCTCTCCGCGGGCGACTACCTCATCTTCGACTGCGGCATGGAGCCGGCTGCCACCGACCGATACCTCCGGAACTTCGTCTACCCAGAGGCGAGCGCCGCCGAGTACATGGTCGAACGGGACATCGCGTGTTTTGCCATCGACGCGCTGTCGGCCGACATGCCGGGTGCCGAACTCGACGAACACCACGTCCACTACACGCTTCTCCCGGAGGACATCCCGATCATCGAGGGCGTGGCCAACCTCGGGGCGGTGAGCGCCGGCCGGTACGACGTCATTGCGACGCCGATTCCCTACGAGAACCGCGACGGGTCACAGATCCGACTGCTGGTCCGACCGCAGGACTGAGGGCTACCTCCGGCGGGAACTGTCCTCGGCGACCACCGGTCGTCACCGTGAGTGCAGGGGAGTAGCCGCAGCGTCGGCGGCGTCGGTCACGGCCTCGGCACGGGGCCAGCCGCCTCTCGGCGTCGGCGCCGGATCGTCGTCGGTGACGCCCACGCAACCCGCGCCTTCGGGCCCCGGGTGACCCGGCTTCGGTATCGCGACGAACGGTGTACGCGTGCGGCGAGCGACGCGCGCCGGACGTCGGGAGACGACACGGAGTCAGCTTTTCTCGCGGACCGTCCCGCCGCTCAGCCCCGCCCACTCGACGCGGAGGCCGAGCGCGGAGAGGACGGCACTCGTATCGTCGAGGCCGTACCCGTCGAGAACCGCTTCGGCGTCGGCGAGCGACTGCCCGGGCTCGATCCGATCCCGCAACGCGTCGAGGACGGCGGGACGGACGAGCGTCCGGCCGACGCGTTCGTGTTCGGGAAAGGCGACCGAATCGAGGGCATCGGCGCTCACGCCGTGGTCGGCGGCGAGTTCGTCGAGACCGACGGCGTCCGCCGCGGGTCGGAGTTCGTCCGGCAGGTCGGCGCGCGTCTCGGCGACCAACTCGTCCTCGTAGCGGCGGAGGGCGTCGACCACGTCCTTCACGCGCACCGACCCCGAGTAGGGGATGGCGCGACCGTCACGGGCCTCGATCTCCTCGCCGACGCCCAGGCTCTCGTCGACGGCGACGAGCAACTCGACGTCCTCGAGGCCGGCGAGCTGGCTGAGCTTCTTTTCGACGTACTCCGGCGTCCAGAAGCCCATGATCTCGAAGAAGACGGTGCAGTCGGCGAAGCGGTATTCGAAGGCGAAGTCGGGTATCATCACGCGCGCGCCCGAAGCGAGGGGTTCGGGCTCGCGAACGAGGTCCCAGTCGAGATCCAAGGAACCGAAGCTGGCGGCGAAGTCGGCCTCGACGCCGCTGTCGTAAGTGGGTTCGGCGATCGGTTCGACCCCCGGTACCGACACGTCGGCGTCGGTGAGGACGAGTTCACGCTCGGTCCCGCGGTCGTCGACGGTGGCTTCGAGGCGCCACTCCGAACCCTTCGCGACCGAGCGGAGCAGACGGGCGAAGGCGGTGCCGTAGCGGCGGGTCCGCCGGAAGAGGTGGTCCGGCCCGGTGACGACCACCTCGCGCCCGTCGTCGGTCCGGCGTACCTCGTACATGAGGCCGAGGCGTTTGACCGCCGATATCAGGGCCTTCGGGTCCGAACTCCGAACCCGTACCTCGACGGCGTCGAAGAGCGCGGTCCCCGCGAGCGACAGGTCGTACTGGTCGAGAAGCGAATCCGGATCCCACCGCGGGTCGAAGTCGACGAGTACCTGCCGTGGGTCGCGGTCGGCGTACAGCGAGTCGGCGAGTTCCCGGCTTCCCACGCCGAGTCGATCGGCGGCGCGGGCGAGCGCCCGGTCACGATCCGCCTCGGTCACCACGCCC
>ERZ1034486.335-NODE-335-length-12802-cov-4.833059_pt1 | contig 12802 bp, 9 predicted proteins | sample MGYA00520683_ERZ1034486 | MGnify/ENA primary metagenome ERZ1034486 (study PRJEB33760, sample SAMEA4777685) | hypersaline lake metagenome | biome: hypersaline environment; feature: brines | place: Spain | collected 2012-08 | depth 0 m ...
CGTCACTCCTGACCAACCGATCGCCCCACCGCTCGTGCAAGCGCCGCCCGGGCCAGCGCGTACTCGGCCTGCGCCGCGGCGAGTTGCGACCGCGCCTCCCGGAGCGCCCGCTCGGCATCGAGCAGATCCGAGACGACGACCATTCCCTCCTCGAACCGCGACTGCACCGCTCGATACGCGGCTCGCGCACTCTCCAGACTCGTCGTGGCCGCCCGCACCGCCCGTCGCGCCTCCGCCACGGACTCCGCCTCCGTCTGCACCTCCGCCCGCACCGACTGGCGACGATCCTGCAGCTCGTAGCGCGCCTGCTGCCACTGTGCCCGCGCTCGGTCGGTCGCCGCGTCCGTGCGAAAGCCGAGCGACAGGTCCCACGACAGCTGCACGCCCGCCTGCCACGTGCCCTGGAAGCGGTCCTCCGGCGGAAAGAGCTGCTCGTTGGGACGGGCGTAGAGGTAGGAGCCGGTGAGCGCCACCTGCGGAAACCAGTCCGACTGCGCCACGTCCACCGCCGCCGCCCGCGCCTGCACGGTCTGCTGCAGCGCGCGAAGGTTGGGCCGCCGCGCCAGGGCCCGCTCCACGAGCGCGTTCACAGGACGCTCGTTCTGCGAGATGCGTACGGTATCGGCGAGGGCGACGGAGGCGTCGAGCGGACGGCCCATCTGGTCGTTGAGGGTGCGACGGGCGCGCTGCACCGCATTCCGGGCCCGGAGCCGCTCCGCCCGCACCCGGTCGCGGCGCGCTTTCACGCGGAGCACGTCCGCCTCCGTCGCCCGTCCCGCGGCGCGCTGATTCCGCACATCCGTGAGTCGTCGCTCGATGAGGGCCACGCTTTTCGCCGTCGCTTCCACCTGGGCCTGCGCCCGGTATAGCTCCCAGTACGCCGCTCGCGTCTCAAACGCCACCGTCTGCTCCGTCGACACCACCTCCGCCCGGGCCGCCCTTGTCCGCGCCTGCGCGGCATCGTGCTGGTTTGGGATCCGGAAGCCCGTGAAGAGCGGCTGGGTCACCGAGGCCCGCGCCGTGTACCGGTTCAGGATCGCGGGGGCGAACGTGACGGGCTGCGTCCCGGCGCCAGATTGCCCCGGCAGGTCAACCGTATAGTCGACATTCTCGCTCAGACGGCGGTACGACACCGCGCCGCTCACCTCCGGAAACCACGCGCTTCGGGCCTCGCGGACCGACGCCGCCGCGGCGGCCGCGTTCTGCTCCACGGCCTGAATTGTGGGATTTACCCGTAGGGCCTCCTGGACTGCCTGCTCGACCGTTATGGTGTCGAGCAATAGGCCTCCGTCCTGCGCCCCGGCGGCCCGGACGGCTCCTCCCCCAAGCCCGAGCACGAGTGCGAGAAGGAGAATCGGAGACGGATTGCGAGCGACGGACATGTGAGAACGGGCGACGGGCGAGATGGACACAGCAGGTTCCAGCATTGAGAGGGCGCACTCCCCTGCACGCCGGTGCGCGGAAAAGAACCAGGGCGAATCGGAGCGACGAGCATCCGCGAGGGCCCGCCTGAGCTGTCATCGGCCGCTTTTGGCACGCCGTCGACGATGGCGCTTCGTACCCCTCGCAGGCTGAACGCATGAAGAGACGTCGCTCAGCGTAGTGGCCAGGGCAGGAGGCATTTCGGGATGAATGACGGGCCGATCGGCCGACATCGTCGAATAACACGATTATGTGAAGGCGGTGTTCGGGAAAGGGGCATAGGCGCCGGTAGGCTGCAGGCCGGACGAGGCCACGCCTTCAGCCATCTACTGAAGGGAGCGGCCAGACCTGTCCCCAGAATCGCCCCCACCTTTGAAGATGTATTGACGAATCGTCTTTCGTTGACAGTCCGTAAAAACAGTTTCGAATTGACACCGTGTCAAAAAAATCACGGAAGAGCCCGCTTCCCGTACTGCTTTGGGCAGCATGTCCGTCGTTCAATCACCTGCGGCCGTTAGGGCAATCACCATCACATTGCCGTGTACCACACCATCATCGAGCGCATCGCGAGAAACGCGTTCGAGGATCTTTCGGACCGGAACCTGGAGCCGCTGCTCAACCGGTGCGCGTCCGAGTTGACACACACCTTCGCTGGAGAGCACGCCCTGGGGGGCACGCGGCGCTCCCGCGCAGCCTTTCGGGCCTGGCTCGAACGTCTTTTCCGCCTATTCCCCGAACTGTGGTTCCAGATCCGCGATGTTCTAGTGGCAGGGCCGCTCTGGAATACCCGCCTTGTCATCGTCTGGCGGGACCAGGGCGTGGCGGCCGCCGGCATCGACGAGGCCGTCGCCGATCCGATCACCACCTCTTAAGTAGGATCGAATTGAGTAGGATCAAAGAAGCACCTTAAATGCTGCACATCCACCCCCAAACGGTCATCCGGAGCTTGACTCAGAATCTTTTGAATCCACCAGGACTGCCCGCCTTGAGAAGATTCCGCATCGGGGTGCGGAATAACGGGGCTTGGTTTTCGGGTGTGCGGTTGACGATTCTCCACGGGGCTACTTAACGCCAACCTCAGTCCTTCGATATGTCGCTCCGTCGAAAAATTGCCGCCACGTTCTACGTCGTAAATGCCCTCGTCAGCGTTGGGCTCGGGGGCATGTACCTGTTCCGCGGGACTTTTATGCCGTACCACGCTGAGGCACTCGGTCAACGGTGGGCAGACCTGGAGCCGGCCCTCCAGACTCTGCTAAAGGCCCTCATGGAGGTCGCGGGAGCCGGATGGATCGGCATCGGGGTGGCCACCCTCGTCCTGGTGGCAGTGCCGATGCGCCGGGGGGAGCGCTGGGGACGCCTCCTGATCCCGGCGCTCTTCCTGATCTTTTACGTTCCCACGCTCCTGGCCACCCTCGCGGTGCTTACCCAGACGCCCGCCGCCCCGCCGTGGTACGGCAACGCCATCGCGTGCCTCGCCACCCTCGGCGGTGTGCTGGCCGATGCCCCCTGGCGCTCACGCTCCGGTCCCGAGTAAGGGAATTGGGGGTCGAGAAGCTCCGGACAGTAGAAACTTGACAAAATGTCAACGAGGTGGCGGACGTCAAAGCGTGTCGGAAGGGAGCACGAGACGATACGTTTTTCCGTGTACTGGGTGGCCCGACAGGTCGGGAGTCGTTCGAGATGGCACAAGGCCCTTTTCCGTCCCCTGACCTTCGAAAGATCGGCTTCACTCCTCCCGTGTGCGGTCATCGACGCCTCCCCTGGGTCCCGCTGAGAGACTTTGAAAACACCCGCGGGTTGACGCCGTGTCAACGGACGGCGTTATCCCGAACCAATTCTCTATTCCGATGTCGATCGAAGAGCGCCAGCGCGAAGAGAAGGAGCAACGCCGTCGGATGATCGTCGACGCCGCCGAGACTGTTCTCGCGGAGAACGGACGCGACGACATGACGATGGCCGACATTGCCGAGGAGGCCCGGCTGAGCCGGAGCCTTCTGTACGTCTACTTCGAGGACATGGACGACATCGTGCTTGCGGTTACGCATCGCGGCTTTCAGGCCATGCGGAAACGATTTGAGGCCGCGGTGGCGTCGCACGATACCGGCCTGCTCCAGCTACGAGGGATTGGGGAGGCATACGTCGACTTTGCTCGCCAGGAACCGACGTACTTTCACCTCGTCGCTCAGTTCGAGTCCCGCACGGCCAACCCTGAAGCGGCTCCCGATCGCATGCGCAAGTGTCTTGGGGAGGCGGATCGGGGACTTGGGGCGATGGCCGAGGCCATTCGGAATGGTGTGGAGGACGGATCGGTGCGCGCGGACCTCGACCCGGTGCAGACGGCCATGACGCTTTGGGGCAGCACGCACGGGCTCATTCAGCTCGCCGCAAAGAAGGGCGAAGGCTTGAAGCAGCGATACGACTTGTCCCCCGAAACCCTGGTCGACAGCGGGCTTCGCTTCCTCGGCGCCGCCCTCGCCGGGCCATCCACGGATGGGCGCGACGAGGAAGATTAGTCCGGGCTGACATGCTGTTAAGGACGGAAGGGGAAACAGCTTGTCAACGCTAGGGACGTCTAGATTCGAGAGTCCTGGGGGCGAAGATCGGAGCGCGTGTGGAGATGCACCGTGTTGGCTGGCAGTTTGACAAAATGAAATCAATAAACAGACTGTCAATTCAACCCTCGGTTCGTCATCGTTCGACAAGACGTTCGGTACCCTCCAAAAGAGGCGAGGGCAATCGGCCTGTTCGCCGTCGTCTTTCGGGGCCGCCGGCGAGCCCCGAGGTGGGCCCGGAGCGCAAGAGCCCCACCCGGCGTCCGGCGGTGCCGATGGGCGCGTCTCGGAGGGGATCGGGAGTTTGCCCCCAGTCAGGCCTCCGCGTCGCTCGCAATGGAGGCGTACTCTCGCCCGAACATGTCCCACACCGTCAGAAACAGCGCCCCAATGAGCGGGCCCACCACGACGCCCGACAGCCCAAAGAACGTGAGCCCGCCGAGCGTGGTCACCAGCACGATATAGTCGGGCATTTCCGTATCACGGCCCACCAGAAGGGGCCGCAGCACGTTGTCCGCGAGGCTAATAATGACGGTGCCGAAGACGAGCAGGACCACGCCCTCCCCCACGCGGCTGGTGGCAACGAGCAAGGCGGCGGCCGGCACCCACACGAGGGCCGCCCCCACGGCCGGCAGGAACGAGAGCACGGCCATGACCACGCCCCACAGCGCCGCGGCCTCGATGCCCAGGGCCCAGAAAATGAGACCGCCCAGCAGCCCCTGCACGAGCCCAATCACGATGGTCCCCTTAATCGTAGCGCGCGAGACCTCGGCAAACTTCTGGAAGAGGCGTCGCTCACGGTCGTCGCCAATGGGCAGCACGCCAATGATGCGCTCTAGCAGCGCGGCGCCGTCCCGCAGAAAGAAAAACAAGAGGTACAGCGAGAGGAAAAACAGAGCAGTGCCGCGAAGGGCGTTCTGGCCAAACGCGACCAGGTTGGTCGCCAGAAACTGACTGAGGCCGAGGGCCGCGTTGGAGACGCGCGCCTGTAGGTCCTTCAGGCTCACGCCAAAGCGCTCCAGGAAGCCGGCCACTGCGGGGAGCATGTTTCGCACCTCTCGGGCCGTTAGAGGAAGCTCCATGGTTCCGGAGGCGAGGCGCTGGTAGACCGCCGACGCCTCCGTGGCCACGATGAGCCCCACGAGAAACAGCGGCACGATCACGATAAGCACGATGGTAATGATTGTGCTTACCGAGGCCCCGATGGCGTGCCCACCCAGGTGGTGCTCCCACCACTGGAAGGTGGGGTAGAAAAGCGTCGCCAGCACAACGGCCCAGAAGATGGGCTTGAAAAACGGCCCGATCAGCCACAGAAAGCCCCCGGTCACCAGCGCAAGAAGGCCCAAGAAGAACGCGCGCTGAAGACGGTGTTCGCGCATGGTGCGTTGTGGCCGTGAACGGAGCACCGAGAAGGCGTCCACCCGGGGGAGGCAGGGCAGACGGAGGTCGTGGGACGAGACCCACCGTCAGGATAGGAAGGCGTTTCGGCAATCGCCACTGGAGCGCCGTGCCTCCCACTCCCGAATGTCAGTTTGGGGAATCATCGGTTTGGGAAATCAAAAGACACAGAACGAGGGAGGGACAGCGCCGTTCTTCCTCCGATGGCTGATGCGAGCCCCCCTGCACACCCGTTTTTCCGGATGCGCAACGCGCCCTGAGAGGCCTGCACACCCCGGTAGGTCCTTGATACACGACCTCGTGAGGCCCCCCTGTCTCCTCGTTGCTCCGAGCCCTGCGGGAGGGCGAGCGTGCGCGGTTTCTCTGTGGGCGTTACACATTCGACCGTAGTCCTTCTTTCCAAAGTCGTCGTGCTCATGTCCTCCCGTCCCGAGTCGTCGCCGGAGCGTCCCATTGTCGTTGGGCTTGGGGGCTCAGCCGGGGCCCTTGGGGCCCTGCAGCAGTTCTTTGATGCGCTGCCGGCCAATCCGGGGGCAGCCTTTGTCGTTGTTCTGCACCGGCCGTCCCATCAGGAAAGCAGCCTCGACGACATCTTGTCGGCCCGTACACGTATGCCGGTGCAGGCGGTGCGCGAGCCCACGGAGCTCCAAGCCGATCACGTGTACGTGGCGCCGCCGGGCCAGGCCCTGACCCTAGACGGTGCCCTGCTCGTGCCTGTTAACGTGGAGCGGCCGGAGGAGCGGCGCGCTCCCATCGACCGGTTCTTTCGCTCGCTTGCCCAGCGCGGCGCGTCGGCGGTGGGGATTGTTCTGTCCGGGGCGGGGAGCGACGGCGCAGTCGGCCTGCGGGCCATCGAAGAGGCGGGCGGACTGGGGGCGGTGCAAGACCCCAGCGAGGCCGAGCACGAGGGGATGCCCGAGAGTGCCATCCAGATGGGGCACGTCGACCTTGTGCTTCCCGCTGCCGACCTGGCAGAGCGTGTGTGCACGTACCCCGAGACCGTAGAGCGTCTTCAGTCGGTCGCTTCGCCGCCGGAGGCCGACGAGCAGCAGGCAGAGGTGCTGTACGACATTTTCGAGCAGGTCCGCTCGCACACGGGACACAACTTCAGCGAGTACAAAGAGTCGACAATGCTTCGGCGGCTCCAGCGGCGCATGCAGGTACACCAGGTGGCGTCGCTGGAGGCCTACCTCGACTTCTTGCGGGAACACCCCGAAGAAGTCCACGCGCTTCAAAAAGACTTCCTTATCAGCGTTACGGGCTTCTTTCGCGACCGGGAGAGCTTTGAGGCGCTGCAGGAAACGGGGGTGCCGGCTTTGTTCGAGGGGAAAGGGGCTGAGGAGGCCCTGCGCGTGTGGGTGGTGGGCACCGCCACGGGCGAGGAGGCCTACTCCCTGGCCATGCTACTGCTGGAGCACGCCCGGACCCGCACGGTCGTGCCTGGCGAAATTCAAGTGTTTGCCAGCGACATTAACGAGGACGCCCTCGCCGTCGCCCGCGAGGGCCGGTATCCCGCGTCCATCGCCGCCGACGTGCCTGCGCCGCTTCTCGATCGCTACTTCGTGAAGGAGGGCGCGCAGTACGTCGTGAAGAAGCGTGTCCGCGAGCATCTGCTCTTTGCGCCGCACAACCTCCTCAGCGACCCGCCGTTCTCGAACCTAGACCTCGTCTCGTGCCGCAACCTGCTCATCTACCTTCAACGGTCGCTGCAAGACTCGGTATTCGAGGTCTTTCGGTACGCCCTGAACGAGGGCGGATTCCTGTTTCTGGGGGCATCTGAGTCGGTAGACCGGGCCGACGAGCGTTTCCAGGTCATCGACAAGGGCCATCGCCTCTACCGGCTGCGGGAGCAGGCCAGTGCGGTCCCTCAACTCCCGTCCATGCCGCTTACCTCCACCGCCACCAGCTTTCGGCTCCCGGACGACCCGGACGCCCCCGTGCCGTCCGAGTCGACTGCCCACCAGCGCCTGCTTGCGGACTATGCCCCGCCCAGCGTGGTCGTGAACGACGAGTACCGGCTGCTGCACCTCTCCGAGAGGGCCGGAACGTATCTCGAGTACCCGTCGGGCACCCCCCGCACAAATGTGGTGGAACTGGTACGCCCGGAATTGCAGGTCCAGATGCGGTCGGTCCTGACCACAGTCTTTGCGGAGGGCGAGCCCGTGCGGGGGCGGGCGATCACCGTAGACCTGAACGGGCGGTTGGAGGTGGTGCGCCTGGTGGCACATCCTGGCGCGGAGGCCGCGCAGACGCAGAACCTGGCCCTGGTGCTGTTTGAGACGGTGGACGAGCCGTCCCCAGAGGCGGGGCCGTCCCCAGAGGCGGGGCCGTCCCCAGAGGCGGCCTCGGCCTCCCCAAAGGCCGGAGGCCCGGACATGCCGGAGGAGGACGCGGACGAAAGGCGGCTTCGGGCCGAACTCCAGCAGACGCGAGAAGAACTGCGCACCACCATCAGCGAGTACGAGTCGTCTCAGCAAGAGCTGCAGGCGGCCAACGAGGAGCTGCGGTCGATGAACGAGGAGTACAAGTCGATGACCGAAGAGCTAGAGACGAGCAAAGAGGAACTGCAGTCGGTCAACGAAGAGCTGAAAACAGTCAATCAGGAGCTGGAGGAAAAGGTGGAGGCACTTCGCGAGGCCAACAGCGATCTCAAAAATGTGATGGCCTCCACCCGAATCGGGACGCTCTTTCTGGACCTCGACCTGTGCATTCAGCGCTACACGCCCCGGATCGAGACGCTTTTCAACATCCGCCCAGACGACCGCGGGCGCCCCATCGGCGACCTCACGCACCACCTCACGTACGACCGGCTCGAGGCGGACGCCGAGCAGGTGCTCGCCGACTTGCGGCCGGTGGAGCGCGAGGCCCAAACGGACGCCGGGGCGTGGTTTTTGGTGCGCCTTCACCCGTACCGCACCCTCGACGGCGACATTGACGGGGTGGTCATTGCCTTCATCGACATTACCGACCGTCGGGAGGCCGAGGAGGCCCTCCAGGCGGCACACAACCGCCTTCGGGAACGCACCGAGCAGGTGCAGGTCCTCTCCGATGCCCTCGCCGCAGCGGAGGCGAACGTCCGCACGCGCATCAGCCAGATGCTTCACGACGGGTTGCAGCAAGTCCTCTACACGGCCCGCTCGAAGGCCAACGAACTGCAGCGCGGCGATGCCTCGGAGGAGGCCCGCGCCCTTGCGGCCGAGATCGAGGCGCTTCTGGGAGACGGGGTGGAGGCGGCGCGCACGCTCTCCCGCGAGCTGACCCCGCCGGTGGGCAACGAGTCGCTGCGCGATGCCCTGGAGTGGCTCGCCATCCACATGCGAAGCGCGCACGGGCTGTCGGTGAACATGCACGTCGAAGACACCGCGGGCGGAAGCTACGACCAGGCGGTGCGCACGCTTCTCTTCCACACCGTACGCGACTTGCTGTTCAACGTCGTCGCGCACGCGGGGGTTGACGAGGCGTCGCTGCGTCTGGACGAGGGCGAGGAGCAGGTGCGCGTGGTGGTGGAAGACGAGGGGACGGGATTCGACCCCGAGGCGCTGGCCGTGGAGGCCGACGGCACCGGCCTTGCCGGGCTGCGAGAGCGCATGGAGGGCATTGGGGGCACCGTCACGCTCGATGCCTCGCCGGGCGAGGGCACGCGGGTGGCCCTAGCGGTGCCCCGCCACGTCCGGGGGACGGTGCCCATCGGGGATGAAAACCCCGACCAGGACGCCTGAAGGCAGGCTCGTGGCTTGCGGCCGTCGCCGGCAACAGGTACGTTAGAATGTTGTACAGTCTCTTGCACCCCTTTTCGATCGCAGCCCTCCGAGCATGGACCTTTCGCTCACCTGGACGGCCCTGGTCGCCTTCCTCGTCATCAACGCGATGCTGCTGTCCGCGTCGATTCTCGTGTACGCCGAGCGGCGCGTGTCGGCCTTCATCCAGAACCGTCCCGGCCCCAACCGCGTGGGCCCGCTCGGCCTCCTGCAGCCCTTTGCCGACGTGCTCAAGTTTGTGCTGAAGGAGGACGTACAGCCGGCGCAGTCGAACAAGTTTATCCACTCGATGGCGCCGGTCCTCATGGTGGTCATTGCCATGACCACCGCGGCGCTCATCCCGTTTGCCGAGGGCGTGGTGATTGCGGACCTGAACGTGGGCGTGATTATGCTGCTGGCGCTCACCTCCATCAGCGTGTACGGCGTGACGCTGGCGGGCTGGAGCTCCAACAGCAAGTTCTCGCTGCTGGGCGGGCTGCGCTCGGCGGCCCAGATGGTGAGCTACGAGCTGTCGATGGGCCTAGCCGTGATTTCAGTGGTCCTCATCGCGGGCTCGCTCAACTTCATGGAGATCGTGGAAGACCAAAGCGCGGGTGGGGCGCTGTTGGGCTGGAACGCGGTGCGCAACCCTGTCGGCTGCATCATCTTCATCGTCACGGCCTTTGCGGAGACCAACCGGGCGCCCTTCGACCTGCCGGAGGCGGAGGAGGAACTCGTGGCGGGCTACCACACCGAGTACAGCGGGATGAAGTTCGGCATGTTCTTCCTGGCCGAATACGTAAACTGGTTCGTGGCGTCCTTCTTCATCGTCACGCTCTTCTTTGGGGGCTACCTGGTGCCGCTTCAGCCGCTGCTGCTCGACGTAGTGCCGGCGCTCGAAGGGTCCATCGGGCTGGCGGTACTGCAGTTCCTGAGCCTCATGCTCAAGGTCGGCTTCTTCGCCTTCCTCTTCATCTGGGTGCGGTGGACGTTCCCGCGCTTCAAGTACAACCAGCTTATGGAATTGGGCTGGAAGTACCTGCTGCCCATCTCCATCGCCAATGCCATTCTCATTGCGCTCGGGGTCGTTCTCTTCGGGGCGTTTGGGCTGTAGGGGCTTGGGGTGAGGGTGGGGTGTTGAAGGTGGAAGGTTGAAAGATGGGAAGATTGAGGAGTGGGAGGCAGAGGGGAGCGGGGAAATGGCTCCCTTCGCCCATGTTTCCCTTCGCCGCCTCTCTCACTCGCCCTTTCGCTCCTTTCCCAGCGCTTCCTACCACCGGCTCTCCGCTACGGGGAGCTCTGTTCGTCCGGCATCAGCACAGGAATGGGATCGCGTCCGTGTTTCTGGCAGACCCGGAAGTCGCTGTCGACCGCAAAGGCGCGGCCGTCATCGCACAGCTCGGCCATGCGCACCAGGCAGGTGTCGGCAAATGACACGGGGAGATCGCTGTAGGTACGCATCAACTCGTTGATGCGCCCGGCGTGGTGGGCGTAGGAGAAGGGAACGTGAATGACGTCCCGATCCAGAAGCTCCAAGAGGCGCTCGGTGCCGAATGGGCGTGGGAGAGAAGAAAATCGGCTTCGCTGAGCACAGCCTCACAGGTCAGAAACGGTGGTGAAAGCCGAGACGCCTGCTGCCTCGCCCACTCGCTGCCTCGCCCACTCATGGGGCCCTGGTAGAGGTACGCCACCAGCGGTCCTGCATCTAGCAGGGTCCTGATTGTGTCCTGATTGTCCATACCCCTCCATATGCTCAGGGTTGCTCGACAGATCGGGCGGGGCCTCGGGCGCTACGACAGAACCGGCCAAGTCACGAGTCGCTTCTAGAAAAGGGCCGGGTTCTGCTGAGAAAAGAGCCGGGTTCTGCTTCCGCCGCCTCGTCGCCGTTGGAGGCGGACGCCGCGATTTCGTGCTCAATCGCTTTTCGGACGGCGTCTTCGAGAGACACACCCTGTTGCTCGGCAAGCCGTTCAGTGCGCCGCTGCTGCTCCGGCGTGATCTCAATCGTGATCGGAATGCGGTCGGACGGGGGCGACTCGGCCATGTCGGAATCAGGCGGGGTATGCACGAGTGCCGAACGCATACGATCAGTTCCGTCACAGGGCTGCGGCGCTGCGGAAGGAGGGTCCGCACCCGTCTCTCCTCCTCTCTCCCCTTCCTCCGTTCGCCCACTTGCCCTTCCCCCCCGCGCCTCCTCACCCGCGCTCCCTGGCCGTGGTCTCGTCCCACTCGTAGCCCGAGGTGAGCGATTCGTACTGCGGATTCTGTTCGGCGGCCTCGTCGTGCGGCAGGCTGCCGCGGTGGGAGCGCAGGTACGTGAAGGGGGTGTGGTGGAGAAAATTGGACACGCGCCCGGTGTAGACGTCGGCGTAGCGCTCCACTTGGCGGGCGAAGAGGCTCTTGTCCTTACCCGTGCGCATGAGGGGGCCCCAGTGGTCGTTCACGAGCTTGCTGGAGGCCTTGGCGAGGGGCGCAATGTCTTCGTCGAGCGCCGTGAGGCGAGAGCGGAGCTTGGCCATCTCCTGGTCGAGGGCCTCCGCGTCTCGCCCATTGGAACCGCCGTAGTCCTTTTGCAGGCGCTGCCGCTGCAGGCGCTTGGCCGAGAACTGTGCTTCCAGCTGCTCCTTCTGCTCCATCAGCTCGGAGAGACGGGCCTGCGTGTCCGCAAACGACCGGAACGCCTCGATCTCTTGCTCCAGCTCGCGCACCACGAGCGCCGTGCGCCACCGCAGCACCTTTTTCGAGACGTTGACGTCCACGAACAGGTGGTCGCCCACGTAGAGGATCTCTTCGCCGCGCAGCCCGAGGGTGTCTTCCACGAGCGGCGCGTTGCCGCCCACGTACACGCACCCCTCCTCCAGCGGCCCGTTCTGATGCTCACGCAGGAGGCCGTCCTCGCTTTCCACCCGAAAGGCCGGCATGTCCACCGAGAAGAAGTCCGGCTTGCGCGCGCCCACGATGGAGATGTCGAACAGGTCGCGCCACGTCATGGCGCCGGGCAGGAAGTCGTTGAAGGCGTACGCCAGCATGGGCTGGGCGTAGCTCCACTCCGAGTTGGTAATCAAGAGAATCTTCTTCCCTGCCCGTTTCTGGTCGAGAAGCGTGAGGGGCATCTCCGGGTCCAGCCGGACGAAGCGCTCCGGGTTTTTGACGATGGCTTCTTTGAGGCGGCCTTCCATGTGGGCCTCGTCCAGCGTAATCTGCACGCGTTCCCAGAGGTCGGCGTAGCCCATGGAGCCCTCCAACGCGTCGCCGTCGAGCAGGTCCACGAGCTGCATGTACATGCAGGCCGAGGAGATGGAGAAGAGAGTGTTGAGAAAGTGCCACCGGTCGTCCCCGAGGTCCACGAGAGTGCGCTGGTACACGTCGCGCTGCTGCTCGTAGCCCATCGGCGTGGTGCCGTGGAAGGCCCGCTTGACGTACCCGAAGCGGTTGGCCTTTACCACGTTGCCCCGCTCCACGTCGATAACGAGGCCGCGAATGGCGAGGTCGGGGTTGAAGCGGAGATCGTCTACGGGCCAGCCCTTGCCCTGCAGCCCCTCTCGGATGAAGCTGTACGCGCGCTTCTCCCACTCGCGCATGCGGTAGTGGATGAGCGTGTAGTCCATGTCGTACCCGACGGCCTGGATGCCCCGCAGGTTGAGCGTGCGGTTGCAAAAGAGGCCGCGGGAGGGATCGATGGCGTCCATAGAG
>ERZ1034486.340-NODE-340-length-12649-cov-4.326266_pt1 | contig 12649 bp, 7 predicted proteins | sample MGYA00520683_ERZ1034486 | MGnify/ENA primary metagenome ERZ1034486 (study PRJEB33760, sample SAMEA4777685) | hypersaline lake metagenome | biome: hypersaline environment; feature: brines | place: Spain | collected 2012-08 | depth 0 m ...
GCCCGCCGCCTCTGTTGTCCGGAGCGGCGCCGTTCGCATTGCCGCCGGTGATGGTTACGCCGCTCAGCACCGTGGCGCCCGTGATGTTGGCGCCGATGTCCGGGCCGATGCCGGTGCCCCCGTCCATGACGACGACGTGGTAGCTGTTGTCGGAGGGATCGCCGGGCGTGCCAATGTCGCCGGACAGGATCACCGGATGGTCCGTAGGGCTGCGGTCGGCGAAGGCATCCCCGGCTTCAAATCCGCCGTAGATCTTCAGCCTATACTGGTTTCCGGTAATGGTAAAGCTGTCGGAGCGATCGGGGCCGGGCGTGTAGGTGCCCTGGGCAATGTAGATCGTGTCGCCGCCGCCGGCCACGCCGAGCGCCTGGGGGAGCGTGGCGAAGGCGCTTGCCCAGCTGGTGCCGTCGTTGCCGTCGTGGCCGCCGGTGCCATCCACGTAGTACGTGACCGGCGCGGAAAATTCGTACGCGCCCAGGTCTACCGTTGCGTCTTGCACGCGCACGGCCCCAGTGATGTCGGTAGGGGCGGAGAGGGCGGTGCTGTCGCCCGCATCGACCGCCGGGCTGTTCTCCGTTAGGACAAAGCCGTCGTCGGCAGTCGCGAAGGTATCGTCGGGGCCGTCGGCATCGGTGGAGTCCACAAAGCGCGGATCGGCGTCGAGGTTATTGCCATTATCGATATTGGCATTTCCCCCCACTCCGTCGCCGTTTACGCCTCCCTCAATCAGCGAATGGGCAACGGTGGGCACGACGTCTTTATTGTAGAGTGCATCGCCCCCGCTCGGGGCCGCGTTGTCGTAGAAAATGGTGTTCGTGATCGCCGGGCCGTTCGTGCCATCCATGCCCACGCTGGACATTGCCCCGCCCTGCCCGCTGGACGTGTTGCCGGTAAAGGTGGCATTGGTGAGCGTCGGGCGGCTCGTGCCGAGCGGGCCGTAATTGTAGATCGCCCCGCCGGAGATCCCGGCCGTGTTGCCGGCAAAGAGGGCATTGGTGATCGTGGGACTGCTCGTGCCGTCGTTGTGGATCGCCCCGCCCGTGTTGAGGGACTCATTGCCGGAGAAGACGGCATTGGCAATCGTTGGGCTGCTGGTGCCGCCGAGGCCTCCGTTGTTGTAGATCGCCCCGCCTTTGTACTGCGCCTGGTTTCCGATGAAGGTGACGTGGGTGAGCGTGGGGCTGCATGCGTTGCCGCTGCCGTACCCGTCGCAGTACAGCCCGCCGCCCTCGATGTCGAAGCCCGTACCGTTTGCGCGCCCGCCGGTGATGGTTACGCCGCTCAGGACCGTGGCGCTCGTGATGTTGGCGTCGATGTCCGAGCCGATGCTGGCGCCCCCGTCCATCAGGACGATGTGGTAGCTATTGAACGGCGCGCCCCCGTCCCCATTCACGTCGCCGGAAAGAATCACCGGATGATCGGCGGGGCTGCGGTCCGTGAAGGCATCGCCGTTTTCAAACCCGCCGTAGATTTCCAGTCCGTCCTGGACGCCCGTGACGGTGAAGCTGGCGGAGCGGTCGTCGTCGGTGACGCCCGGCCCTTCGTCCGGGTAGTAGGTGCCCTGGGCGATCCAGATTTGGTCGCTGCCGGTGGCTGCGTCGAGGGCCTTCGTGAGCGTGGCAAAGGCAGAGGCCCAGGTCTCGCCGGTGGATCCATCGTTTCCGGCATCTCCGTCCACGTAGTACGTGGTCTGTCCCCAGGCCGCCGGGGCGGACGCGCCGACGAGGACGAGGGCAAGGAGCACGGCACCGAGGCGAACCCGGCGCGGGAAGGAGCCGGGAATGGCTGAACACAGGGCATCGGGGGAGAGGCGCATATCGACGAGACGAGGAGGAGTGACCGGGAACGATGTACTCAGGTACAAAAAGCGTCTCACACGTTTGCAAAAGTCGCAGCAAATGGCCCGCAAATATATTGCCGGGGATCGTACACTTTTTTACCCTCAGGCCGCCCTGCCTAATTTTGCAGTTTGTTCGCACTGTAGACAGTGGGGTCGCCCCCCCCGTCCCTACGGCCCTTTGCTCGACGCGCGGCAGGGAGACGCCCACGTCCCGGGAGGGACACCCCCCATTGCTCCGCCGATGCGCCCCGCGCAGCGAACACCTAAGGCCCCTACCGGTCCAATTCGCAGTGTCGACGCTGCTTTCCCACCGACCGTTCATCGCTCATGCCGACCGACGCGACGCTTCGATCCCCGCAGCCCTCTCACACGCTGCCGCCGTCTCCCTTTCCCACCGACGACCCCATTCTGAGCCAAATCGGCAGCACCCCGATGATTGCGTATCCGGGGGTACAGAACGAGCGGCTTCTCTGCAAGATGGAATCGGAAAACCCGACCCGGTCGATGAAGGACCGCATTGCGATGGGCATCCTCTCGGAAGGCCTTCGGGACGGCGCCTACGATACGGTGGTGGAGGCCAGCTCCGGCAACACAGCCGGGGCCGTGGCACTGGTGGCCAACCGGCTCGGCGCCGACTGCCTTCTCACGTGTCCGGAGGGCACGAGCCGCGACAAGATTGGCTACATGAAGGCCTTCGGCGCGGAGGTGCACACGTGCCCGGACGTGGACTCGGACCACCCGGAGCACTACCGGGCGGTGGCTCAGCGCCTTGCCGACGAGCACGACGCGTTTCTGGTGAATCAGTACCACAACCAGTCCAACCCCGGTGTGCACTACCGATGGACGGGCCGCGAGATTTGGGCCCAGGCGGGGACCGAGATGACGTACCTCGTGAGTGCCATGGGCACGGGGGGGCTGCTCAGCGGCAGCGCGCGGCGCGTGAAGGAGGAGGCGGAGGCTGCCGGCCGTGAGGTGACGGTAGTGGGCGTCGATGCCGAGCACTCCAACATCTCAACCGCATTTCGCGGCGATGATCCAGTCCCGTACGACACCAGCGTGGAGGGCCTGGGCAAGGGGGGCCAGCTGCCGACCATGTGGTTCGACTACATCGACGAGATGCGAGACATCTCCGACGAGCGTGCCTTTGAGCAGGCCCGTGCCGCCGCCCAAGAGCACGGCATGCCCATTGGGCCGAGTGCCGGCGCAGCCCTCGCCGTTGGGCTCGACATCAGCGCGAATCACCCGGACGCCCGGGTGGTCACCATCATCTGCGACGGCGGCGAGCAGTACTTCGACACGCTCTTCGGCGTGTAGCCTGTCGGCCGCGTCCGGACCGGACACGCGGGCCTTCTCGTCTCACAACCCGCCGCCCAGTCCACTCGTGAAGAGGGCCGCGACGGCAGCGATGACGACGTAGGCCAGAAACCCGATGACGATTGTCACGAGTGTTTTCGTGTTGTTCAGGTCTAGGCCCTGCCGCACGGCCACAAAGCCGGCCACGAGGGCCCAGATGCCGCCCACTAGTGCGCCGAGGCACGGCACGACCGCAAGCACGAGGGGGGCCTGCGAAAACCCAATTACGCGGAGCATCTCTCCCAGATCAGCCTCCGCGTCGAAGAGAGACGTGCCGACCCAGTACGTGAGGGCCGACCACACGCCCCACCCCACGAAGGCGCCCAGGAGGGTCGCAAGGAAGTTAGGGCCGGTGCCTGTTCCCCAGACGCCGGCCGAGACGGAGCTGCCAATGGCCTGGCACACGGCGGCGAGGGCCACGACGCCGGCCGCCTGCCCCGTTGCCGTTGTATCGTGCTCAATTTCTTCGAACGTAGGCACGTGGAGCTGAAATACCCCGATCATGCGCTGAACCATGGGACCGGTGCGGTTCGTGGATGGGCTCAATGGGCACGCCCCTCAGATGTGTGTGGCGAGGAGATGCGACAGTATGAATTGGGACCAAAGACATGATTGCCCAACAGCATGATAGCCAACCCGGCCGGGAAATAAAATCGGCGCGGCAAATGCCCGCGTCACTTGCCCCGAGCGTTGTGGGGGCACTGCAGACCCGCCCCGCGCCGGGGGTCACCGAGAAAGGCGAAGGGTCCACGCTCGTGAGGGTAGGGCCTCTGCGTGCATCCGGAGTGCCTGCTGGGCCGCCTCGTCCGTCTCAAACCTTCCCACCACCACTCGGTAGCGGAGCCCCTCGCGCGTTTCGGCCGCGACGATCTCAACGGGCAGCTCGTCGCCCGCGAACCGCGTGCGGTACTGCCGGGCCATTGTCTCGGCCCCTTCCTGGCGGCGCATCGACGCCACCACAATCCGCCACGGAGCCGCGGCGGGCCGTTGGGCGCGGCGCCGGACCTGAACCGACACCGCGCGGGTGTCGCTACCCTCGTCGTTCAATGCCTTGAGCCGAACGGTGTACTGCCCCGGTGCTCCGTACGCGTGGCGGGGCGCCGATCCTGTCGCCGTGGCCCCGTCGCCGAAGCGCCACCGGTAGGACGGTGCGCTGCTCCCGCGGACGGCACTCCGAAACTGTACCGGCTCTTCCACGCCTACGGGATTGGGCGTGGCGGTGAGGGACGCAATCTGGACCCGCCCCGCTGCGGGGGCCGTTTCCGACGGGCGCGGGACCCGCACCGTCCTCGATGCACGGGCCGCGCCCGCGCTGTTCCGGGCGCGAAAGATCACCGTGTAGGTGCCCGGGCGGTCGTAGGTGTGAGTGATCGTCGGGCCAGTGGCGGTCGTCCCGTCGCCCAGCTCCCATGCGTAGCGCAGGGGACGGGCGGCTTCGTCTTCGTTCACGGTTGCCGCCAGCGTAACCGGCGTGCCAGCCTCCACCGTGTCCGGGGCCTCAACGGCGCGCACCGCGGGTGGGGCCGGCGAGGAGAGGCCCACCTTGATGCCTGCTCCGAGCAGTTGCCCCACCACGTCAAACGCGCCGTTCGCCCCCGCGCGGCCAGCCCCATCAACCGCTTCGTCGGGCAGGGCGACGTGAAAGCGCGACTCGAGGTACAGCGAAAGCGACCGGGTGAGAGAAAAGGAAATTCCAGCGCCCGCGGACGGCCCCACGCCCACGCTTGTCGGGGGGCGGTCGCCCCCAACCGTGGCGTTAATTCCAAGGTCCACGTAGGGCGACAGTCCCTGCCCCGGCGTGCCAATCGTGTAGCGCCCCAGCAGGTACGGCGTGTAGCGGTACGAATCTTCCACTCCGCTCGCCCCTCCGCCGTACCCAACGATGGGGTAGTTGCCGGCCTGCAGCCCAGCAGCGATTGCCCAGTGCGGCGCCACCTGGTACCCAATCTCCCCCGCGAGGAGAACGGGAGCGCCCGCTCCCCGCGTGAACTCCTGCAGATCGAACGGATGACTCGCGTTTTGCGCCGGGAAATCCCCCGTGTAGTCCGCCAGTCCGGCCCCCACCTTTCCGTAGAAGGCTCCTGAGCGTTGCGCCTGCGCGTGGGCGGACAGGATGCTTCCGGCAAGCAGCGCGGCAAGGAGGGCAATCCGCAAGAAGGAGGCGCAGAAGCGCGGGGGAGGCGAAGAGCGAGACATGGACGGTCTGGCTGGGCGAGAGGAGTAGACGCGGAGACGTGCAGACAACGATCCACCCGAAAAGAATCTCGAAAAGAATACGACGGACCGTGGACGGAGATCATTTTCCCAACGGCTGTGTAGAGCAAAGAGCGTTCCACGGCGCCCAACTTTTCCGCCATCCGCTCCCCGAGCGCCTGGAGCGTTCGCGAGACGCCCCAACTGCCTCCTCCCCATGTCGTCGTCGGCTTCCACTTCCGGTGCGCCTACCGTAGGGGTCGACGTGGGCGGCACCTTTACTGATGTTCTCATTGCCACGCCCAGCGGCCTGCAGGTACGCAAAGTGCCCACGACCACGCCGCAGCACGAGGCGGTGGTCGCCGGCCTCGATGCGCTGCGTCCCGCCCCGCGTGCGCCCCTTGTCCACGGCACCACCACCGCCACCAACGCCCTGCTGGAGCGGCGCGGCGCCCGCACGGCCCTGGTGACGACTGACGGGTTCGCCGACGTGCTCGCCATCGGCCGCCAGGCCCGCCCCGCCCTCTACGACCTGATGCCCTCGCGCCCACCCCCGCTCGTGCCCGCCGAACGCCGCTACGAAGTGCCCGAGCGCGTACGGGCGGACGGGGAGATTCAGACGCCCCTCGACGAAGACGCCGTGCGGGCGGTGGGGCGGCGCCTCGTGGCCCAACAGATCGAGAGCGTAGCGGTGGTGTTTCTCTTTTCGTACCTGCGCCCCGAACACGAGACGCGGGCCGCCGCCCTGCTCCGGGAGATTCTTCCGGACCCGGTGCCCGTCACCCGGAGCAGTGCCCTCCTCCCCGAACACCGCGAGTACGAGCGCGCCGCCACCACGGCAATCAACGCGTACGTGCAGCCGCCGGTGGCCCGCTACCTCCGTCGCCTCGACGCAGCACTCGGGGAGCGTCCGGTGCGCGTCATGCAATCGAACGGCGGCACCACCGGAATCGACGTGGCCGCGGCGGAGCCGGCTCGGCTGGCGCTGAGCGGCCCGGCAGGCGGCGTGGTGGGGGCGCTGGGCGTGGCCCGCCGCGCCCTGGACACCAACGCGCCCCGCCTCCTCACGCTCGACATGGGTGGCACCAGTGCCGACGTGTCGCTCTGCGACGGCGCCGTGCCCCGCACCCCCGAGCACACGATCGCGGACCTGCCCCTGCGCCTGCCCACCACCGACATTCACACCGTGGGCGCGGGCGGCGGCAGCATTGCCCGGGTAGATGCCGGCGGCAGCCTGCGGGTGGGGCCGGAGAGCGCGGGGGCCGAGCCGGGACCTGTCTGCTACGGGCGGGGCGGCACGCAACCGACCGTTACCGACGCGCACCTCGTTCTGGGGCGCCTTCGGGCGGAGCACGTGCTGGGCGGATCGGGCCCGCTGGACATGGCCCCCGAGGCGGCCCGCGCGGCGGTGGCGGCACTCGGGGCCGACATGGGCCGATCCGCGGAAGCAGCCGCGCTGGGCATCCTGCGCGTGGCAAACACGGCCATGGAACAGGCGCTGCGGCGCGTGTCCGTAGAGCGGGGGCACGATCCCCGCGACTACACGCTCGTTGCCTTTGGCGGGGCCGGTCCGTTGCACGCCGCCGCGCTGGCCGACGCCCTCGGGCCCACACAGGTGCTGGTGCCCCCAACGCCCGGCGTGCTCAGCGCCCTCGGCCTGCTGATGGCCGATGTCACGCACGACGCGGTTCGCGGCCTCCTGGCGCCCGCCGCGGCCCTCCGCCACACCCCCACGCCGCTTCAGGATGCCGCCGCGTCCCTGGCCGATGCCCTCGACCGCCGCCTCGCCCCGCACGGCTCCCCCACGTACACCTACGCCCTCGACCTGCGCTACGATGGACAGAGCCACGAGATGCGCATTCCGGTGGAAACGCCCCTCACCGGTGCGCGCGTGGCCGAGGCGGTGCAGGCATTCCACGCCCGCCACCGCCGCCGCTACGGCCACGCCGCCCCCGACGCGCCGGTGGAGGTGGTCGCGCTTCGCGGACGCGGCGTCGTTTCCACCCCCGCTCCGGCGCTGCCCCGCGAGCCGACGACGGAGGCCCCGCTTCGCAGCGCTCGCCTCGGCACCCGCCCCGTCTGGTTCCGCCCCGACGGCCCCACGGACACGCCCACCTACGACCGCGAGGCGCTCCATCACGGGCACAGGCTCGACGGCCCCGCCATCCTTCACCAGTACGACACGACCCTCGTGGTGCCACCCGGCTGGCAAGCGCGGGTGGACGCCTGGCGCAATGTCTGGATGGAGCGGTGAGCCCCGTGCGGCACCTGGTCACCGCCACGCCGCTACGTGTTGAACGATTCCATGGTTGCCTCCCGTCTCGCTCGTCCTCTACCTTCTTCCGAGTCGCCCGACGGCCCTCCATGTCCGACGACCGTCCATTCGACGAATGGTGCCGGCGCCTCAAGGCGTCGGACCGGGCGGCGTACGCCGAACTCTTCGAGGCCATGTACGGGCCGCTCTTCCGGTACGTGTGCTCCATCACGACGGCCCCCGATGCGGCGCGGGACGTCACCCAAGACGTCTTCGTTCGGCTCTGGGACGTGCGCGAGTCGCTGTCTGCGGACCAGTCGCTGGAGGCCTACCTCTACCGCATGGCGCGCAACCGCGCGTACAACCACGAGCGCAACCGGCGTACCCGGACCGAGAAAGAGGACGACGTGCGCGACCAGACGTCCGCCCAGCCAGCCCCGCCGCCCCGCCCCGATGCGCAGGCCCAGGCCGATCGATTGGAAGACCGGCTCTGGCGGTGGATTGGCGAGCTCACGGAGCGGCAGCGCGAGGCCCTCGTCCTCAGCCGTTTTGACGGCCTCTCGCACGACGAAGTGGCCGACGTGATGGGCATCTCGCCACGGACGGTGAACAACCACATCGTGCGTGCCCTGAAGCACCTGCGCGAACGCATCGACGCCCACGAACCGGATCTATTGACCCGCGATGAGCACTAATCCCCCTTCGCTCCCGCCGTCTCTCCGGGAGCGGCTGCAGGCGGAACCAGACGACACGCGCACCGACCTCGAAGCGGTATGGGCCCTTCTTGAGGCGACGGACGACCCGGCCTCCGCCGGCGCCGATCCGGACGCGGCGTGGACGGCCCTTGTGCGGGAACGCCCCGAACTGGACACTTCTTCCTCGGACGGCGCCGCGGCGCCTGCTCCCTCTCAGCCGGGCACTGCGGCGGCGTCTCGTCGACACGAGCACCCGGCCCGCACCGCCTGGCGGCGCCGGCGGGGAGACGTGGCAGTGGGTCTTGCCCTGGCCGCGCTCGTGCTGCTGGGCGGGCTGTGGCTGTGGCGGCAGCCCGTCGCGGTGACGGCGCCGGCGGGCCAGCAGCGCACCGCCTCCCTGCCCGACGGGTCGACCGTTGACCTCAACAGCAGTACCACCCTCACGTACCGGCGCGGCTTCTCCGCGTGGCCGCTCGTAGAGGCCGACCAGCGTCGCGTGCGGCTCGAGGGAGAGGCCTTCTTTGCTGTGGCCGAGGGGGCCCGCCCCTTTACGGTGGAAACGACCGCCGCCCGGATCACCGTTACCGGCACCCGCTTTCACGTGCGCGCTCGGGCCGAGGGCGCCTCCTCCGCGGCCACGGACGTCGCCGTGGTGGACGGACGCGTGCAGGTCGCCGCGCAGCAGCGCCCGCAGGAGACGGTGCCTCTGTCTTCAGGACACGCCAGTCGGGTGGCCGAGCCCACTGCGGCCCCCACGCCGCCCCAGCCCACGAACGTCGATCGCGTCCTCGCCTGGCGCAACGAGGGGTTCGCCGCCCGGGCCCGTCCGCTGCGCGCCGTCGTGCAGGACCTAGAGCGTCGCTACGATGTGGTAGTGCGCCTCCACGAATCCGTGGCGCATCCCGAGCGGCGCGTCTCGCTCTACTACCCAGGGCCCACGGATCTCGAAACTATTTTACACGACCTTTGTACGGCCCGCGATCTGAACTACCGCCCCACGAGTCGGGGCTTCGAACTCTTTAACGCACCGGACAAAGCATCGGGCGCACAGCGGTAGGCCTGCTTCCGATTGCTTCGGATTCCGGCCCGAAGACGAGAAACCGGGGGCCGGAGCCTCCGCACGCGGCCCTCCCGCCGCACAGAGCCCCGCCGAGGCGGCATCGACCTGTCAGGGCCACATCAACACAGCTGTACAGCTTCTAGGGCGTCTCTCCACGGGCTGCTATGACCACGCTGGTCTCACTTCGAACGGCCGTGCTCCTGGGGGTGCTGTGCCTCGGGGCGCTTGGGGAGCGGGCCGCCGCTCAGTCGGAGGCGGAAACGCACACGTCGCTGGGCATCCAGGACGCGCCGCTGGATGAAGCGCTGGAACGGGCGGCCGCCGCAACGGGCATCAGCCTGGTGTACGACGCCGCCCTTGTAGAAGGCCGACGGGCCTCCTGCACCCTTCACGACGCGGGGCCGGGGGCGCTGCTTCGATGCCTGCTCGACGGACATCCCATCGACTACATCCAGACCTCGGAAGGCACCTACGTTCTGCGCCCTCCCGTCCGCCGTCCCCCGCAACGTGGGCGCCTGACTGGGGTTGTGCGGGGGGGCTCCGAAGACCACCCGCTGCCGAACGCGCACGTCCAACTGCCGAACGCGGACGGACGCGTGGGCACCGCCACCGACTCCACCGGGCGCTTCCGGCTGACGGGTCTTCTGCCCGGCCCGCATATTGTGGTCGTCACCCATCTCGGCTACGAGCGCCACACGGCCACGGTGTACGTTCCGCCCAACAGCGCCGCCCGACACAGCGCCGTGCTGGCCCGCACCCCCATCGTGGCCGATTCCCTCGTCATCGACGCCGACCGGTACGGCCTTCCCGCTGCCACCGGCGCCGAGCGCGTGTCGAGCGGCGCGGCGCGATGGACCCGCCCCCCCGCCACGCCCAGTGTTCTCGGGACGGCCCGCGAACTGATCGGGGTACACGCCACGCCTCCCTACGCCGACCTTCACATTCAGGGCAGCCCCCCAGGAGGACACACGCTGCGGCTGGACGGAGTGCCCATTCGCAACCCGGCAAGCACCGGCCGTCTCCTTGGGGCCTTCAGCCCGCTCGCCATCGACGACCTGACGGCCCGGAAGGCTGGATTTGGGGCCCTCCACGGCAGCGCGCTCTCCGGCACGCTGAACCTCAGCCACGACGTGTCCGGACGCGGCGCCCAGTACGGCATCGTTCAACTGGATCCGCGCAGCCTGAACGCCCGGCTGGAGGGCACTGCCACGCTGGAAGGCACGCCCGTCACGGCCATGGCTGCTGGGCGCGTGAGCGTATGGGACGTGTACCAGGAGGCTGCGCTGACCGACCTGATTGACCGGTGGTCGACGCTCGATCCGGTCCTCGCGGCGGCCCAACTTCCGGCCGACACCTCACTGGCGGGCGGCTCCCTGGGGGCGCGCACCCAGCCCCGCGCAGGCTTCTACGACCTGCACGCCGCCGCCCGCGTCGACCTTGGGCCGGCCCGGCGCCTCTCCGTATCCGGCTACCGTGGGGGCAGCACCCTGGGGGCGGACCTCGTGCTGGGCCAGCGTGTCGGGGTGGGCCGTAGCGATACCGGTGCTCCCCCGACATCGGCCGTCGACACGTCCACATTTGCCCTCCCCACCCGCGACCGCTCTACATGGACGAACACCGCCGCACAAGCCCGCTACACCGCCCCGCTTGCCGACCATGCCCTGGGCACCGTTCGAGCCGCCGTAAGCCACTACCAACGCGCTACGCAGTCCGAACTGGGCACGGTACGGATGGCGCCTGCCGCCCGCCCCTCCCGAGCCACGGTGCGCCGGGCCGCGTACGGGCAGGCGGGCGCGAACGACGTCCTGGACCTGGACCTGGAGGCCCGCCTCGACATGGAAATGCCCGGAGCGTGGACGGCGGTCTGGTCGGGCGGACTGGCGTATCAGCAAAGCCGGTTCCGCATCGGGAACGCGTTTGCGCCCCGCCTCCGACACCGCAGCCGCACGGTACGGCCCTGGACGGCGGCCGAGGCAACGGCTTCCCTCGGCGACCACGCAGAAGCAGAGGCGGGGCTCCGCCTGACCGCCCTGCCGGGCCGCCAGACCGTCTACGCGGAGCCCCGCGGCGCCTTTCGGTATCGCCGGGCGACGGAAGCGGCCGGCACTGTAGCGCTGAGTGTGCGTGGGGGGCTCTACCGACAATTCACAGCCCAGTTTGAGCTGGTGCGAGACGGCGCCACGGCCGTGGTGCCCACCGCACGCATCTGGCGGCCGATCACCGATGCCCTCACGCCTCCCCGCACGTATCATCTCGCCGCTGATTTCACGTGGCGCCCCTCGCCCCCGTGGTCCGTACAGATCGAAGGCTACCGGAAGTGGCAGCCCCACCTGCTTGCCGTTCACTATCCGACACTTCGCACGCAGCCGGCCACCGCGACGACCAACCCTGCACTGTCACAGATTGTGGGGGCAAGCCAGGGGCGCGCGTACGGCGGGGGCGTCCGCGTCGAATACAAAAACGACCTCTTGACGGGCGCGGCGCAATACGCCTACAGCCACGCCCGCCGCACCTTTCCGGGACGCTTCGACGGACGGCTCACCCCGGCGCCCTGGAACGAGCCGCACCGCCTCACCCTGAACGCCGCGGTGCCGCTCGGGGCCGGCGTTGCCCTTGAGGCCCGCGGTGAGGGCGTGTGGGACCGCGCGTGGGGCTACCGCCGCGCGTACTACGCCTACCTGACGCCGTCGGACCTCGGGGCAGCCTGGGAACGGCTGGGGCTGAACCGGCCCGGCGCCCACCGCCTGCCGCCGCGCTACCGCCTCGACCTGGGCCTCCGCGTGCAGCACACCCTGGCCGGCGTTAACGTACAGGGACGCCTCGGCGTGGCCAACGTGCTCGATCGCCACAACGTCGCCGACTGGGCCCTGCAGCCGCAGCCGGACGGCTCCGTCTCGCGCTGGGCCCGCTCCCTCCCAGGCCGGCGGGTCACGATGTCGGTTCGCCTCCGTTACTGATCGGCGTGGCGCCGGCGGGGTGGGGGCAACCGCCCGTCACAGGGTTCGCGGGCGGTCCGGAAGACGGTTGGAAGCTCGTCGCCATTCCGGAAGACGGGAGGAGCGACGGAGGGCGAATGGGCGGCGGAACGGAAGCGGACAGGACCCGGCCGAAAACGGATTGACTGGTAGACGGTAGAACACCGACATCCCCCGCGCCACGTCCCCCGCGCACCGTCTCGCCTCCAATGCCCGACGCTGATCCCATCCTGCTGGAGCTCTACCGCCACCGCTTTGAGGGGGTGGCCGACGAGATGG
>ERZ1034486.341-NODE-341-length-12625-cov-4.693317_pt1 | contig 12625 bp, 6 predicted proteins | sample MGYA00520683_ERZ1034486 | MGnify/ENA primary metagenome ERZ1034486 (study PRJEB33760, sample SAMEA4777685) | hypersaline lake metagenome | biome: hypersaline environment; feature: brines | place: Spain | collected 2012-08 | depth 0 m ...
CCGGGGAGCAGGAGGACGCGCCCCGGCGGGGCCTCCGGTGCCGGGGCCTCCGGTGCCGGGACGCGTGGCCGGGCAGAAAACGCGGGCCAAAACGAGCCAAAACGAAAAGCCCGTGCCGACCAGTCTCGGCACGGGCTTCTGTAGTGCAGGCCACGAGAAAGGACGCGTGGGGCACGCGTCTCCACGGCTGTCCCTAGAGATCGTCGCACTCGTTTTCCAGGTAGTGGTTCGCGCGCGCCTCGTAGTCGCCGTAGGCCGCGTTCTGGAACGTCTCGCACGCCTCGGCCTTGCTGCCGAGCTCAAACTGAGACTCCCCAATCACGTAGTAGTATTTCGCGGCGTCGCTGCGGCTGCCCTGGTGCATGTCGAGGCCCTCACGCGCCGTCTGGACGGCTTGATCGTACTGGCTTTCCTGAAAGAGAGCCAGGGCGCGATAGAACATGGACTTTGCGCTCGGGTCCACGTACTCCCGCATTTCGTCGAGGGCATCCAGGGCTGTACTAATCTGCGCCTGGGACGGGTTGTCGCCCTGCAAGGCCTTGGAGGCGCGGGCGAGAAACTCGCTCCGGATGCGCTCGGTGGCCAGGCCCGCCACGCGAGTGTTGCCGGTTTCGTTGCCGAGCTCAATGGCCTGCCGGAGTGCCTGCAGGCCGGCGGCGGTGCTGTCCATGTTCACGAGCGCAAGGCCCTGGTTGTAGCGCACGCTGGGATCCTGGTCCGTGTATCCCTTCAGCTTTTTGTAGTGGGACAGGGCCTCTCCGTACTTCTCGTTCTTGAGCGCTGCGCTGCCGGCCGCCTTCAAGCTCTCCACGAGATTGGTTTCAATCTTCCCGACTAGGTTGCTGAGGCCAAGCTTTTCGGCCAGCTGAACCGATTCCTCGAAGCGGGTTGCCGCCACCGTGAAGTTTTTCGCGTTTCCGGCCTTGGCGCCGGCCTTGTACGTCTCTTGGAGCTCCTTCTTCAGCTTCTTCTTCTGGGCGGCGGACAGGGAGCTGCCGTCCTGTGCAGCGGCGGGCCCGGCGCTGAGCGAAAGCCCAAGTGCGCACACGAAGGCCGCAACGAGCCGGTAGTTTGCGAGAAGACGGTGAAGCCGTTGAGTGTTCATAGTAGGGATGATATGTGCGGGAAGAAGCAACAAACCATTGGCCAAAAACGCCCGGTACGTAGGGGCACCGTGATCTTTTGTTTCCACCCTCTCCGCGGCCCTCTGTTGGGGGGAGAGGCCTGGCCGAGTGCGCCGTGCACGGACCCCGTACGGCTGTGAACCGGCGCGTTGGGTCGGATGGGCACGTCGAGCCGTTGGGGAAGCAGCACAACGTCCGTGCCGGGCCGCTGGGCGGGAGCAGCCGTCGCCTCGTAGGGCGGACCGCCGCCGCGGCCGAACGCGAAACTGGGCGATGCACACGCCCCAATTGCCCGGACGACAGTACACGTTCGTCACAAGACAGCGTGGAGGGAGGGGCGATCGTCGGGGTTTTGTGAAGATCGCATTCGGGCAGGCGTCACGTCTGGTCTTCCGCCCCTCGTGGACGGCAGTGCTCAGAGCTGTCCACAATTCGACACACCTCGGGGCGCTCCAGGACCGAGGGGAAGCGCCGAGGACTGGCATTCGGGGACGACTCTCGTTATTGTTACGAGGGCCGTGAAAGCACTTCGTCGTCGAGCGGCGGGGCGTGCGGCCCCTTCTCCGTGCGCATTTCTCTTCAACGCAACACCTCTACTGCACCAATGAAGCTCATTGTTCCCATGGCTGGGCGCGGCACGCGCGTCCGCCCGCACTCGCACGTGACCCCCAAGCCCCTTCTGTCCGTGCGGGGGCGGAGCATTGTCGAGCGCATCGTGGACACCTTCTCGCGGGTACTCCCGGCGCCGCCCGACGATGGCGTGTTTGTGCTGGGGCCGGATTTTGGCCACGCCATCCGCGATCAGCTGACCGATCTCTGCGAAGCACGTGGCATCACGCCTCACTTCCCCGTACAGGAGGAGGCCCTCGGCACCGCCCACGCGGTGGGCTGCGCGGGCGAGCACCTGCAGGGCGAGGGCGTGGTCGTGTTCGCCGACACCCTCTTCGAGCTGACCACCGAGGTGACCCTCGGCGACGCGGACGTGATGGCCTTTGTGCGGGAGGTCGACGACCCGAGCCGCTTCGGCGTGGCTGTGCGCAACGGCGAGGAGGTCGTGGAGCTGGTGGAGAAGCCCGACGAGCCGATCTCCAACGAGGCGCTCATCGGCATCTACTACGTCCGTGAACTGGCCGATCTGAAGGCGGGCATCGATCACGTTATCGACAACGACATGAAAGGGGCCGATGGCGAGTATCAACTCACCGATGCGCTGGACCACCGCCTGCAGGAAGGCGATACGTTCACCACGGCCAGCGTCGATGCCTGGATGGACTGTGGCACCATCCCGGCCCTCCTGGAAACGACCGGGCGCGTCCTGGAGCGCGAATCGGACGACTTGCACCAGGGCACCGTGCAAGACAGCGTAATCCGCGATCCGGTGTACATTGGCCCGGGAGCCACCGTCAAAAATGCGGTGGTGGGCCCTCACGTCTCCATCGAAGAGGGGGCCACTGTGTCCGACGCCGTGGTGCGGGATAGCATTGTCTTTGCGGACGGATCGGTCCAGAATGCGGTGCTCCAAGACTCGGTGGTGGGGCGGCACGCCGCAGTCACACAGGAGCCCCAGAGCCTCAACGTGGGCGACCACTCGCAGATAAACGTGGCGCTGCGCAGCTAACGGGCCTGCGTGCGGGAGGACTGCAAGGCGGTTGTTCGGCAAAAAAGCGTTTGGGGGGAGGGCTGAGAGCGGCCCTTCCGTCCTGCGCGTGGATTTTGGGTGGACCTCACGGATTGAGGGTGCTGAAGGCAGTCTGAGCGCGCTGCGTTGGAGCAGCCGGGCCGGCTGTTTGTTGAAAAAGACCAAGGGCGGACGGCTCGTGAACCGTTCGGTACGCGTGCCCACCGTCCCGGGCCATGAGGGAGGCTGTGACCCGTGATCCCCCCTCTGTGGATCACGAGTCACGCTTTTCTCCGCCGTCCACCGCCGCTACTCCACCGCCGCCACGCCAACGTTCTTCATGCAGACGTATCCTGATTCGCTAGAAGAAAAGCTTGGGTTCGACGCTGTGCGCGGGCACCTCGAAGAGCTCGTGCAGAGCCCGCTGGGGCAGGAGCGCCTCGATGCCATGCAGCCCGCCCGCACGATGGAGTGGTTGCGGGCGGAGCTCGATCGCGTGGAGGAACTGCAGGGGGCGTTCCGGTACGGCGACGCGGTTCCCCTCAGTCCCATGTACGACCTGCGCGACGCGCTCCGCCGCGCCGCGCCCGAAGACGCCTACATCGACCCGGAGGACCTGAAGGCCATCCGGGAGACCCACATCATGCTCCGGCGGCTGAAGAAACACTTTTCTGCCCGCCGCGACGATTACCCGCGGCTGGCCCATGCGGTGGAGCGCGTCACGCCCTTGCGGCAGCTCGAAGAGCACGTCGCGTCGATTATCGACGAGGATGCGGCCATCCGAGACGACGCCTCGCCCGAGTTGCAGCGCCTGCGGCAGCGCATCCGCACGAAGGAGGAAGCCCTGCGCACCACGCTCGACAAGGCGCTGCGCCGGGCGGTGCGGGAGGGCCACGCCACCGGCGAGCAGGCGACCCTCCGTGGGGGGCGCATGGTGATTCCCGTGCGCGCCAGTGCAAAGGGAAAGGTGGAGGGCTTCGTGCACGACCGCTCGGCCAGTGGGCAGACGGTCTACATCGAGCCGGCCGCCTGCCTGGAGCTCAACAACGAGGTGCGCGAGCTCAAAAGCGCGGAGCAGGCCGAAATCGAGCGCATTCTGCGCGAGGTGACCACCCACGTGCGGGCCGAGACGAAGGCCATCGAGGTCAACCTAAAAGTGCTGGCTCAGTTCGACGTGCTCCGGGCAAAGGCGCGCCTCTCCAACCGCCTGGACGCCTCGGTGCCGAAGCTCAATGAAGACGGGCACATTGCGCTCTACGAGGGGCGCAATCCGGTGCTGCAGTTGCACTTCGAAGGGCGCGGTGAGGCGGCGGCGCCCGCCGGACGCGCGCCCAACAACGAACCCGACGACGAAGACGCAGTGCCGCCCCGCGAGGTGGTCCCGCTCGACCTAGAACTGGGCGACGACTTCCGCACGCTCGTGATTACGGGCCCCAACGCAGGGGGCAAGACGGTGGCCATGAAAACCGTTGGCCTTTTTTCCCTCATGCTCGCCTACGGCCTGCCCGTGCCCGCCGCGCCCCACTCGTCGTTCCCGCTGTTCGACCAGATTGTGGCCGACATCGGCGACGAGCAGTCGATTGAAGACGACCTGTCCACCTTCAGCTCGCACGTGTCCAACCTCCGTCACATGCTCACTGTGGCGGGGGGCAACGCGCTCGTCCTGATCGACGAGGCCGGCACCGGCACGGATCCGGACGAGGGCGCCGCGCTCGCCCAGGCGGTGCTGGAGCGGCTCACCAACGCTGGGGCGCGCACCATTGCCACCACGCACCACGGCACGCTCAAGACGTACGCCCACGAAGCGGAGGCCGTGGAGAACGGCTCGATGGAGTTCGACCAGCAGACCCTGCGGCCCACCTACCGCTACCAGGAGGGCGTTCCCGGGTCGTCCTACGCCTTCGAAATTGCGCAGCGCATGGGCCTGGCGGACGACCTCCTGGCGCGGGCCCGCGGGCTGGCGGGCACGCAGAAAACGGCGATGGAGGACCTAATCTCGACCTTCGAGAAGCGCACGCAGGAGCTCGAAGACGAACTCTACCAGGCCCGGAAGGCCCGCGAAAAGGCCGAGGCGGAGCAACAGCGCTACGAGGAGAAGGTGCAGAAGCTCGAGAATGAGCGCGACGAGTTCCGCCAACAGGCCCTGGAGGAGGCCGAGCGCATCGTGGAGGAGGCGAACGCCCGCATCGAGAACACCATCCGGGAGATCAAAGAGGCCCAGGCCGCGCCGGATGCGACCCAGGAGGCCCGCGAGCAGCTTGAAGAGTACAAGGAAACGCTCCACGAGGAGCGCGAAGCGGCCGGGGCGGAGGCAGACGAGGCGGCCGCAACGGGAGACGGAGCCGCAGCGAAAGACGGGGCCGCGCCCCAAACGGCCCCCTCGGCCCCGATTGCGGAAGGGGACCAAGTGGTGGTAGACGACGGCTCGACCCCCGTGGAGGTCCAGGCGATTGAGGACGGCGAGGCCCGACTGATGATGGGCTCGATGCACATGCGGGTGTCGCTCGATCGGCTCACGAAGGTCGGCGGCCCGGAGCCCGAGCCCGACGCACAGACTGGAGGCGACGCCGAGATGACGGCACTGGAGGCGCGTCCCTCGATCGACCTGCGTGGGGAGCGAGTGGAGGACGCGCGCCGACACGTGCAGCATTTTCTTGACGACGCGGTGGCTGCGGGACTCGATTCGGTTGAGATTCTGCACGGCAAGGGCACCGGCGCCCTGCGCAACGCCGTTCACGACCTGCTGGCCGAACGTCCCGACATTGCCAACTTCCGCAAGGCCCCCCTCGAAGAAGGCGGGGCCGGGGTGACGAAGGTGGCCCTCGGATAGCGCGTAAGCATGTTTGCGGGGCCCCGTGGGCAACTGCGCTCAAAACATCTGACGCCCCCACTCCCAGAGGCCCAACCGCCCGTTCCCGAGTTGGACGAAGTGTCTGCCGGTTTGTAGCTTCGTGCCCGGCATACCTTCCCCCACAGCCCTTTTGCACCAGCGCTCTGTTTGATGGCTCACATTGTTGCGACTCGTCCCCTCATCGAAGGCGGCCTGTCCGGACTGCGCGACACCCACACCGTAACGGTCTGCGACCCGCCAAACGGCAGCGCCCGCTCCGTCGACGAACTCATTGCCCTGACCGAGGGGGCCGATGTGCTGCTGTCCATCCTGGCCGATCCCGTGGAGGCAGAGCTGTTTGAGGCGCGGCCTCGCCTGAACATGGTGGCCCAGTACGCGGCCGGGGTCGACAACATCGATTTGGAGGCGGCCGAGGCGCACGACGTCGCCGTGACGCACACCCCTGGCGTTCTTACCGACGCCACGGCCGACCTGGCGTGGGCGCTGCTGCTGGCCGTGGCTCGCCACGTCCCCGCGGCCGACGAGTACGTGCGCGAGGGGCAGTTCGAGCGCTGGGAGACCACCCTTATGCTCGGTGTGGGACTGGCGGAGAAGACCATGGGCATTGTGGGGCTTGGGCGGATTGGGCGTGCGGTGGCCCGCCGTGCCCTCGGCTTCGGCATGGACGTGGTGTATCACAACCGCACCCCGGCCAACCCGACGCTCGAACGCCAAGCAAGTGCGCAGTATCTCCCGCTCGACAACCTGCTGCGGACAAGCGATGTCGTGTCGCTGCACTGTCCCCACAACGCGGACAGCCACCACCTGATCGACGCCGACGCCCTGGCCGCCATGAAGCCGTCGGCACTGCTCGTGAACACCGCCCGCGGCCCGGTGGTCGATGAGGCGGCGCTCGCGGAGGCCCTGGCGGACGGAGAGATTGCCGGAGCAGGGCTCGACGTGTTCGAGGAGGAGCCCGACGTCCACCCGAGAGTGCTCGAGCAGGACCGGGTGGTCCTCTCGCCGCACCTGGGCAGTGCCACCGCCCGGGCCCGCATGCGCATGGCGCGGATGTGCGAGACCTCCATCGCGGCGTTCCTGGACGGGAACGACAGCGTTCCGCACCGGCTCGTGTAGCGGGTGCCGCCGGGACGATGGGAGGGGGAGAGGGCGCAACGAGAGGGCAAAGTGATCGGTTCGGTAGACGCCGTGTATGGGGTGAGGCACGATGGGCGGGTCCGTGGCGTTCTGTAGCGCCGAGAAAAGCCGTCGGTCCGCTTTTTGCGGAGGCTCCAATTAGTTTCCTTCCCGCATCCTATCGCTCGCTGGCTGCCCGCCATCATGCGCCCCGTACAACGATCGCTGGTGCTCCTGTTGGTTGTGATTGGCGGAGCACCGCCGGGCGCATGCGGGCAGCCGGCAGACTCGATCGCCCGCGCCCCGGACTCTACCCTCCAGGCCCCTCCAGCCGTGGTGCAGCGTGTGGCCACGGCCTTCACCGACGGCAACGCCGCCCGCCTGCTCACACCATCGGCCGATCGGGTTGAGATTACACTCTTTGGGGCCCGTACCTTCTACAGCAGCGCCCAGGCGCTGTACGTGCTCCGAGAATTTTTCCGTCGCCACGCCCCTCAGCGCTTCCAGGTGCGGGACGTGATGGAAGCCGGGACGAGCTGCTTCGTGCGGGGAGAATACGAGCAGTCCCGGCGCACCCGGCAGCTCCAGGTGTACGTGCGTCTTGGGCAGTCCGAAGACAACCTGTGGCGTCTGCACGAGGTCCGAATCGAAGACCCGTCCGAGTAAGTACCCCACGTTGTGTCCTCTCCGGAAGAGGGCATCCCGAACGCTTTTGTGCACCTCGACGGCCAATCTACTCGTTCAGAAGAGAGTGCGCATCGGAGTGTGGACCGATACGTCCCGGTGGACCAGTCCCGTCTCGCTGAGAGGCCCGCGTGAGGACGAGGGCTTGTTTCGGGCAACCGGCCCTGCTTCTGTCGTGAACTCATCTTGCTGCCTGCCATGGAGCGCCTGCTTCGGACACTGCGCGCCCGCCCCTGGACCTGGGGGATTGGCCTTGCGCTGGTGGGGGCCATGGCCGGAACGGCGCTCGTGCGGGCGTACGCCGTAGGGGCGGTGCAGGAAAACGTGGAAGCGCGGCAGTCGGCGGTCGTTGAGGCAGCCCTCGCCACGGTGTCCGAGCGGTTTGCGCGGCTTCGCGACCGCCTGCACGGGCGGGCCCAAGGCCTCGCCGGAGACTCAAGCATCGTGAACGGGGTGCGGGCGTGGCGCGAACAGGAAGCGCGTCCCCGAGAGCTTTCCCGGTACGTGGCCGGGCTCGCCATCGACGACCGCACGACAGTAGAGGTGTACACCCCAGGGGGGCGGGTGCTGGCATGGGCCGGGCGGCGAATGCCCGTTGACAGTCTGCGCATCGGTGCGCGCGTTCCGGGGGAGGCGCGCACCACCACTGTAAAAGATGCGCGCGGGCGCTGGGCCCTTGGGGCCTGGGCGCCCATTCGGCGGGCGGGGCGGGTGCTTGGGGCGGTGCGGGTGGTGGAGGTGGTGCGGTACCGCCCCCCAATTCGAAACCGATATGTCCGGGCGGTGAGCCTGGAAGACCAATGGGGACGGGAGACGGGCGAACTGGTGCGAGTGCGCTGGACGGCTTCTCCCCCCGAGGCCCCGCACCGCGCCCTAAAAAGTGTAGGGGACGAGGTGCTTGGGCACGCGTCGGTCCTTCCGCCACCGCCCGAGCAGCTCATCCGGCGCACGGCCTCTTTCTACACGGATCTGCTCGTGGCTTGGGGGGCGGGACTGCTGGGATGGGCCCTGGTGCTCGCCGCGCGCTGGTACCTGCGGTTGGCCCGACGTTCCGCCCTGCGGCGGCACCGCAGGGCACGACGGGCGGCAGCCGGGCGGTTCGGGGCGGTGGCACTGCTGGCCGTAGCGGTGCGATACGCCCTTTTGCTGCTCGATATTCCTGGCCGATGGGCCACCTCCGGCACGGGGCTGGCGCCTCTGTTCGATCCCACCTATTTCGCATCGACGCTGGGCGGGGGCATCTTCCGGTCGATTGGAGACCTGCTGCTCACCGGGGGATGGGCGGGCGGGCTCGCCGTGGGGGGAGTGGTTCTGGCCCGTCACTACCGCCCCCGAGCCAAGGCGCTGAGCCACCTTCCGGCGGCGCTCCGCTCGTGGGAGCCTCAGGCGCCCCACGCCGGGTGGTTCCTGGGCACGCTTGTCGGACTCGTGGGGGGCAGCCTCGGGGGCATCGTGATGCTGGCGTTCGTCGTGCGCCGGGCGGTGCTGGACAGTACGCTCGATTTTTTCTCGCGCACGGGACTGCTTCCGGAACCGCTCGTCCTTGGTGTCCTGTGCGGGCTGTTTCTGCTTGTGACCGCCGGTGCCCTCGCGGGCATCGGGGGAACGTGGGTCGCGGTGAATCGACTGTTGCGCCACCGTCCCCGCGGCTGGCCGCGTGGCATCGAGCTTGTCGTGGGAACCGTGCTGTTTGGGGGCAGCCTCGTGGGCCTGTACCTCGGGACGAACGTGCAGGCGCTCGTCCCGCTGGCGTACGTCCTGGCCGCGCTTGCGGGCATCGGGGCCGGCGCGGTCTACGGGCTCGTGGGAGCGCGGGAAGCGGACGAGGTGCTCACGCTGCGGGGGCTGCTGGGGGGGCTCTTTGCCGTAACCCTCCTGTTGTACCCGTTGCTGTACGCCGGCATGGACGCGAAGCGGCAGGAGCACATGGTCGACGCGGCCCGCTCCTTCGAGCAGGGGCAAGACCCCCGCGTGCTGTACTCCATTCGCCAGGTGCTCCGTACGGCCGCCGGGACGCTGCCCGCCACGGCCGAGGCCGGGGAGGCCTCCCCCGCACGGGTCGACTCGATTGCGACGCGGCTCGTGCGCCAGTCGCTCCTGTCCTCGCTCGCCGCGTACGACGTGCGGCTCAGCCTGCTGGGCGGCGACGGAACGGTGCGGCGGCAGTACACGCCCGGCGGACGGGTGCAGGGGGCGCCGTCCGACCGGGCGGCACGGCAGGCCTTTGCGGCCCTGCGCCCCGACTACCGGCGGGTGCCGGGCCCCGTCATCGAACAGCTTCCCCCTGAGGCCATCGTCCGCCCGGCCGACCGAAGCCGTTTCCAGTACGCCGGGCTGCTCGGGATTCCGCCGGAGGCCGACTCCGCATCGGCCTGGGTGCTGGTCCGCATCGAGCCGCAGTCGCTGCTGCCGGGCACGGGCTACGGGGTGTCCCGCGTGCTGCTGCCCGACGGCTCGTATGGCGACCTGTACGCCGACCTCTCCCTCGCAGAATTTCGGGACGGCACGCTCGTGCGCAGCGTGGGGCGCGACTTCGGGCGGACCCGCCTGCAGCCGTCGGAGCGCCGGGCGCTCGATGCGGGAGAACGCCTGTGGCGCCGAGAAGTGGTGCGAGGACGGCAGTACCTGACGTACTACCACCGGTTTGGGAGGTCCGACGAGACGGCGGCCGTGGCCGCCGTACGCATTCCGGCGATCCTCGCCTTCGATCACCTTTACTACCTGCTTCGCCTCACCGTTGCCGGTCTCTGTGTGGGGCTGGTGGTCTACCTGCTCGGCCTCTACGTGCGGCATCGCCGAGGCCGACTGCCGTCTTCGCGCGTACGGTTCCGAAACAAGGTGCTTAACGCGTTCCTTGTCGTGGGCATCGTCTCGATGGTGGCCGTGGGCGTGGTGGGGGTCCGCGTAGTCACGGGCCAGAACGAGCGCGCCATGGAGCGCCGCATGCACGAGCACCTCGCCCGAGTGGAGGAGACGCTTGCGCTGGAGGCCCGGTCCGACGAGCGCCTCTGGCGGGCCGCGGAGCGGATGGACGTGGACACCCTGGCCGCCCGCGTGGGGCTCGATCTGCACCTCTACCGGAACGCCCGGCTGGGACGCACGAGCCAGCCCCGTCTTCTGCGCGACGGGCTGGTGCACGAGCGCCTGCCCGGAGCGGTCTACCACGAGCTGTACAACGAGGCGTACCGGTTTGTGACGGCCAACGCGGCCATCGGGCGGTTTCAATACCGGGTGGGCTACCAGGCGCTGGTCGACGAGGAGGGACGTCCACGGCTCGTGATTGGCGTGCCCACCCTCGCGCAACAGGAGCAGCTGCAGGAAGAAAAATCGCGCACCCTCGCGTATCTCTTTGGGGCCTTGCTGCTGCTGGTCGTGGTCGTCATGCTCACCGGGGTGGTGCTGGCCAACGCGCTCGCCCAGCCCATCGCCCAGCTCCGGCAGGGCCTGGAGGCCGTCGGCGAAGGGCGGTTTACACGCAGCCTCTCCGTCGACACCCGGGACGAGATTGGCGACCTCGTGCAGACCTTTAACGAGATGCGTGACCAGCTCGCCGAGAGCCGCCGCAAGCTGGCGCGACAGGAGCGGGAGCTGGCCTGGCGCGAGATGGCCCGGCAGGTGGCCCACGAAATCAAAAACCCGCTCACGCCCATGAAGCTGTCCATTCAGCACCTGCGACGGGCCTTTGAGCGGATCGACGGCACGGCCGAGGCCTCGGACTTTGCCGAGGTGTTCGACCGCATCACGAGCACGCTCATCGAGCAGGTTGAGTCGCTCGTCCGCATCGCCGACGAGTTTTCGACGTTTGCGCGCCTGCCAACCCGCGTCCCCGAGCCGGTCGACCTGACGGAGGTGATCGAGGAGGCGGCGTCGCTCATGGAGGAGGAGGCGACCAACCACGACGCCCTGGAGCTGGAGCTCCCGGACGAGCCCCTGGTGGTGGAGGCCGACCGCGAAGAGCTCCGGCGCCTCTACATCAATCTGCTCAAGAACGCGCTCCAGGCCATCCCTGACGACCGGGAGGGGCACGTTCGGGTCACTGCGCAGCACGTTCCGGAGAGCAACGGAGAGGGGCCGTCGGTCTACAGCGAAGTGATCGACAATGGAACGGGCATCCCCGAAGAGGTGCGGGACAAGGTCTTTGAGCCCAACTTCTCCACGAAGACGAGCGGGACCGGGCTCGGCCTCGCCATTGCCCAGAAGAGCATCGACGAGCTCGGGGGCGAGATTGATTACGAGACGACGGAAGGGGAGGGCACGACCTTCTGGATTCGCCTGCCCGAGGCCGACGACGGGGACCGGGGGAAGAGGTAAGGGGAGGAAGGGGACAGGCGTGTTATGCCGGCTCCGTCGTTGAGGTCGGGCGAATGGCGTCGAAACGTTCGGTGAGGGGCGGGTGGGAGTAGTTGAGCGTCACCGCAAGGGGATGCGGCGTGAGGTTGGAGAGGTTCGTTTCCGCGAGGCGCTTGAGGCCGCTAATGAGCGTCTCGCCTCGGTCCGTGGTGTCGACCGCAAAGCGATCGGCCTGGAACTCGTGGTGGCGCGACCAGGCGTTCAGCGGAATCGAGAGCAGGAGGTCGACCGGCGAGTAGAGCAGGCCGAAGAAGAGAAGGCCCGTGTAGACGGCGGGCTGGTCGACGTAGAATGCCTGAAACAGTCCCTCCACCTGCAGGAAGACGGAGAGCAGCAGAAACAGCACGCCCGTCTGGATGACGCTGATGGCGATCCGCTGCGGGATGTGGTGCAGCTTGTAGTGGCCCATCTCGTGCGCCACCACCGACAACAACTCGTCATCTGAGAGTTGCTCCACGAGCGTGTCGAAGAGGACAATGCGCCGGTTGGCGCCGAAGCCGGTAAAGAAGGCGTTGGCCTTGTTCGACCGGCGCGACCCATCCATCACGTAGACGTCGTCCACCGGAAAGTCGACCTCGTCCGCGTACGAGAAAATCTTATCGCGGAGCGCGCCGTCTTCCAGCGGCTCGAAGTCGTTGAAGAGCGGCATCAGGTAGCGGGGGGCGAAGAACTGGAGGAGGAGCATCACCGCCGTCACCACGATCCAGGCGTAGACCCAACCGTAGGGGCCGGTCGACTGGAAGAACCAGAGAATCGCGGCCAGGAGCGGGCCCCCGATGGCCACGCCGAGTGCAAGGCTTTTGAGGAGGTCGACAACAAAGGTCGTCGGCGTCGTCTCGTTGAAGCCGAACCGCTCCTCGATCCCGAACGTGGAGTAGAGCG